>Ga0210049_1004955_pt1 | contig 11490 bp, 15 predicted proteins | sample CryGeyCG2014_300_2_FD_183964 | JGI IMG/M metagenome (GOLD analysis project Ga0210049, IMG submission 183964) | Groundwater microbial communities from aquifer - Crystal Geyser CG06_land_8/20/14_3.00 (SPAdes) (version 2) | ecosystem: Environmental > Aquatic > Deep subsurface > Groundwater | place...
TCGGCCACAATCTCACCTTCGCGGATACGGTCAGCTTCGTCAACATCATATATCCCCGAAAGACCAAAGGCATACCTTGCCGCCTGTATAAACGCCTTGTGGCGCAACATCCGCCTAGGCCACTTCTTCCACGGGTCGGTATCCCGTTTGCACTCTGCGAGGTACTCGGTGGCCTCTGTGGGTGTACTGCGGTCTTTGCGGTTTATCTTGCAGGTAATGCTTATCAGATTACTGGCATCGTCCAAGTTATCCTGGAACGAAAAACCGTCGAATGCCGGCTGGTTATTCACAATTCTTGACCACCCGTCAACTGACACCACTGGTTTGTAACCAGCCTTTGTTGATATGCAGAATATTTGTCCGGTAAATGGGTTCAGGCTGTACTGCTGGCAAGTGATAAGGAAACCATAGGCGTCGCTCTCGCTTGCTTCTTTTGGCAATAGACTCTTTACCGCTTTCCAGAATTCAGCCTTTGGCATCATGTAAATATCTGCCATTTTATCAATAAGGTACTTCGGACTTGACTGCACAATAGGAGCCGCTACGGGTTTCTGTTTTACTTCTTCTTTTTTAGCCATTATTTATTCACCTTTCAGGAGGGATAGACTCTCAAGTCATCATACGCTGTCACCTTGTTGTACTTCTCTGCAATTTCTTTGTACTTTTCCGGTTCCATCTTCTTCCACTGGTTCGTGTCCAATGAATTTCGGGAAACCGTAAACTTGCAAATCCTTGCGCCCGGCACCATGACCTTGTTGTGTCCTGTGGCTTTCAGCGCTTCCATGAGTTGTGTTTTGTTGTCCTTCAAGGCGTCTTCAACTTCGTCGGATATTCCCTTCAACTCATTTCTCTGTGCCACAAGGCTTTCTATCTGTACAGCGCCTTCGATTGCGACATATTCACCGGGGTCGTCTTTTGCAGCTTTCTCCGCCATTGCCGCCAGCACCGGCCCCTGACAGCTAAACCTGTATTCGCAATTCCCGCATCGTTTATCCTTTGCTTCCAGTTTCTCCGGTTCTGGCCCTGCTATCACTTGGCGCCAGAATGTACCGGAAAGCTTTATCATGTCGTCAATCATTTCCTGGTCGCGCAATACTTCAATCATCTTGAATTGCCAGCCGTCGGGCCACAATACGGCTATGACGCCCCACTTCCAGCCTGTTACGGCCAGATAGTGTTGTATCTGCATCAGCCAGCTTTCATGGGCGCCTTCGCGCAATACCTTTTTGAATACTTCTCTTGTGCAGGTCTTGCACTCCAGCACCCCCGGGCCTTTACCGTCGCCGTTATCGACAATCATCCTGTCGATATGGCCGCCCCATTCGTCTGGAATAGGCTGTTTGGCGAATTTGGTTTTGTTCTGCACTTTCCTGCCGCTTTCGCCTGAATACATTACGGCAACAACTGGTTCGAGGATAGTACCCCTTTCCATGACTGGCTTCTCATCAACCGGATAGTCCGGTTCCGTCTTGCGCTTCTTGTACCATGCCTTGCGCCGGCATCCATAGGGCATGAGCGAAAATATGTCGCTCCAATCACTCCCGAATATTCCGCTTGACCGCTCTTCAAGAGTAAACCTGGCCATTATTTACCGCCTTTACTTTTGGATGTTTTGCGCTGCTTGCGCTCGAGCAACGTCGGCTCCTTATTCGCCTCGTTGAACAGGCGTATGGATTTCTCTATTTTCACGCAATCTTTCTCAGTGGCAATACATACAGCGTTATCACGGTCATCCCCTCTCCCAAGTAAAAAAAGGGCTCTTCCATTCGCATCCCACTCGGGCATACCGGCACTGCACAACCTAACACCATTGTAAGTTCCAATGTCTCCACAATCGCGCGCTATCCCTTCCATCTTGGCTATCTGGAACGCCACATGACCGTTTCCGCGCCCAACTTCTTTCAGTTCAACGTATTTCATGGCTATTCCTTTCATTGTCTTATCGGCATTATGACGCCGGTATATTTCCAGCCATCATAACGCGATTCATGTTTCTCAAGTCCTTTTATCACAACACATTCATCCTCTTTGCCATTGTGCTGTAATACCTTTATGGCATTCCGGTTATCGTCTGGTGGCGTATCGAGCGACGCAAGCACTTGGCTCATTTCATAGAGATACTTTGCGTTTACGCATATCGGGGAGGCATTGCGGAGATTTTCTTCTTTGGGCACAACATCCCGCCATTTGGGATATGTGCCGCCGACGCGGAGCTTTAAAATAACCTGCTGGTCATATTCTTTTGACCGTACCCATTTGTATTCGTTATTCATTCTGTGCTCCATTCTCCCACACTCGATGGCAACAGTATAGGAGCGGAATGACAGGCGGATATAGTTTTTATTGGCGGAGAACCCCGAAAGCGCGGCCTTGAGGTCTCTACAATGGATTATCGCGCTGTATGATTTATCAAAACGTATTTCATTGTTTTCCAATATCACCATGCGGTGGCCGTCTGTCCCAATGACGTGCACGCCGTTCTTGTCGAACTCGAACTTCAGCCCGTTGATTGCATACAGCGGCTCATCGCGCGCTACATTCAATAGCATTGCAAGGAGCGTTTTACGTTTTAGAATAATGTTATTCATTTTATCTTCCTCCAAACCCTATAGAATGTTCTGCAAAAGCGACGAGCAATTTACATTGAGCGCTTTTGCAATCCTGACAAGATTTACCGGCCTGCATCCCTGCAAACCAGTTTCGAGGCGCGATAATTGCGGTTGCGACAGTTTGACCTTTTTGGCAAGCACCGCCATAGGCATGTTCAAGCGGTATCTCGCCGAACGGATATTGCCGCCAATCACTTTGTTGATATTACGTTCTGAAAGCATCTTTAGTCCTCCTTTTTCTCTCTGTTTGCCTAATTCACATATTATCAATATAGCATATTCGGGGAATATGTCAAATAATATTTTGGAATATTTTGAAAATATATTTTTACGTCGTGTACGTGATTCCGTTTGTGATTATTGTTGTGCCGGGTTCTGAGGTAATTACACATAGCGGTATGCCTATTGCGTAACATATCTCCGCAAGTTTTATTACAGACAGGTTTCTGCCTTCAATATATCTTTGTAGTGTGGCTGGAGTAATGCCCGTGTTTTTCAATATCTGGTTTGCGTTTAATCCCCGCGTTTCAATCAATTGTTTTATTGTCGCGCCAATACGCATACACAAAAGCGTTGTCTTTGGGTCTGTCTTTGCCATTGTGCCATCTCCTAAATAAAATGCCGGGCGGAAGCCCTTACGCCCGGCGATGCCCTTGTACTAAGGGCTTTTGGAGGAATGTCGAATCAACTGTTGATGACTGTCAGGTCTTTTGGGACAAGCAAATATGCTTCCAGTTTAGTCCCAAGCGTTATGGCCTCTTGTTCGGCCTTGAGTTTGTCAAGAAATTCCGCCGAATCCCTTTTGCCTTTTATCGTTTCCTTGTAACAGGTTACGGTACACGTTTTCCGTAATTGCCTGATAGTATCAACGGTGCAGCCTCCCGGCATGTTGGGCTTTTTCCCATGAATAAGGTCGTCCAGCACTTTCTCGTTACCATTATAAATCAGATGAATTGGCATTAACTTTCTCCTTTTCCTTTAACAGGTATTTTGTTTTGAAGTAATGCTTATTTGCCTTGATAACCTTTGGAAGCGTAGCTTGCCTGTCCTCGGCATACAACTTTGAGTTTTTGTCGTCGCTTTCGCCTTGCGGATGGTGAATATGGATAAGCGGAATATCAGGCCGTCTAACGTGTTTAGGGCTTGCGTAGTCCAATATATCCTGGAAAAGCTTGTCCTCGTAGCCCCACCCGGAATAACGCTCTGATATGCCCCCTATGGCTATATACAGGTCTTTGGTAAATGCAACTATCCCGCCCGGATATGTCGGGAATGTTCTGCCGTAATCAGTTATAGCGGTATCGCCTATTTTTTCATGTATCCCAACCGCAAAAAAGGCCGCCCACCATGATACTTTGGCCAATTTATTGTAATTAGCCATATCTACCACGGCTTTTTCACTTAGCTTGTACAGGTCGCCGCCCAATTGCATACTGTGTGCGCCCTTTGCTTTTTCGGCGCATACGTTTTCAATGAAATCGGGTCTGGTAATAATATCTGCATCCCACATTATGACTAGGTCGCTTGTGGCTTCCACAACACCGTATGATACCGCCTCGCCCTTAATCCATTTTGATGTCCTGTTGTAAAGCTTTTTATCGGGGTGCTGGAATTTGCTGCCCTTATTGGAAACGCCAACCTCACTGATGATTATTTCAATGTTTTTGACTGTCTGGCGTTTGCGCAACTCCTCTATTACCATTTTCAATATCCGGTGCCTGTACTTGCTATCCATGTACGGGACTACAACTGAAACAGCGGGCATGTCGCCGTTACGAAGGATATTCAGTCCTGACAATACCGGCCTCAGTTGCCAATAATTGTTCCCCAAATTGCCGTTAGGCGTTTCATCGCCGTTTATTAACTGTTTCAATAACGTAATTGTCGTAAGGTTTGTAGGCTTTTGAGCATCCCTTGTAGGGGTATGGTAGAGATGGTAGCACTGGTAATCTTCTCTCACTGAATTCCATGTGCTGTGTTTCTGATGCCAGTGGTGGAAATAAGCAACCTCGTCGTTATTTCCGCCAAACAGGCGTTCGTCAAATCCGCCAGTTTCCAGAAAATAACTCTTGTTAAACCCGATACAATACATCCCGCCAAGACTTATGGGCGCACCGAAAACTTCATGGACGCCGTACTGTGGGTTTGGACGCCATTCAACGCCTTCCGCAAGCTTTTGGCACGGGATATGAATAACCATTTTCCGCATATCGAGCGCCGATGATATACGTCTCAATGTGCCTATGTTTGCAAGCCTTACTTCCGGGTCGATATGTATGATTTTCTCAAATGTAGCCATTTGCGCTACCATTGCGTTCACGTCAAGGCCGGGATGGTTGCCGTTTATGGCTATACCCGCCTTTTCTCTGTCGAGTTTCATGTATTTTACCTGTGCGAATTTGGAAGCATGTTTTTGTAATATCTCCGATATGTTGTCCTTGCTCCCATAATCCGCTACACACAATTCTATCTTTTTCAGGTCGTATTCCTGTGCGTAAAGATTTTCAATCAGTCCATCTAAATAGAATCCGCGATTCTGTAGCGATATGCAGATACTTATGAATTCTCCCTCATGTATGTTTACCGGCAATGGCTCATACTGTTTTTCCTCTGCAATTTGTTCGGGGGTTTTATTTACAACCGGCACTACTGTTTTGGGCGGCTCTTTGGGTATACTGCACTGGCTGTAATCGCCCTTTTCAAAAGCTTCTATTACCCGCTTGAGAATCCTTGCCAAGTGCGACACGTCATTTGTTCCTACGCCTACCTCGTACCTGATAAACTTATCCGGGACAGGGGTACGCGCCGAATGAATAACCGGTATTTTCGCCATGTAAACTTTGTCAATCCATAGCGTATCCGGCACGGCGTTATCAGGCCAGATAGCGGCAGAACAACCAGCCACATCTCCTACTTTTGCGCCTATCCCATAAACAACTAACGAACTTGCATATTCATACAAGCCATCCGGCACGGACACACTTGGCATGTCTTTTTTCCTCCATAGTTTTACTGTATAATACAACACCCGGCATAAATTGTCAATAAATATTACTTGACCTTTTAGCCGAACAGTGTTATGGTAATATGTGTAGCCCAAAAGAAAGGGATAATCGTGGACTGCAAGGACTGCAAAAACTTTGAGCCGAAGGAAGTTGTTTTCGACCACGCCGCCGCGCTGGCATTTATCAAGCAGAAGTTCGAGAAATGGCCTGAGTTAAAAGAGTTTGGGTTTTATATAGACACAGAAAAAGATTTAATGAATATTAATCATAATTACCCAAAAATTGTGTATAGTGCTTGCGATAAAAAGATTGTTGTTCTTGCAGGATTTAATACTTATACTCATACATACCATGATTCCAGTGACCCGCAGGGGGCGTGGGACGCATTCTGGGCTGAGTGGTGCAAGGTACGCCCTCAAGTAGTGCTTGCTTGGCTGAATAAGGAACTGCCGGGAGAGTTATGGGACAACGTTAAATGTTGGAGTTGGATGGGAAACGGTATCCATGAATCCAATGCGACCGGCATTATCACCGGGAAACATCGTTATCCACGGATTGATACGTTTGGCTATCACAGCGACGAACAAATGCAAATGTTATTCAATGGACATGACGACAACAAAATGAACTGGATACCATTCTCCAAAGCCGCCTTCATTGAGGAATACAGGCGGCAACACCCGAAGGAAGCCGAGGTGTCAATTAAGCGGCTTGGCGACAGGATAAAAATTGTTGCAACGAAGCCCGGCACAACGGAGCCGGTTTGGGTCTATATCCCCATGAGTCAGGCCGGGGAAGTAGCGAAAGCGCTACAGATGTTTACGGAGGAGGAGTAATCATGGCAACATATATTATTGACATTGACGGCGTTATCTGTACAAAAGGTCATGGCGGCAAATATACTCTCGCTCAACCTATTCAAAAAAAACATTGATATTGTCAACCACCTGAAACGTCTTGGCAATAAAATCATCCTGTATACGGCAAGAATTGAAGCCGTGATAAATACTGTAAATAATTACAATGAAGCTATGTCTTTGTATGGCAAAGAAGAAGATGTCACTGATGCTCAAACTGACATTACAGCATTGACCTATATGCAATTGCGGGATTGGGGCGTAGAACACGATGACATTAATTGGACAAAGCCGGAATCCAATTATATCATTGATGACAAAATGATTACACTCGACGAAGCGATGAAAGTTTAGACTTTTCGCATTCCTGGATAACTCTTGGGCCTCCACGGCCAAGCGCCTTTTCTATATCCCTGATACCCCTCACAATCCTTTCTACACCGACCGGGCCGACACTTGCCGCGTGGTCGCTACCCCACATTGTATGGTCAAGCGTTATGTGCCGTTCTACATATTTTGCCCCCAATGCCACAGCACACTCAGTTGTTGTCAGACCTGTCTCATGGCCTGAATAACCTATAATTCTGCCGGGGTACTTATCTATCATGTATGGAATTCTCAGCAAATTCAGATTTTCATATTTTGCCGGATATTCAGCACAACAATGGTAGATTACATGAGGGTCTAAACGCTCAACGGCTTTATCTATCTGCGCTTCATCGCTCATCCCGGTGCTCATAAGCCTGAACGGGAAACTGGTTTTGCAGTAGTCAAGCAATGGCAGGTCTGTTATTGCCGCCGATGGTATTTTCACCCAGTCAAACCCCGCCTGACGGCAAAACACTGCCGATGGCATATCCCACACAGAAGCGAATATTCTCAGGTTGAGCTTTTTGGCTTCATCTATTAATTCCAGATAATTTTCCTGATTGAATTCCATCCGTTTCCTGTAGTCCAGATAAGTCATCTCCCCCCAGGGCGTATCCTTCATCTTCATCTTCTGGTGTTCCGGCACGCATATATCCGGTGTCCGTTTCTGGAATTTTACAGAATCTACCCCACATTTTGAAGCCATCCTCATTATGTCTATGGCTATCTCCACACTGCCATTGTGATTTATACCGATTTCGCCCGTTATCTCTGTGTGCATTGCAGACCTCCTCGTAGATGGAGTTGTATTCTTTGACTATATCAAGCGGATGCCAATACTTGTGCATCCATTTTTTGTTTGCTTCACCAACCCTTATCACGTAATCATTATCAAGAGTTTTCAAAAACATCTTCAAGTTGCAGATATTGACATTGCTGAATGGAACTCTTTGCGCTCCCGATGCAGTCCTCAATACATCAATAACACTATTTGAAAGTGAACATATAACCAGCTTGCCGCCCGCAAGACCTTCAAGTCCAGACCTGTGGAATGATGGCGTAATGCACTCATCTATGACTACATTGCATCTGGCTTTTCTCGCAAGGCATTCATCTAGTGAAACGCCTGTGATTATATCGTATGAAAAATCGCCCCTTACCCGCTTTATTTCTTCCAGTATTTCAGCCATGAGGTTATATCCCTTATCATGCCATTGCGATAATTTCTTTGTTGTTGATGGCGAATATGCTACCCTGATGCCGGACACTGGGCTTGACTCGTAAATTGGATTTTCTATATCAATAACATTTCTGACAATACGGCACATCTGGTATTCGAGAAGCGTAGCATGATACTGGCTTATTACAAGACTTGGCATCCTGACATTTAGGTCTACCCGGATGCCGGGCTCTGAATGATATTGAATAACGCAAGGCTTTTCAACCCTGAAATACCTGTTATGAAAATGCACTATATCGTAGTCCATTTCAAAATCGTTTACGCGTGACTTGAGTCCATATCTTCTCTGCATTTCCGCAAGCGCGTCAGGCGCCATAGCAACATCGGTTTTTTTCACATGGAGTATTCTCATAATAAACCATCCGCGCAATCAACATCTCTGGGCTTTTCATTGAGTTTGTAATATGAGGTGTTTTTGTGGCGTAATTGTTCGTCGAGCAAATGCAATATCCCGGCTTTTATGACAGCGACATAGTGGCTGTAAATAAATACTTTGTCGTAATCCTGTCTCCTGTATTTGCCGTGCGGCTCGCTATCAATACGCATTTCCATGTATTCAGAACACGGGTAACAGCACAATTCTGACACTGCGCCCATGATGCCGTAATGGCTGTAAACGTTGTCAATATCGGTATCCGTGCGCTCTATGTAAGTTGGATAAAGGACAACAATATCATCGTCCGGCCTGACGCCAATATCATTAATAACTTCCGCTATCACGCTTTTCATGCTGGCGGTATCAGACGCCGTAACGGCGCTTCTCTTATGGACAATTATTCCTGTGTTTTTGTATTGTTCTATAAGCCATTCATCGTCAGTTGAAAGGATGATATTTGATTTGGGTTTGTTGACAAGTTGTTTCAGTGTAACAGGCACAAGCACATGATTTTTATTCGGTAGTGTTTTACTCCCTTTTCTCGCCGGTATCAAGTAGTAAATCATGTGACTTGCCAATCTATTTCTGCGCGGTCAGCCAAATATGCGGGGTCTGTTGTTCGTTCATAGAATCACTCTGCTTTCCTTGAAATGTAACTCATACCCATATTGTTTTAGTAGTTCTTCCAGGTCTTTAATATTGCCGCCGATTAGCGGTATGCGCTGTGAATTGTGTATCTCAAGGTACAAACGCGGATGTGCGTTCTTGAAAAACTCATTAGCGCCTTTGAGCAAATTCAGTTCGGCTCCCTCAATGTCTATTTTCATAATATCGACTTGAGGGATAACCCATAACGGCAACTCGATAACCGGGTATCCGTTATCCTTGCCGACAATTGACGATGAACATATCTGTACCTTGTTCACTTTGGTAATGCCCGTATCCGCGCCTAAAGCAACGTCATAGACAGTTACATTGAGAAAATACCTCAATGCCGCCGCCCTTGCCGGGTCTGCCTCTACGGCGATAACTTCGATGTCCGGATTGTATTTCTTTGCTATAAGCGAGTAAAAGCCAAGCCCCGCGCCCACGTCAAGAAAGCAATGCTTTGTTTTCACGTCCTCTATAAAAGCATCCGTAAAACTTTCCCAGTGGTCGTGTTTTGCAAGCCATTCTCTGTCATCTGCGTCAACTCGCGTTATCAATTCGGCAACGGTTTCCTTGCAATAATCGAAGTTTTCGGCAAAGTTATAGTCCATCTTGTTTATCCTTTTTCCTAAATAGCCCATAGCGCATATCAAAGGCATTGAATTTGGTCAAATCCTGCGGTAGCAACAGAAATTCAGCCTTCCCCGGTATCGCTCTTGGTATTGCCGCATCTATCTGTCTTTGGGCTATATCAAGGCCGTAGCACCCCTTTATATTGTCTGGCAGTTCATTCAATAGCCAGCCGTCGCCACAGCCATAATCTATGATGGTTTTGCCTGAAAAGTCATAATCTACCAGGTATTCCTCATGCCACATTGCTACGGCGCCGTCGTAAGACTGGTATTTGCCGGTGGTAATATGTGCAAAATCCATATCGCAATTTTCCCAAAAGTCTCTCATATCAAGTCCAGCCTTCCATTTTTTATCATGGTGGTTATATCTATAAACTCATCGTCGGATAACGCGCTGTAATTCATCACCGGCAATGTGGCGTCCCCAAGTTGCTCCACGTAATCACGTACTGATGGAAACACTGAAAGTATCTTGCCTTTGGTCATTTCCCAAAGTTCAGTTCCCGGATACGACGTTGCGACAAATATGTTTTTATTCTCCGGGGCGAATTGAAGTATGAATTGGGCTGTTTCGCGCATCTGTTCCCTTGTTTCGCCCGGCCAGCCTATCATCCATGTGACATTGGGGTGTATGCCGTTGCGCCTGCACCATTCAATAACCTGTTTCATGTGCTCGGGGTCGTTTCGCTTATCCATTGCCTCCAGGATATACGGGTTGGCGCTTTCGCCGCCGAATCCGGCATAAACGCATCCCATGTCGCGTATTACCTTTACGTCACTCTCTGACCTGAAAGCATCGAATCTTGAGTGGCACCCCCACTTGGCAAACAGGATATGTTTTCTAAGTGAATCAAGCCGGGAAAGGCTTGCCGTAAGGTTATCGTCAACAAAGCCTATAAAATCAAGTGAATGCCCCAATACAAGGCCGTTGAATTCATCGGCTACGCTTTCAGCGCTTCTTGGCCTGTAATTGTTTCCTCCACATGCCAGCTTTGAACAAAACTTGCATGAGAATGGACACCCCCGGGAGCTAATCATGTTCAGGCTACGGCTCATTCTGAATGGCGTATATGATGAATTTTTGGCTTCGCCGCCCCATATTGGATTGGCGATATATGTCTCAAGACCTTCTACTGAATCCCAGTCCGGCTCGGGGATTTCATCTATTTTATCGTAGACGGTATCAATGCCAAGCCACGCCAGCAGCGTGTTTTCGCCTTCACCGGTAAATACTTCATCAAGAAACGGTATCCATTCAAGCAATTCTCCGCCTATGTTGCTGGCAAGTCCGCCTCCTGATATTATCTTTGCTTTTGTGTTTTTACCAAGATATTCAGCAATGTCCTTCTGCCATTTGAAAGTTGTTATCAGTCCTGAAATGCCATAAACGTCGCAATCAGGCGGGATATTCATAAAGGCAACATCGCGTGTCACTTCCGGCCTGTAGATATTCAAGTCTACGTATTTTACTTCAATTTCATGCTGTTTCAGGGCAGCCCCAAGATAATAAATCCCAAGCGGCACGTTATTTGGAGGCGCATTAGTGCGTATCGGGCAGTTTATCAGGCATATCTTCATTTTATGTTTCCCGGGGTTGAACAATGGTAACAGATAAAATCATCGCTTTTGGCAAGTTTCTCCACCTGTTCGGGTATGCTTGCGACAATACTCTCAAGGCTTTTGTCTTTTATGTTGCCGAATTTTACTTTGCGCTGGTAGTCGTCACAGCACATTACGACATTGCCGTCAACGTC
>Ga0210049_1004963_pt1 | contig 11474 bp, 7 predicted proteins | sample CryGeyCG2014_300_2_FD_183964 | JGI IMG/M metagenome (GOLD analysis project Ga0210049, IMG submission 183964) | Groundwater microbial communities from aquifer - Crystal Geyser CG06_land_8/20/14_3.00 (SPAdes) (version 2) | ecosystem: Environmental > Aquatic > Deep subsurface > Groundwater | place...
GTCGAGTCGGCCCGGGGCTGAGCCGGCAAACCCCCAAGGACTTGCCCAAAGTTGGTCAAGAAAAACAAAGTGATCGCGAAAATCGGCTCCGCCGCCGATTTGGCCGAAAACTCGAGTATATCCCATTTCCGATAGAGCTGGAAGCCAGTAAAAAGCAGAAAGGCCTAAGAAAAGAAGTATAAAGTATAAAGTATAAGGTATGAAGTATTTTTTGGCTTTAGAAAAAATAAATAAAACCAGGATGCCTAACAAGATAAACGGCACCGCCATCATTGCCGTTAGGCTGTGAGAAAGAATTACTCCGGAAAAACCTAAACTGGCTATTACTACCCCCCAGCGATTCTTTTGAAATATTTGATATATTCCTAAAAAAGCCAATGGCAGAAATACCATCGCCCAAAACTCAGCCACGGCGCCACGGACATAGATATCAACCGCATGATAAGGGGCGTAGATATAGAATAGTCCAGACAAAATCCCGCCCATCTCTCCCCAAAATTCTCGAGCCAAAAGATACATAAAGACGCCCGAGAGCAAAATACCCAAAATCATCATCAGTTTGGTTGCTAACAAGACATCAAAGCCAATTAGATTAAAAACCGCCCCAATATAATAAGGAAGCGGAGCATAAAAATTAAAAATTGGGTAGCCAAAGCCATAACCCAAATCAGCTACCCAACGGACTGGAAACTGACCATCTTTTAGAGCTTGGGCTATTTGCTGGACTCTCACTATTTGAGTATCATCATGAATCGGGAAAAAACCTAGGTGAAAAAATGGTTTAATTGCCCAAAAAGAAAGAAAGAGAATAAAGAATAAACAAAGTATAAAGTATTTTTTAGGCTTCATTTTTCCTTCGGTTTTTAATTAATATTCCGCCAGTAATAGTCAGAGAAACCAAGGAAACAGCATCAGCAAAAAGCCTTAGTGGGGTTTCTTTAAATTCAACAACCACCCGATGTTTGCCAGAAAATATTTTCATTCTTATTACTCCCTCTTCGTTATCGTAGGATAAAGGGGTTATTTTTCCATCTACCTTCGCCTGCCAGCCAGGAAAATAGATCATGTTAATTTGGATTTCTGACTCGGCCTCAGCCACGACATCAAATTGAGTTTTCTTAGCATTAAAGGCAACTTGATCAATCTTAGCCTTACCACCGATAACTTCGACCCGATTCTTCGGTCTCTCAGTCGGTTTTTCTTGAACCCAAATCGGCATCAGCTCATTAGCCGAAGTTGTCGTCGCCTCATTAGTTAAGTAATATTCATCAGGATAATTGATAAAACTAACTGGTTTTGCGTATCGAAAATTGACAACAATCGCCAGAAAAGCTAAAACCACCGCCACCATCCTCGTGCGCCATCTTGTTCCTAAATAACCCAAACTTAGAGCGAGGAAAAAACTTGCCGGGCCCAAATACCGCCAAGGAAAATCAACCTCCTTGAAAAAAGGCAATTCCCAGAAAACACCGGAAACCGGCAATGTCAGAAAAATCGTCACCAGGAAACAGAGAGTAAAAAAAAGAAAAAAACGGTTATTATTTTTAAACCAGAGAATTAAACCCAAAAATAAACCGATTAGATGGACTAAACCCAATTGAAAAGAAAAAGCATCTTCACTTCCCGGCGAACCGTAACCCCAACTAGGCATTAGTAATTGGCGAAAATTAACAAAATGCTGGCTTTTATCTGCCAATGGAATTTGGCTTAAGGCAATTTTTGATTTTTCGCTCAGGGCCGGAAAAAGGAAAAAGGAAGCAAGACCAACGCCTAAAACAAAAATGCCTAAAGAACGCCGGGGGCTGGATAAAAAAGCAAAAATCACTAAAAAAGGCGTTATTAATAAAGCTGAAACATTATGAGTTAAAATCAAGGCTCCATAAAAAATCGCCCCTAAGGCTAACCAACACCTGGGATTTTGTTTGAATTTAATTAAACTTAAAAAAAGCAGCGGATACAAGACAAAAGCCAAAGATTCACCTAGCGAACCGCGGACATAAAGGTCGACGAGTCGGAAAGGTGCGTAAAGATAAAAAATAGCCGCTATTGAGCCTCCTATATCTCCAAAAAGCTCTCTGCCTAATAAAAACATCGCCAATCCGGAAAAAATCACGCTTAAGACAAAAAGAATTTTTATCGAGTTAACCAATCCAAAGCCAAAAAGATTAAAAATTTCTCCTAAATAATAAGGCAAAGGGTAGGTAAACAAAAAAAGCGGGTAACCGTAAGAAAAATTAAGATTTCCTGCCCAACGAACCGGGAAATGGCCGGCAATAATGGCCCTATGCATCGCTCCTAATCTTACCACTGCCCATTCACCGTCATGGGTCGGAAAAAAACCAGATTTCAGAAACGGCCTGATTAACCAAAAGGAAAGAAAGAGAATTAAAAAAATAACCAACAGTTCTTTAAACTTCTTTTTCTTCCAAATACTCGGCTTCCTCATTGACATTTTCTATATTATAAATCATTTTCCCAGCTAAAATATTCCGAGCCGCCAATTGACCAGTAAAAACCGCGTGATCCATATTGTTATAGCGAAACATCCCGTTTCGACCGATGAGCTGTAAATTTGGATAGTCTTCTTTCAGGAATTTTTTAATTTCCCCCAAAGGTTCACGGTACTGCAAGTCATATTTCGGATAAGCCTTACTGACTCTGAAAACATACCCCTTAATAATATCGACCTTTTTCGTTTGGGGAGAAAAATATTTGATAAAATCAGCAATCGTCAGATCAATTAATTCTTTATCGCCCATTTTTTCTAAATCATCCCCTTTTGGATAAGGATATTCAAAAGCTAATGAAGTTTTTCCTTTTGGTGACATGGCCGGGGACCAATTGTTGGTTTCCAAAAATCTAAAAAACTTAATCTTTGGCGGATGAACATAAACCCAGGTAAAATTGGTCAGCCGAAGTTTATTAGCCAACAAGACCACAATTTTTTGATTAATATAATGAAGTCTGCTGGTTGCCTGAAGAATTTGTCGAGGAGTTTTTGGTTCTGCCATTTTTATCAGCTCATCCACCGGGATGCTGGAAACTAAAAAATCTGCCTCAAAAATTCCCTGACTGGTTTTAATTTGATACCCGGATTCCAGTTTGACAATTTTTTCGATGCTAACTTTCGTCTTGACCAAACCGCCGTTTTTTTTGATTCTTTGGTAAAGATTCTCAGAAATCCTACCAATCCCCAATTTGGGAAAACGAAAACGGGGAGTTAGCGAAACAATTTTTCCGCCTAAACCTAAAGTATTTTTTATGATAGTTATCATTGAAAGATCTCTAGTGCGCTGGGCAACAAAATCCGCAGACATAATCTCACAACCACCTTCTCCCCAAAGCTTATTATTAAACTCCTCACAAAACCATTTATAAAGTGCATAACCAAAGCGGTTGATATAGGCATCTTTCATCGTTAGTATCTTTTTTGGAAAAATTCGACTGCTTATCCTGGTCCAACCGTAGGTCCCCAACATGGCGATCATTTTTAATGGATCAATTTTTTTAATAATGTCCCCGATTTCAAACGGATATTTATAAAATTTACCGAATTGATACATGGGAGTATATTTTTTCACCCAAATCATTTCTTTGCCCATCAGTTCGTCAATCCATTTATTTAATTCCTCATTTTTAGTAAACCAGCGATGAGGGGCTAAATCAAAAAGAAAACCGTCTTTTTTAAAAGTGGCGGCCAAACCACCGATAAAAGAATTTTTTTCCAAAATCACCACTTCAAGCTTGTTCTTTCCTTTTCTTAAAATTTCATCAGCACAAGCCAAACCCGACAAACCTGCCCCCAAAATCACCACCTTTTGCTTCTTTGTTTTATTACGAAGTAACAAACTATGTTTATTCATTTCTTCCTTCCCCTGGATAAATTCGGAAGGCAACCGTACCGTCTTCTCTTTTAATAAGCTTAGTTTCTTCACTGGAAAAAGGCGGTTCCTCGCAAGTACCACTGGCGACAAAAAGTACCTTAGCATCAGGTTCCTTTGACGACCCAACAAGGGGATCAGTTGGGCAGCTACCGGGAACAAAAACAAGCTTACCAAAACCTTGGTAGTCTTTATCTTTTGGCGACCCTAGTTTTTGGTACTCTTCCGGATCAAACTTTTGGAAAAAGAGAAAGTGCATATAAATTCCGCCCTGGCTTTTGGTAACCACAACCTTATCATAATCTGGTTCTAATTCATTAACAGCTAAAACCATTTCTTTAAAACCGTTAAAGCGATACCAGGGGCGATGAACCCGACTGTGAATATAGTATTGATGAAGAAAATAAGAGAAATTCCAACAAAATAGTAAAACCAAAACCAAAATCGTCAATTTCTGGATTGCCAACCCAAACTTCTCTTTTACCCATTCTAAACTACCCCACAAACCATAAGCGGTAATTAGCGAAAGAGCCGGAAGCATAACTAGTGACCGTTGCACATTAGGAACATCATCACGGGTTAAAGCGGCAACCGTCGGGCCTAAAAATAACCAAATCATCGGTATTAAAAAGAGCCGATTTTTGGCACTATTTTTAATCAGCAAATAAAGGCCGACAAACAGGAAAGGCAACTCAATGATATACATTAATCCCATATTGGGCACTTGATACCAAAGAGGAAAGCCTCCTTCAATAAATAAAAAATTTAGGGAAAAATAACGAAAGTATTCCTTAAGATACCCAAATCCATAATTAACCACTTTGTTATGAAAAGATCTGACAGCTAAAATCGGCATTCCCGCCACTCCATCCTCACGGATTTGTTCTTCCAAAACCAAACGAATTTCGGGAAAATGGAAAATACTCACTTGACGAAAACGACCCGCTCCTCCCCCGGCGCCAAAAACTAAAAATAAAGAAAGAAAAAAAATTACCAAAAGAGAAAGGAAGAGGCCCAATTTAAAATTCCTTTTTTTCTTTTGCCAAAGGGGGTAAGCAAGAGCGGAAAATATGATCCCCAAAAGAGGAACAAAAACCCTGGAAGAATGATAAAAGAAAAGGCTGGCCAACCAAAAAACAGTCGCCCAAAAAAACTGCCTTGTTTTTCCTTTAATTCCAGAAAGGAAAAAGTAGGCTCCAAGGATAATAAAGAAAAGGGCGACAATCGTTTCAGCACTAGCTCGGGAAATAACGATGTGCCAGGGAGAAAAAGCAGTCAAGCCAGCGGCTAAAAGACCAAGGGTGTAATTTTCAAAAATAGCGACAGTTAAAAGAAAGATCGCCACCGTTGTCGCGGCGCCAAAAAGGGCCGAGGGAAATCTAGTGGCAAATTCGTTTAAACCAAAAAGCTTTATTGGCAAAATATCAAGATATTGATATCCGGCTGGGCGAAAATCGCCGAACATATCAATATGTAAAGGAAAAAGAAGGCCATTTTCATCCCTCCCGGTCTTGGCAAGAGAGTAGGCATTATAGCCTAAAGAAGCCTCGTCGATATGAAACCCAACTGGATATTGATCAAGTTTATAAAAACGCAAAATCGTTGCTACTAAAACTATGAGAATAAAAATTAGCTGTTTTTGTTTGTTCATCTCATTGGCCAACTATTCGAAAAGCAACTTCGCCATTAGGAAAATTTATTTGCGCCTTTAAAGGCCTTGCTCCTTCTGGAATTTCTTCCCCGGTTCCTACAATCAGGGTTTTTTCAAGTTTTTGATCCCTACCCCAGTCTATCCTCCTAAATTCATATTTCTCAAAACCAAGATAATATGTCCCATCATTTTTATATTTATTAGGGTCCAATCGATTGTAAAAGAGGAAATAGATATAAGGCTGATCATAAAATTTAGTTACCACTATTTTATCGAACTCATCCTCTACCTGATTAACTGCCTTAACCATTTGCTTATAGCCATAAAGCCAATCTCGGGCGTATTCAATTGGTGTATGAACATAGTACTGATGAAGATAATAAAAAATATTAACAACTAATAAAGTTGATATTAGCGGCAAAAATGCTTTCCGCCAAAGTTTTTCTTTTGAAGCAACCCTGACCGCTTTTAAAACACCATAGGCAGTAAAAATCTGAACGGTAGGTAAATAAAGAAGAGCCCGAACAGCGTGAGGGGTCCCAGTAGAGATAGCCGAAGCTGCTGGTGCCACTAAAAACCACCAAAAAAGAGGAAAGGCGTTTTTTCCTTTTTCTTTTAACAGCCAATAAATACCTGCTAAAAGAAATGGAAAATCCCAGAGATAAAGCATTCCCATGTTAACCGCGTGGTGTCTTCCTGGTCCGTCTCCCCTCAAGAAAAGAAAGTCAAAATTCCAATGATCCATATAACCTTTAAGAGCAGAAAGGGTATAAATTATTCTTCGATTATGAATGAGAAATCCGAAAGGAAATCCTCTCGCCGCATCCTGTTCAATCTCTCTAATCGAACGGTCTAACAGACCAGGAGAAGAAAAAACGCTAACGCTAGAGAAACGCGCCTGTCCCGCTCCAGAGAAAAAAAGTTCAATTAAAGGAAAAATAACTAAAGCACCGGTTAAAAAAGCCAAGAAACAATATTGCTTTTTCTCCCATAACTGCCGGCGGAAATGCCAAGCTAAACCAATTAATAAAAGGGGCGTGACTAATAGAGAACTGTGATAAGAATAAAGTGAAAAACCAAAGCTTATTGCTGACAAAATCAAAAAAGAACCCCTTTTTGTCCCCTTCAGGAATAACCAAACCCCAGTAACGAACCAAAATAAACCAATATTAGCCTCAAAAGCAATCCGGCTAAACTGAATATGCCAAGGAGAGATTGATAAGAAAAACATCGATAAAAGGGCTAAATCCTCTCTTTGGAATAGTTCTTTAACTAGGAAAAAAGTAACAATAACAGTTAGGACTCCTAAAATGGCTGAAGGTAAGCGGACGGCTACTTCGGTCAAGCCAAAAATTGCTACTGGAGGGATAGTTAAATAGACATACATTGGTGGCTTATAATCCCCGAAGGACCTAATTGCTAACGGCCATTTTACCCCAAATTCGTCTGAGCCTGTTTTTAAAAGATGGTAGGCATTATAGCCCAACGAAGCTTCGTCCCAATCTAAACTGGGAGGATTGACTCCTAACTGATAGAAGCGGAGAACAATACTGATAAATAATATAAGAATGAAGACTAACTTATTTTTTTTCATTGCTTTGTTTGCCTGGATAATATTTTACCAATATTATAACAATAGCCAAACTAACCAGGGTTAAAACTATCCCCCATCTGAAGGAGTCTGAGCGGTAGAAAAAAACAACTCGATGGTCTCCCTGAGGAACAAAAATGGCTCTAAAGGTATAATTAGCCCGATAGATTTCGACTTCCTGGTCGTCGATTTCAGCCTTCCATCCAGGATAAAAGTTATCGGAAAGAAAAAGAAGCTTATTCCCTGAAGAACTGGTCTCGATTTCAATTTTATTAGGTTGATAATTTAAAAGTTCTGCCTTTCCGACCGCCTGATTATCCAAAATCGAATCTGCCGGCAATGGCTTTTCTAAAATTACCCTTTCCTCGAGAGGGAATTTGGGGTTGAGGATTAAATCAACGATTTTCTGTTTCTCTTTTTCCAGCTGATAATCCCCGACTAAAAATGTCCGCGGCAGAACGTTCTTATTTTCATAGACCTGCCATTTACCTTTTTGCCATATCAACTCATAAATCTCCTGAGGAAAAGTCTGATAGTCTGGTTGCCACTCATTCGAGAGTCCTTCGTCTTTTTGGAGAATATATTTGACTCCTAAAAGATTTAAAAGTCGTTGGCGGTAAGGATTTTCCCGAAGTGCCTCTTTGCCATATCCTTTTGTCAGAACAACATCAGACCTTGGAATAGGGTCTTTTATTTTGCCGTTATCCGAAGCTGAAATCAGTTCCCCATAGCGGCGAATAAACAGGGCATCCCAGCCATCAATAGAATAAGTTCCGGTAAAGGTCGAAAAATTACTATCAATATAACCTATGCCATAACCCCAAAAGCGATTAATGCCGGCCTTCTCTTGTAGAAATTTCATTATTTCTGTTTGCGGATAGACAAGCTCTTTGGGCGAAAATGGGGTAATCTTTTGAAAATAAAAGAAAAGGTCGAAAATAGTAATAAGGATAATCCCAAAAAAAAGAAAGTGTTTTTTGTTTAACAAAAACGAAGCAAGAACAACGACTACTCCAGAAAGGGCAAAAGCTGTCGGCAAGATAAGATTGCGTTGGCTAATTTTAAGATAAGGAATCCACCAGCCCTGAGGAAAAATTAATGGAGCAAGAAAAGTAAAAAGCCACAAACATATATAAATTCCGACGAAAACAACGCCTCCAGCCAATATTTTTCTCGTCTGCTTGTTTTTAAAACACCAGTCAACTCCAAAAGCAGCCAGAATAGCCATTGAAAAGGAAAAAATGGATAAAAGACGGGTATAAACTGTGGTTGAGATGATAGGAATTTTTAATCCGTAGAAAAAACGGATAGGGAGAAGATTTAAACTAAAAATTAAGGCAATCGTCGCTAACGCTGTAAAAAAGAGTACTATTTTTTCTTTTCGTCGCCAAAAAATTGCCAAAAGAGCAAAAAATAATGGCAAAACCCCAATATAGGATACCCTTTCAATATAAGTTCCTGGATACCAATAATTTCGACTAGCAGGATTACCAAAAAAATCAGAGGCAAAAGTAGTCACCGGATAAAACCAGGGCAACAAAAGTTCGGGAATTTTTTCCGGCGGATAAGCTTGGCGGGCAGACTGAAGAAATATTTCTATGGTTGGAAAAATTTGAACAGAGGAAAGCAGAAGTGCCAAGATAGCTGAGGTCAGGAAACTAATTGTTTTAAGGAGACCCTTTTCCGGTTTCTCAACCAAGATCCGAAAGAAAAAATAAGCAAATACAACTCCGAAAAGGTAAATTGTTACCTGAATAAAACCGGCTAAAATGGAAAGGGTCAGGGTCAAAACAAGAAAGACAATCCACCGCCACTCTAATTTCTTAATTATTTTCTCAACCAGAAATAAAGCTAAAGGGAGCCATAAAATCGAATGTCCAATATTGCCATATTCTATCCAAACAGTAAAATAAAGACCAAAAGTGAAGGCAAGACTAGCAAGAATGGCTCCTGCTCGGCTTACTTTAATTTCTCTCAAAAATAAGTAAGTAAATAAACAAGCTAAAAATGGTTGAAGAATGATAAAAATTGTCCAAGAAAGATTAAATGGAAAAAGGAAAAAAATAAAGTTAAGAGGATAAAAAATGCCAGTTTGGAAATTAGCCACATGAGGATTGCCAGAAAAGTAATGGGGATTCCAGAGGGGAATTTCTCTTCTCTTAAGCATCTCCACTGAAAAATGTTTCCAAGGGAAAAATTGACGAACAACATCAATTCCTTGAGCTTTATGAGGAACACCAGCCGGGGCATAGCCAAGATAAGAATAGGAATTCCAGGGAGCGTAATTACCTACCAACAAATCTCCGGGAAATGGCAACCAACCTTTTAAAAAACTTGGCCAAAAAAACAAGCCAGTAACTAATAAAAAAAACAAAAGAATTAACAAACCCTTTTTATGCTTCATTGGGAGTGGTTCTTTAGTATTTGGTAAAGTCTCATTGAGTAATGGGGATCAGGCCGAGGATACTCAGCCACCAGTTTTAACGGCCACTCTTGAGAAACTTTTTGAGTTTCATTAAAAACAAAATAACTTGGTTTTTCCTTGGATTTTTCCATCGCCTCGAGGGGAATTTCTTTAACTGGCCAAAATCCTTTTATTTCCACATTGGAATTATCCCATAAATAAAGCTCAAGAGAGGCAGGCATTAAACCAAAGGTACCTTCAGTGCCAATAAAAATTTTGTCAGCCTTGGCTTTCTCGTTAGCAAAAGCTACAATCTCTTTAATCCCATAACCGGCTGGCCAACTGTCTATGTATTGATTTCTGTCATTCTGAGGAATAAGGGCCATTTTAGGATTAGAAAGAAGTCTAAAGTCAATATAGAGAGAAAAAGTAAAAAGTAAAATGTAAAAAGTAAAAAGTAGCCACTTCCTCCTTATCCTTTTAGTTATCTCTTCTAAACTCCAAGCGGCTAAAACCAAAAGTGGCAAGCTCATAAAAAGAATAAAACGAGGATATAAAACCTTACCAAAAAGGGCCAGGGCAACAAAAGGAGCAAAAAACCAAGAAAACAAAAGTAGTTTTTCTTGAGTTTTCTGCCAAATGAAAATTAAAGAAAGAATAACTAATATTACTATCGGTAAAGTTAAATAATTAACCAGCCAGTCAAGCTGTCCTTTTAAATTCCCCCAGAAAAACAAAAAGGGGTGGGATAACCATTCTCTTATCGGATAAACAAAGGTAGTATCCTTCTGAGCAATCATATGAAACCAGGGAGAAAGACGAAGGATAGAGTAAAAAATTTGAGAAATCACCACAGCCAAAAAGACTAATCCTAACCACCTCAGTAAGTTAAACAATCTTTTTTTATCCCTCCAGTCAAAAAGAAGCAAACTTAGAGGCACAAGATAAATATTAAAAAAACCAGAAGTCTTAGTCAAAATACCTCCACCTAAAATCCAGCCCAAAATTAAAGCCACATCAAGCCTGAAGGTTTTGACTAATAAAACTAAGCCAACAAGGCTAAAGATACTAAAAGTCCCTACCATGGCATCCATTAAAGCCATTCGGTCATAAAGTAAACAAAATGGAGAAGTAAGATAAAGAAAGGCGGCAAAGAAAGCCAGTCGTCGGTTTTCAAAAAGAACAAAACTCAAGAACCAAATTCCAACCATTGACACTAATCCAGTTAAAACTGAAACTACTCTTCCGGCAACTAACGGATCTTGGATAAATTTCATCATTACCATCGTTAACCAGACAAAAAGAGGTTGCTTTCCATCAGTTAGGGAAATAAATCGCCAGGAAGCATCATTTTTAGCAATCTGGGCCCAGCGAAGATAAATTGCCTCGTCAACAAATATGGGAATAATCGTGAGATTAATAAGCCGAATAAAAAGAAATAAACCTAAAAACAAAAGGCTAACAATTATTTCTATTCTATACTTTTTGACCAAGGTAACAACCATATGATGGCAATTATACAAGAATGGAGCCAAAAAAACTTATTTCGCCAGAAACAAACTTGTTTATTTCGCCAGAAACAAACTTGTTTATTTCGCCAGAAACAAACTTGTTTATTTTGTCGCATATCTTTTAATGAAGTAGACTAAAAAACTTAAACTGATAGGCAATGCTGTTAACCAAAGTTTAATTGTTGGCACTGGGGGGTTCCAGTGACCATAATATAAAAAGGGGGTATAACGCAAAAGAGAACCTAGGGAAAAACTAGCGGTAAGCCAGAAAAGAAGTTGGCTTGAAAGACTCAGAGCTACAAATGGTAGAACCCAGAGAAGATACCACGGCTGAAATCCAATATAATATGAAATTGCAAAAACAGCTAAATACATTAGTAAAATAACAATAATATTAAGCTTCTGGTAGTCAACTTTTTTCTTCCTAACTCTCTGC
>Ga0210049_1004964_pt1 | contig 11473 bp, 9 predicted proteins | sample CryGeyCG2014_300_2_FD_183964 | JGI IMG/M metagenome (GOLD analysis project Ga0210049, IMG submission 183964) | Groundwater microbial communities from aquifer - Crystal Geyser CG06_land_8/20/14_3.00 (SPAdes) (version 2) | ecosystem: Environmental > Aquatic > Deep subsurface > Groundwater | place...
CAATAAAAAAGAATTCATCGAGGCTGTGGTCAAATTATTAAGTGATGAAAAATTGCTAAAAGAATTTCGTCGAAATACTAAAAGACTGGCAAAAAAATATAGTTGGGATAGTGTTTTTAATCGCGCTTTACAATTTACAGAAAATATTTAACTTTTTTCATGAAAATCTGTTTTCTATTCTCTAATTTCCATCTCGTTGATGTGACGGCTGAACCGAAAATGGGCCTTACTCTTGCCGAGAAAGTTTCAAAAAATGGTCATCAGGTTTATATTGTTTCAAATTATATTACTAATAAGATAGAGGAAAAAAATAAGATCCATTTCTTTCTTTTTAAGGGACTCGGAGACTTAAAAACCTACCTCATTAATACTCCTAAAATAATTCGTTATCTTGCCAAACTGGAACCAGATGCTATCCATGTCCACGGAGGGATAATCATCGTCTATGCGTGGTTCATAAATCTGTTTCTCAAAACCTCCCTTGTTTTTACCTTCTGTCAGTCGCTTGACACATTTGGAAGATTACAAAAAAAATTATTTTTTTTCTGCCTGTCGAGATTAGAGATGATATTTGTTACTTCTTTGTATCTCAAAAAACAGTTGGCGGCAAATGGTCTTCCGGAAAGCCGCATCAAAATCGTTCGTCTTGGTCTTGAGAATAAATTTCTAACAGCCAAGCGTCTAAGAACGAATACGGATATTTTCTTTTTTGGTGACTCAAACAGAGAGAGGGGATTTGACATCGTGTGCGCGATGGCAAAGAGAATGCGGGATTATTCATTCACAATTTTGTTAAGGTGGGAGAAGGATTGCCTCAACGAACTTAATGAGTTCAATAAACTTCCAAATGTTTTTGTCTATCATCTTTCTTATAAAAAACCGTTGATCGATTTGATTCGAGAGGCTAAAATAATTTTTCTTCCTTTTCGCTGGATGGGAGTCCGCCCGCCTTTGTCAATCGTCGAATCAATGGCGTGTGCAAAATGCGTCTTCACCTCAACCATGGAAGGAAACGAAGAAGTGATAAAAAATAACGTAAATGGAATTCTTTCTGATTTTAAGGATTTAGATCAAGTCGCAAGACAAATTACTTATCTAATCAATAATCGGACCGTATTACAAAGGATGGGGGAAAGGGCAAAAAAAACAATTAAAACAATGTATTCTGACGATGAATATAATAAAATAATAGATTATTATGCTCTCTGCAAATCTTAACCAACAATTTATTTCTCTTTGTTATTCCATTTATCCAAAAAAGATTACCGCGCCATTTATATATAACGACGAACAATTTTTCTCTTATCTCAAAAAAAATCGGCTTGATGATTACTTTACCATTAAGTACGGTCAAGAAACACAAGAATACAATCAATATAAAAAAAATCTTATTAGCTCCCTGAAATTATTAAAAAAAATTTTAGGAAACGAGCCTTTTATCGTAATCAAAACCCTCTCTTCTTATCCTCATATTACCTCCGACCTTGACGTAATTATTAAAAACAAAATTCCTGTTTCAAAAATAAAAAAAACTAACTTTCCCCTAAAAACTGATGTTAACAATCGGATTTCCTGGACAGAAGATGAAGAAATAAGCCGTGAATTTGTCTGGAAAAATGTTGAAGAATATGATTTTCACGGCATAAAAATCCTCGTTCCCAATCCCGACCTTGATGTCTTAATCCGTCTGGCACATCTGCCGTTTGAACAGGCGGAGATTAGACTTGGGGAACTTTTACATATTTATCGCCAAGCGAAGACAGTCAACTGGGAGCGGTTGCAAAAAGAAGCGGAAAGAAATCATTGGCTTAAAACATTTGAAAGGGTACGTTTATTGCTCAATAAACTACACGACGGCATGTTTAATAAACAAAGACCGATTCGTTTTCCCTACAGGCTTTCTTTTTTCCTACTTGTTCAAGCAATCATCGAAAAAAAAGCCTGGAGAAAAATTTGGGGAGCACGATATGTTATTAAAAATAGATTAAGTTCATAATGTTCATAAAGTTTTTAAAGTTTATAAAGTAGAAGAAAGCGAAGATACCTATTTTGAGTTTTTTGGGTGGTGCGCAGCCGAACGAAAGTGTGGCGAGCACGCCCACTAAAACGAAAAATACGGTATCGAGCGGAAATCTGTTATGAAAAAAAACCTTTTAATCGCTTTTTGCGGAATGGACGGAAGCGGGAAAACAACTCTTGCTAAAAAACTTGAGGAACACCTAAAAAAAAATGGCGACCATGTTTTCTTTAAACACGCCCATGGCTATGCAATTTCGCAAAACAGCTTTGCCATTGATGAAGAGAACATCAATAGTTTTAAATGGATTTTTGCGCTGCTTTCTCCTTTTGTATTGTTTGACAGTTGGTTCACCTATTTTTTTAAATATAAGCCTATCTTGAAGAAAAAAACTCTTATCTGCGACCGTTATTTTTATGATAAAATCGCTCGATTAATTTACTACGGACTCATGAATAAAACGATGGCTAAAATATATTTAAAATTGATACCAAGACCTAATTTTATCATCTTTTTAGATATTGATGAAAAAAAAGCTCGGCAAAGAAAAAAAGAATATTCGAAAGATGAATTTTGTCGTTTTAGAAAAATATATTTATTTATTGCTCAACATCTTAAAACACCAATAATCAATACTAATTTATCATCACCCGTCTGTATAAAAAAAATAATTGGTCATCTTTCATGAAAAAAATAAAAATAGACAGATTAAGTATATTTTATATTTCTCTTATTATTGCGCTCTCATTAATAACTACTTTGGTTAACTTGGGCTCATCAAAAAGTTTTATCGGTGAAGATGCAGGAGTATTATTTGACTTTCCTAAATCAATGTACAAAATAACTTACTTCATGTGGGATGACCTTAATGCTCCTGGAAAAACTAATATCAGTTCGGTTTTCGGCTTTTTATGGTCAAATTTAATTTTATTATTAAATACAATAGGTTTACCTCCATTTTTTTTTAAAAGATTGTTATTTTTTGCTTTTTTCGCCATATCCGGTATTGGCTTTTTTTTCTTTTTAAGATTACTTTTTTATATTTATTTGGGTTTTAAAAAACAAAGCCTCTTATATTTCGCTGCCTTTGTAGGGAGTTTTTTCTATATGTTTAACCCGTTTACACTTCAATTAATGAGCGTCCCCACTATAGCTTATCATTTGTCTTATATGTTGTTACCATGGCTTTTTTTATTTTTTATATATAATCTTCAAGTCAAAACCTGTTTTAAAAATGTTGTTGTGTTTTCTGTTATTTTTTTATTTATATTAAATGGTAACCCATCAAATACCGTATTAATAATTATTTTTTTATTTTTATATTTTGTATTCTTCTATAACGAAATAAAAAAGTGTGGTAATAAATTACTATTTTTTTTCTCTGGATCTTTTATAGTTGTCAGCCTGCTAACGAGTTATATTTATTTACCTGTTCTTAACAACGGAACTAATCCCTATGGTTTTGTTGGTTCCACTGTCGATTTACTAACATCGTTAAAACATAATAGTACTTTCGCATCATTTTTTAATTTATTTCGAATGGCGGGTTCTACTGCTTGGGGTAATTCATTATATTATGAGCTATATAATAAAAATATATTTTTATTATTAATGGGTTTTTTAATTGTATTATTAACTTTCTTTCCCTTGTTGTCTCGTTTTGCAAATAAACTGAAAATCTTTTTTTTGACAGTAATCTTACTTTCATTTTTTTTTGCTAAAGGTTCACATTCTCCTTATGGAAATTTAATACCAACGCTGATAACAAAGATGCCTTTCTTAGGTATGTTCAGAGCAACTTATTCTAAGTTTATTTATTTTGCAGTATTTTCATATTCTGTACTATTTTCTTTCTCAGTAATAGAACTTTACAATTCTTTAAAACGGAAAACGAAAAGATTTAAATTTTTCCTAATTTTAATCCCATTCATTTTAATCTTTTATAATTACCCTTTTTTTTATCACGGCGTCGTTAATAAAAATTTTTTAACTAATATACCTCAATCATATTTGAAGCTTCCCAATAGTTTGAATGGTGATCTGACCGATTTTAAAATATTGTCTCTGCCTCCTGCGCCAAAAGGCGCAGGTTTACTTTTAAGATGGTCTAGAGATAATTATTATGTTGGTCCCCATCCAGATATGTTTTTTTTCGATCGGCCTGTTATTGACGGATATTGGTTCATCAGACAAGAATTTTTTGGTTTGACCCCTGATGATTCTTGGACCGGTGCAAGATTTGAAAAACAGATTAGGTCAATACTTAATTATGCTCCTATCCTTAATATTAAATATGTTCTAGTTCATAAAGATTTTGTCAATAAATATAGTTTCGGTAAAGATAATGTCCGCAAGATTGATGGCACACTTAAGGCCAATGTTTTAAAAAAAGAGTTGGTAAAAATCAAGGGATTAAAATTGATCGAGGATAATTCTTATTTTGCTCTTTACGAGCTGCCGGAAAGTTACTTCCTGGAACATATATATATTCCTAACCTCGTCCTCCCGCTGAATAAAAATAAACCTATACTGTTGGATAAAAAAAAGGCTTTGACTGCTCAAAAAATAAAGCTACCCAAATATTTTTCTCATACGCCCGATCTTGAGTTCGTTAAGATAAATCCGACAAAATATCAGCTCAAAATTTCTAAAGCAAATGGCCTCTTTCCTCTAGTTTTCTCTGAAACTTATGATAAGGGTTGGAAAATTTATCAATCAAAAACAATCCTTGGATCATGGTTTAGTCAACCTATCTTCGAAAAAGATCATATAATAATCAACGGATACGCCAACGCTTGGCTCATCGATCCCAACAAACTTTGTCAAGACAGCAAGTGTAAAAAAAACGCTGATGGCTTTTATGATATAAACCTTATTGTAGAATTCTTGCCTCAGCGTTTTTTCTATATTGGCTTATTTATTAGCTCTCTAACATTGATCGTTTGTTTGCTTTACTTAATATATAATAAGACTGTTCGAAGATAGACCATATGAAATATATAAGAAATCTTTCTTTTCCAATACTAGTGATTTTTTCTTTCGGATTTTTTTTGCGTTTTTACGGAATAATAATCAACCATCCCTTTTGGGTCGATGAATTCTCGACAGCTGTACAGGCTAATCTTATTTTGAAGTATGGCTTATCTGTGTTCAACAATCCAGATGTTTTTTTTGAACCGCACAATATAACGACTCATTTTTTAGTCGCATTATTCTTTAAATTATTTGGACAGAAAGAATGGATTGCGCGTTTGCCTTTTGTGATTATCGGTTCTCTCGTTCCTGTCGTTGTATTTTTTCTAACAAAATATTTATCGGACATTAAAACGGCTCTCTCAGCTGCCATTCTTACCACTTTTTCTTACCTGGAAATACTCTGGTCCCGTCAAGCCCGCGGCTACGTTTTACAACAACTCCTTATCCTAACAGCTTTCTATTTGTACTTGAAAATAATTAACGACCGGAAAAAGAGCACTTTTGACTTTTGCCTTTTGACTTTTACCTTATTGTTAGGTCTTCTCACTCATACGATGTTTCTTATCGCCGTAATATCAATTGTTGTCCATCTTATCCTCACTAACAGAAAATTGGTATTACTTATTCTTTCTCAACTGTGGTTTTACCTCTCTTTTTTCCTACTTCTTTTTATTATGTATAAAGTCAATTTTCTTGCCAATGTTCTCTCTTTTTTTACCAACCCTCTTCAATTATCTAACAATTTCTGGTACTATCACTCTTTTTTATGGAGAGAATATGGCTTGGTTAGTTTTTTGGGATTTTTTGGCTTAATTCTTGCTTATTTTAAAAAAAAACAGCCGGTGTCTTTGATTATTTTATTTATTATTTTCCAGCTTATCTTTGTTAATTTTATTTTTAGCCCTTATCATTCCCGATATCTTCTACCCATCCTCTCATTTTTATTTATTGGTATGGCTTTTTCAATTTCGTCTTTAGCCCAACCTATTTTCCCAAGACTAAAATTTATTATCCCTTTATTAATTACTCTTGCTATTATTTTCAATGGCAATAAATTTGTTTTTAAGCCAAAAAAATATTATTCATTAAATCACGATTTCCGTGAGGTGGCCAATATTGACTATCATCAGATCTATGATTTAATAACAAAAAAAACAAAAAAAGAAAAAAAGGTAGCCATTATTGAAACCTGGCCGGCACGCACCTATTGGTATTTTAATAATATAAATTATGAACCTCTTTACCATTTTCGCTGGCAAGACGAAGAAGGACTGGCTTTAGGAATGGCTAAAAAAACTTCTTTTCAATATAATAGCTCTGGTGAAAAAATCATGGCAAAGAATTTAGGTTTTGTCGGTGAATTAAGTGATTTATTAAAAGTAATAAAAAAATATCCAAAAGGATTTATATTTATCGATGATTCAAGTTTGCCAAAAGAAATTATTAGCTATTCAGAAAAAAACTTTAAAAAAGAACTTTATCTCGATCACTATCCATTAGATGACAATCCTTATTCTATCTGGCCGGCGACGTTATACAGTTGGGGAATAAAATGATTAAATCGCTCTTTAAACACTCAACCATCTATTTTTCTGGATTATTTGTCAGCAAACTGTTAACAACAATTGTCTGGATTCTCATTGCTAGACTCTTTGCTCCAGTTATATTCGGGCAGGTCGTCCTTTATCTAACTTTTATTCAACTGGCTACCTATTTTGCTAATTTTGGCTTAAACCAATGGTATCAAAAACAGATCGAGCATCATCAATATCAAAGAGGTCTGTTATTAAATAAAATTCTAAATGCCCGGCTAATTACTCTTTTTCTTTCCCTCATTATTCTTGGTTTTTTTCTTTTTTTTACCAAGTCCTTTAGTTTGTCGGCATCAATCTTTACTTTATTAACATTAATTCCGGACTCGTTTTTGGCCATCGGAGAGGGTTATTATCTGGAACAAAAAAAAGGTCTACGTGTCGCTCTCAAATCGGCCAGTATGGCCGTAGTCATTTTTATTGCTCTTCCTTTTATCAAACAACCCTTTCTCTTTGAGAAAATAACTGTAGCCAATTTACTGGCGGAACTGGTCACTGTGCTCTGGTTCTATCCTTGGTTTGAGTTTAAAAATTTTTGTTTTGTTTCTTTCAAACAAAGTCTTCAGGTTCTGCGTTCATCGATCAACTATGCTTTGCTTATTTTTACTTCTTTTTTCTATGCTCGTGGCGATCACCTGGTCATTAACTATTCTTTAGGCGCTAAAGCTTTGGGTCTTTATGGCGCTGCCTATCGTTATCTTGAGGCATTATCTCTTATTCCAACCGCCCTGTCTCATAATCTTTTTCCCATCTCGGCCAAAAAACAAGGCGTATCCCGGGACTCGCTTGTTCATATCGTCGGTTTAATGGTTGTTTCAGGTTTAATAATTTCAATCTTCCTTTTCTTTCTTTCAAATTTTTTGGTTATTAAACTAATCGGACCGGCTTACGGTGAAGTTATTCAACCGCTTAAAATTTTTTCCGTGGTTCTTTTTTTGTTTTTTGTCAATGCTCCTTTGAGCACCGTCGTTCAAAGCTCAAACTATCTGAAAAGCTTTTTGCCTTACGGTATTATCAACACTGTTTTAAATATAATTCTTAACCTTGTCCTTGTTACTAGATACGGAATTGTCTCGGCCGCCTGGGTGATGCTTATCACTGAAGTCACTGGTTTATTAATCAATTATTATTTTATTAAAAAAATCTATTGTATTTCGATAGGTGTCACACCTCTAAGCTAGTATAAGGAATCAAGAGAAAGCGAAGAACTAACCAAAGGAACAGGTGGCAAAGTTTTTAGGGGCGGGAAAAAAACTTTGACAGAATCTGGAACATAAAACAGAATTTATCGAAATAGTAATTAACAAAACTAAAATGAAAAAGGTTTCAATAATCATCGTCCACTGGAATACGCCGGAAATATTAAAAAATCAACTGCGGCGGTTGACAAAAGAGTCCAAACTACAAATTATTGTTATAGATAACGCTTCAAACAAGCCGTTGGACTGGATAAAAAAAGATTTTCCTTCAGTTGAATTAATAAATAACAAATTCAACCGAGGATATGCCTTTGCCTGTAATCAAGGAGTGTCAAAAGCAATGGGGGGCTGGCTGCTTTTTTTAAACCCGGATGTTGAAATCATCCCTCAAACAATCTTTCAAATGGTTATCCAAAGTGAACAAAGAAAACTCGTCGCCACCTCACCAAAAACTGGCTCCGGTTATGAAAAACCGCTGCCAACTTGGTTATCTTTGCTTACCGAATTTACTCCAATTAAACGTTTAATTGGAGTTGAATGTTTTAAAAACAAAACCCTTTTCGGCGGTTGTCTCCTTATTAAAAAAAATGTTTTACTGGCTCTCGGCGGTTGGGATGAGCGTTTTTTCTTATGGTTTGAAGACAGCGACCTTACTTTTAGATTGTTAAAAAACAAGGTACCGATCGGTTGGGTAGATGTGGTGGTTAAACATTCAGGCGGATCATCATTCAATCAGTTGACTGATCAGTATAAAAAAGATATTTTTTTCCACTCGATGGACATTTTCGCCAAAAAGTATTTCTCTTTTTTCGGGAGACTGGTTATCAATTTAATAAAAAAGAAATATAGTTCAAGAAAGCTATTACCGGAAATTTTCGACGGGGTAAGCATCACTGTTCCCAATATAAAAAAAGATCTTCTTGATAGTTTTCTTCAAGAAAACAGACAGGCAGTTGCCAAGATAGGGGAGTTGATCGTTGTCACTTCGGCCTTAAACAACCAAGAGCTGTGGAACCTGCGAGCTGAATTCCCTCAAATCCGTTTTATTAACATCAAGGAGAATAAAGGTTTTGCATCTACAGTAAATATCGGTTTTCGCGTTTCATCCGGAAAATGGGTAGGGACGGTCAACGACGACGTCATCTTACTAGACGATTGGTTGGAAAAACTGACTGACTGCCCTAAGAAAAATGTAGGTTCTCTAAACCCTGTTATAAAAAATCCTAGCGGCAAAATTGAATCGGTCGGCGTCCAAATTCTGGCAAAAGGTAAAGCTTTACCGATAATAAATTACGACTTTAGTGACGATCCCACTTCCGCCGAAGCTACAGCGGGCAAGCGTGATCAAAGTCGTACAAGAACTTATCAAACTGTCAATGCTGCTAATGCGGCTGCGGTGGTCTACTCAAAAAAGGCGCTCAACGAAGTCGGACTGTTTGATGAAAATTTTGGCTCATATCTTGAGGATATTGATCTTTCGCTACGATTATCACGTGCCGGATATGAAAACATCGTCTCTTTAAAATCTAACGTCACTCATTTCGGTCAATCGTCTTCTAAAGGGATGGGTTGGAAAAAAAACTGGCTTGATTTTAAAAATTGGATTTTGGTCATCGGCAAAAACTGGGGAGTAAAAAAAATAATTATTAACTTTCCTTCTATCTTTTTTGAAAGATTACGCAATCTTTCCGGAGTTATCAAAACGATTTTCACCCATTGATAAAAAATTGTAGATTCTGTCACTCGTGATCCCTTCTCTCCTTCGAGGCTCGGCTATGAATACCGCCATCCGCTTCTCGGAGAGTCACCTCACTCGCGACACCTACAATTTTCTCCCCACCTGCTTGATCCAGTTAATATTGTAATATCGCGGGTTGGAAAAATCTTCCATTTTATTAAATTTAATTTGTTTCAGCATATTTTTGACCGATGTTTCAATGGAAATTTTAGGTCGCCATCGAAGAAGCTTTTCAACTTTAGTGTTGGAGATTCTATAACTTCTGTCTTTTTTTGGTGAATGATCAACAATAATTTTTATGGTTTTTTTTGTTTCTCTCTCGACGACGGCCTTTACTTTGTGAGCCACTTCAAGCACCCTATAATTATCATAAAATAAGTTAACAATCTGACCTGTTAGTTTTTTTTCCGGAATTTCAATAGCCTTAATATGTGCCGTTGCTACGTCTTCAACATCAACCAGAGGTCTCCACTGGACCCCACCACAAAAGACATATATTTTTCCTTTGTCTAGGGCGGTTTTTAACATGGTATTGACAACTAGATCGTAGCGCATCCTTGGCGAATAACCATAGACAGTCCCCTGGCGAAAAATAATTGGGGCAAAATTGGCATCGGCCATTTTTAAAAGCTCAGTTTCGGCCTTATATTTTGAGACTGAATAAGGAGCTTTTGGTTTAACAATTCCATCTTCTTTTTGAACTCTGGTTCTTTTTAAAATACCTCTGTTGTAGATTGAGGCTGACGAGGCAAAGGTAAATCTTTTGATGCCGAATTCCTTGCATAATTTCGCTAATCGAATCGTTCCTAAGGTGTTGATTTCAAAATTGGCTTTTGGGTCAAACTCGGCCATCGGATCATTAGAGAGTCCAGCTTGATGAATAACTGTATTAATATTAATTAAATCATTTTTTGAAATTTTCCTAATATCTTTTTTAGTGATTCCAATTTTATTTATGTATGGTTTAATTGAGACTTCGCCAAATAGTAAATTATCAAAGACTTTTACCTTATATCCACAATGAAGAAGTTTTTTTAATAAAACCGCGCCAATATATCCCGCTCCTCCTGTCAGAAGAATCTTTCCTTTCATCCTAAAAAGTATACAAAAACTTGATCAATTTAACAAACTTTATAAACTTGATAAACTTGACAAACTTGATAAACTTAATTTATCATGAAAGTCTTAGATGTAAAATCACTCGTCATTCCAGACATTAAGGTTATTTCCTATCATCATTTTGCCGATGATCGAGGGTTTTTTACCGAAACTTTCCGTGAGTCGGATTTAACAAAAGTCATTCCTAACTTTCAGATTAAACAGGTCAATGAAAGTTTTTCTAAAAAGGGAGTTTTGCGCGGGTTACATTTCCAATGGAATCCCTATATGGCTAAACTGATTCGGGCAATTAGTGGAAAAATTATTGACTTCTTTCTGGATATCCGTCTTGGTTCACCAACCTTTGGCAAAATTTCCGGTTACGAATTGAGCAGTCAACCAACGGCTGGTAAAAATGAATGGATCTTGATACCGGTTGGTTTCGCTCATGGTATTCTTATTCTTGAAGACTCAACAATTGAGTATCTCTGTACCAGCGAGTACAGTCCCGGCTGTGAAGCCGGTATTAGTCCACTTTCCCAAGATATCGACTGGTCAATTGCAGACAAAAATGTTAAGAAAAAGCTCGAAGAGCTTAAAAAGTCTCAACTGATCATTTCGGAAAAAGATAAAGAAGGACTTACTTTAAAACAGTGGCAGAAAGACGAAAGATCAAAGAACTTCCAATATTAATACGTAAACTTTTAAACTTCTATAATCTTCTAAATATTCTATTTTGTAGCGTATAGTCCATTGACAAATAAGCTTCATTAATATCAAATAATAAATAAATTAATTTTTAATCAATATTTAATAAATAAATAATATGATGCTATGATAAATCAGTTGTCCC
>Ga0210049_1004967_pt1 | contig 11472 bp, 11 predicted proteins | sample CryGeyCG2014_300_2_FD_183964 | JGI IMG/M metagenome (GOLD analysis project Ga0210049, IMG submission 183964) | Groundwater microbial communities from aquifer - Crystal Geyser CG06_land_8/20/14_3.00 (SPAdes) (version 2) | ecosystem: Environmental > Aquatic > Deep subsurface > Groundwater | place...
GCCGTCTCGCGGACGGAATATTTCTGCCAAAGCATTTCCTGTATCCTCTCACGCTCTTCGATGGAAAAATGTTTGTAGCGCATACACGGATTGTATCAAAGTGTTGCACTTGAAGGTTGAATGTACCCATCAGTAATTTGACAAATAAGATGGCTAATGATATAATATAGACACTTGGACATTTCTCTGTCCTGGACCCGCACGTTTTCGCGTGTTCTGTCGTTGGGCGGATCCGGTTCCGACACCAGACAGATGCAAAAGGGAGGGGGCATATTCATAAACAAACAGAAAGCCCGGTCAAAACGACGGGTTTTTTGTTTTATTTGAAATTATCAATTTTTTATTCGTATCTCAGGGCTTCAATCGGGCTTTTCTTTGCCGCTTGCCGGGCTGGGTGAAGACCAAAGATCAGCCCGATCGTGCTTGACACTAAAAAGGCGACTATAATTGCCAACCAGGAAATCACAAAAGGCCAAGAAGAAAGTTGCTGCTGAATTACCAAACTGATCAAAAGGGAAACGATAGTCCCAAAAATAATTCCGGTAACTCCACCCAGACAAGTAATAACCAGACTCTCGATTAAAAATTGATAGAGTATGTCTTTATTGGTCGCGCCCAAAGATTTGCGAAGCCCGATTTCGTGAGTTCTTTCGCTTACCGAGGCTAACATAATATTCATAATGCCCACTCCTCCGACAAGCAAAGAAATGGCCGCCAGAAATCCCAACAATAGGTTTAGAATTGTCCCAACTTGATTAATTGTGTCTAAAATTTCGGTCATGGTCATAATTTCGAAATCATCTTTGTCCGGATCGGTAATATTATGATTTTTTCTAAGGAGAGCGGTAATGTCAGCTTTCGCGCGATTAATATAACTTTGATCAGAAACAACAACGTGCATTTGCGTCAGATAATCAGTGCCAAGAATTTTTTTCAAGGTAGTTTCAACCGGAATATATACAAAATCATTCATATCAACACCGCCGAAAACAAGACCACTTTGCGGCTTAAAAACCCCGACGACTCTAAAATTCTGCCCCTTTATTTTGATATTCTTTCCGATCGGATCAGTATTCTTAAAAAGATCTTTGCCTAGGTCGCTTCCGAGAACCGCTACCTGCGCCAAGCTTTCGTTCTCCGAATTCATAAAAAATCTTCCTCCGGCTAATTTGCTGGTTTTTACTATCTTCGGATAGTCGGGGCTACAGCCATAAACCAAAACTTTTTTCTCATTTCCATCATGGCTCGCCCGCTCTTGGCCGATTGCCGATCCGTTGACTGCTTCGATATAGGGGAATCGTTGCTTATCTTCTAAATCTTTTATATCTCTTGTCTTCAGGGTCGTAATCTTAATTCCCTGCACCATCGAAGAAATAGATTGAGTTTGGCTTTTGCCTGGAATTTTAACGGCAACATCAAGAATGTTCGGACCGAATGCCTCCACCTCATTTGTCACTAAATTTTTTAATCCCTGCCCCAATGAAAGAATAATTACTACTGCCGCCACGCCAATTACGATTCCCAGAACGGATAAAATACTGCGAAGTTTATTCGCGTTAAGAGCTATTATAGACTGGCTGATAGTGACAGAAAAGTTCATAAGTTTATAGCCCGCTCAAACCTCTAAGCGACAAGCCGTAAACGGAACGCGCCCAGAAGGGAAGCCTCATTTTCTTAGCGCCTCCACCGACTCCATTTTTGAAGCGCGATTAGCAGGCCAAAGACCAAAGGCAATACCCACGCCAATTGCCATCAAAACGGCCATCGCGATCGACGGCGGCGTAACAATAAACTTCCAATTATAGCCAAAATAATTAACGCCGATTGAAACCGCCAAAGAAATCAAAATTCCCGTGACGATACCGATTGCCCCGCCAATTGACGTAATAGTCGCGCTTTCTATCAAAAACTGAATCAAAATATCTTTTCTCTTAGCGCCAACTGCCTTTCGTAAGCCAATTTCTTTAGTTCTTTCAGTTACCGTTACGAACATTATATTCATAATTCCAATCCCTCCGACAATAAGAGATATTCCGGCAACGGCCGCTAAAAACATTTTAAGCGCCTGAGTTACTGTCCCCAGAATGTCCAATGCCTGAGCAGTATTTCTGACAGTAAAGTCGTCCTTAAGAGGATCTTTTATGTGATGGCGAAAACGAAGCGTTTCCTGAAACTGAGTAACAACCGAGTCCATGTTCTCGCCGGCAACAACCTTAGCTCTGATAAAATTTAAATAATCAATTCCCAAAAGAATTTTCTGAGCAGTCTTGATGGGCACAAAGACCTGTTGGTCCTGATTTTGCAACGCGGCGCTCCCCCGCTCCTTCATTACGCCGATAACCTGAAATGTAATTTGATTGATTTTTATTTTTTTACCCAATGGGTCGTCATTGCCAAAAAGATCCTCTCTAACTTTACTTCCAAGAACCACCACCCGCGCCAAACTATCAACCTCGTCCTCTTTTATAAACCGCCCCGATTCAATCGAGGTGTCCTCGACTTCCGGATAATTAGCTCCGACGCCAGAGTAGTTAAAACTCCCGGCCTGACCCAGGTAGATCATGGTCCCCTGACCTGTGACATACGGCGAGATTGCGGCGATATGCGGCAATTTTCCCAATGCCAGCGCGTCGTCGTATGTCAGGGTGGTGATTTCAATGCCAAACAACGCGGCAGGCGGCTGGCCCTCTTCAGATCCACCAGGGAGAACTCCGATCAAATTACTTCCCAACGCTTCGACTTGCGACAATAGCAGGTCTTGCGCGCTTTCGCCGATGGCCATAATAGAAATAACTGACGCGACGCCAATTATAATTCCTAGCATGGTTAATAATGCCCGGGTTTTTTGGATTTTAATGTCAAGAAGAATATATTTTAGAACGTGAACAATGCGCATAACGAATGCATTGGTTATTTAGATTACACGTGTTTTTTTCTATTTAATGAGTCCGTTTTTCGCCACCCGACGAGTCATCACCTCTGCGTCGGAAATAATAAGCCCGTCTTTCAAAACTATAATTCGCCGCGCGCATTCGGCAACATATTGCTCATGAGTAACCATAATGATAGTATACTTTTCTTCATTAAGGTCTTGTAAAATCTCCATAATTTGCTGGCCGGATTTACTGTCAAGATTGCCAGTCGGCTCATCAGCCAATATAAGCCTGGGCTCATTGATAAGCGCGCGGGCAATAGCCGCTCTCTGTTGCTCGCCGCCGGAGAGTTGGTTGGGGAAATGGTCTATTCTGTGCGATAGGCCGACATCATTTAATATTTTTAAAGCTTTCTCTTGAACAGCTTTTTTATTAACCGCCGGCGCATAGATGGTAGGAAGCAGCACATTATTTAAAACCGTAGTGCGAGCCAGAAGATTGTAAGCCTGAAAGACAAAGCCAATTTTTTGATTACGAATCTCGGCCAATTTTCTATCATCAAACCGGCTAGTATCTTCGCCCTCAAAAAAAAATCGACCCGAGCTCAACCTATCTAAAAATCCGATAATGTGCATAAGGGTTGATTTGCCCGAACCGGAAGCACCCATAATCGCCACGAAATCACCCTCGTCAACGCTAAAAGAAATCCCGCTTAGAGCAGAGGTTTCTGTTTCCTCTCCATTGTATATTTTTTTAATTTGTTCGAGCCGTAAAAGCGCGTTCATTGCAAAATTACGAATTAATTCTTCTTTTGGGAAAAACCCGAATGGTTTACTTTTCGACAACCACCTGTTCGCCCTCTTGCAACCCTTCGACTATTTCAATTGTGGTCTCTCCCTCCAGGCCGGTTTTAATGCTTTTTTCTATTATTTTATCGCCATCAATTGTTTGTACATATTTTCCACCGTTTTTTTCTTTGACGACATAATACGGCAGATAGAGGATATTTTCTTTTCTTTCTGTCAGGATATCTAAATTAGCCGTCATGCCCGATTTTATCCTTTCGTCATCATGAAAAGTAATCGTGATTTTATAGTAGACCACGCCGGAAACTATTGTTTCGGCGGGATCAATTTGCGCGATTGCGCCGGTAAATTTTTCGTCCGGCCCCAATGCGTCAAATGTTACTTCTGCCTCATCGCCAGTATTTATTTTATCGATTTCTGTTTCTGAAATATTAGCTTCGATTTGAAAATTGCCGGAGCTTATCATCGAGATTATCGTTGCGTTTACCTGAACAGTTTCGCCTCTTTTCTTCTCAACCGCCTTAATAGTTCCATCAATTGGAGCCCTCAAAATAGTTTTGTCGTAATTCGCTTCGGTTTGCATCACACTAGCCCGCGCCTGCTTAACAAGCGCTTCTTGTTGTTCAATTTGCTCAGAAGTGTAACCTGCTTTTTTAAGCAATAAATTTGCTTCCGCGCTGGATAGAGTATTTTGAACAGTCGTAATACTGGCCTCAGCGGTGGCAATCGCGTTATTATTGGTTGACTTTTGCACCTCGATTAATTGTTGCTTGGCGGCAATCGTTATAATTTCAGTATTGATAGCGCCTTTCTCGACATTAAGATTTGTTAGTTCGGTTGAGCTTAGCGCAGCACTGATCGATACAGCGTCCAACGCAGCTTTTATTTTTGTTAATGAATCAACCATATCGGTTAGCGCTTTATTTGTATTTTCAAAAGAAGTAACGGCCTGCGCGGTGGCAATTGAAGCCTTGGTTCCTCCGCTTAGCGCGCTGATCGCGTCTTTTGCCGCCCGGTCATAGTTAGAAGCGCCCAGCAAAGACAAAATGGCCGCTCCTTTGGCGCTTGCCAACCTGGTGCTTTCCTGCTCATAGCCAAGAAAGTGAGCAACCTGAATATCGGTTAGAACAAAAAGAGAGTTTATGGCAACGGTGACCGAGTTTGCGGCAGCGGTGAGCGCGCCGTCGTATGCCGAACGAATATCGACCTCGGCCTTATTTTTAACATTTTGTAAGTTTGTTCGCGCGTCAACCAAAGATCTTTGAGCGTTGGTGACACTAGCCTCCATTACCGCAATTTCTTCCGGTCGGGTGCCCTTTTTCATTTCCTCTAATTTGGCCTGCTGGCTTTGTAGGGCCGCTTGGGCTTGAGTTAGTTGTTCTTTAATTTCGCTATTATCTAACGTCGCGATAATTTGTCCGGCTTTAACCTTATCTCCTACCACGACGCTGATTTGAGAAATTTTTGCGCTGCGGTCAAAAGCCAAATCAATGCTTTCCGCCGGCTTAACCTGGCCGGTAACACTAACCGTCTGCGTAATATCCCCCCTTTCAACCTCGGTAAATTCATATTTCGGCGCCGACTTCCGACCAAAATAAAAATATCCGGCAATAGCGCCGGCAATAATAATTATTAAAATTACGATCGTCGTCGGTTTTTTGAAAAAGTTCATAGTGTTTTTTGAATTAAATTATTTATTTTTTAATATGACAGCGATTTTTTGATGGATCTTAATAAGACTATTTATTTCCTTTTTATTTAACTTTTCAAATACTCCCCCGACCCTTCCTTTAATTTTTTTAAAACCTTCGTTTAGGGCTCGTTTGCCTTTTGCGGTAATGGCAAGACGAACAATACGACGGTCCTTTTTATCAGACAACCGACGAAGTTTACCGGCCCTAACCAAAGGATCTATCAAAAATGTCACGGATGGCGGGGTAACTTTCAGATACTCAGCAACCTCCCGCATCAAAGGCTGCCTTTCCACGTCTATATAACGAAGAATTTCCAATTGCGTTATTGAAAAAAACCCGACATCTTCGTCGCGCCTAATTTTATCCCCAATAAGACGCTGGGTGTTCATAAGGGATGATATCAGCTTTGTGACATCGCTTTTCGGCATAAAGTTAGACAACTAAATAGTTAGATCGTCGAAGTATATACCGGAGTGAGCGGCCCGTCAAGAGATAAAAAAACTGCGGGGCGCGGCTATTATAATCTCGGAGTAAAAAAACTTTTCTAGCCCTGTTTTCTATTTCTCAACTTTCGTTATCGCTTCCCGATAGCGGCAAAAATCGCAATCCGGTCCGGCTTCGGGGATCTTGTTGTTTATCAGACATTTATGAATATCAGAAATGGTTTTTTCTATCCAATCGTCATTGCCTTCGTAGGGGATGATTTTTATATCAAATTCCAGCTTTGCATCAAAAGCCTCTTTGTCTATGTCGCCGTTACAATAGACAAAATAGCCGATATCCGAAACCTTAAAATTGTTATGGCGGAAAAGCCACTGGTAAACTTCCATTTGCCTTTTATATCCGATTTGCCAGTCGGCATCCAGGCTCACTTCCCCGCTTTTAGCAGTCGCTTTGTAGTCAACGATATGAAGTTCGCCTTTCGGATTTATCCAAACATCATCAACTCCGCCTGTTATAAACAGATTAGTCGGCTCGTGCAAAAAGGTGATTCCGCCACGCAATGAATCGCGCCATTCATTCATTTTTTGGTGCTCGAAAGGAATAGCATCTATGCCATAACTTTTCATCAGCGGATGAGGATTGCCTTTGGCTCGATGAGTATCGAATTCTTTTTTAAGTAAGGTATCGACCGCGGAATTCAGGCTGAATGGATAGCCGGGCGGTTGGCCGACACCAAGCCTCCGGTCAAAATAAAAACATCGGGGACAATTCAAAAACAGGTCGATTTTAGAGCGGCTTATCCTAAAAGGAGTTTTTGACTTGGGATCGTAAAGGCCAGATTTTCGGTGAGGATTATAGTATTGGCTCATATTTTATACCGATTGCGAGTAACGCTCAAATAATTCAAAATTCACCTAATAAAATGCCCGATGACCAAATTTCTAATTTTGCATTTAGCATTTTTGCTTATGATTTTATTAGGTGAATTACCACCCTTCGGGTGGTCGCCCGTAGGGTGAGACAATTAGAAATTAGGTGAATTCATAAATTAGGAAACGCTTAAATCTCGGGCTGTGATTAAACTGATTTGCTCATTCTAATTTATTTTCAATAATTCTGCTTCAAATATCAGCGTTGAGTTTGGCGGAATCGTTCCCATATCAGCGCTTCCATAGCCAAGTTCAGCCGGTATTGTCAATTTTCTTATTTCTCCGACCTTCATTCCGATCATCCCATAGTCCCAGCCCCTAATAACCTGCCCGGCGCCGAGAGTAAAATTGAACGGCACTCCCCTATCTCGGCTGGAATCAAACTTTGTTCCGTCCTTAAGAGTTCCGGTATAATGAACCTCCAACTCATCTCCCGCTTTCGCGCTCTCGCCCGTCCCTTCGCGAAGAGTTTTTATGTCGAGGCTATTGGTTTCGACGACAGAATTATCAGCAGAAGCCGCGCTGTTTTTTTGCTGGTTCATTTCGCTTACTGTCAGCGTTTGGTTGTCATCCGGCTGACTGCCCGTCGCCTGGCTTTCGGCAAGCTGGTCTTCGGCCGCCTGCTTGTTTGCCTGACCGTTCGGCTGATTGTTTTCCGATTCCCGGAAATAATAAACCGCGACAACCACAACGAGAAGAATTATGATTAAAAAAATGATTATTTGGGTTTTCTCAGACATAAAATTTAAAACGTGATTTAATTTCCTATCTTTGGCTATTTTAACACGCGCAATACGGTTAAGACAAGGCAAAGAAAAAAGGGCATTTTAAAGTGCCCTCAAAGTTTTAATTTTATATAAAACCCATACCTAGACGCGCGATGCCCATTATTGGACCGATCAAGCCCTGAAAAAACGCCGAGTTCGACTTCGCTTCGTTCACGCATTTCTTATCGTACTCCTTGTGAACGACTACTCCGTTCTTAACTATGAAAAGATACTGACAATCCCAACCCTTCGCGGTCGTCTTCTTTTCGCTGACATACACACGCGACGCTGTGCTGAAAACATTTTTATAAATAAAAACGTATGCTTCTAAACCAGCCTTTTCGTCCGCGATGCGTTTCTGCGCTTCAGCGTATTCTTTCGCGCCACTAACTACCACGTTAATCTGTGGCTCGCTTTTATGAAGCCACTCGTAAGCCTTAGAAGACCCGAGCCTCATTCCTTTTTGCAGCTTAAAACCCAGGCCATCTAATCCGGCGACGGTGGTCTTGTTGACCGCTACCTGATCGTAGGCTGATTGTAGCACGTCAGGCCCAGAAAAAAGGTCGGTATTTTATTGAGTTTGCAAGTTGCTGTGAAAAATCGGCGCCCCGGCGCAACCCAACAAACACAAAGTCATTCCAATGACCAACAAAAACCCGCCGATGTTTTTAATGTGCACTCCCCACTACTCCTTTTTCTCTTTTTTTTCCTCATTTTCCCCCAGGGGAAAATGTACTTCTAACCACCAGTATACCCCGAAAAGCATTAAACCGTCAATCTGTTATGCCCCAAAAAACCCTAACCGCTAACCGGATCAACGGACATTTCACGCAAGTTTTGCGCCTTAGCGGCCACAATCGCGTCTTTTATTGCCCGGGGATTGGGTAATTGACGAAAAATAAAATTTTTGTCTTCCCCTGCTGTTTGAATTTCGATATCGCCAAACTTCAAAAACTCGGCCACCACTCCAAAAACATTTATTGTGATATCCTGAATGCGGTTAAGTGCCATCTCGCTGACCGCGTGCCGAAAAAATCCCAACTGCCGGTTTTCAACGATTCTCCTATCCGTTACGACAATCGTATTGAGCACAAAAATCATGATGTTATAAAAAATAAGGTTCCAGAGCACCAAAAAATATGTTATAGCCAAAAACCAATAAAAAGGAGAGATGGCCCCATACCAACTCAAAGAACCGATAAGAACATATATTATGAATGGCAGAAGAACCAAGATAACAATAACTGCGATCGGAAAATAAAAACTTATCCAGTGCTTTCTGGTCAATAAAATAGTTGTTTCACCGGGCAACTGCTTTTCAAAGCTGTGCTCGGAGGCAGTAAAGATATCAAACATATTATTTGCTAAAAATTAGGAATGGAGCCAGAGATAAAAGACCCCAACTTAGAGGCGGTGGCGACAAAAGATATTGCGGCGGCGACAAAAAGAATAAAAGATCCGATCAGAAAAACTAGGGCAATCATTTTCGGTCGACTACCAATGCCAAATCTGATCAAATGATAAACGATGGCAAAAGTAAACCAAAGATAAGCAATGGTCGCGACAAAAAGTATAATTACAACAAAAAGAGTAAACATTTTTAGAATATTCTTACTATTATAAGTATAACAAATCCCCGACTTGTCTTCAATGGGTTTATGGCGCAGCGGGGCGCGACCGAAAGGAACGAATTTTATTCAACGTTATGCGCACATAATGTTACACTCTCTAAGGTATTATGATATTGTGAGCGGAACGCTCACGCTTGCCCTCCCAAATTTGCCAGCGTAGTTCAGTCGGTAGAGCAGGCGCTTCGTAAGCGTCAGGTCGTCGGTTCGATTCCGACCGCTAGCTCTGGCAAATTTTGGAGGGTGAAATAGAGTGCCCCGCAATATTGCGGGGAGATCAAGGTTCACCTTCTCGTGGGAACGCAAAGGTAGGAGGGCAAGCTTCGCTTAATTGTGAGCGGAACGCTCACGCAAGCTTCGCTTAATTGTGAGCGGAACGCTCACGCAAGCTTCGCTTAATTGTGAGCGGAACGCTCACGCAAGCTTCGCTTAATTAGAAATTAGGTAATTAGGTGAATTAGATATTTGATTTGAATAGGTCTGTAACTAAAAACGCCCATCACGAGATGAGTGTTTTTAGTTTAGGATATTCATGGAAAGATTATTCTATCTTCAGACCGTATAATAACCCATCTTTTTTGTTAACGAAAAATAGGTAATTTTCTTGGGGCGAAAGGAATGGGTCGATAGCGTCGTAGGATTGTGCGGATGTCCCTGAGTTAAAAATCTGAGTCTTTTGTCCAGTGTCCAGATTAATTTTCCAGAAAGAGTCTTTGGTGGTGACTAACCCTTTGTAATAGTCATCCGGCCAAACCGCATTTTCTGACAAGTGTTGTGGTATTGCGCAAAACAATACCCTGTTGTCTTGGGAAAAAGCGCATTTTTCGACCAATGTCGATAGTTCGGTGTTTTTTACATCCTGCCCGTTTTGGTCAGCGGTGAAAAGCTTGATATTCTTTCCTTCGCTATTGGTGGCCGAGTAAAGTATTTTATCCCCAAACGGGAACCAGCGGGCGTTAAGCCCGTAAATGTCTTGCAGAACATCGTTGAAAACTCCACTATCCGGATTTATGGTTATGAGCAGGCCTTCTGATAGGCCGCTGGTTTTGGTGCGAGCGGATATTTTGTCGGCCATCGGCCAGTCCAGAACTAAATCTTTTATTCTTGTTTGGAAGACATTTTTTAAATTAGTGCCATCAGCATTAGCAATGCTAATAACATTATTGTTGGCGTCAGGATTAAAAGATTGGATGGCTATCCGGTCGTCAATAGGCGACCAAGTTACTTGTTCTATCTTCTCGTTAAGACGGATAGACGTCCCATTTTGATAATCATGGAGATATTTTGTTGTGGCGTTGTTCTCTTGAAATACCCCCACGATTTTCTCTTTGTTGGGGGACCATAGAATTTGGAGAAGTCCGGCTAGGTTAGCGCCTGAGATGCGGGAAAGATTGCTTCCGTCAAAATTAACTTCGTACATATTGCCTTGGTTTTTCGAATAATAGCCGATTTTTTTGCCGGAAGAGTCTATGGTTGGGGCTAAAACCTTTTCCCGAGAAAGAGGGATTGGCCCATTCGTTAGCCCTGGTTTAATAACTATTGTCGAGCCGTTGTTCTGGTCGTTTCCTGTTTCTGAAGATGTTGTTTGGCGGTAGAAAAGAATATAAAAGACGTAGGCCCCTATTAGGAGCAAAATGAGCAAGGCAACGGCGATGATGATTACTTTTTTGTTTATTTGTGTGGCCATATATTTGATTTAGAAATATTGAGGGACTATACCTTTAATGTTAGCTATATAATCTTGGGTTTTTTTAAACGGTATATTGGCTCCGCTGCCATATTGTCTTATCCTGTCCGGGCCAGCATTATATGCGCCGAGAGTATCGGTCCAGTTGCCGAACTGTTGATAGTTCATACTTAGATATTTAGTGCCAGCCATAACATTCTGTCCAGGGTCAAAAGGGTCGGTTACTCCCAGGGATCTGGCCGTACCCGGCATCAGTTGCATTAATCCTTGAGCTCCCTTGGGGCTTACCGCGCTGACGCCCACTTTTCCCGACTCCTGGCCCATGACTGCCCAAATCATATCTTCTGGCACATTTGGGTAGGCCGCGGCCGCGGCCTTTACCGCCGCCGTGATATCGTTGTTAGAATAAGAAGCGAGCGACTTGACATCATTCCATGTTTTAACATCATAAGTTTTAGTCCCCTCATTATAACTTAAGCCGCGATGCGGCTCAAGAGTAATTGCCATCAGCCCCGGTTCGCTCAAGCTGGTTAGCTTCGGATTGATGGTGTTAAGAATCAGCCATGAGCAAAGCATCAGGACCAATCCGATAACCGCGCCCCAGATCCATTCTTTGCCGGATGTTTTTCTCGTTTCGCTTCCCC
>Ga0210049_1004970_pt1 | contig 11466 bp, 6 predicted proteins | sample CryGeyCG2014_300_2_FD_183964 | JGI IMG/M metagenome (GOLD analysis project Ga0210049, IMG submission 183964) | Groundwater microbial communities from aquifer - Crystal Geyser CG06_land_8/20/14_3.00 (SPAdes) (version 2) | ecosystem: Environmental > Aquatic > Deep subsurface > Groundwater | place...
CGAGGGGAGGCAACGGCAGGGGTTCCGCCGCGACCCGCCAGAAGGTCGCGCGAGCGACGGGGTGGGTGTCAAGACGCAGGATGAGATACGTTGGCGGGCAGTCGGACATGACGGTCTCGCCGAAGCGAGTCCATCGGTAACTGGCAAACGGCCTGCCTGCGGACAACGCGTCCCAGTCAGTCCGACCGATATCGCCGGCGCGTCCTATCTGTTGGATGGTAAAGCCGCCTGAACGACTCATTAAGTAATTGTACTTGTTCCACCTCAGACAAGGGTTTGCGTTTACATTACAGAATTAAAAGCTGACGTTACGCAGTTCGGCTCGTACCGCACACTTGCCCTGGCGGGCAGTGCCAGGGACATTTATGTTGCCTGCCCGGGCGAGATAAATCTCGCGGTACTGCGTAAGGTGAGTTAAAAGGTTGAACAAAAAATCACCGCCAGGGGATGATGATCTTTTCGATTAAAAAAAATGACGCAGGCCTCGGGAGTGCCTGCGCCTTTACTGCTGGTCGGGGCGAAAGGATTTGCATCGTCCCCTGAATGGGGAAACCTGCGACCCTCTTACCATGACAGACTTTGTCGGGGCGAAAGGATTTGAACCTTCGACCTCACGGTCCCGAACCGTGCGCTCTACCGGGCTGAGCCACGCCCCGCTACTGTCCCTGTTGGGGGAAGCAAGCCGCATTATACATGCCGCATGGGCTTTTGGCAACCCTGGTGCGCACGCAAACCATGCCAGTGGGACAAGTCCATAGATTTGTCCTACGGATTCAGAGTGACCAAAACGCTATACAGATAAGCGATGGCATTGATGAAACGCGGATCGGCTTGTTGAATGGACAGCCGCGCCTGGGTAGACTCGGAAACCTTGTATGACAGGGTGGTGCTGAACGGGATGTAGGTATTGCCCGGTAGGTATAGTATGCGGTTTTGCAGTTCCACACCGTTCTCGTCCAGTAATTTGATGATGACGGGCTGATCGTTGAACGGCCAAAACGCGCCCTCCACAGCCAGGGTCCCGCCGGAGACAGACGCCTCGGGCGCGGGACTGTAGATGGCCGCGCGCTCGAACGGCGGATCCGGCGGGTTGACCTGGCTCAGCCCCATCGGCAACAGCGTCACTTGCAAAGAGACAAGCGTTTCGAGTCGCCCCGCCTTATCCTCAGTGCTGACTTCCAGCCGCCCCAGTTCCGCGGCGCGGATCCCGAAGTGGGTTTCGAGCGAAAATTCCAGGCCCGGCGGCGGCACATCCTGGACAGGCTCCAGTTTGCGGTACAACCGACCACTCATCTCACCGTAAAGCGCAACCTGCACCTTGTTGGTTTCACCCGGCACAATAAACAAGCGGAATTGCAACGGCGATGCCAAAATGGACATCGGTCCGGGCGCTTCGATCCAGATGCGCGCCCGCGGCGCGGGTGGGATGGGCGTGGGCGTATCCGTAGCAGTGGGGATGCGTGTGCGCGTGGGCGGCGGGGCCGTCGGCGTAGAGGTGGGGGAGGGCGTCAACGCGAGGGCGGTGGCGTTGAGCGCCTCGGCGGTTTGCGCGATCGCGGTCGGCAGGACTTCGGGCGGGATCGGCGTGGGGTAGTTTTCGCCCGCGAGGCCGCACCCGCTCAAGGTCAAGCAAGAGGCGAGGAGGAATAGTCGAAGAGTCGTTTTCATATCAGCCGTTAAAGTGACAGTCACCTTGAAGGTGACTGTCACTTTGTTTCTTACAGCCCGTACACGTCGCTGAATTTGGTTTCGAGGTAGCGCAGGTAGGCCGCCGGGTTGATCTTCGAGCCGGTCACTTTTTGGACAAGTTCCTGCGGTTCGTATTTGCGTCCGTGCGCGTGGACGTTGGCGCGCAGCCAGCCGAGCAGGGCCTCGAATTTTCCGGCGCGGATCTGTGTGGAGAGGTCGGTGACCTCGGCGTTGATCTTTTCCCACAACTGCGCGGAGATGAGGTTGCCGAGCGCGTAGGTGGAGAAATAACCGAGGCCGCCAAACGACCAGTGGATATCCTGGAGCACGCCCAGCGCATCATTGGGCGGAAGGACTCCAAGATATTCCTTCATCTTGGCGTTCCACAATTCGGGCAGGTCTTTAAGCGCCACCGAGCCTTCGACCATGGCGATCTCGATCTCGAGGCGCAGCATGATGTGCATGTTGTAGGTGGCCTCGTCCGCTTCGACGCGGATGAGGGAAGGCTCGACCTTGTTGATGGCTCGGTAGAAATCGCGCAGTTTGACAGCGCCGAGTTGCGAGGGGAAGGTCTTTTGCAGTTCGGGATAGAAATGTTCCCAGAACGGCAGGGAGCGCCCGACGAGATTCTCCCACATGCGCGACTGCGATTCGTGCACGCCCAAGGAGGCGCCGTCCGCGAGCGGAGTGCGTTCATACGCGAGGTTTATGCCGCCTTCGTAGAGCGCGTGACCCGTTTCGTGCATGGTGCCGAACAGGGCCGGGTTGAGGAATTTCTCATTGAAGCGCGTGGTGATACGCACATCGTTGATACTGAAGGAGGTGCAGAACGGATGCGGGGCCTTGTCCTGGCGGTTTTTGTTCCAGTCAAAACCAAAGGCGGTGATAACCTTCTCGCCGAAGGCACGCTGTTTGGCTTCGGAAAATTTCAGGTGCAGGAAGGAGTCGTCCACCTGCTTCTTTTCGGCAACGGCCTGAATGAGCCTCACCTGTTTCTTGCGAAGTTCGGCAAAGATGGCCTGAACTTCAGCAGTCTTCATGCCGGGTTCGTAATCGTCGAGCAGGGTGTCGTAGGGATGGTCGGCCTTTGGGAAGAAGCCAATGTAGCGGCGGGTGAGATCCATCACCTTGGCAAGATGCGGCTCGAAGATGGAATAGTCGGACTTGGCGCGGGCTTCCACCCAGCCCTCGTGCGCGGCGGCCGTGACCTCGGCCTGCTCGGCCACGAACTCGGAAGGGACGCGCGTCCGCTTATCGTACTCGCGGCGCGAAACCTTGATGAGCGCGAATTCGTCCGATTCGGGATGGTAGGCATCCTTGAGTTCGTCAAGCAGTTTACCCACTTTTGCATCCGTGAATTTTTCGTGGGCGATCTTGCCGAGCGTGCCCATCTGCTGGCCGCGCGCTTCCGCGCCGCCGCGCGGCATGTAGGTCTGCTGGTCCCAGCCGAGCACGGACGCGGCGCGGTTCAGGTCGTACACTTCGGCGAGGATGGACTTGAGTTCGTTGAGTTTGTCTTGCATGGGAGACTCCTGGGGAGAATTATGAAATCTGAATTATGAATTATGAAGTTTCGTAGTTCGGTAGTTTGATAGTTTGATAGTTTGGTAGTTCGTTCCGATGCGTGGAAACTACGTAACTACAAAACTATGCAACTACGCAACTTTCCAGCGTAATTTCTTGCCTCTGAGAGCGCTGAGAACCTCATGCGCGATGTCTTCGGCGGCGCGGGATTGGGCTTCCTGGGTCTGCGCGCCGATGTGCGGCGTGGCGATGACCTTCGGGTGCTTGACCAGTTCCGTCGCGCCGGGCGGCTCGGACTCGAACACGTCCAGCGCGGCCCCGGCGATTTTACCCGATTCGAGCGCGGAGAACAAAGCGGCTTCGTCAATGATCCCGCCGCGCGCCGCGCAGACGATGCGCGCGCCGTCCTTCATTTTCGCGAACTGGCCGGCGTCCAGCAGGCCGCGCGTCTCGGAGGTCAGCGGCAGGTGCAGGGAAATGAAATCGGAGCGCGCCAGCAATTCGTCGCGGTCCACGGGTTCGGCCACGCGTCCGCGGATCACCTCGGGCGTGAGCAGGGGATCGTATCCCAGCACGTCCATGCCGAAGGCGCGCGCCCGCCGCGCCACTTCCGTTCCGATGCGCCCCATGCCGAGAACGCCCAGCGTCTTTCCATAAAGTTCCGCGCCTTCGAGTTCCTTCTTGAGCCACTGTCCCTGCTTCATTGAAGAGTCGGCGCGGGGAATTTCGCGCGTCAACGCCAGGAGCAGGCCGAAGGTCAACTCGGCGACCGCCAGCGTGGTGGACACGGGCGCGTTGACGACGGTCACGCCGCGGGATTTGGCCGCGGCCAGGTCAATATTGTCCACGCCCACGCCGGCGCGTCCCACGACCTTGAGGCGGGTCGCGGCTTCGAGGAGCGGCGCGGCCACTTTGGTGCGCCCGCGCACGATGAGCGCGTCGTAGTCCGCGATGATCTTGGACAGGTCTTCCGCGGAGATACCCGTGCGGTCGTCCACGGCGCAGGGACGCAAAACGGCCTGCGCGCTCGCATCCAGGCCGTCGGTGATGAGGAGGTGGTATTTGGGCATGGGGGGTATTATAAGGGAGGAAGGGAAATGTTGCTTGGCAAGTAGTAATTGGGAAGTGGTAATTTGTCGGATGGTCAGATAGCCGCTTGGTTGATTGGTCGGTGGTGGGACGATTTGCAGATGTGGAAACTCGCGGGGCGTTCGAGGTCGGAAATGGTAAAATTACGTCACGAAGAAATTATGCGGCGCAACCAGAAAGACGTTCTTGGTGGATAGTGTGGACAATGGATATCAAACCCGGCACCATCTTACGCGGGCCGCAATGGCCTGAGCCAGTAGAAGTTAACCTTGCAGAAGAACAAGGCGATTATGTTCGTATTGTGGGGGTGACGATCAATTCGCGTGTGCACATAGACAGACTCATCAAAAGAACTGATTTACCGGAAATCGAAGCAGAGAAATTAACACCTTTTGGCGCAGAGCCGCGTAGTGTGTTCCTTTCGGTGGAAGCCAAACGCTATCGCTATGCTTCTTTGTATGATCCCCTGCTGGCGATGAATACTTGCAAAGTTGACCCACTGCCCCACCAGATCGAGGCGGTGTATGGGTTTGTGTTGCAGTTGCCGCGCATTCGTTTTTTGATTGCGGATGACCCTGGCGCGGGCAAGACGATTATGGCGGGCTTGATTATCAAAGAGTTGAAACTTCGCGGTTTGATAACGCGGACGTTGATCATTGCGCCTGGACATTTGAAAGATCAATGGCAGCGGGAAATGCACGACCGCTTTGAAGAGAATTTCATCAAGGTGGATCGGGGATTGATGGATGCTTCTTATGGCGAGAATATCTGGGCGCGCGAAAGCCAAATGATCGCTTCGATTGACTTTGCCAAGCAGGATGATATTGCGGCGACTCTGGCTGCATCCCGCTTTGATTTGATCATCGTAGATGAAGCGCACAAGATGTCGGCGTATCGGTATGGCGAGAAACTGGATAAGACGGGGCGTTATAAATTGGGCGAAGCGCTTTCGGATATCAGCACACACTTGCTTTTCCTGACAGCCACCCCTCACCGCGGCGATCCAGAGAATTTCAGATTATTCCTCGATTTGCTGGAGCCGGGCTTCTTTGCCACCACAGAAATGGTGGCAGAGTCGATTCGCAATCAGGAAAATCCGTTATTCATTCGCAGGGTGAAAGAAGATTTGAAGGATTTTGAAGGCAAGCCGCTCTTTCTTCCGCGCTACGTCAACACAAAACCATTTAATTTAGGGGTGGAAAGTCCGAAAGAAAAAGACCTGTATAACGCCTTGTACCGCTATGTGAACGAGCAATACAACAAGGCCATCACCAAACCGGATAAGCGCCGCAACATCGCTTTTGCGTTGGTGATTTTACAGCGCCGCCTTGCTTCGAGCACCTATGCTCTATTGAAATCTTTGGAACGCCGAAAGAAGCGATTGAATGAACTGCTGGAAGGCGCGACCCAAAACAACCGCAACGGTTACATACCTTCCAATCCAGTGGATGATGAGGGAGACGAAGACGAACAGACTCGTTGGGCGGAAGAAGAAATATGGGAAACGCTCAGCGTGGCAGAGAATCAGGAAGAGTTGCGCGCTGAAATTGAAACGATCAAGGATTTGATCCGGCAGGCCAAGGCCATCGTTGAATCCGAGAGCGAGATCAAATTACGTCACTTAAAAAACTCGTTGGCAGATTTGAATCAACAGCATCCTGGCTCGAAGATTTTGATCTTCACCGAGTCACGCGACACACTCGATCATCTCGAAAGACACATCAAGGACAAATGGGGCTACAGTGTTTGTATCATTCACGGCGGTATGCGCCTGGAAGAACGCATCAAAGCCGAAGCGACGTTCAAAAACGAAGCGCAGGTATTGATCGCCACCGAAGCCGCGGGCGAAGGTATAAACCTGCAATTCTGTAACTTGATGATCAATTACGATCTGCCTTGGAACCCCAACCGCCTTGAACAACGCATGGGACGTATCCACCGTTATGGGCAAACCCGTGAAGTCTTTATTTTCAACCTGGTGGCCACCGATACGCGTGAAGGCGCGGTGATGACCGCCCTGTTCAAGAAGCTGGACGAGATCAAGGATGCGCTCGGTTCAGATAAGGTCTTCGATGTTCTTGGAGATATTATCCAGGGCAAAGGCTTGTCGCAGTTGATGGTCGAAGCCGCCGCGGGCGCGCGCAGTATGGATGAAATTCTAAAAGACATCGAGATCATTGTCGATCAAGATTACATCCAGCGTGTGCGGGATAATCTCGGCGAGAGCCTGGCCACGCGCTACATTGATTACACCCGCATGAAGGAAAAAGCGGATCAGGCGCGGGAATATCGTCTGATTCCTGAATATACCGAAGCCTTCTTCAAGCGTGCCTTTGAAGTGCTGGATGGCAAGTGGACTCCAAAGACTGTGAAGGAATTCCCGCAAGGGTCGTTCCTGAACATTGAGTCGTTGCCGTTTCAGTTGAAACAGATTGCGGATGAAGAACTATTCCGCAGGCAGCATGGGACTTTGCTTAAACGTTTCCCGCTGGCAACCTTCGATAAGGAAGCGGCGATGCGTGTTTCGCAGGCGGAGTTTATTTCGTTCGGTCATCCTTTATTTGAAGCCTTGTTAATGTGGGTGGAACGTAACCTTGCAGCGGCGCTTTCACAGGGCGCAGTCTTCACTGACCCCGATGGCAAGTTGGATGGCACACTTCTCTTTTATCAAGGTGAGATTTTGGATGGGCGCGGACATGTGACAGGCACGCGTTTGTTCGCCTTGTTCGTGGATTTGAATTCAGGTGAGATACAGGCAGTTAATCCCGCTATTCTTTGGGACTTGCAAGAGAAAGGCGAGAACAAAGAGATTGTGGATGTTGAAGCGCTCAAGAAAAAGGCATTCAGCATTCTTCTGCCTGAATTGGAAAAGTACAAGGAAATCTTGCTCACAGAGCGCGAACGGCAGGCGGCAATCAAAGAAAAATATGGCGTGAAATCGCTTAATTATTTGATCGTAAAGTTGGATGGCGATTTAATTGGGTTAAAGATAAGACAATTAAATGGTGAAAAGGTTGACCTGGTTATTCGCAATAAAGAAGAACAACTTGCAAGTTATCAAAGTGCGTTGTCTGAATTGAAAACAGGTCTGGAACGGGAACGCAACTTGTCCATCGCTGCGCCGCGTTTTATTGGGATGGCGCGTCTCATCCCAGAAATTGACCCAAGCATGGTCAGCGATGACGATATAGAAAAGATCGGCATGGATATAACCATGCAATATGAACGCCAGCAAGGTTGGAGACCCGAAGATGTGTCGAAGGAAAATTTGGGCTTCGATGTGCGTTCTACTTCGCCCGATGGGCACAAGCGTTACATTGAAGTCAAAGCCAGGGCGGAGGTGGGTCCCGTGGCGCTGACTCAGAACGAATGGTTCAAGGCGAAGCGTTTTCAGGATGAGTTTTATCTGTATGCGGTCTTGAACGCGTCCAAGGCGCCCACGTTGTATCGGGTGCAAAATCCTGCGGCGCTGTTGAAGCCCGAAGAGCAGGTGGAAGTCCGTTATATGGTATCGGTGAATGAGATTCAATCAAAGGGAGAACGTGCATGAGCAACGGCAAGCAGAAAAAACGTCCCGAAGGTTTTGAACAGCCAACGGGTATCGTTAATCCAAACCTTCGGGACGGTCTGAAAGATGTGCGGGATTTTCGTCGCTTTATCGAAGAATCCTTTCCCGTCAAAGAAGTGGGAGCGGCTTCGTCAAAAGAGAAGAATATCCGACATGGACACATTAGCACGTTGCACATCTGGTGGGCGCGCCGTCCCTTAGCCGCCAGCCGCGCCACCGCTTATGCTGCGCTGACGCCCGCGCCCAAAGACGCCGAAGAATGGCAGAAGAAGCGCGATTTCATCATCCAGTTGTGCCAGTGGGAGAACTCGAACAACCAGAGCCTGCTGGAACGCGCCCGCCGCGAGATTTTGGAAGCCAACGGCGGCGTGCCGCCCAAGGTGCTTGACCCGTTCTCGGGCGGCGGTTCGTACCCGTTGGAAGCCCTGCGCCTGGGGTGCGAATCCTACGCCAACGATTACAACCCTGTGGCGGTACTGATCGAGAAAGCCACGCTGGAATACCCGCAGAAGTTCGGGCGTCCGTTTGAGGGCATGCCTGATTGGGCGAAGCCACAAGCGGGAAACCAGAAGACAGAAGGCAAAAAGAAGAAAAAAGGGAAGGATGAACAACCCGCTCTTTTCGACCCGACAATTGATTCGCAACCTACTGACTTTAATCCACTCTTGAACGCGGTGCGCTATTGGAGTGAATGGGTGCTGGAAGAAGCGCGCAAGGAATTAGCGGAGTTTTACCCTCCCGATCCTGATGGCAGTATTCCTGTCGGTTATATTTGGGCGCGTACCATTCCATGTCAAAACCCTGCGTGTGGACAAGACATTCCGCTCGTGCGTCAATTTTGGTTGGCGAAGAAGATTAAAAAGAAGGTTGCACTTTATCCCAAAGTTTTAAAAGGCAAATTGGATTTTCATGTTGTGGGCGACGGCTATGAAAAATGGCCTGAAGGGTTTAATCCTGAAAACGGAACGGTCTCTAAAGCAGTCGCTACTTGTTTAGTTTGCGGCTCTGTTGTGGATGGCGAAACAACGAGACGCATTTTTACTGAGAAGAACTCTAACCAACGTATGCTTGCTGTCGTTTTTGCTACCCAGCGAGGCAAAGGAAAAACATATCGTTGTGCAACAGACTTGGATGTTGCTACTTATGAAAAAGCGTCTACCGCTTTCCAAGAGAAATCGGAAAAACTCTATCGCGTTTTGGGTATGTCCCCAGTTCCAGATGAACCTTTGATAAGCGAACGCCCATCACCTAATGCGCGTGGAACATCTGGTATTACTCGTTATGGATTTGCGACTTGGGACACACTATTTAACACACGGCAAAAACTGGCTCTCATAACTTTCACAGAAAATATTCATAAAGTCTCGGAGGAAATAAATTCTAATAATTCTGATTTTGGAAAAGCCATAACAACCTATCTCGCAATGGCATTGGATATGATGGCTGCCTTTTGTAATTCGTTTGCTAGGTGGGAAAATACATCGCAAATAATTAAACATTTGTTTGGACGCCAAGCATTGGCAATGCTTTGGGATTATGTGGAGTTAAATCCATTTAGCAAATCAACAGGTAGCTGGACAGGAGGTTGGGACTACTATATACCTGCGATTGAACATTTATCACAGATCCCGCGAAACGAAAAAGTTATTTCGCCAATGCACTCAAGCGCGACAAATATTCAAATGTCTGAAAATTTTCTTGACGCTGTTCTAACCGATCCGCCTTATTACGACAATATTCCATATTCTCATTTGTCCGACTTTTTTTATGTTTGGTTGAAGCGAACATTATGGGATGTTTTTCCAGAATTATTTTCTACGCCGCTTTCTCCAAAGGCGGGTGAAATAGTAGCTTACACATTGCCAAATGGTGGCTTTGAAGCTGGAAAGACTTTTTTTGAGGAGAACTTAAAAAAATCCTTTCAAGAAATTCATCGTGTTTTGAAACCCAATGGAATCGCTACTATTGTTTATGCACACAAATCAACAGAGGGTTGGGAAACTGTAATTAATGCTCTATTGGATTCCAATTTAATTGTTACTAGCGCCTGGCCAATAAATACTGAAATGCGCTCTCGATTAGTTGCCTCCGAAACAGCGGCATTAGCTTCATCAATTTACATTGTCGCACGCAAAATGCCACGCCAACCCACAGGTTTTTACAATGATGTGCGCGCTGAACTTACTCAACATTTAGATATCAAACTTCATCGTTTATGGGAAGAAGGCATTGGCGGTGGCGATTTCTTCATTGCCGCCATTGGTTCGGCTATCGAAGTCTTCGGCAAGTATGAGCAGGTCATGGATTTCGAAGGCAACATCGTCCGCGCCAACCGCCTGCTGGAAGAAGTCCGCGTGATTGCCACCAATTACGCCGTCAAGCAAATCCTGCACGATGATTTCGCCACCGAAGTCAGCCCCATTGCACGCTTCTATGTCCTCTGGCGCTGGAACTACGGCGAAGCGCTTGTCCCCTTTGATGAAGCCAATAAACTCGCCCACTCCTGCGGTCTGGATTTGAGTCTGCAATTTGGCAAGAATGGCTTTATCAAGAAGGAAAAAGAGTTTGCGCGTCTGCTCGGTCCGCAAGGCAGGAAACTGGACGACCTTGAAGATCCGCGTGACATGATTGACGTGTTGCACAAGTCCCTGCTGCTGTGGGAGAAAGGTCAACGCGCCGAGATGGTCAAGGCATTGTCCGATAGAGGCTTTGGGAAGAGTGAAGCGTTCTACCGCGTCGCTCAGGCGATCTCGGAGACTTTGCCTTTGGAAAGTAAGGAAAAGAAGTTATTGGATGGTTTCCTGGCGGGAAGAGATCGAGTCCAGCAGGAAGTGGAGAAGGAAGCAAGTCAAGAGAGGTTGTTATGATGAATAATCCAATAGATTTTGATGTGCTCAAAGAGCTTGCTAAAAGAATCCCTATCGCGGTTCTCGGGTTTCTTCTTTTTGTTATTGGTGCTGCTGGACAAGTTCCCTTTTTCAATTTTCCAGTCACTGAAACGCCGTGGAGAATTGTCAGCGCAATCGCTGGTGCAGGCTTGATGATATGGCAAGCTTATCTTTTATGGGATTCTCAGAAATTGCCAAAAACAGAATTGCCAATCGGGCAACCGCCTCAAAATGTTCTTAGCCGATTAATGCTTCATTCGTCTACGAATCAAAAAACTGAATTGATTTCAAGAACAGATGGACTCGAATTGAACTTTGACAACTACAAGCGACCATCTCGATCTCGAAGATATTTACTGTCGCTAAATGAATTGAGAGGCATCTTGAAAAATCATGATATTGATGTAACAGAGCATTCTACAAAAGGACCGAAATTCGGCAAAATTAAAATCGGTCGTCTTTTCGGATGGCTCTACAACCGTAAAATGCATGAGAATCCTGATGTATTACAGCGTGAAATATATTCATTAGTGCAAAATTCGGTGAATAATTCTCGTTGAAATGAAGCAATGGAGTGACCTATGACTGCATTTCACACAATCGCAATTCCGCACGATGATATTCTGCAATGCCATCAACGATGGATAACCAGCGAAATTGTTCCAATTAAAGAAACGATTGAGGATAAAATAGTACATATCGGAGGCT
>Ga0210049_1004973_pt1 | contig 11463 bp, 8 predicted proteins | sample CryGeyCG2014_300_2_FD_183964 | JGI IMG/M metagenome (GOLD analysis project Ga0210049, IMG submission 183964) | Groundwater microbial communities from aquifer - Crystal Geyser CG06_land_8/20/14_3.00 (SPAdes) (version 2) | ecosystem: Environmental > Aquatic > Deep subsurface > Groundwater | place...
CAAGCCGATAAATTTTGGACAACATATTTTCAACCTTGCATTGCCCTTCTATAGGGCAATTGATACATTATACAGCAATTCTCTTGCGACCCTTGCGTCTGCGTTTTGTCAAAACCAACTTAGCTACTCTATCTTTAGAGCGCCTCCTAAAACCGTGCGTGGTCTTTCTTCTCCTCTTTGAAGGTTGGTATGTTCTTTTCATAAGTATATTTTACTTGTTTAAAGCCGGCTTGTCAAAGATTTTCCAAGAGACCATTGACAGCTTGTGGATAGCTTAATATGATGAAGTTGACTTGTGGATAAGTAGGAGGCGGCATTGGATCTAAAAGAAACTTGGCGAGCGGTATTGGGAGATATTGAGGTGAGCTTGTCCAAGGCTAATTTTACCACTTGGTTTAAAGACACTAATTTGTTGTCTGTGGAAAAAGATATCGCAATTTTGGCTGTGCCCAACGCTTTCACCAAAGAGTGGCTGGAAAACAAGTTTCACGAGCAAATTTTAAAAACCTTACAAAAGTTTATCAAAAATATTAAAGTGGTTAAATACAAAATCGTCCCTATACCTCCCCCCCTCATCACAGTAAAGGCCTTCCAACCAGCCGAACCCAATAAAGAAGAATATGAAGTTAAAAACCATGCTTTTAACCCAAAATATACCTTTGAAACTTTTATCGTCGGTAATTCCAACCATTTAGCCGCCGCTACTGCGCAGGCGGTCAGTCAAAGCCCCGGTAAGTTGCATAATCCCTTATTTATCTACGGCGGCTCCGGCCTGGGCAAAACCCATTTAGTCCAAGCCATAGGCAATGAAATCTTAAAAAAAAATAAAAGTAAAAAAGTAGTTTATGTGTCTTGTGAAAAATTTACCAATGATTTTGTCAACGCCCTACAGACCAAAAGTATGGGTAAATTTAAAAAGGATTACCGCTTAATTGACGCGCTTTTGGTTGACGACATCCAATTTATTTCCAATAAAGAGGGCACGCAGGAAGAATTTTTCCACACTTTTAATGAGTTGCATCAAACCGACCGGCAGATTGTAATTACTTCCGATAGGCCGCCCAAAGCAATTCCTGGGTTGGAGAACAGGTTATCCTCGCGTTTTGGCTGGGGAATGATAGCGGATATTTCTGTGCCAAATTACGAGACCCGTTTAGCTATTTTAAAATCAAAATGCGATGAAAAAAACTGCCAGCTGTCATCTCCAATTTTAGATTATATCGCTTCTAATATTAGAACTAATATTCGGGAATTAGAAAGCGCTTTAAATAGAATAGTGACTTACTGCCAATTAAATAATTTTTTACCATCGTTAGAGATTACACAAAAAGTTTTAGAAAATGTTATTACTTATGGTAAGGGTAATTTAACAACAGATAAAATTTTTAAAACAATTTGTGATTTTTTTAATATTAAATTAGTAGATGTGTTGGGTAAAAAAAGAAATAAAGAATTAGTTTATCCGAGACAAATTGTGATGTATTTATTGCGGCATGAGTTAAATTTTTCCTTTCCTAAAATTGGACAGGAATTAGGTGGTAAAGACCACACAACTATAATGCATGGTTGTAAAAAAATTGAGGGCGGGCTGTTACGTAATAGTAATTTAAAAGAAGAATTAAGTATTATTAAAGAAAAACTTTATTCGTTTTAGTTATCCACAACTTATTAATAATTAATATTATATTAATATAAATAGTAGTAATAGTAAAGAGTGTTGATAAGTGGAATAAAAGAGAAAGAAATTGTAGATAAAGAGTTGAAAAATATGGTTTATTTGTTAATTAATCGTTGATAAAAAATAATAGATATTAGAAAAATCAACTTATCCACCACATTAAAAAAGTTTTCAGAAAGTTTTCCACAATTTATCCACAACAAAGGAGAATCAATGAAATTATCATGCTTACAGGAAAATTTAAACAAAGCCATTTCTATTGTTTCAAAAGTGGTTGCTACCCGCTCAACATTACCGGTTTTATCTAATATATTAATTAAAACCGAAAAAGGTCGTCTAAAACTAAGCGCCACCAATTTGGAAATCGGAATTTCTTGTTGGATAGGCAGTAAAATAGAAAAAGAAGGCTCAATCACTATCCCCGCCCGCCTATTTTCTGACTTTGTTGCCACTAATACCGATAAAACTATTGCATTTGAGCTGGAAAACACCAGTTTATCCTTAAAAAGCGAGCATTTTTTCGCCCATATCAAAGGTATTGAAGCATCGGAGTTTCCTTTAATTCCCCAAATTCACCAAGAACCATTTATTGAATTGCCCGTTCTGCCATTAAAAGAAGCTATTACCCAGACGGTTTTCGCCGTGGCTATTGATGAAACCAGGCCGGTTTTAGCCGGTGTGCTTTTGCGTTTTGTTGACGACAAACTAAAAATTGCAGCGACTGACAGCTACCGATTGGCGGAAAGGCAGATTGAACTGCCGCGCAAGGTGGAAAAAAACGTTGATTTAATAGTGCCCGCTAAAACAATTTTAGAGCTGGCGCGTATTATGTCTGACAGCGAACAAGCGGTGACCATCCGGGTGGCTGAAAACCAAGTGCAATTTGATATATCGCAAGCGCAGGTGGTGTCACGGTTAATTGAGGGCAGTTTTCCCCAATACGAGCAAATTATCCCCTCGCAAACACCAATTTCCGCCACAGTCCCTACCGCTGATTTTCAAAATGCCATTAAAATGGCGTCGCTATTTGCCCGCGAATCGGCGGATAATATTAAACTAAAAATTAAAAAAGATAATAATTTGGAAATTGTCGCCATTTCTCCGCAGGCAGGCGACAGCGTCAGCAATTTATCTGCGCAAACCACCGGCGAGATAGAAATTGCTTTCAACGCCAAATACCTCTCGGATGTTTTGCCGGTGCTGGGCGCTGAAAAATTAGAGCTTTTATTTTCGGGCCCCTTGAGCCCGGGCCTTGTGCGCCCCAAAAACTCCAAAGATTATCTTTACATTATAATGCCCTTAAAAACTGAAGAATAGACTACAATATGTTTTTAAAAAAAATTAGGCTGGTCAACTTTCGCAATTTTGCCAATTGGCAGACCCAATTTGCGCCTTTAACAATTTTTTATGGTAAAAACGGCGTTGGCAAAACCAATTTACTTGAGGCAATTGCTATTTTGTCTTTTTTCCACACTTATCGGGGCAGGCGGCAATATGAAATTATTGCTTTCGGACAGGATTTTTGCAAAATAACCGGTGAAATTTTCAAAGAGAAGAAAAGAAAATATAGTTTGGAATTTGTGCAAACTCACGAAGAAAAACGAATAAAAATCAACCAGGTAGCCAAAAAATTATCCAAAAACATTGGCTTTTTCAAAACTGTCAGCTTTTGGCCGGAAAGTTTGCAGATTATCTCTGGTGCCCCAATACTCCGGCGCCGTTTTTATAACCTGCTCTTGTGCCAAGAGGATTTTTCTTACACAGCGGCTCTCATAGAATATTCTAAAATCGTTGTCGCAAGAAATAAGATTTTATGGCAGATTGCCAAAAACCAATCACCCGCCGACCAACTTCTTTTCTGGGACCAGCAGTTGGTCCAATATGGCCAGGAAATTATTGCCAAAAGACAAAATTTAACCAAATTTTTAAATAATATTTTACCCAAAACCTATCAAGACATTACCGCAACTTCACAGATTTTAAAAATTGAATATAGAACATCGGTGGCGGCCGATAAATATCAGCAAATTTTGAACGCAAATCGCGATAAAGAGATTTTATATCAAACCACCTTATTCGGGCCCCACCGCGATGATTTTACCTTTAAGCTGGCAAACAAAAACATAGCTTTATATGGCTCAAGGGGCGAACAGCGCAGCGCGCTTTTGGCTTTGAAAATTGCCGAATTAAAGTATTTAGAAGAGAAAACCCAAGATAAACCGATTTTGCTGTTAGATGATATTTTTTCCGAGTTGGATGCCTTGCGCAAGGAAAAAATTGCCAATGTTTTACAAGAGCAGCAAAGCATTGTGACAACCGTAGATACCGCCGCCGTTCCTCAATCGCTGTTGGCAAAATCACAAATTATTTGCTTGGAAGATGGAAAACATAGATGAGATTTTAAAAAAACGCTTTTCTCATTACGGTCTGGGTAAAATAGCCCAAGCATCTTTGGTGTGCCAAAGAGCGCAGGAGGTGGCGGCAGATAAATACCAGGTTATTTCGTTTAAAAAAGGCGTTTTATCTTTAAGAGTTCAAAGCTCTGCCGCCGCCTGCGAGTTGCGCCTTTGCCAGACAGAACTGATAGAGAAAATTAACCAAGCACTACCCTCACCAATGGTGGAAAAATTAAAGTTTAGAGTAGAATAATTGAAATTCTCAATTTTCAAGTATCAATTTACAATCCATTATCAATGATTTAATTTCGAGCGAAGCAAGAAAAAAGGAATACTTGGACTTATTTCGAGCGAAGCAAGAAAAAAGGAATACTTGGACTTATTTCGAGCGAAGCAAGAAAAAAGGTTCTGCCGAGCGAAGTGAGGCAGGTTTTTATGTTCAAACAGTTTGAAAATTATAAAATTGAAAATAAAATATTGTATTTTTCATTTAGTACCCTATATGGACGTATTGGAACACCTTTTGATTAGCCCACAGGCCTGTTCTCCAACGGTCTTTGAACTGACCAAATAGCTGGTTGAGTTTATCTTGGAAATAATCAACATCTTCCTGCCGCAGGGTCATAATCTGGGTTGGTCTCATATTTTCGCCTAATTTATCAGAGGTATTTAAGATATTCTCCAGGAGATTTCTCACTTTCCATTGAGCGGCTTTTTTCAATCCTTCTTTATATTCCTCTGTATTGAGGGCGTTGAAGATGCCCGGCGCGCCGGCGTCTTCTAATCTTTTTGCTTCCACTTTTTGGTCGTCCAAATATTCACCGCCGTGTTTGGGGTAACCGGCTACCGAACAATACATTTCCACGCGATAAACGCCAAAAAGGTTAAGAACGATGATTAAAGCTAAAGTTATCGGACTAGGGGCAAGGAGATAACCGACTAACATAGCCGAAGTGCCGGGTACTAGTCCTAATTTTTGGTCTGCCCAAGCCAACTGTTTGGCAAAGACGAAAGTAATCACCGCGGCCAGAACATTGGCTTGAACCGCCTTTAAGTTTTGAGCCGCTTGGGTAATGGAGGCAGCGTCACCGGCGGCTTTGGCGCCTTGATAAGCTTTGTAGGCCTTATAATAATTAACATAACTGTCGTAAATTAATTTGGCGGTGCCTGGTTTTAAGTTCCATTTTTTATCAAACCAACCATAAACTCTATTAGTGGCCCAGTCTTCATAAATACCCTTCAAATCTTGAAAAGCTGGTGAGTTCAGATCAAAACCTACAGCCGCGAATTTGAAAATGGCTTCTGAAGTATGTGCCAGGGGTGTAAATCCAAACCAACCTTCCCATTTGCTATCCAACCAGGTAAAAACGCCAGTTAAGCTTGCCAATTCATCTTCGTCGATTTTGCCATTATCTTCTAAGGCATGGGTTATGGCTAGGGCATTATCCTCTGAAAGTCCTAATAATTGCTTTAAAGCAGTATTTAAAGCAACATTTTGCAGATACTGCATCAGAAGCTCTACTCTTTCTTGTCCTGTTCCCTCCAACATTCTTTGGGCAAAACCATTGGGAATAGCCTCATCTATCTTTTGCAACTGCCAGTCAATAATTTTATAAGACACATTGCGAAGTTGTTGGCGGCGGTATTCGGCGCGAGAACGTTCAGTAAAGACAAGTTGATTCGCCTGCCATTCATTGGTAGCTTGCTCGGCAAAGTTTTGGGTGCAGGCGCTGGCGTCGTTATTGTGCTCGGCCAAGCATTGATTATAAAGTTCATCTCTTCTGGCTGAAACAAAATCCATTGACTGATTTAGGGTATACTGCCTTTCCGGAGAATTAGAATTGGTGTAGTAATCTCTATCCCCATATATTGCCGTTCTGATTTCTTCATAATTGACTATCGGATTCCCTTCTGCGTCTCTATATCTATACCTTACCTGTCCATTCTCATCCTCTTCATAAATAAAGTTAGCCAACCCCCAAAAGATTAAGGCATCTTTGAGCCGCCCATCAACAAAAGCATAAGCATCTAAATCATTAGGGGTATCTGGAATATGGGTTTTGGCTTTGATTTCATCAACGGCCAACGCGCGCCAGGTACGACGATCCGGAAATGCGATGACGTCAGCATTATGACCAGCCAAATAAACATTGACTAAGAGTTCGAATGTCCCATTATACTCAATCCCCATTGCCTTGGCTAATTTTTTGGCGCCGGCTGTGATTAAAATTTTTTCTCGCTGGACCGGGTCGGTTTCGGTATACCAATCTTGGAAGGTGCCTTTTTCTATTTTTAAAATATTGTCAATTGTATAACCAGCGGCATTGGCGATAATTGGTTTCCAATCGCCTGACTGAAGAGCTGCATAAAGTTGACCACCTGTAATTTCGTACTCAGAATCTAAACCTAAAATATCGTCAATATCTAAAGTGGACAAATAATCCGAAGCGACTAAATGATTGCCAACCGCCTTAGTATAATTTTCAACTGTCATCTCGCCCTTGGTTAATTTTTCCGTATTCCTATCCCCGGCAGTCAAAACCAACAATCTATCCACATATTGCCAACGTTGGGCCTGATTTGTCTTTAATTCGTCATAAAGATCCCCTCCATCTATAGCCCAGCCGGCAATTTGCTCATCGGAGGCGGGTTGGTCGTTATGAGTTTGCCGCCACTGGGTGGCTTTTTCTAAGCCGTAAGCATAGGCAAAATCGCCTTTGGCATTTGTTCCTGTAGGCAGCCAGCCAAATGCCTGCGCTAATTTTTCAACTCCATTTTGCTCTTGAATATACTGTAAATTATTTTTGAAACTACCTCTTTTCAAAGCCAAAGTTTCTTCCACCTTCTCTTGGCCTAATCTTAAGGTGAAATCACCGGTGGAATTAATACCTCGTATGTCTAAGTATGCTAAGCCAAAAGCCCGGGCAATGCTTTGCCCGCCGGCGGCGAAGATAGCGTTGTTTAAGGCGTCGAGTTGGTTAGGGGCAGAGGCAATATTGTAGATAAAACCTTCTGGTGTTTCTAGTTTATCTTCGGCCCATTTGGAGCCGATTTTCAGCATCACCTCATCCCAGCGGCCTAAAAACAAATTTATCGCATCCTCTTGGGTAAGCCAATAGGTGCCAATTCTGGGATTGAAATCAAACAAACCCATAATGGATGTCGCGCCTACATTAGCCAAATGTCGGCTGCCAACTTCTTTGAAATAGTCCTCAGCTGTTATTCCTGCAGTGAGAAACCTATTAGTTGTGCCGCTGTCTAGATAGAGTTTTTTATCTACGGCCGCCGTGCCCAATTGAGCCATAGCGGCAGCAAAATCCCGGACGTTTAGTTCAGCCACCAATTCATCTACCCTTGCCTCACCCACATCTTGCAGGAATTTATCCGAATTCATTTGCTCACCAGCCCAAACTTGGTTTTTATCTCTGATAAAGAAGTACTTCAAGCTGTTTTTGGGTAAATCTAAACTATTTTCCATTAATTTAACCCCAGCCAGAAGTAACATATCATCCAACTTCCGACCATTAATGATTGAATATAAATCGGACAGATTGACTACATTGCTGTTGGGATTTTTGCCCAATAAATCAATTATCGCTTCGCGCAATGGCCCCCTAATTTTTTTGATATTTTTAGTCGTATATTTTTCCCAAAGCGTTTGGCCTAATCGCTCCAAAACTGTTTTTCTCGAACGTTCACCCGCTCCTGCGTTTAGTTGGCGATATTCTTCATGGGCAAAATTGGCCCATTGTTGTTGAACCACTGGGCTATTACAATCAACATCGGCCAATTCTCCCAACTGTAAACACAATTCTTTCTGCTCATTAACTTGCGCAGTCACGTAGGCGTCCTCTTCAACTTGGTTGAGAGAGTCGCTTTTTTGGAAAATTTTCTCCAAATCGTCAGTGGAAATTTCTAAACGCGCATCCCTGTTTTTGAAAGAAATTTTAATCTCTGCGTCTCCTGCCTCTACCGCTCGTAAAACTTCCATTTTCTCATCTTTTTCATAATTTAAAGAAGAAAGTAAGGCGGCCGCACCAATAACATAAAATACCTTTTCATTCCTTTGTCTTAAGCGTAGAGAGGAAGAATCCGTAGCTCCATCTTCTCTAGTTGGTAGACCTAAGGCCTGGTCAACATTTTGATAGATTTCCCTTTTTTCGTTTAATTTTTGCTCAACTAAATTCCAGTCAATTGACGCTTGGTCAAAATGGCAGGCAGGCAAATCCAAATCTTTTTCCAATCTTCTCTTACCTATATTTTTCAAGATTTTGTAAAAGTCATTGATATCATTGGCGGTTTGAACTGGATTAAGCCCAATACCGCCTCGGGGCAGTTCTAATTCATCCTCTAATTCGTTTAAAGCAAGGCGGCGGTAAATATCATTTATGTCACCTGATAAGACATTGGAATAATCCCCGCAAGGCGGTCTTTGTAAATTTGTTTCTAAATCCTTAGCCAACAGTGCATAGCCAATGTCGTGGTAGAAAGTTTTGGGGGTGGAATCTTCAATGTAAACCTCGTCAATTTCCAATTCTTCAGCCAGCCGATATTTTCCAAGTTCAAATAAAATGGTTTTCCAAGCGTCCCCACGCAACTTGCCTTCTGGGGTAAAGATATTCCCAAATTCAGCCAAAACCATGTTTTGGGCAACCTCGTTGAAGTTGTCGCCAAAAGGCGCCACCCCGGCAAGGCCTTGGTCAGACTGCCAGGCCACTTGAATAGGTTTGAGCGGCTGTCTTCTTCTTATGGTGCTGGCCGCCCGGCGTCTTTTTAAAAGCGTGCATTTGAGATAATCGGCTTGCGAAATATCAACGGCCTGGCCATCAAAGTGAGCGGAGATATTTGGGGGCTCTTCAGGGGGAAAATCTGACTCTTTGGACAGTTGCTCTTTTTCATTTTTATAACCTGAGCGAATTCTGGCTTTGATAAATTCGTGCCCCGCCCCACCCAAATCGACTGGTTTGACTAAATAATTAAGTAGTTTAATAATGCGGATATCGTAAGGTTTGAGTGCGTCGATCGGGGGATTGAGACTTAGCAAGAAATCGATAAACGGTTGTTTGTGTCCTTTGTTGTATTGTTTGTAATAATCCATTTCCTTTTCATCATTTATACCATCATGCATTGCCCGCCAAACTAAGAGATATTTTTGCAGTTCACGGTCATCGTAAGGGGTGAGTTTGATTTTCTTCTTATCCATCTGCTCAAATTCTATAGTTTTTTCACCTAAATAATTTCGTAACTCATAAAATTCGTTAATTAATTTTCTCCTTGCGATTTCGTCTGGAGGAAGTTCTGGCTCGCGTGCATCGGTCTCGTCGATGGCTTTTTGTTCTTCTGGTGTGAAGTTTCCTTCTGTTTGATTTTGTTGTTCTTGGGCTAAGGCAGATGATGGTTTTAAAAACAAACCATTTGGCCAAAGGAGGGTAAAGGCAATAATATAAATTAATACTTTAGATATGTATTTCATTATGGTTTCACTCCAATGTGAATATGATTACTATGTCCGCCAATGGCAATATTCGTAGGATTGCCATTATCAATAGCTAATTCAGGTATGACATCGTAAAACAATTCATAAACTCTTAACCCTTGTTGATTGGTGCGTATCCATTGCATAAATTCTTCAGCTTTGTCTCGCGGTTGGATTGGGATTATATCCACTCCCAGTCCATCATTATGTTGAGAGCGGCGGTTAGTCCCCGCAACCAACTCGTTATGGGAGGAGTTAAGAGTGGTAATAGTAATTTTATAGCCTTGGTTTTCCGCATGGAGGGCAGCTTCGGCAATAAAATTAATTAAAGAATCTTTAACTTGTGGGAGACTGCCAAAAACATCATTTCTATCTCTCGCAAATTTTAAAACCCCTTTTCCTTCTTCCTGCGAAATTACATCTAATTTTTGTTGCCGATCAGCATCAGATAATAATAAACCGCCGCCGGCATTGATAATTTTAGCAGCTAAATTAGAAATATCATTTAATACTTGTTTGATTGTTCCTTTGTCGGTTGTAATCTCAAAAGTTGATAAAGAATCAGCTTTACCTTTCATTTCAGTGTAGAAATCTTGAATTTGTTGAGATTGTCCAGCTAAATTTGCCCCAAGGTCATTAATCTTTTTTTGCAAAGGTGTGATTGCATTTATATAGGCATCTCGGCTACTGATTTCATCTATTTTTAAATTACTCATTAACTCTTGAACGCTCTCAAGGTCTCCTCTGACTGTTAAATTAACAGGTTGAGTTACACATTTGCCTAATTTACAAGTAAAAGCCGGGGCGATAAAGATCAAGCCTATTAAAAGCATAATAAAACAAATTACAATAATAGCAATCGCAATCCAGCCCACAAGACCCGAGGCGCCAACAGCCGCAATGGCGGCTCTGGCCGCGTTGGCGGCCGCTTGAGCGCCTTTTTTGACGGCTTGTTTGCCCATTTGTGCTGCCTTTTGCGCAACTTGTTGTTTGGCTTGCTGTCGCGCCCTATCGGCGTATTGCTCTTTGGGTGTCTGCTGTTGCTCTTCTGATTGTTCTCCCGCGGGTTCTTCTTCAGCCACTTCCCCTCCATATATTCAACTTAAAACTTAAAACGCAAATGTTAAAACTTCAGTAAAAAACTTTAAGGATTATTTACCTTTTAAAGTTAAAATGCTTTTACCGAGCATATTACTTATCTGTATACTTTCATCCAATAACTGATTACATTTTTCTAAATTTCCAATTTTAGAATTCCGAAATAAACATAACCAAAACTTACTCTCATTGGCCGATTTCAGGGCATGGGAATAAAAATTAATGAAATCTTTTCGAGATGTGCCTGATTGCGCTTCGATAATATTTGCTCCCACGCTTGTTCCGCAACGTAAGAGTTGTGCTCCTAAAATATCTGCTATCTTAGTTTTGGGTAGATCACTAACGAATTTAACAATATCTAAAGCAAATATATAAGAGCGGTATTTTATATTTTCCTTTATGTTTTTAGTTGTAGTTTTTAGTTTTGCCATTTTAGTTTTAACATTGTTTTTATTCAATACTCTTTGGTCTGTAATACTATTGAATAAAAATTCCCCTCCGATAAAAAGTATAACACCTTTTCATCTTTAGATAAAATCAAATTTTCCGCCTTAAAATTATTCTGATAAACAAAGGCAATTTTGGCCAAACTGTCAGTATTAACCTTGGCAAGACCCTCTTTAGAATCAGCAATAATATTTAAATTGTCGGCCAGCCAAACGGTTTTATCAAGATTGGTTCTTAAATCCAAATTCTTATTGTTTTTCCCTTGAATGTCCATAATGGATATTTGCGCTTGATATGGGCTTAGGGGGTCTTTTGAATCCGTGGCATATAGAATTTTGTCCATATCAAGCGCAAATATCCATTATGGA
>Ga0210049_1004977_pt1 | contig 11458 bp, 12 predicted proteins | sample CryGeyCG2014_300_2_FD_183964 | JGI IMG/M metagenome (GOLD analysis project Ga0210049, IMG submission 183964) | Groundwater microbial communities from aquifer - Crystal Geyser CG06_land_8/20/14_3.00 (SPAdes) (version 2) | ecosystem: Environmental > Aquatic > Deep subsurface > Groundwater | place...
AATAGGAAGAGTTTTTAGAAATGAGGGAATTGATAGAGCCCATAATCCCGATTTCACCATACTTGAATTTTACTGGGCCTATGCTGATTATAAAGATTTGATGAAATTGACTGAAAAAATGTTTGAGGTCTTAATCAGAAAAATATTTGGCAAACTCGAAATTAAATATGAAGGCAAAAAAATAAATTTTAGAATTCCCTGGCCAAGAATAGAATTTAATCAGCTTCTAAAAAAATATACCAAAATTAATTTAGAAGAAATCCATCCAGAGGCTTTAAAAAAAGAAGCTAACCGGTTGGGAATTGAGACGACTGATGGAGCTGGTAAAGCCGAAATTGCCGATGAAATTTATAAAAAATTCTGTCGACCAAACGTTCAGCAGCCGACTTTTATTATCAATCATCCCCGGGGGAGTTTTCCTTTAGCCAAAGCCTTAGAGAAAGAGCCCCAAAAATTAGCCAATTTTCAATTAGTGGTTGGAGGCTGGGAATTAATTAATGCTTTTTCAGAACTTAATGACCCAATTGAACAAAGAAAAAGGTTTGAAGAGCAAGAGAAATTTTTCAAGGCTGGCTTAGAAGAAGCCCAAAGAATGGACGAAGATTTTATTGAGGCTTTGGAATACGGTATGCCCCCGGCTGCCGGCTTCGGCCTGGGAATTGACAGATTGGTCGCCCTGTTAACCGATTCTCATAGATTGAGAGAAGTAATTTTATTTCCGACAATGCGGCCACGCTGAAGAGATTGGAAATTAGTTATTAGAAATTGGTAATGGAAAATAGAAATTAGAAAATAGTAAAAAAGCCAATTTCCCTGCCCGCCTTGCTTCGCAAGGCGAAGCGGGCGGGCATTTTCTAATAACCAATTTCTATTTTCGAAATTATGCCTTTAACTCCTTTACATTTAGGCCCGGGATTGCTTTTAGGAGCTTTTACTTTAAGATTTTTTAATCTCTGGGCTCTGCTTCTGGGGAGTGTGGTGATGGATGTTGAGCCGCTGGTTTTATTGATTATTAATCCCTGCTACTCTTGCCCTCATCATTGGTTCTTTCACTCAATTTTAGGAGCAATTTTGGGAAGTTTAATAATAGCTACAATTTTATGGGGATTTCGGGAGAAATTAGATAAAATTTCTGTAAAGTATAAAATTAGCCAGCCTTTTTCTTTTAAAGTTTTATTTTCCAGTTCTTTGATTGCCTGGTTAATCCACATTTTCTTTGACAGTTTAACCCATTTTGATGTTTTTCCTTTCTGGCCCTCCCGTTTCAAACCCTTTTATATTGGCCCAGAGATTTATTGGCCCCTGAATTTAATTTTCCTGATTTTTGGAATCTTTGGTCTATTCATTGTTTACAAAAAATTAAAAAGGAGCTAAGCTCCTTATTCATTACTATGTTAGATATAAGATTTATTCGTCAAAATCCAAATAGGGTTAAAAAAGGCTGTCAGGTAAAACAGGTCACGGTTGATATTGATAAGCTTTTGGAAATAGATAAAAAGCGTCGTCAGACATTGCAGGCCTTGGAAGATATGAGGGCTCAGAAAAATAAAGCTAATAAAGAAATCCAGGAAGCCAGAAATAAAAAAGAAAAAGACAAGATTATTTTAAAAATGCAAGAATTAGACAAAAATAGCGATAGATTGACTAAGACCTTAAAAGAACTTGAGGAAGAATTCAATAATTTAATGCTTTTCCTTCCCAACCTGCCCCAAGAAGATGTCCCGGTTGGAAAAGACGAGAGAGAAAATGTGGTTTTAAGGGAAGTCGGAGAAAAACCACCCCCACACCAAATTTGGTGTGGGGGTAAAGCAAAAGATTACTTAGTTCTTTCTGAGAAATTAGATTTAATTGATACCAAGCGAGCAGCCAAAATTTCCGGAACAAGATTTGGTTTTATAAAAAAAGAGGCCGCCCTTCTGGAATTTGCCCTAATTAATTTGGCCTTTGATACTTTGACCCAACGGGGATTCATCCCTATCGTTCCGTCGGTGATGTTAAAATCAGAAATGGCTATGGGAATGGGTTATTTAGAGCAGGCCAGCGACGAGGAGGCCTACTATTTGCCAAAAGACGATTTATATTTAGTTGGAACTTCCGAGCAATCAATCGGAACAATGCATGCTGAAGAAATTTTTGCAGAGAAAGATTTACCAAAAAGATATCTTGGTTTCTCCACCTGCTTTCGCCGGGAAGCCGGCGCTTATGGCAAAGACACCAAAGGGATTTTTAGAGTTCATCAGTTTGACAAGGTAGAAATGTTCAGTTTTTGCCGACCAGATAAATCAAAAGAAGAACATCAACTTTTCTTGGAAATGGAAGAAAAACTGATGAAAGCTCTAAAGATTCCCTACCGAGTAATTCAACTCTGCACTGGCGATTTGGCCAGACCTTCAGCTGCTACTTTTGACATTGAATCTTGGTTGCCCGGTCAGAATCAATATAGAGAGACCCATTCAACCTCAAATTGCACTGATTTTCAAGCCAGAAGATTAAACATCCGCTATCGTGATAAAACTGGCAAATTAAATTTTGTTCACACCATTAATGGCACTGCCTTTGCCATTGGCCGGACTTTGATTGCTATCATTGAAAATTACCAGCAAAAAGATGGAGGTATTTTGCTGCCGGAAGTTTTGCAGAAATATACTAAATTTAAAAAAATACCTTTAAAATGAGAAATATTTTGATTCTTCACGGCTGGGGTTCAAATTCTTTACGTTGGCAGAGAGTAAAAGAGTTATTGGAAAAAAACGGAATAGAGGCGTTGATTCTTGACCTACCAGGTTTCGGCATTACCCCCTCTCCCGACCGGCCCTGGAGTAGAGATGACTATATAAACTGGATTTTTCAGAAGCTAAAAGAAAAAAACTGGCAGAAATTTAATCTTTTAGGTCATTCTTTTGGCGGAGGCTTGGTAGTAAAAATAACTGCTGCCTTTCCTGAAAGGATAGAAAAACTTATTTTACTTTCTCCAGCCATAATTAAAAGAAGAAGCATCAAATCTTACCTTTTTTATTGGGTAGCTTTTTTGGGCAAAAAAATTTTCTTTCTGCCTGGTTTTAGAAAACTTCAACCCCAAGCTCAGTGGGTTATTTACAAATTAGCTGGGACCAGAGATTATTATGTTGCTGATGGAATGATGAAGGAAACAATGAAAAAAATTGGGCAAGAAGAACCTTTAGAAGGGCTTTTAGAAAAAATCAAAATTCCAACCTTGATTTTATGGGGAGAAAAAGACGACGTTTTACCACTAAAAGATGCCTATTATATAAAAGAAAAAATTAGGGGCTCTGAGCTCAAAATCATTCCCGGAGCCAAGCACAGCCCTCATCGAGAAACCCCGGAAGAATTAGTCGAGGCCATAATTAGTTTCTTTAAATTTAAATGATAATTTGAGCAATGTGCAAGTCTGACTTGCACATCTTGTACAGTTTTACAAATGATGGCTTTTTTCTTTATTCTTATTGCTTTTCTTTGGTTTATTCGGGAAACTAAAGCCATTTTATTTTGGCTTTATCTTTGGCAACTGAAAGAATATCGTTTTGGTCGCTTTTTTGATCACTTCCGGACCTACCAGGGAAAAAAACTTTTTTTCAATTTCTTTTTTATTTTTAAGATTATTTTATTTCTTTATGTTTTATCTCTCGCTTTTTATCCTAAATTATTAGCCTGGCAGTTATATGCTCTTTGGATTGTAATTTTAGCGGTTATATATTTTTTTGAAGACGCTAAAACCGTTTTAGATTTTTTTCAAAAAAATTTAAAGAAACCGGTTCTAACTCAAAAGGGCAAAATCTTAATTTTGGTAAGTTTAATCGTCGAATTTTTATTTCTTTTTATCCTATTTCAAAAGTTTCAAAAGATAAAATTATTTTATTGGTTTTCCTTTTCACTTCTTTCTTTCGATATTTTAACTCCTTTTTTGGTTTCCGGAATTGTTCTGCTCTTTCAACCCTTAACAGTTTATTGGCAAAACAAAATTATTAAGAGGGCTAAAGAAAAAAGGGCAAAAATTAAAGATCTTATTGTAATTGGTATTACCGGCAGTTACGGTAAAACCTCAACCAAGGAATTTTTAAATACCATTTTGTCTTCCAAATTTAAGGTTCTTTCAACTCCTGCCCACCAGAACACCGACATTGCTATTGCCCAGCTTATTTTAAAAAAATTAACTCAAGAGATTGAAATTTTCATTGTCGAAATGGCTGCATATAAAAGAGGAGAGATTACTTCGGCCTGCCAAATTGTTAAACCGAAAATTGGCATTTTAACCGGCATAAACGAGCAACATATGGCAACCTTTGGTTCATTGGAAAATATCATAAAGACAAAATATGAATTGATTGAATCTCTGCCAGAAATGGGTTTTGCAATTTTTAATGGTGACAACCAATACTGCCGGGAGCTCTATAAAAAAGCTCAGCTTTCCAAAAGAATTTGCTACACCAAATTTTTGGCCTCCGTCCAAGAGGTGGTGGTAGGAGATTTTTGGGCAAGAGAAATTAAGGCGGAAAAAGAATCTCTTTCTTTTAAGATTTTTTCACGACGATGGGGGGAAATATTTGAATTTAAGGTGAATTTACTTGGAGAACATCATGCCCAAAATATTTTAATGGCGGCAATAATAGGAAAAGAGGTATTGGGGATGACATTAGAGGAAATTGCCAGGGCCTGTCAAAAAATTAAACCTTTTCCTCATCAAATGGAATTAAAAAAGGGGATAGCTGGTTTAAATATAATTGATGCTACTTATTCTGCCAACCCTGACGGCGTTATCAGTCATTTGGAATATTTAAAAATCTGGCCAGGGAAAAAAATAATTGTTATGCCTTGTCTAATTGAACTGGGTAAGGCCTCAAGAGAGGTTCACAAAAGAATTGGTCAAAAAATCGCTGAGGTTTGTCATTTAGCTATAATTACAACGAAAGAGAGATTTCAAGATATAACAGAGGGGGTGATAGAGAAGGGAATGCCAAGTGGGAATATTTTATTCATAGAAAACCCAAAAAAGATTTTTGAAAAAATAAAAAGTTTTTGTGAAAAAGAAGATGTTATACTTTTAGAAAGTAGAGTGCCAGCTGAGCTAATTAAACAATTAGTAATGAGTGAGTGAACTACCACCGATTGAAATTAGTGGCTTCCTGCTTCACGGTCGAAAGTATTCTTCCAACTCCAAGGGGTCATCCGACCCCTTGCCCAGTCGTATGACTGGGCACAGGCGTTAATTCCCGTAGTTCCTACGGTATTGAGGGCTAACCCTCCCAAGTTTTGCTTGGCAAAATTTAGGAGGGCTAATTGAAGTATGTTTCTAGCTGCGTTAATGTCTCGGTCCAAAGTTAAGCCACAAAAAGGACATTGATGTTTTCTGGCAGCTATCGTCTTTAGAACAATGGTCTGACAGCCACTACATACTTGAGATGTATTCTTGGCATTAATTTCTACTGCCCAGATGCCAGCTTCTGCCGCTTTGTATCTGAGTTGTTGTAGAAATCTATTCCAAGAAGCATCGGAAATTGACTTTGCTAAATATTTATTCCTTACCATTCCTTTGATATTTAATTTCTCAAAGGCAACGAGTTGAAAACTCTTTGCTAATCCACTGGATAGTTTGTGAAGAAAATCCAATCTTTGGTTAGTTATTTTCTCATATAATCTGGCCACCCTTAATCTTGATTTCTTGCGATTAGAACTTTTTAGTTTTTTCCGGGAATGCCATCTTTGAATTTTGGCTAATTTTTCCTCTGAATGTATTAAATATCTCGGGTTATCTACTTTTTCTCCTTGGCTGGTGGTTAAAAAGCTGTCTAACCCAACATCTATACCAATTGCTTTTTGAATAACTTTTTTCTGGGGTAATTCTTTTTTAATCTCTACTGAAAAACAGGCATACCATTTATCAGTTTTTGTTCTTCTAATGGTTAAGGTCTTAATATTTCCTTCAATTTCTCGGTGAAGCTTGATTTTAAGATGGCCAATCTTTGAAAGATTAAGTTTCTCTTCTTGAAGTTGAAATCCAAATTGAGGATAGACAAAACTGTCATATCTCCAATATCCTTTAAATCGAGGATAACCTAGCTTTTGCCGTTTTCCGTTTTTATTCTCTTTGATTCTTCTAAAAAAGTTCTGAAAGGATTTATCTAATCTTCTAACCACATCTTGAAGGGTTTGAGAATAAACTTTTGTTAGTTCTGGCTTTTCTTTTTTTAGCTTAGGGATTTTCTTAATTTGGTCATAACAAGAAACCTTTATTTTTTTCTTCTGATATAAGATTCTCCTTTCATCTAAGAAATAATTGTACAACCAACGACAAAGAGAAAGATATTTTTCAAGAATCTCTTGCTGTCTCTTGGTGGGATATAGTCTATACTTGTAGGTTTTCTTGAAAATTTGCCTATTCATTACTTTCAATATAACAAAGAACAAGAGGGTCTGTCAATAGCTGACAAGGTTGACAAGGGATTTTGGAGGATTATAATAAACTAATGAGCAAGATAAATAATTTTTTAACCATTTCAGAAATAGCCAAAAAATTAAAAGTTAGTGAAAGAACTATCTATCGCTTTGTTGAGTCTGGCAAACTTAAGGCCCATAAACTCACTAGGGGCACTACCAGAATTGCCGAAAAAGACCTAAATCAATTCCTTAAAAAACATAAAACTAAATAAATCCATATTGCCTAAGTCCTAATAGGATATGGCATAAAAACCTACCACAGGATAGAGAGCTCGTCGTCAGAGCACCTGTGGTAGGTCATATCCCGAAAGGGATATGGGTGGTTGTAAGACCATCGCTGGCGGCGAGCTTTTTGGTTTCGTCGTCATAAAGGCATAAATAATAAAAACCTACCACGGGTATGCCACAAAATAATCAATGGAAAAATAAGCTCTATTATGGTTTAATTGCTTTCTTTGGCGGGTTATTCGGAGTTAGCATTATCTTTATTGTCTTTTACTTAATCTTTGACGTAACTCGTCTTGAAAATCCTTTCCCGCCAACTTTCTGGGGCATCTTTTTTTCTATTCTGCTTCTTAATAGTTTTATTGAAGAAGGAACAAAGTTTCTACTCATTAAAAGAAACATCGGCCAGTTTCCTTACGGCTTCCTGTTGGGACTTGGTTTTGGGTTGGGAGAAGCTATCTTAACCCGTCCTCTCTGGGAATTCGGCATTGTGTCTGGAAGAAGAATCCCGGCTATTTTCCTTCATGTCATCACCGCCGGCATCCTTTCCTACGCCATAAAGAAAAACAAACCCATTTTAGGGCTTTTAATAGCGATAATACTCCACACCGGCTTTAACTTAGTCTCTCATTACGCAGGCACTCAATAAACGTCTTAATACTTGAAAAATAGTGAGTAGCGGGGTGGGGTAGAGGTTTACCCGAAATGTCGGCAGAAGCTTTACTTATTGGTTTTCATGTGTTAATTTAAAATCAGAAAATTAAATAGGCTCTACACCGTTGAGGCGCCGTCGTTAGGGCCTCGGTGTAGAGCCTAAAACTCTAGCGGCGGCTTTTCAGTTCCGCTAGGAAAAATGATTTTTTAAAAGAGGTTTGTTAAAGTAAAATTAGAAAACTAAATAACTGCTTACAGGCACTTGACACCTCTATCAGGCATCTTGCCTGCAAGCAGTATAAGTTCTGGTAGAGGCTTCTGGTTTCTATCAGGATAATTGCTTAACAAAGAGTCAAAACTATGAATAATCAAAAAAGTATTGTACCAATCATCGTTGTTTTAACCATTGTCGTTCTCCTCGTCGGGGGGATTTTAGCTTGGCAGTATTTTAGGACGCCAAAAGAGAAAGTTGAAAAATTCCAAGAAAAAATGCCTGAGGAGGCCGCCAAAGTGCTGGAAGAAGCAAAAATTCCTTCTGACATTGCTCTAAACAATGAAGAATTAAAGAATTTCTTAATCAATTATAAAATTCAAAACGAAACTGGTTTCATATCTTCTCAAATAATCAGGGAAGATTTAAACAAAGATGGATTAGATGAAATTATTATTGGGTTTACATATGGAGGTCCATCAGTAGGATGGATTGGTTTAATTGCTAAGGACGGTGAAGAATACAAGATTATAAATTGGGAGGAAGTATTCCCGACCGTTAGCGAAATGGGGTTAAGAAATATTTCCAATGATAAATATCAAGCATTAGTTGTAAAACTAGCAGGAGGTGGGGGGACGGGAATATTTTATCAAAAAATGCTTGTATACGTTTATATTAATAATCAAATTAAATTAACCTTCAACGAATATATAGAGAGAACGGAAGTAGATTCTATAGGAATAATGAATAACTACGAAATCGATTTTAAAGATATTGACTATAACGGAGATATTGAAATTATTCAGAAAGGAACAGAAAAAGAAGTGGAATGGAGTTACGAAAAAAATGATTATGTTCCCATAAAAGAAGTTTCAGTCAAAAATGTTTTTAAATGGGATGAAAAAGAAAAAATTTTCAAGGAAATTTAATTAAAAAGATGTTGGAAAAACTCGAAGATATAAAACATCCCCCTTCACTTTCAGAAAATATTCCAGAAAATATTAAAGAATATCTAACTGATGAAGAAGGTGTGCTTTATAGTGGGGAAGAAGTAATTGTTGATGGCGAAAAGGGTTTCAGTTTTGCAGTTACAAATAAGAGAATAATATTCGCAAAAAAGAAAAAAATCCATGAAATGAGACATCGACTTATTTCCTCTATTTCCTGGGAAAGAAAGAGGCGTTTTCCTTTATGGTTAATTGTGATAGGCATAGTATGTATTATAGGAGGAATTATACAATTAAAAGAGTTTATCGAAACTCCTTACTCATATTATTCTGAAGAAAGTTTAAAATGGTGTTTGACAGGAATTATTATCGGAATACCTTTTATTCTTTTGCCTTTATTGTTCCAACAAGAGCATTTAGTGTTTTATAGTTCTGGAAGAACAATGAAGATTACAGGTAAAAAGGAAATTTTAGAGAAATTGATGAAAGTGGCTTTGAAAATCTTAAAAAGTGAAAAAATATAATTTTCAAACAAAACTTATGAAAAGAAAAGAAGCCTTTATCCAAATTCCGTTATTGATAATGGTTATAGTTTTTAGTGTAGTAGTTGGAGGAATGGGGTATGGAGCAGTTGAATATCATAAAGTCTCTAAGGCGATGGGGGAAGCTGAACAGTTAACGAGAGAGGGAAAATACGATGAAGCAATTGCAAAATTAGAACCTGCTCAAAACAAGTTGTTCGGCAAAATGATATTAAAACAAAAGATAAGTACTGAGTTAGACACAAATAAAAAACTACTTGAAGATAAATCAGAATATAATCAAGGAATAGAGGAGTTTAATAAAGAAAACTGGGAGAAAGCAAAAGAATTATTGTTAAAAGTTTCTGAAATATCCCCTCACTATCAAGATGCTAAAAGTAAAATAGAAGAGGCACAAAAGAAAATAACAGAAAAACAAATTGCTAAAGCAGTTGAAAAATCTACCAAAGAGGCAAAGAAAAAAGCAGAAGAAGCAAAAAGAGCAGCAGAGGAAGCTCAAAGGAAAATTAAGGGGGAGGAAGCAAAAAGAATAGCAGCAGAAGTTCAAAGAAAAGCTGAAGAAGAAAAAACAAAAGAAAAAACGGCAGAATTAGAACAAAAAATTGTAGAGTTGCAGCAAAAACAACAATTTCAACTACAGGAAAGTTATAAAGCCTCAGAAATTGTAGAATCTTTAGGAAAATATATAGTTAATATAGTTTGCTTTGGCAGATATGGAGATGCGACAATAGGCTCGGGAATTATATATGCCTTAGGTTCAGAAGGACAAGATATAATTTTAACAAATTATCATATTACAGAAGATGCCGATTTAACTCTTGAATATCCTTGTGTTGTAGCTTATTCTTCTGACCCCACAAAAGGACTCACCGATTTCTATTTTGCTGAGCCTGTCTATTATCCATCTGTTGTATCTCTATCTACAATGCAGTTAATAGATTTTGATTTTTTGAGCATACAAGCAAAGTTTAGACTCCCAGAATACGGAGGATTTGAAATAATCCCTAACGCTTCCTTAAAAATTACTGACCGTGCTCCTGTTGTTTGTAGTGAAGATAAGATAAAGGTAGGCGAAGAAATAGTAATTTTAGGCTATCCAACTATTGGAGGAGAATATTTAACAGCGACAGAAGGAATAATCAGTGGCTATGAGGGAACTTATTATCTTACTACTTCAGCAAAGATAGAACAGGGGAGTTCTGGCGGAGGAGCTTTCTTAAAATCAACAGGGTGTCTTGCAGGCATGCCAACTTTTGTAAGATTAGGCAGGATAGAGGCTTTTGCCCGATTGATAAATATGCCTTATCTTCAACAAAATTACCTGTCAAAAATCTGGGGAACAACAACAGGAGACGCTTCCGATTCAATTTTCTGTAACGGTCAATTTTGGGATTCGTGTCCAGCTGGACAGGGATTCTACTGTCCCCCAATGGGTGACCCCCAATGTTATTCTCCTGATTCAATCTTTTGCAACAATAAGTATTGGAATCCTTGTCCTTTCGGTCAGAAATTCTATTGTCCACCGGTAGGTGACCCATATTGTTACTAATTTTACACAAAAAAGCCCATCGCTGGGCAGTTTGAGAAATAGTGAGTAGCAGGGTGGGGTATACCCGAAATGTCAGGCAGTAGCTAACAATTCTTTTACTTGTTTTACCACCAGTTCGGGGCATTTTATCGAATCCAACCATTTTAAGGTTCGAAAATCGTCCCATCTGGGGAGCCAGTCAGGAAGTTTTGAAAATTTATCGTTTATTTCCGCCTCGCCGCTTCGCGGCTCGGCGTCAAAATTGCCCAAATTTACGATTATTTTCCAGGCTCCGCGTGGAAAATATTTTATATTTTGGTTTGCTAAAACAAGGTTCGAGCCGACTTGGCTTAAATTTTTAGCTAATGATGTAGAAAAGTTATTTCTCAAAATTTAAGCCGAAGTTGAGGGAAAAATTCAAAAACCAATCAATTTTAGATAAAGCATTCAAAGGAAAATTTTTAAATAAAAATGTGAGTCCGTTAATTGAAAATCTTTTAAGAGTTGAGGCGACTGACCACAAAAAAATACAGGAAGAAATTCAAAAAAACCAAACAAAAAGTCGAACCCCGCACCAGAGCAAGCACGGTACGGGGCAAACACGGTACGGGGCATCAGATTCTTAATCGTAACAAACACTGTTTGTTACATTATGAATTCGGTGGTCTTCTTGCCTAATTTTTAATAAAAATGAATCCATTTCGACCAATTTCCATCTCTTTGTCGCCAAACACAGAAAAAGACGATATTCTTTTGGCTTTTAAATTGCTTTTCCAACCCCATCTTTGGAAAAAATGTAAAAATAGAAATTTGAATTTTTATCTAGGTGGAGAAAAAGTCAAATTTTATTCTCAAAAATTAGAAGAAGAATTTAAAAAATACTTGGGAGTGAAATATG
>Ga0210049_1004986_pt1 | contig 11441 bp, 8 predicted proteins | sample CryGeyCG2014_300_2_FD_183964 | JGI IMG/M metagenome (GOLD analysis project Ga0210049, IMG submission 183964) | Groundwater microbial communities from aquifer - Crystal Geyser CG06_land_8/20/14_3.00 (SPAdes) (version 2) | ecosystem: Environmental > Aquatic > Deep subsurface > Groundwater | place...
ATAAATGCAAACGACACAACAATAAATGAGGGTGATACAGTTAAGTTTACCTCTACTGTAACTGGTTACACTGGTACATTAAGCTATAAATGGGACTTTGGAAATGACGGTTCAATTGAAAGCACATCAACAGAGGTTACAAAAACATACAACAACAATGGAACATATACAGTAAATCTTACAGTAACAGACAATACGTATAGTGCTTCAGACCTGGAAACAATAATTGTAAAAAAACTTTTTAATGTTACAATAACAGTTAAGAATGATTCTGGGAATATTGTAACAGATGCAGATGTTGAATTTAATAATATCCATAAGAATGCATCAGATGACGGAAAAGCAAGCTTCCTTGTTAACAGCGGCACATATGAATTAAGGGTTAAGAAGAGCAGCTACATCACTTACTACAATAATAGTGTTGAGATAAATTCAAACAAGGATATTGAGCTTAAGCTAAAATATGATGAAAATGATTATGAAAATCCAAAAATCACCTTAATAACTCCTGACCAAAACCAAAAAATAAGCACTGACAGCGTTAAAATAACTTATAAGGTTGAGGATGATTCAGAGGTAAACTGCTCTTTGCAGTTAAATGAATATCTAAACTCATGGGTTGAAAAGGGAACTCATGAAAATCCTGAAAAAAACAAGGAAAATTCTTTTACGCTTCTTGGACTTAATAGCGGAGAGTACAAATATAAAGTAAAGTGCACTGACAGATATGGAAACATAGGATTTAGTGACATAAGGATATTTTATGTTGAGATTAACAGTTTATCATCCTCTGCAGGTACTGCTGAAATGACTAAGCAGGATGAAGATATAAACTCAATCATAGATAAGATTAATGGATTATTAACAGAGTTTGAAAAATTAGATAAAGAGGAAAGAGAGGTTTTTGAAACTTTGGAAATTCAGAAAAAGCTGGATAATGCAAAAACAGAGCTCAGCAGATTTAAACGGGATTTAAATAATCTTATATGGAGAAATCTTAATGAAACAGAACTAAAGGAAGCTGAAATAGATATTTATGACCAAATTGAAAATCTGAAGGATGAGATACCAACAAGCCTAAGCGTTATTGACTCAACAGAATTTGTTGCTTATCCAAAAGATGAGGATATTGAAAATATAACAATAACATACCTTAATTCAAAAAATAGCAAATACTCAAAGAAGCAGGAGAAAAGCTTTATTGAAGGCATCAAGGAACTGCAGTCATTGCTTACAGTAACAACAAAGGCAAAGGTTGTTGAGATTAGCTATTTATCCAATAAAAAAGAAAAAATAACCTTAATAGAAAAAGAATTGAAGATTAATGAATCTTCAAATGGGTTAAGTTTAGTTGAATACATACCAAAAGAAATTGCAAAAGATACAAGTGAAATTGAATTTCTATTTGATTATGAAACAATTTTAAATGATCCTTTAATAAGCATAAACATTAAAGGATTAGATAAATTTGCCTATTACTTAAGGAAAGAAATAAAGCTAGAGGATATTAAAAAAACAAAATCTGTTCTAATAACTGGAGGAGAGATTCCAAAAGGAAATCAAATCACTGGATTTGGCATATTGACTAATCTAAAATCCGGTTTTATAAGTTCAGACAACACAAGAATACTGATTGAGGTCTTGATAATAATCATACTTTCTTTAGTTTACATAGGTTATTCAATTAAGGGAACAAAAACAAAATATTATTTTGGTGACAGAAAGTCCCTCAAAAATCTTAAAGAAATAAAGAGGTTTATTGAAAGTGCTAAAAGCGAACTTGATAATCATAATTATCATGAAGCTAAATCCTTTTATAGGAATATTAACCTAATATTCAAGAATCTTCCGCAGGATATGAAAAAAGAGGTTTATAAAAATATAGTTACCCTCTCACATAAACTGGATTTATTCTACATAAATAAGCTTTTGGACAGGGCAGAATTCAGCATTCAGAATAAAAATAAAGAAGTTGCAATATCAGCTTATAATGAGATAACAGGTTTGTACAAAAGAGTGCCCCTTGAATACAAATCCTTGGTATTAGAAAAATGCAATAAATTAAGACAAAGCTTATCAGGAAAAAATGTCAACTAAAAAAAGATTTTATACAAATATTTTATTTACCTTAATATTCCTAATTATATTCCTTTCTATAATTGAATTATGTTCTGCTCAAATAGAGAATGAGGATTATAAGATATCAGACAGCAGGATTGACAAAAAACTAATGATAGGCAAGTTTGAGGAGCATGTAATCAGGATTGAGAATAAAAAAAATAATCAAATAAATGTTATGTTTTCCTCAAATGGCAATATAACCCCTTATATGAAACCAGACATAAGCAATGTTAATATTGGTCCAGCATCCAGTTCTGATATAAAAATAATATTTTTTGCAGACGCAATTGGCTTTTTTAATGGTTCCCTTGTTTTATCAGGAGGAATAAATGAGAAAATTCCTGTTATATTATCTGTTGGCGATACAGCGGGGGTGCCTGTTAGTGCTGTTGTAATAAATGTCAAGCCACTTGAAAAAAGAGTTTATATTAAAGACACGCTCCAGTATAAAATAGACATACAAAATCTGCTTATGGACAGAGAATTTAATGTTACATTGCATTATTCAATTGACAGCATGGGAGACAAAAAAACATATCTCATTAATAAAACATTTCTTGAAGAAACTGAAACCATTGTTCTTGAAAAATCAACAACTATTATCAAGAAATTTGAGATACCCGAATTTTTAAGGCCAGGAGAGTATGTCATAAGTGTTAGGGCTGATTATCTTGGAATATCTTCTTCATCCAGCTCAAGATTCTTTGTTTCTGAGCCATTTTGGGATTATATGATTTTTGGAATATTGCCTATAAGGTGGGTTTTATTTACTGCAACAATATTACTAATTGTTGTTTTTTCATACTTAGCTTATAGAAAAAAGATGGAGCAAAGAAAGCGTTATAAGGGAAAAGTTGATTTTAATTTATTGCCAAAGCCAGGAGAGAGGTCCATTTTTCTTGGGACTGTAGCAGAAACAAAAGTTAAGACATATTTTGATCCTGACCAGCTAACTATGCACACCCTTATAGCAGGTTCTACTGGCGGAGGAAAAACAGTATCTGCAGAGGTTATGATAGAGGAAGTCTTGATGAAAGGTGTATCAGTAATTGTTTTTGATCCTACGGCGCAGTGGAGCGGATTTCTAAGAAAATGCGTAAATAAAAAGATGCTTGCATTATACCCTCAATTTGGTATGAAGAAGAGTGAAGCAAAGGCATTTAATGGCAATGTACACCAGATTTTGGATGCAAGGCAAATAATTGACATAAAGAAGCAGATGGTTCCTGGTGAGATACATATTTTTGCAATCAATAGGTTAGCGCCAAAAGATATGGATATACTAGTTGCAAATACAATAAGAGAAGTCTTCAAGGCAAATCTTCCTGAAGCACCTGAGTTGAAAACAATAATAATCTTTGATGAGGTGCATAGGCTGCTTCCTAAGTTTGGCGGCTCTGGAGAAGGATTCATACAAATAGAAAGAGGTGCAAGAGAATTCAGAAAGTGGGGAGTTGGGTTAATCTTAATAAGCCAGGTATTGACAGATTTTATTGGTGAAACAAAGGCAAACATAAACACAGAGATACAAATGCGTACAAGAGATGAAGGCGACCTAAACAGAATCAAAGACAAATATGGCAGTTATATGCTGCAGTCGTTGCTGAAGTCAGCAACTGGCACAGGAATGATTGAAAATTCTGCTTACAACAAGGGAAATCCTTATTTCATCAGCCTTAGGCCCCTCCTGCACGAGCATGCAAGATTAAGTGATGAAGAGCTTGAAAACTATAACAAATATAATGATATTATAGATGACTTGGATTATCAGATAGAGCAACTTGAAAAAGAGAAAATAGATGTATTTGATTTAAAGCTTGAACTTAAGATGGCTCTTGATAAGGTAAAATCCGGAAGTTTTAACATGGTTGATATTTATCTGGAAGGGCTGACTCCAAGAATCAAGGAGCAGTGGGATAAATTAGGAAAAACTCCTGAGAAGAGAAGACTAAAATTAGTTTCAAAAACTGAGCTTAAGGAAGAGTTTGAAAAAGCCAAGAAAGAAAGAGAGAAATACGAGAAAGAGCATCCTGAGGAAGCAAAGAAAACATCAGCAAAACAAAAGGCAGCAGAAACAACCAAACTACCTCCACTAAAACTGAAAAATGGAGTTACTGTAATAACACCGCAGGAATTGGTGGATTCTATAAACACTATGGATGATGCAACATTAAGTGCTCATATTAGTGATGAGGAAAATGTTTTTGCAGACTGGATAGCCCAGTCAGATAAAGCTACTGCAGACAAGCTAAGAAAAGCAAAAACAAAAGAAGATATAATTGTTGTTCTTGAAGATAGCATTTATAAGTAAATCAAAAACCTTTTAGTGGCTTTTTATTTCTTATATGATTTCATAATTTTAGGCATTTTAATTGTTTAAAATTCTTTCCAACAATTCAATTTTGTATTTTCTCGTCTATAAAATAGATTATAATTTAATGATTAATTAATTATTCTTATTTCCTAATTTATTTATTTTAAGAATTACAATACTACTGTAGTTAATTAATAATCGAAACATTTATATACAAGTTAGTTCTTATAGTAAATCAGTATAGGATTTCAGCTATTGATTTGGGAAAAAATGGATATTATAACATTATTCACAGAGCAGAGATGGAACATTCTAAAATCTTTATCAGAGGACAAATATTCCCCTCTGCAGCTGGCTGAGAAATCAAATACAACGATGGCAAACATAAGCCAGCAGCTAAGGCTTCTTGAGGCATCAAATCTGGTTAAAAAAGAAAAAATCTCAAACCGCGATAAAGGAAAGCCCAGAACACTTTTTTCTCTTTCAGAGGATTATGCTTACCTTATTTCTGCAACAAATGGATTTGCAGATAAAAAATTAGTGATATTAGATAATTTTCATAAGGCTCTTTTCAGAATATGGTTTCTGGAAGATCAAAATTTAAGAAATTGCACTGAAAAATTCCTTTGGGGAATTGAGCCTTATATTGGAAATATTGACTTAATTATCATAAAAAATGAAGGAAATTATGTAAAAGTTTTAATTGCATCAAAAAATTCAAAATCTATTGACAAGAAAATAAAAGATGTAACAATAAAAAACCAAAATAATGAGCCGAAAGATTTCAAAACAGAAATAATCACTTTTGAGCAGGCAGAGAAGCTTGCCAGGCAAGGCAAAGGTTTATTTTCATCATTGTTAGATATTAATGTTATTTATGATCCTTTTATGATTATTTCAAAACTCAGGAAAATGGAGGGTAGTGAAAACTAAAAGTTTGTGTTAACTAAAGGCCCAGGGAATCATCTAAAACACCTCGCAAATGTTTTTAATTTTCCTTAGGCCTTTTTTTATTTTTTATAAAACAAAAAATCATATTCACAAAAATTGTGAACGTAAACGTTAGTGGAACGTGAACGTAAACGAAAACGCGATTGTATTAAAAAGGAGGTAAACGAAAATGAAAACGAGAAACGAAATAGTAATTGTATTGCTAGCTCTGTTTGTGTTTGCATTGATGGTAAAAACAGCAGCAGCAGTTCCAGGCGGGCCAAACGAAATAACAGTAGAAAAAAGTGAAGCCGGAAATGTAAGCAATATAGCTGCAAAGCAGGTAAATGCACAAGCGGGAAATGTAACCCAATTAACAATTAATGCATCCATCATAACAACCAGCTGGCAAGGTTATTATGGTAATATAACTGGAATGGTAATCTTAGCTGATGGAGACAGTAACACCATGTATGATTGGACAGGAGGTACAGATTTTTCTCCTGTTGGAGAGATTTATGCAGGAAATTCTTCAGTTACAGACTGGGGTGATGTTATATGTGTTAATTTGAATGGAGATGGAATCCCTGGTCAGGGAGGTGTCAACGCAACTGTACTAGAAACCTATTATGGAATGGAACCAACTGATACAGATGGAATAAGTGAAACATTCCAGGGCACAAACAGCATTACAATAGGAATAACAACATTAAACTCATGTCCGGCAACAAATACCTATGTGAATAATGCAACTCAATCCATAAAGTTTAACGAGACATTGTTAACACAAAACCAGACTGGAACTGTTATCTTTGCAACCCAAGTTGAGAGTGATGAAACAGGTTATGATGGCAGTCCATGGGATTTCCAGATGATTGTTGGAGAAAATGGAGCTGCAGGAACAACACCATACTACTTTTATGTTGAATTAGCATAAATAGGGTATAGTTTATTTTAAGGGGATAAAGTAATATGAAAAACAAAGATAAGGCACTAGCCTGTTTATTTTTTCTTTTTGTATTTCTCTTTGTTTTATTTACAGCAACAACAATGATCTCTTTTGATGCATCTGGCGCGAATAATTCAATTACAATAACAAAAGTTAATATTACAAACACAGAACCTGATTTACATTATGTGTTTATAACCCCTGCTTCTATTGATTTAACTCCAGGTAACACAACCAAAGTGAATTGCACTGGATATGTTTATGACTTAGATGGATATGCAGATGTAACAGGTGCAAATGCCACTTTTTATGATAGCTCAAATGGGGACACAGGAGGGTTTGACGGCACTTACAGATATTTGAATTCAAGCTGCACCTGTGTAGAAGTGAGCACATATAATGCTTCGTGCTCATGCTTATTTGATGTGCAGTATTATGCAAACAATGGAACATGGCAGTGCAACATGACTGCTGTTGATGATTATGGGATTTCAGATAATGAAAATTCAACATTATTTGATGTAAACACAGTTGTTGGAATTGACGTGCCTGCTGAACTTGACTATGGAGATCTTTCTGTTACGCAATACTCCTTAGAAAAGGGTTTAAATGTTACAAACTATGGAAATGTCCCTATTAATATCTCAGTAAGGGGCTATGGCGGAACAACAGACTCAGATAATCCGGACAATCTTTCAATGATATGTGCTGCTGGTGGAAATATAAGTATGGAACATGAAAAGTATAGCATAACAGGCGGACTTGGTTATGGAAGTATGGTTACTTTAAATAATGAATCAACAGCAATGGGTTTTACAATAGAAGTCAAGAACAATGACACAGCTATAAATCACCTTAACACAACTTATTGGATGATTTACATACCTGCAAGCGTATCGGGATTCTGCAACGGCACATTAGAATTTGTTGGACAGGAAAATCCCCAATAATTAAGTTTTAATTCTTTAATTTTTTATGATCTTTGGTATTAATTATTTTTAGGTTTATGATTAAATAATCAATTAACTAATTAAGTATTATAATCATATAATTAATAATAAGTTATTAACTAACTTTACAGGCAAGCTATATTAAAAGAAGTACAGAAATAGCATAAACAGGAGATTAAGCAGGTCCGAATTTTCTAATGCTGTAAATGTAAGTGGATACTGCAACAACCAAGATAATAGCAGCTATTAAAAAGTAAAAATCATAGGATGGTTTTTCACCTGCTTTCATAACCACATACCCAGCAATATTGTTTCCATTGGATTTTCCAAGAATCAAGACAAATGCCGCCAGTATAACTATAGCAAAAAAAACCAGAAACAAAATATTCTTTTTTTTCATCATATTTTCCAAACACTATAAGTTATGTTAGTATATAAAAGCCTTTCTAAAAAATTTATAAAATCACAGATTGCCAGATAATCATCTCAACACCAAAAAAACAGAAAGATTTAAATATAATTCATTAAGTTACATACTTAAAAAAGGGGCAGTATTTTTATGAAAAAATTTTACTTATCTTTGATTATACCAATGTTTCTCTTAATGAGCCTATGCTCAGCTCAGAGAACAATAATTAATTCTGAAGACTGGAGAGACGTTTATTCAGCAATGCTTTATAGCAACCTTCAGGGTGAAACAGCAGATTTTCTGGTAAGTGACAAGCATGCAACCTTAATTTTGAATGCTATACCAAAAACAGAATCAATAAAGGCTTTTAGCTCAAAGAAAAATCCTTTTATAATTGGCTATGAATCAATATTAGAAAATAGGGGTTATTCTGCCGAAGAATTTGTATACGACAGCTTCAATCTGCAGTTAGCAGGGCTTCTTGATGTTTCAAACTTTATAATAGTAGATGATTCATATGGCTATAATGCAGTAAGCGTTGCCCCATATGCTATTGCCTCAGAATCCTTTGTTTTGTTTGCTGACAGGACAAATATCGGGCAGGTAGATGATTTTCTTTCAGGAATAGTTGTAAACAACCTGATAATATATGGCCATGTTGACCGGGAAGTTAAGGATACCCTGCAAAAATATAATCCTGAAATAATTAATATAGACGGTGATAGGTTCTTAAACAATATTGAAATAGTAAAAAAATACCAGGAGATTAAGCATTCTAAGCAGGCAGTTTTAACAAACGGCGAATTTATTGAAAAAGAAATAATGTCTGGTGTTGAGCCAGTTTTGTTTATTGGGACAAACAATGTTCCAGACACTATCAAAGAGTATATACAAGGAAGTGAGATAGATATTGGCATCTTGATTGGCAATGAACTGGTTGGAACTGCAACTTCCATCAGAAGGGATGTAGGAATAAGTGTTTTTGTTAAGTTTGCCCAGGGTGCAAGAGACCCAAAAGGGGCAATCTCACAGGTTGAAGCATTGGATATGTTTTATCTTCCTACTTACATCCTGAATATTGAAGTTGACTCAATTAAATATAATAAAGCCACAAGCATGCTTGAGGTTTCAGTAAAGAATACAGAAGATCAGGCAGTTTATTTTAAGGGCACTTATTCATTGACAGACTCATCTGGGTTTAAACAAACAATTGGTGATATTTCACCTATATTCTTGGACGGAAATGAGCTAAAGACAATAACCTATGATGTGGAGCCAATGGCTGAGGGCAAGATAACAGGGGATGTTTATATCATTTATGGCGAGTCAAAGGGCTCAATGGAAAAAGTTCTTGACACTTCCTTTGAAATAGAAACAGTTGAGATTTTGGATGAATGTGACATAAAAATAAATAACTTAATATATGACAAAAGGGGAAAAAGCTTTTATGTTGAGATAGAGAATATTGCAGATATAACATGTTATGCTGATGTAGAGCTTGTTGATGTTTTACTGGATGGCGAACTGAAAAACTTGGGGAGCGAAGATATAGTTGAGATAAATCCTGGAAAAAAAGTCAAGAGCAGGATTAGGGCAGATCTAGATGAAGTAGACATAGAGGATAATGAAATAATAAAAGGAAAAGTGCATTATGGTCAAAGAGAAAATGCCTTAATTAATATTAAGGAATTCCAGTTTGAGCTTGTTTTGAAAGGCTTTGATTACTGGACATTCACACTAATCCTGGTAATAATTGCATTATTAATACTAATATACCTAAAGAGAAGGAAGAACAAGCAGAAAAGGAGTTCTTAAGATAATTAATCTCTGATTCAGACAAATTTGCTGTGTATCATGTCTGCTTTTATTGCCAATATTAAAATTTTAGAAGGGTTAAAATTTGCATAAATAGATTTTTAGAAGGGAATTATTCCTTAGCAACTTAAAATTTTCTTCTTTTTGTTTTTATTATGCTTCTTGCCAGAAATAGTATTGTCACTATTATTATTATGTAAATTACTAGTGGCAGAAATTTGATGCCTTGCCCTATTTCTGTAGGATAATTTGCATTTATTACACTGGCCTTTTCATAGCTTAGCTTGCGGTTATAAATAATTCTTCCGCTTACGACATACCTTCCCGGCTTATCTGGAGTAAAATAACTTATAAAGTCAGCTGTTTCTTGGCTTAAAACATCTATCTCTTCAGTCTCAATAACCTCAACAATCTTATTGTCAAGCTTTACATCTCCCATGAATTTTGCATAGACTGTTCTCGGGCCATTATTTTTGAAAGTAGCCTTAATCTCAACAGGCTCCTCTACATAGACCCATGGCTTGTTTGTTATTCCCTCAAAAACACCATTGTCTACTATACCTCCTTTCTCAACCACACTGAATGTTAATAAGCTGCTTGAGCCACATTCATCAACATCTACATTAGCCCAATATTGGCCAATCTCAAGATTATTGGAAAAGGTTTTTGTTATCTGCTCTTGTGTAGTAGGCAGTATTTCAGAGCCAGAAAAACTCTCAGACATAACCAGCTTTTCCTGGTTCTGGTCCCATATATCAAAGCTTATTTTTGGCTTTATCCTGACATTGCCATCATTTGCTACAGTGAGGGAAAGCTTTAATGGAAACCCTATTTCAATATCATCAAAATCAAATGCCCCTGAGTTGCAGGTTCTGATTTCCTTGTCTGATACAACAGCACTTATTATTAATCTGACTCCCGGCTTGACAAAACCTCCTGCCCGACCACTTATGTCTCCAAAACTCTCTATTATAAACTCAATGTTCCCGGAATAAGAATCGCTTCTTGCATCATCAGGAGTCTCTATAATAAGTTTTAGCTCATATGGCTTTGCAGAAGACAGCATAAATGTCTTATTATCAGGCTCAAGCCTTAGCCAGTCAGCTATCTCTCCACTTACATCAAGGCGTGCTATAATATCTTCATTAGAATTTGTAGTTACTTTTACAGTCCTTTCTGCATAACCGCCTTTTAGCATATTATCAAACATAACATTGCCAGGGCTGACCCCTATGCTTACTGCATCAGCTATAGGAAGAGTAATTGCCAATAAAACAAGCAGTATTAATTTATTTTTTATTATCATTTTTTATGCTCTGATTTATATTTCCTTATATCCAAAATAAACATGTATATAATTGATATTGTGATAATTAATTCTATTGCAAACTTATATATAAATTGTTTATCCATAATACATTTATTGACTGCTATTTTTTCAAAAAATCCACAATCTAATTTGGCACAGCTATGATTTTTAGCATGCTCGTCATAACTGCACTCAATCTTTATGCAGCTGTTATTTGCATAACCCTCATAATCATTGCACTCAAGCTTAACACAGCTGTGGTTGATTATATGCTCGTCATAACTGCACTCAATCTTTATGCAGCTGTTATTTGCATAACCCTCATAATCATTGCACTCAAGCTTAACACAGCTGTGGTTGATTATATGCTCGTCATAACTGCACTCAAGCTTAACACAGCTGTGATTTAATATTCTTTCTTCTGGTAAACAGGTTAAAGCAGCGCATTTATGGTTTATGCATGATTCATCTAAATTGCATGCATCAGGGCTGCAGCATTGATAATTTATGCATTTTTTGTTTAGTATATACTGGCAATCATTGCAGCTAATTTGTTTGCATTTCTTGTTTTGGCATAATTCATTAATTTTGCAGTGATTGTCTGTGAGGCATTCAAATACTGTTATTGATTCATTTGGGTAGCA
>Ga0210049_1004991_pt1 | contig 11428 bp, 20 predicted proteins | sample CryGeyCG2014_300_2_FD_183964 | JGI IMG/M metagenome (GOLD analysis project Ga0210049, IMG submission 183964) | Groundwater microbial communities from aquifer - Crystal Geyser CG06_land_8/20/14_3.00 (SPAdes) (version 2) | ecosystem: Environmental > Aquatic > Deep subsurface > Groundwater | place...
CGTGTGTTTTGACAAGGATGAGATCAATCCAGAGAAATAAACCTTAGCTCAGATACAGTAGGAAACTGCTGTATCTGCTGGTAAGGCTTAACTTACCATAACAAATGAGAAAGGAGAAAGAGAGATGAAAGAAGAACCAATTGAAGTTCTTGACATTGATGGATTCAAAGTGAAAATCTTCCATGATTCTGCTCCTCAGAGCCCAAGGGAATGGGATAATCTAGGTACAATGGTATGTTGGCACCGAAAATACTGCTTAGGTGATGAGCAACGGACTGACTCAGTTGAGGATTGGATGAAGGAAATTATTTGTAATCTGACTGGCGAAGATTATGATGATCCAAGTGAAGCCTTTTCAAAGCTGTTCATTTCTTTACCGCTGTATCTTTACGATCACAGTGGAATTACAATGAGCACAGGACCTTTCAGTTGTCCTTGGGATTCTGGTCAAGTAGGTTACATCTATGTTTCTACTGAGAAAGTAAAGAAGGAATATGGATGGAAGCATATGATAAATTCTCGTCAGGAAAAGATCGAACAGCACCTCAAGTATGAAGTGGAGGTCTATGATCAGTTTCTGAGAGGAGATATTTACGGATATCGAATCGAAGATGCTGATGGAATTGAAACTGATTCATGCTGGGGATATTTTGGAAGTGATCATGAAAAAAGTGGACTGCTTGAAAACGTACGGAATGTTATAGATTGGGACATTCAACACAAGATCAGACAGGAAGCTGCTCTCAATGTCTGTATGGCTCTATGAAAGGAGAAAGCAATGCCAGGAACAGCAAGAAATTTTTGGGGTGAAGTAAACATCGATGGCTATATGACAACCATCAAAGGAGGACCAAAAAATAAAGAAGGAGGATTTACTGAGGAAATCTACTTCCGAAGTTGTGAAGGAGTAAAGAAAGCTCTCAGTATTTCAGGTCGCTGTATTGACGGGATCAATTTGATTTTGTCTATTCTCGCCATAAATGGCGAATTCTTTGAGATCAAAACCAAGCGTTAGAGATAGCTTGAGAGCATCAAGAAAATGGTGCTCTCTATGATACCACTAACGGTATCAATCAAAATGAAAGGAGGAGAAAGATGAAGGAGCATACTGAGATCAGCGGTTTGGATATCCACATCAACAGTCGAGATGTCATTGCAAGAATTGAAGAACTGGAAGACATCATTGAAAATGCTCATAGCATATCGGATGAACATATTAAAGAAGAGGAACTTGCAAACTTGAAAGAGCTTGAGGAACAGGCAAGCTGCTCGCCTGATTGGAAGGCTGGTGAAGTGTTGATTCGGGAAGATGCATTTGCGGACTACGCTCGTGAATTGGCAGAGGAAATCAGTGAAGTTCGGGACTTCAAGGCATGGCCTTTCTGGCACATCGACTGGGAAGCCGCTGCCGATTCTCTAAAAAATGACTATCAGGAGGTAAACTTCAATGGAGAAACTTACTACATCCGAGCTTAAAAGACCAAAATGTAGTTTGATTGGAACAGATGGGAATGTATTTGCCTTGATCAGTAAAGTCTCAACTACACTAAAGAAAATAGGACAACACAACCAAGCAAAAGAGATGACAAGCAGGTGCTTCAAAGCAGGAAGTTATGATGAAGCCCTTATGATCATGGACGAATATGTAGAAATAACCTGAAAGGAGAAATGAGAGAATGAGAAATGGGAAGCTGATGGAGAAGTGTAAGGCTCTTGGTTCCTTAACATTGCAAAAAGATGTTTTGGAAATCAAGATCAAAGCTTTACGTGAGGAAATCTCACAGGTATTGAAGGCTGGTGACACACTTAATTTTGAAGTCAACAATCAACTCTTCCACATCATTAATCGCCTTGAAGATAAGGCGATTTTGAGATCAAATCTCAATCTGTTCAAGATTCTTGGCAGATCAAACTTCATCGAAGTTGCCAAGATATCAAAGACCGAAGTCGAGAAGGCTTTTGGGAAGGCACTCGTTGCTGTTTGTATCGACCACTTCGAAACTTCCGAAAAGCTTGTACTAACTAAAAGTAAGAAGTAGAATTTTCACCAGGGTTTTCTGAAAATCAGGAAGCCCTGCTTGTTTATTCTACAGAAAGGAGAATGAGAGATGAATTGTATAAATCTAAAGGGATTTCTGGATGACTTTCTCCAGAGACTTGAATCAGTCCTAAAAGGAGGTGAATAACATGCCATCAACGAAAAGAATAGTGGAGGCACTAGGACCAGCAATTGTGCACGAGTATGGAGAAGCAAATGTGCGACCAATTGCTTCAATGATGAAACACATGATGGACAATGCTCACACTCACAATGAGGTCGATCATGCACTGGATACAATTAGTGATTTGCTTCATGCCTACGGTGTCGAAGCGATCAGAGGACCTTATGTCGATGGTTATTACATGGACATAAATCTTCTTTATGTCAACATGGGGTCCTTTGATGTAAGCACAATAATATTCGACACTCAAGAACATCGTTGGTATGTTGCTGATATGGAAACAATGATTACATCTAAACCAAAGAGATTTAATGTGTAGTTTTTTGAATCAAAATGATATACTAAAAATGAAAGGAGAATGAGGAATGAAAAAAGTTATTGGTGGCAAGCTATATGACACAAGTACAGCGGAAGCAATTGCCGATAATGAATTTTCGGATGGGAGCAATAAAATGCCTGGCGGGCGGTGCAGTACACTTTACAAGACACAAAGAGGTAATTTCTTTGCGTATCATGAAACCTGCTGGCAAGGAGAGCACAACTCCATAGAACCTTTAACAAAAGGGGAAGCAATGGACTTCTTCGAGAATATAAACGGTGATGGAGACTTCTTTGAGATATTTGGAACACATCCTGAAATAGCATAATCATAAAAAAAAAGGGGGGAAAGAGAATGGAAACAATAATCCACGCAGAGTATGATAAAAGTTCGATTGGAGCTACGCGGCATCACTTCATATTCTCTGAATACCCGAAGACTGGGTATAAAGAGGCTATGCAACAGGGGATTACCGGAGGTCTCTACATCACAAAGGATGAAGAGATTCCGGAGAGCATCATAATCATCCTCAAGAAAGCTAAGAAAGGAGAAACGAAGTGATCGAATTTCCTCTTTCAAACAGTTTGCACAACCGGCATAGAAACGTCCGCCCAAAGAAAGATCAGCGGAACCGGTTGTATCTGGAAGGTTACACAATCTATGAAACCTGGAAGCGATTGTGTGGAAATCGAAAGTGCCTGCTCTGTGACAAAGCAGGTACCAACCCTTCTCAAGGGGAATATGATCCCGTAACTAAACGGTATTATTTAAAGAAAGATGTAATTCCTATTGACAAAAAGACATATTTTTGATCTACTGAAGAGAAGGAGTGAGAGATGGTTCAAATCCAAGACATATTCGGTAAAGTCATTGAAACACCAAAGAGAACCCGAAGCCGAAGTATAGCTGTTTCAAAACCGGTTATGTCTGGGCAGAACCAAGCATCTGCTGAACCGGTTGCAACCACTCTCGTAGCAAGGCTTATTTCCAAATCCAGAAACCCGATGTTCACTGATCTCAAAAAGGATGAATCTATAATTTGCCGGAGGATTTTGAAAATCAAGGGTGACAAAAAAGAAATTCTAAAACAAACAGACCATCTGTTAGAGATACTGCCATATCTGTCAGTGTGTCAGGCAATAAATTTTTTAGAGGGGAGGTGGCTAGGTTATGAGTCTGAGTGATAAAGTGTTTCCACTGCGTATGAGCAATGAATTATATGCTCGTCTTCAGAGACAAGCACAACGGAGCTGCATGACTGTAACAGCATACCTTCGTGTAGCATTTTCAATCAAACTTGAACAAGATGAGGCAACTGAACCTATAAAGAAAAGGAGAAAGTAATGGAATCAACGACATTCTTCTGTAAGAAGAAAGGCCAAACGATTGATATTCCAATCTGTATTTCACGTCAAAACAAAAAACTTTGCATATGCTCACAAGGTCGAGAAGTTACGGCTGCTAAGAAAATCAACCGAACCCGCACAAAAAAATGAAAGGAGAAAATCATGAGGATAAATCGGAAAAGAACACACTATCCAGAGCATATTAAAAGAGAAATCCAACGTGAGAAGATAAAGCTATACCATGAATGTGAGAAGCTAATGCCTTTACTCGATGAAGAAATGTATGTTACTGATCCTATCATCACAAACTCTCTAGTTGATCCTTCTCCTTCTCCTGAAGCTCTGCTCATTTCAAAGGATATTTTCTCCCTTTTCTCTGACGAAGCCCGTGAAGTTGCAAAAATCATTCTCGCATGTCCTGAAGAATTCTTCTTGTGTAATGGAAGAATAAAGAAATCTTCATTGCGTAAAGAGTGTAGAACCCAACTTGGTTGGGGACCGAGACGAACAGACAATGCAACATTTGAAATGGGAGCTATGTTGCAAGCTTGTATTTAAGAAAGGAAATTTATGGATATCGAAGTGTTGGATGTCTGTGATTGCAAGGTAAGCAAAGCCCTCTCAGACATCATAAAGTCTTGCTTGGAATATCCTGCTGTATTTTATCAGCAAGGTCCTTATCGAAAGATTCGTAAAGAGTACATGAAATCAGTAATCACAAAAGGAGAGAAGTATAATTACTTCCCAACTGGTCTGCTACCACGTGTCATTGATTACTGCAAAGGAAGAAACATCGATGTAAATGTAATCGGTAAAATTGAGAAGCTGGGAGCAACAAAAAAACCCACTGTCAATGGTCTTGAATTAAGAGAAGAGCAGCTTCACTCTGTCAACAAAGCAATCAAGATACAGAGGGGAGTTTTAGTAGCACCAACAGGAACAGGCAAAACTGCTATGGGCATGGCTGTGATCTCAGCATTTCCAAAAGCAAGTGTACTATGGCTCTGTCACACAAAAGATTTAATGTACCAAGCAGCAGACGAAGCAAAGAAACTATTGCTGCTTGATTCTAAAGATATTGGTTTCATAGGAGACGGCAAAAATAATCCTTGTAAGTTTACATTTGCAACACGGCAGAGCTTTGTCAAAGTTGTTGACAAACTTGGTTGTGACTATGATATTGTGATCATTGATGAAACTCACCATATTTCAGAACAGAACGGGCAATATGGAACACTCATGCGACATGTACTTGCTCCTGTCCGAATCGGATTGACAGCAACAATGCCAACAGATAAAAAAGCCATTCTTGCAATAGAAGGATCACTTGGACCAATCATTGATGAAATAACCATAGAGGAAGGACAAGAAAGGGGAATAATGGCTAAAATTCGTATCAAATTTCTACGAGTACCAATTGACCATAAATTACGTGATTTGAGAAAATACAGTGACGTTTATGATGCAGGCGTTGTGAACAATCAAGCCCAACATCGAATCATTGTCGAAACTACTCAAGCACACGTTGAAAAAGGGGACGCTGTGCTGATTCTCGTCACTCGGATTCAACATGGTGAGAACCTTCTCGCTGCATTTGAACGAGCCGGTATACAAGCATACTTTGCTCAAGGAATAACTGAGAGTGCATTGCGAAAAGATATTAAGGATGCTTTAAATCTAAAGCACATCCACGTTGTTATTGCGACTACTATATTTCAGGAAGGTATCAATATCCCTGAACTGAATGTGCTTATCAATGCCGCTGGTGGTAAATCTGAGATCAGAACAATTCAAGCTATTGGAAGAGGACTTAGATTGACCGAAACAAAAAAGCTTCTGATATTGTATGATGTATTAAACCTTTCTCATAATTATCTCATAGCACATGTAGGTGAAAGGCTTATGATTTACAGTGAAATGAATTGGATTTGAAAGGAGAATATGAAAATATGGGAAGAAATAAAAATTGATATAATGTATCAAATTGTTCTTGCAAAGTTCTCTCAAAATAAAAGACTCAAACAGGATCTCCTTAGCACCGGAAAAGCAGAACTTGTTGAAGGAAACAATTGGGGGGATACTTTTTGGGGAATATGCAATGGACGTGGGAGAAATAAACTCGGTAAAATCCTTATGAAAGTTCGAGAAAAAATAAATGGAAATTAGAATTGGGACAGAGACAAAAAAATATGATTGGCGAGTTTGTTATATTAAATAATATTCGAAGGAGGACGCATGATCGGATTTGATGTGATCTCCTATCTTGATGACAAAGATATTGAATACCGCCAGTCTGGAAAGAATGTAGGTAGTGGCTGGGTGGGAATAAAATGCATTTTTTGCGGAGACAATAGCTTCCATCTCGGAATAAATCTTGAGGCTGCAACATATAGCTGCTTCCGATGTTCTGCAAAAGGTCATATTGTCTCTTTTATTGCTGAGGTAGAACATTGCTCAAAGAAACAAGCGTATGTCCGAGCACAAAAATACCTTGATTTGAATCTCACTGTCAATAAAAAAAAGCAAGGTACTACTTATGCTGAAGAAGTAAATATCTCTTGTCTGACCAAAAAATTCCCTGATACAGCTATACAGTATTTGACAAATCGAAACTTCGATGCACAACAAATCATACGTCGCTACGATCTTTATTGGGGAGGATTTATCGGAGACTTCAAGCATCGCATAGTAGCACCTGTTTATCTTGATAAGAAGATTGTCAGCTTGGTTGGGAGAGATATCACGGGGAAATCAGAACTCAGATATAAAACACTTGCTGTTTCAAAGTCAAAGATGTCAATCAAATCCACTCTCTATAACATTGATTCCGTTAATCGAGATGTTATTGTTGTCGAAGGCATCTTTGACTGTTGGAGAATAGGAGATTCTTGTGTTGCGACCATGGGGACGAAATTTACAGCAGAACAAGTTCTACAGTTCAGAGGATTACGAAACGTACATATCTTATTTGATGCAGATGCAAGAAATCAAGCCGAAAAACTTTCTGCTGCACTACAAGGACTTGTTGAACATGTTGAGATCATCGCCTTGGATAAAGGCGATCCCGCTGAAATGAGAGAGTGGGAGGTCCGATTACTTAGGAAGGAGCTACGAATATGAAAAGACTGATTTTGATCTGTTTACTAATGATTTCAATCAGAAAGGAGTAACATTACGACAATGACACCAGGTGATGCAATAAGAAAACAATGCATCGAGTGCTGCGGAGGAGTCTTCGCTGAAGTGCATACATGTGACGCCGGAAAGATGTGTGTGTTTCATAAATACAGACTTGGAAGAGGGAGACCATCTGTCAAAATAATCAGAAAGTTCTGTCTCAACTGCATGTGCAGCTCGTATGAAGCTGTAAAAGACTGCACAACAGAAGATTGCACACTGCACCCTTATCGATTCGGTAAGTCTGTCAATAGACAAGAGATGTCTCAGGAGAGAAAAGATCAACTTGCCAAAATACTCAGTAGAAGGAGAGAAATAAAACGAACTCGAACGGAAATACAACAACCAGTTATCTCAAGAAGGAGGACAAAATCATGAAATATAGAACTTTGATCATTCTCATTATCTGGATAATCTTTATCCAGACAGCAGTTAGTTTTGCTGCTTCAGAAAAAGAACGCAGGGAATATGCAAATCTTGCCGAACAGACGTATCTGGATAATAGTATGGATGTTGAAGTTAAAGCAATTGGATTTGAATCAAAAACACTTGAGTTTAAATGGGTGTTTATGAGCAGAGTAGTCATTCACCACTTTACAAAAAACAAATCTGTTTTGCGTGATCTACGATCCAAAGGATTTCAAACAATAGTATTTACTGATGGATACAATCAACGTTGGACTTGGAACATAAAATAAATGTTGACAAGCAGAAAAGAGAGCGTAAAATTGATTCAACACTGCGATCCAAGCCGCAATATAAAAGATACTCAAAGGTAAGGAAGAAATACATTGTTCTTTAAAAGGAAGAAGCATACCTCGGATTTGTAAACTCCTTTTGTTATGGGAGGGCAAGAATCATTTTCAGTATTTCTTCTTCACGGAAACCTATTGAGTATCTTGCTTGGAATCAAGACCAATAAGGCTTCTTCCGATTGATCTTGCCCTACCATAACAAAAGGAATTTTTATTTGTGAAAGGAGAATGAAATGTCAGAAGAACCTAAAAAAATAAAAAAATCTATAATTCGGGAGGACTTTCTCAAACTCACAGATGATTTAACCGCAGCAGTTATTTTAAATCAGCTTCTATACTGGACAGATAGAGTCAAACATTTCGATAAAATCCTTCTTGACATTCAACGAATTCAAGACATCAAAATAGAAAATATTCCACTTTTCCAAGGATGGATATACAAATCAGGAAAAGAATTAGCAGAAGAAACACTTCTCAACTGCTCAAAGGACACAATATTTCGAGGAATCAATCGACTTATTAAGCAAGGTCTTATCTCTCGCAGAGTAAACCCAAAAATGAAATGGGACAGAACACCACAGTATCAAGTGAATCTTTTATTTCTTCATCAAGAACTCAAAAGAGCAGGGTTCAATGGACTCGAAGGATACAAATTTTCTGCAAAGATAGCAGAGATAAATGTCGGTATAAACCTGACGCAAAATGCAGCATTGGCGAAACAAAATGCAGCGCCGATACAAGCAAAATGTGTCAGCAATAACAGAGATTATAACAGAGAGTACAACAGAGATTCTTTTCTTCGAAAAGAAGAAGGGTTTTCGCAAGGCGAAAACTCGGATGATCCTAAAGCAAAGCGGAGAAAGCTTGACACAACAGAATACCTTGCAAAGTCTAGGAAACAACCATCAAGGACAAGAACAGTAAAATCCCTTGATAGGATAAATGCAGAGTATATCATTGATACTCTCTGGAAGGAACAGGATCTTGTTCAACATACTCCGGGAACGAAGACATATAAAACCCTTGCTTCTGTCATTGAAGATATGTTGAAAGGAAAATGTGCTTGGTTCAAAGGAAAGAAATTTCATAGGCAAGACTTTGCAAAGTCTATAAAGCAGTTTGCTCTTGCTGCAAATCATCCTGACTATGAAGTGCCAATAACCTCATCATATAAAAATAAGCTAAAGAAGATGTCCTTCTTGACATTCATCTATAATGACTTCAGTGCAAATGGAAACAAAAGCCTTTTCTTGTATTACTTAGAAAATGATGCAAAGCTTCTTGCTGAGAAAAGTCTTAAAGAATCCAACCCTGCTCTGACAAATGCTCTCATTGATGAATTTTATAACAATCAACTGAATCTAAAAAAAGAAGATGTGAATCGAGGAACATTCATAAGAGTGTCAAATAAGCTTGTGCAATTGTTTGAGGACAATAAATCAAGGGTGAATTACCATCTTCTTCCTTCAAATGAAAAGCTTGCAAAGTGGTTAGTGAAGCTTGTCTTTGAAGGAGCAAATGGTCAATTTGTATTGCCACATTGGTTAAATAATAAACTTGTGTTCTCCGAAAAACTTCCTGCATTTCTTAACAGCCAAAATGTATTCAAAGGAATTAAACCAAAAAGAGACACACCTAAGTATCTTCCTGCTGATCCAAAATATCATAAGCCTCAAGAAGACAGATATGGGGATTAGAGTAGCTTCAAACATCTCAGAACCGATACGTTGTATGAGAGGTTTTTGCGTAGAAACGATTTTCTTTTGCTGAATGATGAAAGGGGCGTGTGTATGAATTGGATACGAAAAACACAAGAATCTGTCGATGAGCAAATGGTAGCGATTGGCATGATTGTTTCCGATGCTCTCCTTGCAAAAATGCAAAATATTTTCAACCCTGATTTTTTTATAAATGATAGTTTGAGAACCATTTGTTTGTGGTGCATGAAATATTATAAAAAGTATGAAATAGCACCAAAGCAACACATTCAAGATATATATGATGAGCACAAGTTTGTTATTGACAAAGCTAAAGCAGAGTTGATCAACGAATTTTTAGGAATGTTAAGTAAACGATTTATTGACTTTGAGGAACCTGTAAATGATGACTATTTTATTAACCGAACTTTGAAATACTTTACAAAACGAGCCTTGATTGTTCAGAACCAAAAGACAAGCATGCTACTTGAGCTTGATAAGGTTGATGAGGCTGAGGAAGAGATTGTGAAGTATAAAAAATTCTGTGTTGACATTTCTCCGGCGGAAAATCCTCTCCAAGAAGAAGTTCTACGAAAAGTATTTGCTGTAAAAGATATACCTCTATTTCAATTCCCTGGTGCATTAGGGGAAATGATTGGCCCTATTGAGAGAGGATTCCTTGTAGGAATTCTAGGTATCTTCAAACGGGGGAAGAGCACATTCATGCTCAATGTAGCCACATTGGCAGCATCTTGCAAATTGAAAGTGGTTATTGTTTCTCTTGAAATGCAATCAACAAAAGTAGCTGAGAAGTTACTCAGAAATATCGGTACATTTACAAAAGAAAAGGACAAACTTTTCCCTTGTTTTGATTGTTATAAAAATCAAACTGGAGAGTGTAATCGAGAAGAACGAGCTTCAGAGGTATCTTTACTTCGAGAAGGACAAAAACCCCTTGAAAGAGAATTTGATTCAGTGATAGGTTACGTTCCTTGTGTATATTGTAAAGAAAATAATCCGAGAGAATTCATTGTTGAGACTTGGTTTGAGAGAATTGAATATCCCGATATTACATTTCAAGGAGCTTTGAAGTCAGCAAAGTCATTTGAAATGATGTATGGTGACAATATTCGTCTGATAACTTATCCAAGATTTACTGCAAATATCAAAGATATTGAACGAGACCTTTTTTTGCTTGAGGAAAAAGAAATGTTCATTCCTGACCTGATCATAATTGACTACGCTGGTATTTTGAAACCTGAAGACTCTCATGAAGAGAGAAGAAATCAAATTGACACTACATGGAAACGCCTCGCACAGCTTGCTTCAGAAAGAAATTGTGCAGTTTTTACTGCTACACAAGGAACACGAGCGGCAATTAAAAAGAAAAATATAGACTCAACAGATGTTGCTGAGTGGATTGGGATTATTGGTCATGTTGATATTATGCTTACGTTGAACCAAACTGCCTCAGAGAAGGAAAATAAAGTTTTACGATTAGGTGTAATTGCTCATAGACATGAGGACTATAATGAAAATCAAAATGTTCTTATGCTGACAAACTTTGGTGCTGCTCAGGCATTTTCGGATAGTTATCTCATTCGAGTAAATGATAATGATTGACCGCAACGATAACTCGCCGCAGGCATTGGGGCTTCAGCCCCAGTCGATAGGCGGGCTTGCTTGTGTTTTAACCTCCTTGCTGAATGTGAAATAAAATCTTATTTATTTTCTTGATAACAGGGCATTTTGTTGTTACTGTATATAACAGAGACAGGAGGAAAGACAAAATGGAATACCAGCGAGACGAGCATCGAGTACATTTGATAGTTTTTCATCTTGTATGGACACCCAAGAGACGAAAGGCAATCTTAGTTGGGGGCATAGCTGTGGATTGCAAATCACTAATTGA
>Ga0210049_1004997_pt1 | contig 11424 bp, 8 predicted proteins | sample CryGeyCG2014_300_2_FD_183964 | JGI IMG/M metagenome (GOLD analysis project Ga0210049, IMG submission 183964) | Groundwater microbial communities from aquifer - Crystal Geyser CG06_land_8/20/14_3.00 (SPAdes) (version 2) | ecosystem: Environmental > Aquatic > Deep subsurface > Groundwater | place...
AAAGTAACAAATTTCGATTCCAAAATTGCAGGTAAAAGAAAAAATGCCGATAATCCCAAGCCTAACAAAAACATAGCTACATAAACCATAAATTTCTTAATATTATTGCTACTATCCAAAATTAGACCATAGATAAAGACAAAAGTTAGACCAAAAGTTGTTAACATAATATGAGATATTACTAAGAGTGCTGTGCTGATTGTTCCTAAAATAAACCACAAAATATCAAATCTTTTATTTTGGGCAGAGATACTAAATTTATTAACACACAGAAATAAAAGTGGTAGCAGACACCATGCGACAAATTCTCCGAATGCTCCTCTGACAAATATTTGATATATAAAAGGTGGAGCACTAATATAAAGTAATGTTCCTATTAAAGCGGGTAATTTGCTTAAGTGCTGTTTTAACCACCAAAACATTGTTAGTGCGGCCAAAATGCTAAATATAAAATAGACCAATTTATAAGACTGCTCTAAAGTAAAACCAATTTTATAAAATAAAACGGCTGCAAAATATGGTGTTTGATAATGATATTGAAATACGGGATAGCCATATTTGTAATTAAGATTAGGGGCCCAACGGATTGGAAAATGCCCATCGCGAAAAGCTAAATAATAATTAGCAATACGAGCTACATGACTATTACCATCATGAGTATCGGGAATCCCTTGACTAAGCAAAGTACGATTAAGCAGGATTATAGCTACTACTAAGATAAATAATGGCCAATATATATTTATTATTTTCATATTAAGGATTTATAAATTTGCCAAGTTTGAATTGCAGTCTTTTCCCAGCTGAATTTATTAGATAGAAGCAATCCTTTCTTTACATGTTCATCAATTCCATGAAGATTTTGAAAAATACTTTTAATTTTTGTTTCCAGATCATCAGAATCTAAGGGGTTAAAGTAAATTCCACTATCCCTAGCAATTTCAGGCAAACTAGTGGTATTGCTGCAAATTACTGGACATCCGCAAGCCATAGCTTCTAAAATAGGTAAGCCAAAGCCCTCCGCAATCGATGGCTGTACATAACAACTAGCTAGATTATATAGAGATACTAAGTCATCTTTATCAACAAAGCCATATCTTATAATTAACTGTCGATTAGCGTCAGCAAAATCCTGAAATTCAACTAGTTGTTTGTTCCATGGATGTTTTCGATCTATCTCGTGATTAATCGCTTGTTTGCCTGCAACCACCAAAGGTATCTTAAGTTTTACACAAGTATTGGCAAGCAACATTACATTTTTGTTCCAATTAAGATCACCTGTATAAAGGATAAATTTAGCGGGAGGTTTTAATCTTGCTATAGTATCGTTTATTTGTTTAGAATTCTTTTTTAGTTTTTGAAACCCAGCATCAGCAGCTAAATATATTATTTTAATTTTATTCTCTTTAACATGTGTGTTTCTAATTATAGATCTTGCCGAAGACATGGAATCTGTTATTATGGCACGAAAATAGTTAAGCATTTTCTTTTGTATTTGCCAACGCAATTTCCCTTTAAATCCCGGAGGAAAATGTTGTGGATAATCTATAGGAATTAAATCATGGATGGTAATAATACTTTTATTAATTAAAGTAGGTGGAAAACTTAAGAAAAAAGGATTGAAGGCTGGAAAATGATAGATGTCTGCAGTTGGAATCTGCTTATTAAAAGTAACTAATTCCAATGCATTATCTGATGCTGAGATTTTTTTCAGTTGCTCCCATAAATTAAGAGTATAAAAACCAATACCACGAAATCTATGGTCTGACTTGGTTGAACTAATATCCAAAGCTACACGCATATCAATACCAATTATAAGCTTGGGGAAATACTGTATCTATCCCGTAAGCGTTATCATATTCATATAATTTGTAACCTAATGGTTTTATTGTATCCTGATACTGAGAAAGTATAAACCTTGACTGTAGATTATAAAATAATAAACTGTTTGTTTGAGTAGTTCTCAGAATATTGGCGTAAGTATAACCCATATTATTTACGCAAATTGGCCTGGATGCCGGTTCACATTGGGAAGTACTCTCACATACTTCAAGCACGTAATTGCTATCATTTGAGGTTTTGCTTAAATTATTAAATATATACGCGTATTTATTTATCTGATCATCATTGTGGAATAAAACACGAAATTGTTTTTTGCTTGAAATTTGACTAATCAATTGTTGTTCACTATTAATAGTTTTAAGGTCATTAAAATTTCCTGATTTACCCAAATATAATCCGCTGTAATAAATCAGTACAAATATAAATATTGAGAAAATTGGGGTTTTGATATATTTCCAGATAAATGCTATTAAAATGGGTGGAACAATAAATAAAGTTGACATGTAGTAATCTAGTTTGTCTCCTTTATAAACACGGAGCATTATTAAAATTGAAAACATATATATGCCCATCAAAATAGCCAATCTGTCTTTTTTAGTCATATTAAACAGAACAAACAATAAACCAAACACAAATATTAATCTACCAATTAATAAATTATAGTGATAACCCATCAACACTCTCTGTAAAAACGAAGGTATAAAGTCGCTAAAAAAATTAATCTTAGAGACTTGATCAAAATAACGACTATGTTCTTGAGTAAAATAATTAATTATCTGATGAGTATTATGCCAACCATTATTTAGTTCGGCAAATACATATGGAAGCATAGTCAAAGATGATAATGTTAAACCAATTAGTATATATTTAAGCGAGTATTTATTTTTTATCAAAGACCAAGTCGATATAAATACTAAAAAAGAAATTAAAACAACTGCTTGATAATGTAGTTGAATAGCTAATGTTGTAGCCAAAACCCCTAATATAAACCATTTATATTTCTTATCGATAAAAATTTTGATCCAAGTATATAAAGCTAAGGTGCTAAAAAAGGGGATCATATTGGGATTCCAAGCGTTAACAGAAATACTCAAAACTAACGATGATAATAAATATAGTATTGCTAGTAGATAAGCCTTCCATTGTGACAGTATTCTTGAAAGTATTAAAAACAAAATAACTGGAGTGATTGATTCTACAATAGTAATAAGATATTTCATAACCAAAGGATAGCTATGGGTAATCAAACTAACTATTAGGTGTAACTGATAATAAAACGGAGGTAAATAAAAATCGTAAACACTAGCCTTAGGTCCGTAACCCACAAGATAAGTATGATTATTGATATATTTTTGAATAATTAAATTATCTCTAGCAACATCCTGACTAAAAACAACATAATGGCTACCATACGCCAAACGAAAAATAAGACTTATCAATAGTAGTAGTAAAGAAGCCCTATAATTTGAGATAAAAGATATAATCTTTGACATTTTTTTATATTCCTAAATAGCTTTTTATTTCTGTTTGACTATACAAACCTGATAAAATCATTGGCTCTTGATTATCTTTGATTAAAACTAGGCTAGGCGTTCCGTTAATACCTATTTCTTCAATCCTATCAATTTGTTTTTTCAGCACTTTTTTGGTTTCGATATTTTGTATACAAGCTTTTGTATTATCATTGGTACTTATTATTTCTTCTAGCTGACTAAGTTGTCTACCTATTCCATCTGCCTGACTTGTGGCAAAAAGTTGATTAACCGCATCCCATGCTAATATATTTTGATTTTGAGCTAAACAAAAAATAAATAAGCTTTCATTATCCGCATATTTATGAAATTTTTGAGGAAAGTTGCGAAATATCAAATTAACTTTTGGATATTGCATGGCTAAATCTAATAAAATTTGGTGTTGTTGTTGTTTACTTATTGGGCATGTGAAATCTCCATATTCAATAATTGTAAACATTCCATTTGCCTGATTTTTAATATCTGTATCAGAAATTGGAGATATGGCTGCAGTATTATATTTTGCCAGTGATTTTATAATTTTGTTATCCAGATTATGATCAATCGGTTTTTGCTGATTCCTTTCAGTATTTACCTTACCATCTATGCTCCAAGAATAATTAAAACTGATTAAAAATATTACAAACGAAATAAATGAGATAAATAAAATTATCCCAAAGGAATTAGTCTTTTTTTGTATAAATATTTTTTTTAGACTATTTAGTTTTTGTAACATATTTTTCCTGATGTTGGTGTTCTAATAACTTTAGATATATAACTGGATAGTGCATGGCTGATAAAAGTGCGAATAGAAGCCCTTGATAACCGTCAACATAACCACGATGTCTAATATATCTCTTTGTAAACCAATAAATAGGTTTACAAATCATATAATTTATCAAATGTAAAAAGTTTGGCTTAAATTTTAGAAGTACTAAGTTTTCAGCTTCCAACTGAGTATAACGATTCAAACGCATCAAATATTTAGAAAAGGAAATATCACCATAATGAATCAGATTATAATTTAATCTTCCTGTTTGTCCTCCAACTTCTATTTGAGCATGCACATTACTGGTTGTAATTCCATTATTAATAATTTTGGTATGAGTAAAATTACCTTTCCCACGACGAAATAAGCGCAGTACTGGATCAGGATAAGCTCCACCTTTGGTCAAAAACCTACCCAAAAACCAGTTTTTGCGAGGTAGATAATAAGCATCCAGCTTATTTTGTTTATCGTTAATTACTTTTCTAATTTCTTTGGCTAATTCTGGGCTTACTCTTTCATCCCCGTCCAATTGCAAAATCCACTCACCTGTAGCACTATTTATTGCCATTTGTTTGTTTTTATGAAACTGAGGGTTATTAGCAACCGAAATTACTTTAGCTCCTAGTTGCTGCGCAATTTGCGCTGTTTTATCTACAGACTTACCGTCAACGACAATTATTTCATCGGCAATATCTTTCACCGAAGACAAACAATCTTTGATGTTGGACTCTTCATTATAGGTTGCTAAAACTACTGAAAGTTTAATATGGTTCATATTTTGGTAAATCTTTTAACCCTTTTCCCATTATAAGATACTGTCTCAAAAAACATTTTTTTTGGTCTAACCCAAATTTTACTGATTGGATTATCATATAATGATTGATAGATTACCATTTTTTCCAAAGTTTCACTATGTTTAGCTACATTAATAATTTGATATTTGTTCCCCTTAAAATGCCTGTATACTCCCGGCATCACACTTAAATCAAAATTTCCTAATTGGGTAATATCTTTTTGTGTAATTAATGATAGAGGTCGAGGCAAATTTGAAAAATCAAACCAGCCAAATCCATCACATTTTTCTGGTTCTTGGATAGTGGGCTCTTGATTTTTGGTTAAAAAACATAAAAAGGTTGTGGCTACCCAATGTTGTTTTTCAGTTGGAATTAAATGGTTTTCCGCTGGAAATTGATAAAGGATTTTAATACTTATTCCTAGCTCTTCTTGCATTTCTCTTTTGACAGCCGTCTCTAAAGTTTCCCCAAAATCTACACTACCTCCTGGAGCTTCCCAGCAACCTTTTTCGTTGCGAGCATTCTGACTTCTTTTCGTCAGCAATATTTGCCTCTGTTCATTTAATATCAAAGCTCCGACTGAAACACCAATATAGTCAATTCCGTTTGGCTTTTTTGTATTAGTTTTCATAGACTTTCCATTCAATTATACCAGTAGCGGGGTTACTAAATTGAGCTAGCAAATTATAACCTCCTGGTCCCTGATTACTTGCCCTATCTATCCAAATTATTTTTTGATTAAGTAATGGCAAACTATCTACAAAACGCCATTGTCCGACAGATTCAATATGAGTTAATCCCGCTGTATCCATTCCTTTCCAATGAGCAGTTTTTTGTACTAAGTTAGGATCAACACGATTATAAAATAGATGATATAAGTAGGCTGAAGACGACACTTCAGGCATATAAACTAATCGATCTTGTTTAATATTATCTGCATAAACTACTGCTTGCTTAACCCCTCCGAATAAAGCCTTGTCTTGATGATATGGATAAATCACCACATATTGGTAGCTAGCTTTAATAAAACTAACTAAATATAAAGTTGCAAATAATATATATACAATTTTTGTCTGCCCTAAAAACTTACTGGCTAAATATTCTCCAACCTTGAAAATGCCTATTCCAGTAATAATTAAAAAAATTGGGAGTAAATATAAAGAACGAGTGGCATGAGGTGCATCTATTGTAATTGCTGATGCCAGGGGACTAATTAGTAACCAGCTAAAAATTAATAAAATGGGAAATTGATATTTCTTTTTGAGCAACATTTTTAATAAATAAACACAACCGAAAATAAATCCTAATCCATCTATAAAATAGAAAAATCCTTGACCATAAATTCCATGCCAAGGATGATTAATGGCATTAGCAAATAGGAATCCAGGAGAAAAATTCTTAATATAATTGTTTATCAGAATGGGACCAAAATAACTTATTTTGTTATAAACAATTTTGGCAAGAATAGGGTTATTCATCTGCATTTCACCTCTTAAATGATTAAATCTATCAATTAAATATGGATCAGAAAAAATAGTGATTGAAGTTTTGGCAGCAGATACCTGATTAACTGTTTTGATTGCAAAAAAGGTGCCTAAACCTAATATAAGTACTGCTAATAAGATTTTGAACTTATTTAAATCTAAAAAAGGTCGATATTTATTAACCAATAAGAAAATTGCTACAAAAATTATTGGTAAAAAAACAAATGTACTACTGTAAATAAATTGCATCCCTGTCCATAAAATTGCTGTTCCCAATAAATAATTGTTTTGTTTTAATCCTTTAAGTAAAAACCAAACACTATATATAAATAAAGTTAAATTTACATTTGCCTCGAAAGCTAAGCGAGAATAATGAATATGCCAAGGATTAATCGTAATTAATACGGATGATATTAATGCTATTTGTTTTGATTTTTCTTTATTAAAATCTAGTAATTTTAAGATTTCAAAACTTACTAAATAAATTCCCAATACTGCCAAAACTCCACCTAAAACCGACCAAAATCTTGTAGCAAAAACTGTTAAACCAAATAATTTTATTGACAGTAAACTTAGATAAATAAATCCAGGCATTTTATAATCTCCAATAGATTGGAAAGATAATGGCCAAGAAACACCATGTTCGTCTTTGCCAGTCAAAAGTAAACTATAAGCATTATAACCAATAGCTGCCTCATCACGGTTAAGAGGTGGTGAAAATTGCTCTAATCCTATTAAGCGGGTAAGTGCCGCAAAAATAATGATTAAACCCAAATAAATATATGTTTTGTTCATATACTCTAATTAACTATTAATTGATTTTCATTACTTGTTAAATTATAAGTATTTTTAAAAATAAATTTATCAAATCCATTAAGCCAATCATATTGCTTATCGTTAATTTGCATATTCTCTTTTTGAATTTGATTAATTAAATTAGGCTGATAAAAAAGTACTGAAAGCGCTGGTAATCGATACGCATCACTGATAATTATTTGAGAATATTTATCGTACGACGTTAATGCTAGTTGCGTCATTTCTTTATTTTTAACTTGCCAACTATCATAACTTCTAGCTGGGTAATGATTAAGATAGTCCTCTAAATACAAACTAAAATTAACAATTGATAATAAAATAATTGTAACTACTATTTTGTTTATCGATATGTTTTTTAACTTAAAAAATTGATATAAATTCATAATTCCCAATAAGTAAAATATTGCGATTGGCAAAAGCATATAAATAGCTCTTGAGGCATGAGGTACTTCTATAGGTATTGAGGCTGTTAGCGGCGCAACTAATAACCATCCCCAAATCATCCAAACAACATGATGACATCTATTTTTAATTGTCCAATAAACTCCAGATATTAATATAATAATTTGTATAAGAAGAAGTTGTCCGCCCCAACCGCTATGATGGCGTAAATTAGGATCTCCATTTAGAAGTAAAAAGTTAAAACTAAAATGAGTTAAATAGTTTTCTAAGAAGGCTTTGGCTATAAACCAATAGCGATGATAAACAAGTCTTGCAATGATTGCGTTGCCATTTTGATAAATTAAATTAGCCGATTCAGAAACTGCCTGACCATTACTGATAATATTAGCCGCACTCCAGCGTAGTTGTTCACTCGCTAAATAATAAGGTGATTTTAATAATGGTTGCATACCAACAAAAAAAATAATTATTGAAATTAATACCCAATACCATTTTTTGATAGCATTTTTTCCAAAAAATAACAGCAAAATAAATATAAAAATTGGGACAATTACTCTTGCACTAAAATAGGTATAAACTGTTACCAAACCGAGCAAAGTTCCCAATAACATAGACCATGATTTTTTTCTAAGTCCCCAAAGCACTAGCGCCATTGACCAAATAAGTAAGCCTAGTGACATCCCAGATTCAAACCCAATATGACTAAAATGCCAATACCAAGGAGTTAAAGAAACAATAAATAAACATAGATAGATTAGACTAGTTTTATTTTTAATATTAAATTCTTCTAAAATTTGGGACAAAATCCAACCCAAACCAAGCAATCCCAACCAAGAAAGCATAAAAAAGGGTAACCTAACGCTAAATTCACTTAATCCAAATAATTTTGTAAAAATACTAACAAGCCATATAGGAACTGGCGCTTTATAATCGCCATACGAAGGATAAATTGCCTGTAGCCAAGAATTGCCATGAATATCTTTTCCAGTTTGAGAAATTGAGTATGCATCTACACCTATTGCTACCTCATCCCAATAAAGCGCGGGAGGATTTTTACCCAAGGTAAAAAAAGAAATAGTAAAAGTAATAATTAACAAAAGAATAATTATTTTTTTCATAGAGTACTGTCAGCACCACAAAAACCTGCTAAAGCTCCAGTTTTTTGCAGATTTTCTCTTAATTGTTTGGTATTAAAAATACTGACCTGAGGATGTACATGGACAAAATTATAATAAGTCTCAGTATTTAAAATATCTAAGTATGGTTTGGATATAAATATATAATTTTGATTAGGATATTGGCAAAGATAACTTTTTACCATAGCGTAAGGTGCGTCTACAAATTCCATTTTCCCTAAAATTTTCGGATGTGAGAATCCATAGCTATCGATATTATTTCTGACTATATTTTGCTGTAACCAGGCTGGATCAAATTTATTATAAAAAGCCAATAGAATATAAGAGTCCGGAAAATCCTTATCGATAAATATCTTTTCTGCTTGATCTTCATTCTTTTTTATATAATTTGCTACTCTTTGATCGAAGGGATAAGCAGCATTATCATATTGTGCTGGATATATATAAAAATAATCTAAAAAATATTGCATATTAAAAAATATTATTAAAGTGATAAAAATTAAATATAGCAGTCTCTTATATTTATATGACTGTAACCATTGTATGAACTGATATAGGCCCAAACCAATGCAAAAGACAATTAAGGGGAGTACTAAACTTGCTCTAACTATCTGAGGACTTTCAACAAGAGCGGAAGGTATCGGTGCAATAAAAAAACATATCTTTAGCAATAATGCTTCCTTTCCTTTTAATTTCATAAGGACATATAGTCCAACAATATAAAAAGGTAGAAATATAAGAATAAACTCTCCATATCCAGGATTAGCCAAATATAAGTTTTTATCTCCTGATAAAAATAAAAATTCTGGCGATAACAAACTAAAATAGTTCCCAGCAAATTGTTTGAAAAATTCTCCAGGTTTATGAAAAAATAAACTACAAATTTTGGGCAAAACATTAGGTTCTACCAGATAACATAATGACCTTTTTTCATCCACAGTCATGACAATCCCAGGGTTTGAAAAGAGTGAAACTTGCTTTAGTCTAGCTGTTCCCGAATTGGTAAATAATAAAGTAATTAAGGGAAAAACTACAATAGTTATTCCCAACCCCCATATTATCCATGTTTTGATATATTTTCTTTCTTTAATAATCAGATAAATACCAAAACTAAACGCTAAAAGAACAATAATTAAGCGATAAGCGATATAAGCGTAAAAGGTTAAACCAAAAAATATTGATGATAAATATATTATTTTTCTTTTGTTCTCTTTCCATCCTTTGATAAAAAAATACAAACCACTCATAAAAAACGCCAGTGCCAAGTGAGATTCTAAAGCCATGCGAGAAATATGAATTGCCCAAGGGCTTATTGCCATACACAGACTTGTAATCAGTGCTAGTTTTTCTTTACCAAGCAATAATTTAGTTAACTTATAAAGTAGCAATATTACTAATATTCCGGATATAAACGATACCATTTTTGTTGCTATTGGAGTCAGTCCAAAAAGCGCTATAAAGGGAACAGAAAAATAGATATATGCAGGTAATTTATGATCTCCAAAGGCTTCAAAATCTAAGGGTAAAAGTCTCCCCCACTCATCCTTGCCAGTTTTAAGAATGGAATATGTATTATAACCTAAGCTCATTTCATCGTGCGTTAATCTAGCTGGAACCTGGTCAATCCGAAATAAACGCAAAAAGATTGCTAAAACTAAAATGCTTATTAAAATAATTCTTGAAGTAAATTTAGTCATCTTTGATTTTTTGCAATTATTAAACTATTATACCCTGTTTACAGCTTTATATTCATTAGCTGATTACGTATAATTATCTTATGATAATTTCAAAAAATGGTTTAATATTTTTAAGTCTCTTTTTACTATTTTTTATTTCTAGATTATATATACTTGCAAACCCAGCTTATCGCCCCAACGATAACGATCACGCCTACTCTGATGTCAAACATGATTATGAACGTTATGCCAATATGTGGTATTACGGATATACTCCCTACTTACAGCACTATTATGAATATCCGCCAGCCACAATTCCACTTTTACTAATCCCTCTTATTTTAGATCAGAATGGAATTGGTAAATATTATCCTAATTATAGGTTTGGTATTTTTGTTATCGATATTATTTTATTTTTATTCTTATATAAAACAGTTATAAAACTTAAAACTCCCAAAAGATCAAAGATATTAGCCTTCCTTTTTTACACTGGGGCAGGAATGCTGGCAAAAGATTTTTATTACGAAGGAATAGATGTGGCTTTTATTGCAAGTTTAAGCATCGCCTTTGTCTGCCATTATTTATTCGATCAAACAAAACTGTTTCCAAGAATAGTAATGTGGAGTTTTTTCTGGCTTTCTACAGCTGTTAAATTTATGAGTCTTCCGCTTATGTTTCCGATATTTTTAACACGTAAGTTAGATCTAAAAAAAGAACTAATAGCTATAAGCATTGGATTCTTGATTATCTGGGGAATACCACTAGCAATATTTCGCAGCTCTTTGTCAGTTAGTATTGTTTTTCACCTAAATCGGCATATGAAATTTGCTTCTTTACCATATTTTATAACCGATACTATCAACAAATTTACTAAAACAGAGACGATCAATAATCAACCACCTGATTTTAATTATGTGGGGCTTGTTGCTACACAAATAGAAAAATTGTTTACTGTCCTTATGCCAGTGGCTATTACTTTAGTCTTTTTATGGATGTT
>Ga0210049_1005002_pt1 | contig 11416 bp, 8 predicted proteins | sample CryGeyCG2014_300_2_FD_183964 | JGI IMG/M metagenome (GOLD analysis project Ga0210049, IMG submission 183964) | Groundwater microbial communities from aquifer - Crystal Geyser CG06_land_8/20/14_3.00 (SPAdes) (version 2) | ecosystem: Environmental > Aquatic > Deep subsurface > Groundwater | place...
TCAAGCTTTGCTTATAACCGCAGGTTTCAAGCTTTGCTTATAACCGAAGGTTTCAAACTTGTTTATACATGAATTTGGTTGACTTATGTGAGATGCAAATGGAAAATGTTCTTAGGAAGCATTCGAGAAAGGAGCACTTTCTATATCTTTTACTTTATCATATCGAATCAATACCTGTCAATTTCAATTCTTTAAAGCTTCGATGTGCTAACCTTAAAACCCATAATATTTAATCTTATCCTCTTACTTTACCCATGCCCGCCTGACGGCGAGGCAGGCCTGCCTGACGGTAGGCAGGGATGAAGCGCAAGAAAATAACTTGAGGGTCGGCACTGCCCCCACCGACCCTCAAGTTTCGTTATATACCATAAATCAACCAAGATGTCAATCCCATAGTAATATTATATTATAATTACTTAATAAGCTTCGTTGAGGGACTTGAGGGCAGGCTTTTGACTTTTTATAATCGTTCGAGAAGACCACTTACTTTACCCGTGCCCGCCTGACGGCGAGGCAGGGATGAATCGAATGATTAATAAACTCGCCGAATCTGCCCCCGCCTGATAAGCGAGGCAGGGAATCGGCGGGTTAGTCGAAAAATAATGGTCTTTTCTGATCTTCGATGCTAGATCCTTCTCCCGCTGGGCGGGATCAGGATGACCTCAAGTCTACAGGTTTTCATATACATCCTAAGAACTTACACCGCTTTCTTCACTAATTGAACAAAGATCATTCTTCCTGCAGCGGTTTGGAAAATGCGGCTCACCTGAACATCAACAATCTGTCCCATTAAATTTTTACCCTCTTCTACCACCACCATCGTTCCGTCAGGTAAGTAACCCACTCCTTGACGCAATTCCTTTCCTTCTTGGATAACTTTAACTCTAATCCTTTCACCGGGCAAAACCACAGTTTTTATGGCATTCGAAAGTTCATTGACATTCAAAACTTTAACCCCGGAAACCTTAGCCACTTTGTTTAAGTTATAGTCAGTGGTCAAAATCTTACTCCGCATCTCTTTAGCCAGACGAACCAGTTTTGAATCAACTCCTTTGATTTGAAGAAAATCCTTATCAACAATTCGTATTTTGATTTCAGGATTCTTCCTCATCTGCTCTAAAAGTTCCAGGCCTCTACGCCCTCGATTGCGTTTGAGAACATCGGTTGAATCAGCCACATGTTGCAGTTCGACCAAAATGAAACGCGGGACAATCAAAAGAGAAGGCAAAAAACCCAGATTCATAATCTCTCCAATCCTCCCATCAATAATGGCACTGGTATCGACCAAGATAGACTCAAAACCAAATTGAGCGCGTTTATCTTTCTCCGAGGATTGACTCTGTTGCTGTTCGCGCCTTTTCTGCAATTGCTGATTTGTCTCGCGAATAATGGAAACAACCATGCGTTGAATTGAATTTTTTAAATGTTCGATTAAAATGGGGATTAAAAGAAGACCGATGGTCCCGGCGATGAATCCCGCCAGGGTTTGACCTAAATAACTAATTCCAAAAAGAGGATGGGTATTGAAATAGACGTTGGATAGGATAAAACCCAAAAAAGTGAAACCAACACCTAAAATGATCCGGATAAAAGCTTTTTTTAACATGTTTTCTTAAAGCTTCAACGTCAAGTCAAAGCTTGCCTTAGATAAAATTTAAGATGAATACTGATAAACAAGTTTGAAAGCTCCGCTTATACAATTGTTTAACTTCTGCTTTAGAAGTTTACGCGATCACAAAAGCCTTAAGGCTCGTAATCCCTCAGCCAAAAGCCTCTTTTAGGGCCTGATTTAAATTACGCGCTGTCTCGGCTGAAATAAATTTATGAAAGCCTAATTTTTGAGCTTCTTTTATTCTCTGCTCTTCGCGGCTAACCTTGCGCACCTCACCCAAAAGTCCTACTTCCCCAAAAACCGCCATCTTGTAATCGGCGGCTTGATTTTTAAAACTGGAAGCAATAGCCAGGGAGATGCCTAGGTCAATCGCCGGTTCCCTCACTTTCAATCCTCCTGCCACATTAACATAAATATCGTAAGTATTCAAGTTGACCCCAGTCCGGCTGGAAATGACCGCGCACAGCAACACCAGACGGTTAAAATCAATTCCCACCGCCGTTCTTCTGGGGATAGCCAGGGAAGATTTGGTAACCAAAGCCTGAATTTCGACTAAAATCGGCCTTTCTCCCTCCAAGGTTGCCACCACCACCGAGCCGGGAGTTTTTTCCCTTTGATCGTTTAAGAAAAATTGCGAAGGATTGACAACCTCCTTTAGGCCCTTCTGCTCCATCTCGAAAATTCCCACTTCAGAGGTTGAACCAAAGCGGTTTTTGGTGCTGCGCAAAATCCGGTAGGTATGGAAAAGGTCTCCTTCGAGGTATAAAACCACGTCCACGATATGTTCCAACACTTTCGGTCCGGCCACGACTCCCTCTTTGGTAACGTGACCAATTAAAAAAAGTGGGGTATGACTGCTTTTAACTACCCGTAAAATTTTAGCAGCGCTCTCACGCACCTGCCCGACGCTTCCTGAAACACCATTTAACTCTTGAGTATATAAAGTTTGGATGGAATCAATAATCACCAAAGACGGCTTTAATTTCTCTATCTCGCTGATGATCTGTTCGACGTTATTTTCAGCCAAGATTAAGATTCTTTCACCGTTAATCTGCATGCGCTCAGCCCGAATTTTGATCTGACGGGCCGATTCCTCACCCGAAACATAAAGTACGGATAATTTAGGGTTTTGACAGATTTTGGCGGCCACTTCCAAAAGCAAGGTTGATTTCCCGATACCGGGCTCACCGGCTATTAAAGTCACACTGCCGGGAACGATTCCTCCTCCCAAAACATGGTCGAATTCGCCGATGCCGATTAAGAGTCGCTCCAAATCCTTTTGCGGAATTGATTTTAAAGTATAGACCTGAGATTGGGTAACCGATTTGAACTGACCTGCACTTTTAGGAGAAACTGGCAGGGTGGTCTCAACAAAACTGTTCCATCGACCACACTCCGGACAGCGACCGATCCAGCGCGGAGACTGATATTGACATTGTTGGCACTCGTAAACCGTTTCTGTTTTAATTCTTGTCATTTAATGAAGCTTAAAAGGTAAGCACCAAACTCTAAGTACTAAATTACAAATAAGCACTAAATATCAAGCACCAAATTAGATTTAAAGCACCATAATTTTAGAATTTAGAGCTTAGAATTTATTTGCCTGCCTGCCGCAGGCAGGGAACTTGGAATTTAGGATTTAGAATTTTATCCCCTACAGCAATTTAGCAATATAACAATTTGAATTTAGAGAGGCAATAAATTCATTCTTTTACTGGATACATCCAGGCTGAGGATTCTAAAGTTTCCTCTATCCCCGACCTTAAACTCTTTTCCGCTCTCAGCCAATTGCGTGCTATAAATCAAACCGTCAATTCCTTCCTCCAGTCTCACAAAATCACCAAAAGCAGTAAGGCGGGTTATAAAACCGGAAACCTCTTGACCAACCTTATATTTTTCACTCACTTGACTCCAAGGATCCTCAAGAAGCCTTTTAATTGTAAGATGAATGCGGCGATTTTTCTCATCTTTATCCAAAACTAAAACTTCTATTTCTTCTCCGACGTGAACCAAATCTTCAGGTTTTTTCAGGCGATCCCAAGAAACTTCTGAGATGTGAACCAAACCTTCAATCCCGCCTAAATCTACCAGAATCCCAAAGGGAACAATTCGCGTCACTCTTCCTTTAACTTTATCGTTCTTTTGAATTTTATCCAAAAGACCCTCATTGTATTGAAAAACAGGGCCGCCTGTGGCTGCCTTTTCGGAAAAGATGAGTTTATTTTCTTTGCGGTTGAGCTCAACCACCTTAACAGTTATTTTCTTGCCGATTAAGCCCTCTAAGGTGGCTTGGATATCGGTTGTTCCGCTGGTGGTCACCAGTCGCTGGCTAGCAATTTGGGAGGCTGGTAAAAATCCTCTTATACCTAAATATTCAACCAGTAACCCGCCTTTATTGAATTCATTCACTTTTACCTCTACCGGCTCCCGTTTTTCAGCTTTATCTTCTAAAGCTCTCCATTTTCTTTCCATCCCGGCTTTTTTAACCGATAAAACCACCTGCCCGTGTTCATTTTCAACTTGGATGACCGAAACCAAAATCGAGTCGCCAATTTTTATGGTTTGTAAAAGATCACTTTCGTCTTTCAGTTCTTTGCCTAAAATTACTCCCTCGGCTTTCGAACCTAAATCCACCCAAACCTCAGCCGCGGTAATTCTCATAATCTTGCCTTCTAAAACAGAGCTTTTTTTGAGACGACGCGGGAGATTTTTAGGATCGCTTAAAGCTTCTTCCATGACCGGAGAAATCTTCTTTTCTTCCCGCTTTTTAGTTCTTTTGCCTGCCAATTTTTTGCTCCTTCTTGACTTTGGTGAAGTCAGTAAATTTTTGAAAACTCAAACAAAAACCCCTTTTTAAGCTTGAGGGGTTAGAACATTGTAGCAGGAGTTTTTCTAAAACTCAAGAGAATTGTAAAATATGCCCAAATTACTCCATTTTGCAAAAATTCCTTAAGAGGCGGGTTGTAATTTGGGGAATACTTAACTTCTTTTATGTACAATTTAATTGAAGTTGAGTATATAGACAGGACTGATCATAAATACATTTGACTTTTTGACCTTTGAGTTTTTCCGCCAAAGACGGATCTGCTGGTTGAGACTTTTGCATTTTAAATTTACAAGTAGCGGAAACCTAAGGGTTCCCATGGTTGCATTATGGCTATTTAAAAATGCCGCTACGAAATTCATCGATTCCTTCACTAAAAAGTCTATGAGACCATACATCTGGTATAATGAGAGGTTGGTTTGGATGTATAGATAAATCAATTACAACTTTGGTATTCTCTAAATTCAAAAGGCTTTATTGATTTAGCGTATAGACATACCTTATTACCATCTTCCTAAATAATTTGTCTATAATCGCAGGAGAGAACCACGGGTTTACCCGTGGGTGAATCCTTCAAAAATATTCGACGAAGTCGCCCGCCGATTCGGCGGGAACCTGCGATTTCAGAGTACCACGGCGTAAAGCCTGTGGGAATCTATAATTTTCACGGCTGCCGTAGGCTTCAAGTAGCCTTTTTATCCCATTTTGCTCAACGGGCAACTTTGGTGAGCGTGCGGTTTGGCCGGGCAATACCGGCGGCCATAGTCAATTAAAAGATAGGTAAATTTGAACCACTCTTCTTTGGGCAGAATTGCTTTAACAGAAATGAATCTCACGAAAAAGGAGGCTTCCAGCTCACCAGCTCAATCTTTTGACCTCGGACCAATCTGCCTCATTGAGTACGACGATTTGGTTGGACCCTAAAATGTAAAGATAGTCGTTGATATATAAGGCTCTTTGAACCTGCCAGTCAGCCACTGTTTTTTCCAGTTTTAACTGATCATCGGCATAAGAAAAGACGTAGCCACCGCGAGTTCCCGGTATAAAAAAGATTTCGTGTTTGGCATCCAACAAAAAAGCGTGATGGGTTTCCAAAACATCAGACCAGTATTCGTTTAAAGTATATTTATCCTCCTCGCTCGGATTTTGCGGATCGGCCACGTCAAAAAGCGAGATTTTAACCTGCGAGCCTTCTTTGCCGATTCCCAAGATTTTATCTTTAGAAATGGGATGCAAATAAGAGGAATAGCCTGGAATTTTGAGTTCACCGGCCAGCGCCGGACTGGCGGCTTCGGAAAGATCGATGACAAAAAACGGATCCACTTCCCTAAAAGTCACCACATACCCTTTGTCTTCGACAAACCTTACCGCATAAATCCTTTCACCTTTGCCTAAGTCTTTCAGAAAACCAAGCTCTTCTAGATTCTCATCTAAAACATACAGATCGTTTAAGCTTTCGCTGTTTCCCAAATTGCTGCTACTTATGGTGGTCGCCACTCTCAAGTTATCCTCATACTCATCCAGCGAAAATTGGTTTAATAGACTGCCCGGAACCTCGCCGTTTGCCAAAATCTCAAACTCTGGAATTCCGATTTTGATGATTTCGGTTTGCTCCAGCTCACGGGCGTGCTCGGTAAGGTAATCCGTCATCCGATTGTTCATCTCGTTTTCGAACTGCAAGCGTTTGTCTGATTGCAACGAGTTTTGCCAATTTTCTAGAATAGTCTGGAATTCGACATATTTGGCGTTGGCGGAAAGGTCGTAATCGGAAAGTTCGGCGATTTTGTCCAAGACTGCAGTCGGAATTAAATCGGGAGCTCTCTCCGAGAAAAAATCAGAGAAAAATTGGATGAGATCAACAAAATGCGAATAGGATAAATATACAGCCTGCGAAGACATGTAGATTACTGAGGATGAGGATGAGCCGACCAAAGAAATTGTGTTTCCGATCTTTCCGGTTTGAGGGTTGATAGTCATCGCCGTATAAGTAACATCAACTTGAGTTTCTAAAACCGGATGGTAGATGTCGGTACATTCGATGGTTAACTTTTCTCCTGCGAAAGAAAGAGGAGTTAATGGACACGGACTATAAATATTGATTTGGGTTTTGGTGACAAGATAAACAGTCTTGTCTAAAAGACGTGCTGCCTCAATCTCGTTTCCGTCCTCTAATTTGATCTCCCATTTCCGGGTAGCATTTTTGGGATCTGCCACATCATAACCATAAATCGCGTCGCCGGCAAAAATTAGCAAGACATCATTATCTAAAAGCAAAGTTCCGTTTTGACTGATGGCAGTCTCTTCGGCCAGACTTTCCGGCGGATAGGCCTTAATCACTTTAGTCGTATCTTGCGGAGCCGGCGGCCTTACGTCCTCTTCAAAAAAAGACCGTTGCATCAAGGGATAATATTGGGCATATTCGGAAGATAGATAGATTTCACCTTTGTCGGTCTTGACGATATCCGGCTCATCAATCCCCAAAACCTGAACGTTGGTTTGTGAAGTTCTTTCCAAGCCCGTTATCCCGGTTACTTTTTGAGCCATTCCAGTCTCGGCAGAGCTAGTCGTCATCTGAAGCATCTGATCTCCGCCGAAGGTTGAACTGATTGCAGAATAAGCCGTACTTAAATCTTTGATATATTCTTTAAAATCATCAACGGAGGAAAACTGGGCAACCCCTTTCTCTGACGGAATGGTGGTGTGAGTTTCAGTTGGCGTGGAAATATTTTCCTGAAACAACCCCAGCTTATAACCAAAGACGCTCGCCCCGCCCAGAAAGATTAATAGGAAAGAAAAAAAACCGACTAAAAACAATTGCACAAATTTGGTTGATGGCATAATGTGCTTCCTCCTTCTTTATGGATACATTATGCCAAAATTGTCTTCCTATTACAAGAGAATCGCGAGCTTTTTTGACTTTTTTAGGTGTCATCCTGAGGAGTCCCGCCATGCGGGACGACGTGAGGATCCCGTCCGTTTTACCTGATTATCCACGGGATCCCGGATCGAGTCCGGGATGACACTGATACGTGTAAAACCATTATTGTTCGATCCGCCAGCCGGCGGAGAAGGACTCAGGCTTTTTACTTTTGACTTTTAACTTATTTTTAGCCAGAAGCCAGATGCCAGTTGCTAATTTTACTTTTGACTTATTTTGATCTTCTGACCGACTCTAATACCCATCTTTTTGACCAAGCCGGCATTCAGCTCTAGGACTTTGTTAAAATCTCTTTTGGCAATTATCGTCTGAGGTTCTTCTCCGTTTTGGGGATACGCCACGTTTTCGGAAAGATCAACGATCTGATCATTCTCGATAAACACAAAGTCGAGGCTAAACTTCATCTCCTTCATCCAAAAAGAGTAATTTCCCGGCTCATCAAAGAGAAAAAGCAGACCGCTGTTTTGAGGCAGGCCGCTACGACCTGACAAACCTTGTGTTCTTTTTTGGGGGTTATCTGCCAACAGCAGCCAGATTTTTTGGTTGTTAAGATAAACATAGGGTCTGCGGTTTTTAGAGACTAAAAATCCTCCAACCAAAAAACCACTTAGCAGAAGCAAAAAAATCGTCAAAACGACAAGTCTTTTGTTCAAATTACTTGCCTTTCCAAAAAGCTTCCGCCTCTTTTTCCATTTTCTCAAGGCGGGTATAATAATCGGGAAATTCGCTTAAGTGAGCCGGGGCTATTTTACCGGTTGTTAGAGAATCGTCATGGCTGACATTGGTGTGCGGGTCAACCAAACCGTGCTCGAGTTCGACGTCCATCCCGGCACGAAACTGTTCAGCACTGAATTTCGCCCAATCAATCCCTAACTTTTCCCCGATTTCTTGGGCTTCTGCGGTAGTAAAACTTTTTTTGGACGACATAAGAAAACCTCCTTGGTCGTAAATGCTATCTTTGTTATAATCAGATAGAGTAATCTGGGTATAATTGTACTTGATTTATATTTTGTTCGCTAAATATATGAGCAAGCTCGTTTTCTCTTCGATAAACGGAGAGAAAAAATGTACCACGGTGCAAGCCGTGAGAATCTATGTCTAAAAATCCAAAGTCTCTTATTTTGGTTTTCATTCAATTTGCCACCCTGGGAATCATCTTTGCCACAGGATCGGTTTTGGCCCGCAACCCACTTCTGTTGGGATTGGAAAGTCTTGGTATCTGTCTGGAAATTTGGGCGGTCCTTTTTATGTGCCGACAAAGCAAACTGCAAGTTACAGCCGACGTGGCTCCTGGAAGCCATCTGGTCATTTCCGGTCCATATAGATATATCCGCCACCCCATGTATGTTGGTTTAATGCTCATCTCGGTAAGCCTACTCATAGACCAATTTTCCTATCTGAGGGCTTTAATCTGCATTATTTTATGGATTGATTTGTTGGTTAAAATAGATTATGAGGAAAAATTGCTCAAAGATTATTTCAAAGAAGAATATACGTATTACCAATCCAAAACTCACCGTCTGCTGCCCTTTATATTTTGAAGTTGAAGAACGCGGGCTTAAGTTGGGGTAAAAAAGATCTCATTGTTTCGGAACAAATTGAGAAATGTCCATGAGCGTTGTTCCCTGCCCCATCACTGACGGCAACTTTCCATCCCACTTCTCAATCCACATTTTTTGGAGAAGATTTTCTGTGATAGTCTGTTTTTGCAATTCCTGCTCTTTAGCCTGGCCTTCGGCTTGAGTTATTCTGGCTTCTTTCTGATATTTGGCTTGTTCAGCAATATTTTTTTCGGTTTGGATTTTGACAGCCTCGATCTGCTTGGCTTCAATCGCCTGAACGTATTGAGGGTTAAATTTAAGCTCTCTAATTCCCACTTCATCGAGCAAGATTCCGTTTTCAGAAAAAATCGGTTCCAATTTTTCTTCGATTTTCTGTTGCACTTCCTGAACATTGCCGGTATAGAGATGTTCGGCTTCAAATTCACGCGGCACATTGCGCGCCCAAATCCGGGAATCGGTTTTAACGATTTTTTCCACCAAAGCTTTCTCATCCCCAATATTTTGCGCAATCCAGGTTACTTTAACGGGATCTGCGCTGAAACGAACCGTATAATAAATATCCACCTGCTGCCCATCTTTGGTGTTGGTATCAACCGGATAATCTTTGTAATCCGCCTTTGAGGCCTGCTGCTTCTCAGCTGAGGTTACCTCGTAGATAACTTTACGGGTGTTGTAGGTTAAAGTATTTTCGACAAACGGAATTAAAATGTTAGGTCCGGGATAAAAAACCCGACCGGTCACCTTGCCTAGCCGGGTGACCACCTGCACCGTTCCCGGTGTGACAATTCTGACGGTTGAAAAGAAGAAGAGAAGAATGAGGACTAAGACCCCAGTCCCTAAAATCAGTTTTGAATTAATACGCATGGTTTTCTCCTTTTTACTTTTAATTGGAATTAAGTATATAATAACTTTTAAGATCTGAAAAGTCTGAACTCATGAGTCTCTTCTTTATTGTTCGATTTTTATGGAGAACTACATCTCTTTGACCAGTTGCCAGAAGCCAGTAGCTATTCGCGTTTTGAGTTTTGACCTTTGAGTTCTAAGTTTTGAGTTATCATATGAACATCGCCTTCACAACTTTGTATAGAGAAAATAGCAGCGGCGGAGAAGCGCGGGTAACTTTTGAACTGGCCGAAGCGTTTGCCAGAAAAAATAAGGTTCTTTTAATCCGTTCCGGCTCTTCAAACCGAATTTGGCGCAAAAATCCTAATCTGACACATCTCGAAATAAAAAGCTTCGGAAATAACGACCTGGCTTTCCCTTATTTAAGTGTCAAAAATATCAACTACATTTTCAACCATTTATCCGCCTTTTCCCCACAGGTAATTCATGCCCATGCTCCTGATCCGCTTTCTCTGACGGCTCAGATTTGGGCCTCACTCCACCATATCCCTTTTTTTTGCACCACCCATGAAATGCCAACTAAAAGAGGCGACTTAGGAACAAAAGATATTTCTAAAACATTGGCCAAAATTATTGATTCTAAGCCTTTACAAAAGTTTTTCTTTAATTTTTTTAAAAATTGTGACGCCATGATTGCCCAAAATCAGGCGGTTAAAGATGATATTCGCGATTTTGGATATAAGGGCCAGATTTTTATAATTCCCAACGGGCGCAATCTGACTCTCTACTCTCAATGCAAAATGGTCCGTCTTTCCGATAAAAGAAAAAGGCTTATTTTTATTGGGTGGATTGCGAGCCATAAAAATCAGCAGTTTTTAATCGAAATGATGAAAGCTTTACCTCCTGATTTCGAGCTCTATCTTGTCGGTAAACCTTACGGTTCACAATATCAGCGGGATCTTTTAAGACTGATTCAGCATCACCATCTCTCCAATGTCAAACTCGTCGGGCAAATCCCTTGCGAAAAAGTTCCCGACTATCTGGAAAAATCCCACTTTTTCGTTTCGGCCTCGAAAATGGAAATTCAAAGTTTGGCGGTTATCGAAGCTTTGGCCAGTGGTACGCCGGTAGTTGGATTGTCTAATGAAACGGTGGACGAGCTGGTGGACGATTCCGTAGGGAAAAAACTACCTGCCAAAGCCTCGCCGCAGGATTTAGCGCAAGCAGTTTTAAAACTGAGCAATTTAACCCAGGCAGAATATGAAAAACTTTGCCGTAAGGCACGCGAAAGAGTGGGCAAGATGGATTGGACGGATGTGGCTGACCAAACCGAAAAGGCTTATCGACAGATCATGCGCCGCAAATCTAAATTTAATGAGAAAGTTGCCCGAATTGAAAAAAGCATTGATGTCTTTCCCGATCAGCCAACCCGGAATTTTGTCTTAAAATACGCCAACCGAACGCTCGCCAAATTAAAAGGAGGAAAAGGTTATCAAAAACTTAAGGTCTTGAGCAAAAAGACGAGGGTTCCCTATCTTTATTTGACGATTATTCTGTTGCTGACCATAACCGGCGGAGCAACTTTTAACGTAGTCCATTGGTTAGGAAAGCTGAGAAAAAAGAAAACGTCAAAAAAA
>Ga0210049_1005003_pt1 | contig 11415 bp, 11 predicted proteins | sample CryGeyCG2014_300_2_FD_183964 | JGI IMG/M metagenome (GOLD analysis project Ga0210049, IMG submission 183964) | Groundwater microbial communities from aquifer - Crystal Geyser CG06_land_8/20/14_3.00 (SPAdes) (version 2) | ecosystem: Environmental > Aquatic > Deep subsurface > Groundwater | place...
TGATAAGGAAATTACACAATTTGGTAAAAAACTTCGTGAAATTCGCCTAAAAAAGAAAAAGTCGCAGGGCGACATTTCTAGAATTTTGAAAGTTCATCGGTCATATATTAGTGGACTTGAACGAGGGATGAGAAATCCTTCTCTTTTAACAATTCAAAAAGTCGCCAAAGCACTTGGTATAAATCCAAAAGATTTAATATAAAAAATATGGAAAATTTTGAATTTCAAAAATATAGAGATAATTTGGCAAAAGAAATACGCCAAGAGCCTGATAAAGAAAAAAGGCAAGAAATTTTGGCTACCGCAAAATCAACCGAAGAATATCAAGAAGCTAAAAGATTAAAACAAGAAGCATTTGCCATAAAACTTGAAAAGAAAGCAGAAATAGAAAAACTTTTGCAATATGCACAAGAACATAATTTTGGAGACTATACAGTTTTCGACCCTGATGTTGTTGAGCTTTTAGATACTATTGGAGAAAACCGAGAAAAGTTTGAAAACGAAATTTTGCCAAATGCTTCTGACGAGCTGATTGATAAAGTTATTGCTTTTACCGAAGGAAGCAGAGATGAACAAATTGTTGCTCTTTTAAAACGAGCAAACTTTGATTATGAAAGTTTGCTCGATAGCGAAGCTGATGAGCAAGCAAAAGCGCGTGCGCTTTTGGAGGCAATTCTCAAAGCGCAAAGTTATGACGAAGCGGTAGAACAAAATCGGGATAATGAAATTGACTTTTCTGGTTTTGAAAATGACTCTGATATTCCAGACGCAAAAGAGTTTGTCTATAGAACATTCGGCGCGGAATTATTGCGAAAGTGTTTGATTTCAAGAGTAAAGTACGCGCCCGACAAAGTGAATGTCCAAATAAACGGCACTGATTATATGTTACCAGTTGATGTTTATAAGCAATGGGAAGCAGATATGCCAGAAGTAAAAAACAGAAAATTCCGCGCCGAATCTTTTGTGCTTTGGAATACCGACTCGAACTTCAGTAAAAAATTCGTTTCAACACACATAAACTTTTATAGTTTTTATGGTGAGCAACCAGAGCAATTAAATTATTTAAATTCTGTACCAGCAGAACAAAAAATGAGGCAGTATAAATTAGGAACGATAACTCACGAGGTTGCTCACCATGTTTACGATTACTTAATGGACGCTGATAAACGAGCGCAATGGAAAGAATTGGTTGATAGAACACAAGCAATAACCGATTATGCAAAATCGTATTCTGAACACAAATTGAAATATGATGAATTTTTTACTGAAGCAGTTCGATTAAAAACAACCGTTCCTGATTTTCTCAAGGCTAACTTTCCAGAAATTAACCAGTTTTTGACGGATAATTTTCCAGATATTAAACTATAAGAAATCCGGCGTGCCAGCTTTGCTGGCGTGAATTGCGCCAATTTTTTCAAAAAAGAAAGCCGAAGCCCGCGCGGATTCCTCCCCAGACCCCTCCTCCGCGCGGGCGAGTCCGTCGCCCCGCCTCCTTTGCCCCAGAAAAATAGTGGCGGGGCGCATCATTTCAGGTTTCGCTTCTTGGATTTGTGTATCAGATTTGGCAAAATGATTTCAAAAGTTTGCGAAGGTTTTAATTCGGGAGCCAAAGAAAACTGGTGTTAAGGCCAGTTTTTCTTTTCTGGGGTTAATTTTTCGAATCAGATAATCAATCTGCTATAATAAAATTAATGTTGGAATATCTTAGATCTCAAAAAGAGGAATTTCTTAGCAATTTCAGACAGAACAAAAGGCCCTATTATCTTTTGATCGTATTTTTTACCGCTGCCATCGCCGGAATGCTTATTATTATTTTCCAAGTATGGGCAATACAGGTTTTTACTCCGCCGAATTTTCATCTTGAAAAAAAGTCAGCGGACTTTGGTATTGACCCTGCAACCGGCAGCCCGTCCAAAGCAACTTCGGGCAAAAAATCAAACAAAAGCTCCACTGATACTGCAAATGGTACTTCCGGATCAAGTACTCCCAGTTCATCATGCAATTCAGCAATAAAAGGTACCTCGACAAGCTCCACGCCAATTGATGAGATTGAAAATTCTCTTGCCCTGGTCGTTACCGACGCGGAAGGAAATTACTCTAATCCCGGCAGTGAACAACCTCCCGGTGGGGTTTATCCGTTTCCAGCGATAGATTTCCAGCAGATTTATATGGGCACAAGGGACGGCAGAATATATATTAAATTTACTCTGTTCGGAACAATCCCCTGCCAGCAAGAAACGAGTGAGGGCAACAGAATCATGTCGGTAACTTCTAATCTTGGAATTGATAACGACGGCGACACCGGCGATGGCGACGGCTGGCTTGGTTCAGAGGATCACCTTCAACTGAACTTCAAATATGAGGATAATGGAGATATTTGGGCGGCGCCTTGGTATCGAGCAAATTACCTCGGTGGCGGTGGCGAGGGGGATTTTGAAACAACCGGCAATGGTCTTTTGCACACCGGCAATGGCGGGCTGGGCGTGAATTACTTTATTATTAGTTATGCAACCAGCGGTCTTCCCAACTCTTTTACTCCCGGCAAAAATCTAAACTTCAATTTCTGGAGCGAGGCCGGCAGTAATTTATACAGTCATTTTTCCTATAGCCATAACAAATGGATTCCCTGGACAGTGTTGGGAATCTAAGCGACAGATAGCAAAATATAGTATAATAAATATAATGATTAAAAAAGGGAGCCAGGTAGTAGAACTTCGATATTTTTTAAAATGTTTTTAGCGTCTTATTTGTTAAACATAACTGTTTCTAGATTAAATAGGTTAGAAACTCGATAAATAAAAAATAAAAAATATTTATCGAGGTCTTACTACCTGGGAGGGATAATGTTAAAAAAAATCTTAATTATCTTCGGAGTATTGTTTCTGCTGGGAATTGCGGTTTTTGTCATTACCTTGATTTCGCGAACGGAAAAGCGTGGTGACGGTGTCTATGGGTTAAATATTATTGAAAAAAACCGGATTACCAATAAAGATAATTCCACGACTATCAATGGAAAAATCACCAACGAAAGCGGCAAATGGGTTTATTGGCCAAAAGTCCGAGTCCACTACTGTTGCAGCACCGCCGGCAAAGATATTGCCATGGACACTCTTTATCTCGGCACGCGTTGGTGGCCGATGCTGCCGGGCCGAACGCGGGAATTTAAAGTTGAAAAAGCCAGCGCCCCGGATCCCTATTTCCCGACTCTCTACTTCGATACCAGGTGGTACTAAATATTTTATTTAGGGGACAGGCCCCTTTTGAGCACGAAATTTACTAAACTTGCTCCCCCACCCATTTCTCCCCAAAAACTCTAATTGGATTTTTCATATCGATTATTTGCACCATTTTGTACTCCCGAACTAACAATTCCAAATTGTATTTTTACTATTATGCTATATAGCATAATAGTAGAAGCAACTATTCAGTAACGGTGATTTGAGTGCTATAGACCAGCTCATCCTTAAAATAAATGTTTAAATCGTACTGACCCGGTGCGACATTATCCAGTGCCGTTCCATTGCCACGATCTTGACCATTAAATGACAACGGTTCTTCATTTTTCGATGATCGGATAATTTCACCGCTTGTCGAATTAACAATTTTATAATAATATTCACCGACAGTCGTTGATTTCAGGCCGTAAAAATCCATTTCAATCGCGTCAGCGGTGGTAAAAGTGTTTATTACGGTTTCCGGATTATTCGGTCCCGGACCGCTGCCGGGTTTTATTTTTGAAATCACGACTTTGGAAAAATATTTCGTATAATCAGGCGGCGTAGAACAAGTACTTTTTGGACAAAATAACCCGCTATTACAATCTTTACTGGCAACGCAGGCGTCACCGGCTTTACCCTCGGTACATTTTTGACTGACACAGTAGCCAGTTTTGCAATACAAAAAAATCGACCCTTGGCGCGATTATCTTTACGGCGAGCGTGTCTATATTATCTTGAGTTTAGTCGCCAAATCACTGCTGGCTTGGCAGGTCTTCGCCGGCACTTTGCGGCCGGTATAATTTAGAAATACCAGAAAATCCGCTGGACGGATGAGCGCAAAAGTTCCCGAAACATATCCGGACTCATAACATAAATAATAATAAAAGCACTGGCAAAAATTATCACCGACAGCCATTTTGTGTATGGTCCGGCTGTCCGCAAGAACAAGACCGTCGAGAAAACTGCCAAAAGCACCGGGGCGAGAATTTTGATGTCCCCTAATGGTACATATTGGCCACCGACGTAGGAGTACTCGAGATTTAGATATTTACCCAAATCCCAGCTGATGCCAAAGACAATAAAAATAATCTCCAAAATCAAAACAACCGCCAAAAACCACGACGACATTTTAGTGGACTGGCCGCGAGTGCGGTAAATTTCATAGGCAACAACCGGCAGAAGAAATATGGCGATTACCAATGGACTTTTGGCCGCAAAGCCCCAGATAACGCCGACAATCATCCAAATTGAAAGAATCGTACAAACCAGCGCCGGTGAGATTTTCTCGTCAAGCTTTGGTCGGTCAGACGAAGAATAATTTTGATTTCCGTTCATTTTTGCCTCCAAAACATTAATACTTTGTCACAACATTTATAAATATTGTAACATAAAAAATTCAACGGTTTTTTATTCATAGAGTTTTCAAGTATAATATTAATATGAACATCCATAAGTGGAAAAATTGGCAATACAAAAACACGGCAATTCTTGTCATAAGTCTTGTCGTCTTTTTTTATCTTGCCGATACTGACTTAGCTCAAAATGTAATTAAAAAAATTGGCACTTTTGGCTATTTCGGTAGTTTCTTGTCCGGAATATTTTTTGTCTCAATTTTTACTGTCGCGCCGGCCGCAGTAGTAATATTTGATCTGGCAAAAAACCTAAACCCTCTATTTGTTGCCATAACTGCCGGCGTTGGAGCAGTAATTGGTGATTACCTGATATTCCGATTTCTGAAGGACAGGGTCTTTGAGGAACTTTCGCCAATATTTCAAAAAGTTCGCGGCTCATTCTTGAAAAAACTTTTTCTGAGCCCATTTTTTACTTGGTTAATTCCAATCGCTGGTGCATTTATTATTGCTTCACCACTGCCTGATGAAATTGGCATCAGTTTAATGGGATTATCAAAAGTAAAAAATTGGCATTTTATTTTAATAACTTTTCTCTTAAATGCGATTGGCATTTTTCTTGTTGTTACGTTAGCCAGATCTTTTTAAGATAATCATCTTCTAAGATAATAATATCTAATATAGAGTATGAATAGCCACAAATATGACGGGCTTTCGGAGGCTGAAGCTCTCAAACGAAGGGAAAAATTTGGAGAGAATGTCCTTAGAGAGAAAAAAGGACCCTCTCCTTTTTATATTTTCATTTCACAATTTAAAAGTCCCCTGATTTATGTCCTGCTTTTTGCGGCAATAATTTCATTTTTATTCCAAGAATATTCCGATTTTGGGCTTATTACTGCAGTTATTGCCTTAAATGCAATTATGGGCTTTTATCAGGAATATAACGCTCAAAAAACTCTTTCAGCACTAAAGAAAATTTTAAAGCCGATTGCCTCGGTAATTCGCCAGGGTAAAAGGACTGAAATTGAGGTCAAGGATTTAGTTCCTGGCGATATTGTTGTGCTGGCGGCTGGTGACCAAATACCAGCTGACGGTAAAACTCATGAAGCGACTAATCTTCTAGTTAACGAAGCAATTCTAACTGGCGAAGAAGAAGCTGTTGATAAAAAACCAGCTGAAAATGCCCCTCTTTTTATGGGCACAACGGTAATTTCTGGTGTCGGAATAATGGAGGTGACAAAAATCGGTCTTGAAACTGAAATTGGCAAAATTTCAGAGAAACTATCCGAAATTCGAGAGGAAGAAACGCCATTGCAGATAAAATTACAGAAGTTTTCCACTAACTTGATTTATATTATCGCCGTTCTCTGCCTGTTAATTTTTATCTTGGGCATTACTCGAGAACATAATGTTTGGACAATGTTTAGATTTGCCATGGTTTTGGCCGTCGCTGCAATTCCTGAAGGTTTGCCAATTGCCGCCACAGTTATTCTCGCCCGCGGGATGAAAAGAATTCTAAAGCGAAAGGGCTTGGTAAAAAAATTGCTGTCGGTCGAAACGCTTGGCTCGACTTCGGTAATCTGCACTGACAAAACCGGCACCTTAACTCGCGGCATTATGCAAGTGGTTAAAAGTCAATTTTCCGACGCAGAACATGCACATCTGGCATTGATTTTGGCTAATCAGCAAAAAGACAATTTGGAGGTGGCTCTCTGGCAATACGTCGAAAAACACAATCACCTGCAGCCGAAAAAACTCCTAGATTCAGTAGAAAAAATTTATGAAGAGCCATTCAACAGTGAAAATAAATATTCATTATCTGTCATTCGCCAGGATGGAACAGAACGTGCTTATGTTTTAGGTGCACCGGAAGTTGTTTTAGGTTTCTGCAAAATTTCCGAAAGTGATAAAGAAAAAGTCCTCAAACTGATGAAAAGCTGGGCTGAGCTAGGCTTAAAAATCGTCGGCTGCGCTTATAAAAAAGAAGGTGATCTAAAAGAAAAGAAGGATTGGATCTGGCTCGGGATTCTCGGCATTGAGGACCCAATTAGACCAGAAGTCAAAGAAGCAATTTCCGCTTGTCAAAATGCCGGAATTAAAATTAAAATTGTCACTGGCGATTTTCGGGAAACTGCGATAAAAGTTGCCAAAACCCTCGGCCTAAAATCTGATAACAAAAGTATAATGGAAGCTCCGGAACTGGAAAGAATTTCGCCTGATGAATTGAAAAAAAGAATTGAAAATATCACAATCTTTCCAAGAATTACTCCGCATCAAAAATTAAAAATCGTCGAGGCGCTTCAGGGTAACAACGAAGTTGTGGCCATGACTGGCGATGGAGTTAATGACGCACTGGCGTTGAAAAAAGCTGATATTGCTGTTGTTGTCGCCAATGCTTCCGATGTCGCCAAAGAAGTTTCTGATTTGATTTTGCTCGATAGCAATTTCAAAACTATTGTTGCCGCCTGCGAAGAAGGCCGAGTAATTTTAGCCAACATTAAGAAAGTTGTAAGCTACGCTCTTTCCAATTCTTTTGTCGAACTTATTCTGATTTTTGGCGCCGTACTTTTAAATTTTCCTACTCCTTTAACTGTGGCAATGATTCTTTGGATCAATTTAATTTGCGATGGCCCGATTGATATTGTTTTGGGCTTTGAGGGTAAAGAAAAAGGCTTGATGGAGATCCCCCCAAGAGAACTGCAAAGAGAAAATATTCTCGATAAATATGTGATCATCACCACTTTGGTTGTCAGTTTTACCGTCGGAACTTTGGCTTTGATTTCTTTTTGGTATTACTTGGCACAAACTGGCAATTTAGAGTTTGCTAGAACTATTGCTTTCGCCATCGTAATTTCTGTTAGCTTGATCTATGTTTTTGCCTTTAAAAATTTGAAAAAACTGATGATCAAATCTGAAAATTTCTTTGCCAACAAATATCTTCTTATCGGTATCGTTTATGGTATTATCTTAATTCTTGCTGCAGTATATCTTCCTTATTTAAATAAAATTCTCGGCACTGTTCCCATCGCTCCAGCGTTCTGGTTTTTAGTTCTGGCGGTTGGGATAGTGGTGATTTTCTGGGTTGAAATTTTAAAATCAATCCGACAAAAATAATTTAATTGCTGTATAATGAAAATTTAAGGAGGGATAAATGTTGAACGAAGTGAAATCCCCGCCTACCGGCGAGGCAGGCGCCTCTGGCGGAGATAATCCACAAGTAGAAAAACCAGTAACCAATCAGGCACCACCGCCACCAGCACAGCCAACTCAGCCGGCGGCAAAACCAAAGAGCAATGTAGCAGTTATCATCATTATTATTGTCGTTGTGGTTCTGGCTCTTGGTGTTGGCGGCTATTTTGGCTGGAAATACTACGGAAAAAAACTTTTTAATAAACTGACCGGCAAAACGACTGAAACCGGCACCACTACCGGTTCGGGCAAAATCAGTATTAAATCGGTGGTTGATTTACTAATGTATCCGGGTAGCAAAATTACTGATCAAAAACAGGGCGAGGAGTCGAGCGCCTACAAGGCCGAGTTGACATTATCATCGAGCGACAGCGTTGAAACAATTAAAAATTATTACCTTGATTTGATCAAAAAAAATAATTGGACAATTACCCGCCAAGGGTCTTCTGAAGATAATAACTATTATCTGACTATTATCAGCAAGGACTTTACCGATGAGTTCGAGGCCACCAAATACGCAATTGATGATTTCACAACCATCTGGCACAAAATTACCGGTGATAATCTTAGCATTGAAGGAATTGCCATTACCGCAACCGGCGGCAGTTCGACATCGACTTCGACGACGACCGGCACAACCGGTGGCACCGGTGCAACGACTACCGCAAGTTATATAATTGCCGATTCCAATACTCGGGAAATCTCCGAATCAGAAATTATCAATTTTACCCCTTGGCAGCTAAAAGTTGCCCGCAACGAAATTTACGCCCGCCACGGCCGGCCGTTCGTCCATAAAGATCTGCAATGCTATTTTGCCAAGCAGAGTTGGTATAAATCTGACCCGAATTTCACCGAAACCAGCTTAAGCTACACTGAAAATAAAAATGTCGCCACAATTCTTGCTTACGAGCAAAAAACCAATAGCCCACTTTTGCAAGTTGACTCCGGCTGTCAACAATAGAACTAATTATTATTTAAGCTACTGCTACTTTGGCTTGTTTTTTCTTTAGCACCAGCAAATAGATTATCGCCGCTAATAATAATCCGCCGAGGATTAGGAGAATCCACCAATAGTTGATGATCATATTTCGGAGTAAATTGGCGGTAACTTCATTTGATCTCTCGGAAACATTGCCGCTTTTATCATAGGCCCGAGCGGCGAAGTAATAACTGCCGCCGGGCAGCAAATTTCTGACTCTGATGGTGTTGGCAGTGCCGGAATTCTTGCCGCTTCCCGAGCCGCTTGAGCCGCTACCAGAACTTCCGGAGAAACCTGAATATCCGATACCTGTCGGATTATCTCCGGCAGGATCGGTAGTCGGCTGATCCTGCGATGGTTGGCTGTTGTTTCCGACATAATAGCCATAAGTTGAGAAACCGTACATTAAGGACAAATCCTGCACTCCGTCGTGCATTGAATAACCGCGCAAATAGCAGGCGGTATCCGAAGTCGCCGACAAGTAGGCGTGGCCTTGGGTTTCAATCACGACCAGAGCGTACTGTAGATTTGGCTCAATATCTTGAGTCGAAATGCTGTAATATTCCCAATATTCATTCGCAAAATAATATCAATGAGATCAAACCAATCAGGACTAAGTATTTTTTCATTCTTCCCCGCCTTTTTTATATTTAAGTTGCTATCGCACGACACCGATTCCCATGTACCACTCCTGTGGTTTTTTGCACAATGGGCAAACTTCCGGCGCCAACTTGCCTTTGTGAATGTAGCCGCAGTTTAAGCATTTCCACTCGATCTCGTCATCACGCTGATATAATTTACCGCTCTCCAAAAGATCAGCCAAAATAGTGTAGCGCTCTTCATGCTTTTCTTCAACTTCGCTAATTTCTTGGAATAATGTCGCTGCAGCTTTATCGCCCTCATCTTCGGCGACTTTTTTGAAACCGGGATACATTTGCGTAAATTCAAATTCTTCTCCTTCAGCGGCATGACGCAAATTTTCCACTGTCGTGCCAAGCTGGTCGATGTTGTAGGTGTTGGTCATTTCAACTTTAGCGGAAATTTGCTCGTACTCCTCTTGCGCATGCGCCCGTTCGTTTTCCGCGGTTTCTTCAAAAACTCTAGCAATCCACTCCAACCCCTCTTTCCGCGCCTGCTTGGCGAAAAAAGTGTATTTATTTCTCGCCAGCGATTCCCCGGTCATCGCTTTAAGCAAATTTTTTTCTGTTTCCATAATTCCTCCACGACTCCATTAATATTTACTATCTTTTTTATAGAATAACAAATATCTGTTATTTGAAAAATAAAAAATGCCTTTGGCTCAAATCAGCCGAGCATTTTTATCAAAAGCGAGCTTATTTGGGACCTGTCCCCTAAAAAGCATTTTCAAAATGATTTCGGCGTTTATCTTTCTATAGAACTATTTCAAATACGTATGCAAACTTTCGGATTGCTCGTTCTTTTTTAGTTTTTGCAGCGCTTTGGCCTCGATTTGACGAATGCGTTCACGAGTGACACCAAATTCTTTGCCAACTTCCTCCAGAGTATGAGTCCTGCCGGTTTCGAGGCCAAAGCGCATCTTCAAAACTTTTTGCTCCCGCGGTGATAGAACTCCTAGAAATTTACTCACATCTCCTTTGAGAAGCTGGTATATTGCGCTTTCTTCAGGCGAAAGATTTTTGTCGTCCTCAATAAAATCGCCAAGTTTTGAATTAGACTCTTCGCCAACAGGTGACTCTAAAGAAACTGTCTCTTGAGAAATCTTAATAATATGTTCAACTTTTTCAACATCAATGCCCATTTCGTGAGCAATCTCTTCTGGCGTTGGCTCACGGCCAAGATCTTGGACCAGTTGACGTTGAGTGCGAATGAGCTTATTAATCGTTTCAATCATATGAACAGGGATGCGGATTGTTCGTGCCTGGTCGGCGATCGCTCGAGTGATCGCTTGACGGATCCACCAGGTGGCATAGGTGGAAAATTTATAACCTTTTTTGTAATCAAACTTCTCCACCGCTCGCATCAGACCAGTGTTGCCTTCCTGGATAGCATCCAAAAGTGAGAGTCCGTGTCCAATATATTTTTTGGCGATCGAAACTACCAAACGCAGGTTGGCTTCGGCCAATCGCCGTTTTGCCAGCTGGTCACCCTTTTCAATTCTTTTAGCCAAGCGGACTTCTTCTTCGGTAGTCAGGAGTGAAATTCGGCCAATTTCTCGTAAATACATTCGCACTGAGTCATCAGAAATTGATTCCAGCCCTTCCATAATATCATCTTCCACCCGCTGGCCGCCGATAATATTTTCTAAAATTGATATCGTCTGTTCCTCTTCTTGAACATCAACGCCGTGTGAAATGAGATAATCAAAAATCTCATCGAGAGTCGCGATGTCTTCTTCGGCATAAGGAAAAACCTGAAGCATCTCCTTCATCGTCACATAGCCATGAGCTTTGCCTTTCTCCAAAAGCCGATTGATCTCCGGCGTAAAAGGTAGAGGTGCCTCGCGAATAAATTTTGGGACCTTTTTAGCCATCCCTTACGAATTATTAAAAGGAATATAAACTATCACTGATCCGCCTCGGCGAGCCGTAGGCGAGACGGGTTGTTTCTTATTTGTATCTTGCTATCTTGTATCTTGGAATTTTCCATCGGTGCTTATCTGCCTGCCCTTCGTAGCTTCAGCGAAGAATGGGTGGCAATA
>Ga0210049_1005004_pt1 | contig 11413 bp, 9 predicted proteins | sample CryGeyCG2014_300_2_FD_183964 | JGI IMG/M metagenome (GOLD analysis project Ga0210049, IMG submission 183964) | Groundwater microbial communities from aquifer - Crystal Geyser CG06_land_8/20/14_3.00 (SPAdes) (version 2) | ecosystem: Environmental > Aquatic > Deep subsurface > Groundwater | place...
AAAACTTTTCTGACCACCGCGGTCGGATGGAGAGAAATCCCCGCCGCTCCGTCGGCGGGGTAGTTTAATTCTTTTTTACAGACCTCACACTTTATTTGAGTCATTAATTCAATTGTATAAGTATAACGCCTGTTCTGTCAAACCAATGGATTGCGAATCAATACCACAGCGGAGTGTTCTGCCATTGAATCGCGTCCGCCACAATTTAATCATATTACCAATTTTATGGTCAAAAATCTGTGCTGGTTCATATGATAGTATCCACCTAAGGTCTTGCTGATTCGTATGAAGGGCAGGTATGCTGGACGCCGTATGACAATATACGGCGCAATCCTGCCCGGCGCGGTCTCGGTTGCGCGCTGGGCGGACAAAATTCAACCCTTAACCAAAGAAACGGGTTAAAAACCTCGGCCAGCACAGTTGGAAGAATATTTAAAAGAAAAGGGTTAATCAATAAAAAAGTTTCAGCTAAAAGAAGACAGGCCGCCCTGCATCCGAGAGCCAGATTTCCGCGAGGGTTCAGGATTTCCAGCCCGGGTGATATGGTTCAGATGGATACAAAACATGTCAATCTCATTGAGGGCAGAAAAATATATCAGTTCACGGCCATTGATGTTTTAAGCAAGCAAAGAATTTTAAAATACTATTCTTCGTTGGCTTCAAAAAACGGAGCGGATTTTCTAAGGCATTGCCTGACCGAATTTCCCCTTAAGATCAAGAATATCCAAACTGACAACGGCTCTGAATTTTTGAAAGAATTTGACAAATTGTGCCAACAAAAGAAAATCCCGCATTACTTCATCTATCCCCGGACGCCAAAACAGAATACTTATGTGGAAAATTCGCATGGCTCGGACAAAAAAGAATTCTATCTGCAAGGCAATGTTTGTTCGGATGTATCAGTTATGCAGACCAGGATCAAACAATGGCAGGATACCTGGAATAAAATCAGACCGCACGAAGCTCTAAATTATTTAACCCCGGATGAGTATCTCATTAAGTGGCAGCCAGGTCGACTGCCGACCAAAGACACCATAACTTTACAAACCTAAGTGGATACTATGTATCTGAACCTGGACAAAATCAAACAAAGTTAATACTGGTGCCCTCGCCAGGATTTGAACCTGGAACATCAGTTCCGAAGACTGATGTGATATCCGTTTCACCACGAGGGCTTGGCTAATCTAAAATATCATAACAATAATTTATTGATTTGAAAAGACGCGATTTTTAAGATATGATAAGGATATGAAAATTCCCTTAGCCAGAATTAGAAAAATCGCTCGCAATAAATTTAAAAACGCCTCTTCATGCCACGACTGGGAGCACGTTGAACGAGTTTATATTTTGGCGCAGATTTTGGCAAAAAAAGAAAAAGCGGACTTAAATATTGTTCGGGTTGCGGCGCTGCTGCACGATATAAAACGGGCCGAAGAAATGGCGGTTAAGGGTAAAATTTGCCACGCGGTTGAGGGCGCTAAACAGGCGGCCAAAATTCTCCTAGGCCTTAAACTGTCTAAAAACTTTATTCAAGCGGTTAAACATTGTATTGTCGCTCATCGTTTTCGCAATAACGCCGCGCCCCAAACGCTTGAAGCCAAAGTGCTGTCCGATGCCGATAAATTGGATGCTTTGGGAGCGATTGGGATAGGCCGCGGTTTTATGTGGTGCGGTCATCACGGATTAACGTTGTATAACACTGACAAAAAAATTATCGCTGAAAATAATCCGTATCAAAAAAGCCATAATTTATACGCGGAATACAGGATAAAACTGCGCCATCTTAAAAATAAAATGTATACTCAATCCGGCAAAAAAATGGCTCAAGAACGCACCGATTTTATGAAAAAGTTTCTTAAGCGGCTGGATTTAGAAGTAAAAGGAAAAATATGAATATTCCTCAAGAAGTAAAAAACATAATCGTTAAACTGCAAGAAGCCGGTTTTGAGGCGTACGCGGTTGGCGGCTGTGTGCGGGATTTGTTGCTGGGGCAAAAACCCAAGGATTGGGACATTGCTACTAACGCCTTACCCGAACAAATTCAGCAAGTTTTTTCCGATAGTTTTTATGAAAATGAATTTGGGACCGTGGGAGTTAAAACCGGCTCGGAAAACGAAAGCTTGAAAATTGTGGAAGTGACAACTTATCGCGTTGACGCCAAATATACCGATAAGCGCCATCCGGATTCGGTCAGTTTCACGCGAAACTTGCAGGAGGACTTGGCGCGGCGGGATTTCACGATTAATGCGATGGCCCTTCGACTCGTCCCGTCGGGCGGGACTCGTTCAGGGCAAGCCCCGAAAATAGAAATAGTAGATTTGTTCAATGGTCAGGAGGACTTAAAGAACGGACTAATTCGGGCTGCCGGTGAGCCGGATAAGCGTTTTAATGAAGATGCTTTGAGGATGTTGCGAGCCGTCCGTTTGTCCGTGGAACATAGTTTCACGATTCATTCAGACACCGCAGAGGCCATTAGAAAAAATGCCGGTTGGCTGCAAGCCGTTTCTAAAGAACGCGTCAGAGACGAGCTGGTTAAAATAATTATGAGCCCTCGGCCGGACGAGGGAATCGTGCTGATGCACGATTTGGATTTGCTCCAATATGTTATTCCTGAACTGGTTAAAGGAGTGGGCGTGGCGCAGAATCGCCATCATATCTATTCGGTTTTTGAGCACGGGGTGCTGTCATTAAAGTTTGCGGTTTACCCCGTAAAATCTTTTAAATTAAAAAGCGACGGGGCAAGCAAAAATTCTAATCTGGTAGTGCGGCTGGCCGCGCTGCTTCACGATATTGCCAAGCCCCAGGCCAAAAGGGGGGAGGGGCCGGACGCCACTTTTTACAACCACGATATTATGGGCGCGCGGGCAGCCGTGCGGATTTTAGAACGGCTGCGTTTTTCCAATGACATTATTGAACGGGTGGCAAATTTAGTGCGCCATCATATGTTTGTTTACGATGTCGGCGTGGTAACCGAGGCCGGTGTGCGGCGGCTTCTGGCGCGGGTTGGTCCGGCCAATATGGCTGATTTGCTGGCCTTGAGAATTGCCGACCGCTTGGGTTCGGGCGTGCCCAAAGCCCAGCCGTATCGCTTGCGGCATTTTCAATATATGGTGGAGCGCGTGCAGCATGACCCGATTTCCGTAAAAATGCTGCCAATTAACGGCCATGACATTATGGAAATTTTGAAAATTGAGCCCGGTCCGAAAATCGGCGCGATACTGGACGTTATTTTGGCGGAGGTTATTGAAGACCCGACCAAAAACGAAAAAGAAGTTTTAGCTGAACGGGCGAAAGAACTAAACGAGGTTGATTTGGCGCAACTGCGTCAGCTGGCTAAGGTTAGGATTGAAGAGGAGAAGGAAGAGGAGGATAAGGTGATAAAGGGGAAGTATTGGGTGAAATAACACTCGGATTTACTTTCTGAAAACATAAAATTTCCCCAGCGAGGAAATTTTATTCGCCAGTTTTGCTCGCTCTGTCGCCTGCGGCGACAACCTTGCCCGCTCGCAAAACTGAGCGTTTCAGAAAATAAATCCTCGTTTTGTGGCTGGGTAAAATTTTTCGCATGGCGGAGATGAATCTAATAGCAAGAAAATAAAAAAGGAGCTATAATGTAGTTATGGATTTAGAAGATCTCAAAAAACGACTCTATAAAAAAGACGGACAATTTGCCGACCGGCCTAAGTCGCCGGAGGAGTTTAGTGTTGGCCAGTCGTATGTACCGACGGGCGAGGAAGGGAGCGCTAAGCAATGGCAAGAGCCGGCGCCTAAAAAATTTGAGTGGACCGCCAAGAAAAAGAAACTGGTTTGGTTGTCGGCCGCGGGTTTGTTGGCGGTGGCAGTTTGCGTGGCGGTCGGTTTTTATCTGTGGAACCGGCACTCATTTGATAAAACCAATGTCGCTCTGAATATTTACGGCCAGGAGAGAATTGTCAGCGGCGAAGAAACAACTTATGTTGTTCGTTACAAAAACAATACTAAAGTGGTTTTGAAAAACGCGAAACTGGATTTTCTTTTTTCAGAACAATCTTTTCCTGAAGACAAAGAAAGCTTAACTCGACAGGGCAACGCGTATTTAGCCAGCCAGACAATTGGCGAAGTGGCGTCTGGGCAGGAGGGCCAAGCGGAATTTAAGACGCGGGTGCTGGGCGACAAGGATAGTCAGCAGAAATTTTGGGCCAAACTAAGTTATCAACCCGCTAACATTAGTTCAGATTTTTTCAACGAAGCCAGTTTTGAGAGCACCATTATTTCTGTGCCTTTGGTGATAAACTTTGATTTGCCGGATCGCCTGGTGGCGGGTCAAACCCTGAACTTTTCTTTAAAATATTTAAATACCTCGGACGTGTCTTTCAGCGATTTGGTTTTGAAAATTGATTATCCGGCCGACTTTATTTTTGACACGGCCTTGCCTTCGCCCGCCGAAGGTAAAAACCTTTGGCGGCTGTCGGAGATTGGCAGTCGCGAGGAAGGGCGGATTTTAATTAAAGGCGCCATTGGCGGCAAAGAAGGGGAAAATAAGGTTTTTAAGGCGCAAATTGGCATTGGCCGGGACGACGAGTTTATCCCTTACGCCCAGGCCGTGAGTTCCCCGCAACTAGCTATTTCGCCCCTGGCGGTGGAACAATCATTAGCCGATGAGGATAAAGCGGTGGCTGACCTTGGCCAAGTTTTAAATTATAAATTAAAATATCGCAACACCACCAGCGAGACCATAGGTCCGGCAACTATCTCGGTAAAAATTAACAGCCAGGCGGTCAACATTAACACTATCACAGCGCCGGCAGGATTTTTTAGCAGCAACAATAACACTATTACTTGGAATACCGCTTCTTTGCCGGAGCTTGAGTCATTGGCGCCGCGGCAAGAAGGCGAGGTATTATTTTCACTGCAACTGAAAGACAAGTTGCCGGTCAGTGATTTTGCCGATAAAAATTTTACCGTTTTAACAACTGCTCAGATTGATTGTTTTGATGTTCCCTTGGCGCTGGCCGGCACGCAGCTGCGGGGTGAAAATAAATTTGAGGTTAAAATAAATTCGCGGCTGGCGCTCAAGACCAAAGGGCTTTTTAACGACAGCTTGCTGCCCAATTCCGGTCCCTTGCCGCCGCGGGTGGGACAAAAAACTACTTATACTATCTATTGGCAGGTTTTGAATATTTCCAATGATTTATCCAATGTGTCGGTAGAGGCCTATCTGCCGTCCTACGTGAGCTGGCAGGGCAAGACCTATCCGGGAGAGGAAGACATAAAATATGACGCCGGCAGCGGCAAGGTGGTTTGGAATATCGGCCGTTTGTCTGCCGGAGTGGGGGTTTTATTGCCCGTGAAACAGGTGGCTTGGCAGGTCGGTTTTACGCCTTCAATTAGCCAAGTGGGGAATACGGCAACTATTGTCAAAGAGGCCAGAATAACCGGTGACGATACTTTTACCGGTGAGATTATCACCAGTTCAGTTAACGCTTTGGCAAGTGAAATGCCCGATGACCCGGGAGTGGGGTTTGCCAAAGGCGTAGTTCAGAACTAATGATTAATTTGTGTTTGAACGTACAAAAAACTTACAACTTTCAATAATCAAGCAAATGGAAATCCGGGCCGCCAGGTACCCGGATGTTATTTCTTTAGCGCAGGGCATACCAAGTTTTGATACCCCGTTGGGCATTAAACGGCGGGTGGAGCTGGCGCTTAAGCGCGGCGTGGTGGCTAAATATTCGCTGGCGCCCGGCTTGCCCGAGCTCCGCGAATTAATTGAACAGGAATTGGCGCGCAATAATATGTTTTATGATTGGTCAAAAGAAATCTTGGTAACGGCGGGCTCCATTGAGGCCATCACCGCGACGATTTTAGCTCTAACCAGTCCCGGAGACGAAATTATTGTGCCCGAACCCACCTACGCCAGCTATAAGGAAGTCATTAATTTGGCGGGCTGTAAGCCCGTTTTTGTGTCGCTGGATGAGGAGCGTGGCTGGGCGCTGGACATGGCCAAAATTACCAAAGCCATAACTTATAAAACTCGGGCGATTTTTTACTGCAACCCCAATAATCCGACCGGTACGTTGTTTAGCGAGGAGCAAATTTTGGCTATGGGTAAGCTAGCAGTCAAACATAATTTTTTTATCATTTCAGACGAGGTCTACAAGGATTTTGTTTTCGGAGAGGCGCCGGTTTTTTCTCTGGCGCAGCTGCCGCAGATGCGGCGCCATGTGGTGCGTATTTTTAGTTTTTCCAAGGCCTATGCCATGACCGGCTGGCGCGTGGGGTATCTTCACAGCGATGAATCAGTGGTTGCCGAAATTTTAAAAGTCCATGACACATTGGTCACTTGCGCGCCGGTGGTGTCGCAGTACGCGGCGATGGGGGCGTTGGAGATGGGGGAGAGCGATTTGACTCGCTTCCGGCGGGAATATTTGGGTCGGCGTAATTTAATTTGCCGGCGACTGGACAAACTTAAGAAAGTTTTTAGCTATGTGCGGCCCGACAGCTCTTATTTTGTTTTTCCGTCTTTCGTTCCGCTTCGCCGCTCGGCGGATGGTCAGCCAATTGCCAGCAGCTGGGATTTTGCGTCGGAGCTGCTGGATAAAGCGCAAGTGGCGGTGGTGCCGGGCATCGCTTTTGGCCCGAGCGGCGAGGGGCACGTGCGTCTGAGTTTTGGCCGAAGCGAGCAGGACATTAATAAAGCGTTTGATCGGCTGGAGAGGCACTTCAGCCAATGATCAATTTTCGTTGAAAATTTTATGAAAGTTATTTGCCGTTTTATTCTCCAATACTACCTCAAGTATTTGACCAAACTCGTTTTGGTTGTCCGCCGTCCTTTGGTCGTGGCAGTGGCCGGCAGTGCCAATAAGGCCTTTTTTAAAGAAAAAATAAAAGAGTCGTTGCGGCTGACTGGATTGGCGGTGCGTTCCAATCCCAAGAATTTTAATACACTAGTTGGTTTGCCTTTAGCCATTTTGGATTTGCCGAGCGGCTATCATTCATATAGGGGCTGGCTGCCGATAATTTTTCGCTCTCCTTTGGCTTTGTGGCAGAGGGGCTTTCCTAAAGTGCTGGTGTTGGAATTTGGCGTGTCGGACCCGGGCGAGATGAAAAAATTATTGGCCATTGTTAAACCAAAGATGGCCGTCATCACCGGCATCACCCAGCGATATCTGGAGGCCTTTTCGGATGTGGACGAGTTGGTCGGGGAATATGAATATTTAGTGAAAAAGGTTGCTAAAAAGGGGCTGGTTGTTTTAAACTACGACAACGCCAGATTGAGAGTTGTTGCTAAGCAGGCGCGGGCTCGGGTAAAGTTTTTTAGTTTGCAAAGCGATTGTCCGGAGGAGTTTGACGTTAAAAACTTTTGGCGAGCCAAGGAGTTGGGTCGGGGAGAAATAGGAGAAATTGTTCAGGTGGTTCATGATATGCTGGATTGGCAACAAGAATTGGATCGTTTTGGCCAGCACCATATTTATGCTTTATTGGCGGGACTAATAGTTAAAGAGGAGATTTTAAAACAAGAGAATGTTTAAACTGATAACTCAAGATAAAAAAACTAATCGACGGATTGGCCAGATAATTACCAAAAGCGGGGTTGTGAGGACCCCAGTTTTTATGCCGATTGCCACCAAGGGAGCGGTTAAAAGCTTAACGCCCGAGGACTTAAAAGAATTGGGCGCGAATTTGGTATTGGGCAATACGTATCATTTGTGGCTTCGGCCGGGAACAGCCGTTATTAAAAGAGCCGGCGGATTGCATAATTTTATGAATTGGTCCGGGCCGATTTTGACCGATTCGGGAGGGTATCAAGTGTTTTCTCTGGGTGAGAAAGTTGGTTCGGTTAATGCTTTTCAAAAACATAAAATTTTTCCCAGCGAGAAAAATTTTACTCGCCAGGCCTCCTCGCTCGTCCCGCCGCTGCGGGACACCGTGCCCGCTCGTCGGCCTGAGCATTTTGAAAAAGCACCAACCTCACAAAGGGTTGGATTTGTAAAAATAACCGACAAAGGCGTGGAATTTCGCGATCCGATAGACGGCAAAAAACATTTTTTAACGCCGGAAAAATCAATTGATATACAGCTGGCGCTGGACAGCGATATTATTATGGTGCTGGATGAATGTCCGCCCTATCCATCTACCAAAGAGCAGATGGCGGCAGCGGTCAAGCGAACGACCGAGTGGGCAGTCAGATGCAAGAAATATTTTAATAAAAAAGTTGGCCGGCGCAAACAGCGTCCGTTGCTTTTTGGCATAGTTCAGGGCGGGATTTATAAGGACTTGCGCCAGCGCAGCGCGCGGGAATTATTAGAAATTGGATTTGACGGTTATGCCATCGGCGGCGTGGCCGTGGGGGAGCCGCGTCAATACTTAGAGGAGGTGTTGAAAGCGGTGATTCCGCTTTTGCCCAAAAACAAGCCGCGTTATTTGATGGGATTGGGGAAGCCAGAGGAGATTATGGCCGCAGTTAATTTCGGTATTGATATGTTTGATTGTGTGATTCCCACGCGCGAAGCGCGTCACGGCCGGCTTTATATTTTAGCCAGCCATCAACAGCGATTTTACGATATGATTCAAATTGCTAACCGGAAGTTTGCCAAGGATTTCAAGCCGGTGGATTATGGGTGCCAGTGCTATTTGTGTAAAAATTACAGCCGGGCGTATTTGAGTCATTTATTTAAAACCAGCGAACCATTAGCCCTGCGTCTGGCCTCAATCCATAATTTGAAGTTTTATTTTGGGTTGATGGAGAAATTGAGGAAATAAATAATTCCCCCCTCCTTTTTAAAGGGAGGATAGGAGGGATTTAAATCCACCCCCGACCCTCCTTTAAAAAGGAGGGAGAAAAATTATATGGTAACGCAAAAAAGACAATTGGGAGATCTGGGCGAAGAATTGGCTGTAAATTTTTTGAAACGAAATGGCTATAAAATCTTGGAAAGAAATTATCGTTTAAAATGCGGCGAGATTGATATTGTGGCGGCCAAAGCCACCGGTCTTTTGGGAAAAATAAAAGAGGTCGTTTTTGTGGAAGTTAAGACCATTGAGGGTTTGGGTAGTGATTTTGAGGCCGCCCTGGCGGCGCAGAATGTTCATTATCGGAAACAGCGAAGATTATTAAAAACCGCCAAAATTTATCTGGCGCAAAATAAAATACCGCCCGATATTGCGTGGCGGATAGATGTGCTGATTGTGGTCTATGACCAGCAGACGAATTTAGCCAAAATTGAGCATCTGGCCAACGCGGTCTGGGGAAGGTAGCCGGTACCAAAGCCGCGCTATCGCTTGCTTTTGGCTCGCTTTGCGCTTTGGGCAAAAAATAAGTGGCAAAGAAAAAAGGCGTAGCAGGCCTTTTGTTTCGGTCAGGAAACGCACTAATGGAGGAAAAACTTTTTGTGGTTGCTACGCCTTTGAGATTATTAAAATAACAAAAAAGAGCTTTTGGGCGGCGGTTCGCGCTGGAAAAGGTTATATTACAGCTTGAGGTTGAACTCGCAGCGCGAACCGCCTGGAGAGTCGCCTACAGCTATTATGTCAATGCAACTATTATATTTGAAGCCAAAAAACTTGTCAAGAGATAAGAAAAAAGATATGCTTAGTTAGAGAAAAATCCCGATGTTAAGGTCCAAATTTTCAATTAAGTAATAAATTAAAATGCCTAAAATATCAGACAATAATTTAATGGAAAAAATCGTCTCGCTTTGCAAAAGGCGGGGTTTTGTTTGTCCGGGTTCGGAAATTTACGGCGGCTTGGCCTCAACTTATGATTACGGGCCGTTGGGCGCGGAGCTCAAAAACAATATCAAGAAGCTTTGGTGGAAGTATTTTGTGCAGGACCGCGACGATATGGTGGGACTGGACGGCAATATTATTTTGAGCCCTAAAATCTGGGAGGCCTCGGGACACGTGAAAAACTTTAAAGACCCGCTGGTGGAGTGTAAAAAATGCCACCAGCGTTTTCGATTAGATAAATTAAAAGAGACATCCAAGTGTCCCTCTTGCGGCGGGCCCTTTACTGAACCCAAAATGTTTTCGGGGATGTTTAAGACCACCATTGGCGCGATTGAAGAGGAAGGTCTGGCGGCTTATTTGCGGCCCGAGACAGCCCAGTCCATTTTTGCTGATTTTAAAAATGTGCTGGATTCCACCAGTCAGAAAGTGCCGTTTGGCATAGGTCAAATAGGAAAGGCATTTCGCAACGAAATTACTACCGGACAATTCATTTTCCGGACGATTGAATTTGAGATGATGGAAATTGAGTATTTTATTGCGCCTGACGCCAAATGGCAGAAGATTTTTGAGGACTGGGTGGAGTATATTTATGGCTACGCTGATTTATTGGGTTTGTCCAAGCAGAACTTTTATAATCACGAAATTCCGGATGAAGAACGGGCGTTTTATTCTAAGCGTACCATTGATATTGAGTATAAATTCCCTTGGGGCAATGATGAACTCTGGGCGATTGCCTATCGCACCGATTATGATTTGAGCGCTCACCAAAAGGCCTCGGGCAAGAGCTTGGAATATTTTGACGAGGCCGCTAAGAAAAAATACGTGCCGCACGTGATTGAGCCGACTTTTGGAGTTGACCGAACTTTGTTGGTTTTGTTATGCGAGGCGTATACGGAAGAAAAATTAGACAAAGGTGAAACGCGGGTGGTCTTGAAATTAAAACCCAGTGTCGCGCCCTACAAAGTAGCGGTTTTTCCGTTATTGGCCAATAAGGAAAAATTAGTCGCCCGGGCGCGCGAGATTTACAACGAACTTAAAAAGGACTTCCACGTTTATTGGGATGACCGCGGCAATATCGGTAAACGCTACCGCTGTCAAGACGAAATCGGCACGCCTTTTTGCGTGACCGTGGATTTTGACTCGTTGGAAAAAGATGATGTGACGATACGGGACAGAGACACGATGAAACAGGAGAGGGTGAAAATTAAGGAGCTAACAGAATACTTAGATAAAAAATTGACATAACATTCTGTTATGTCATCCAGGGCTTGACCCGGGATCCAGGATTCTGGATTTCGGCTTTCGCCGGAATGACAGCAAGTTTTATGAATCAAAAACAAATCTTAGAACTGGCGATAAAAATGGGGGCGGCAGCCGACTTGAGAGGGGAGGGGGCGGTGGAAAAATATCTGGACCGGCAGAAAAAGAAATTCAATGCTTTGTCGCCAAAAAAACAAACCGAGTTTGATAAGGAGCGGCTGGTTAATCCGTATATGGATTCTGGCGTCTGGGCGGATAATGGCCGGCCGGTGAAAAAAGTAATGGCCGGCATAGATATTTGTTCGGGGGATGTGATGCTGGCCAAGTCCTTAGGCGTTGACACAATTATCAATCACCATCCGTTGGGCAAGGGATTGGCCATGCTGGATGAAGTGATGCATTTGCAGGCGGATGTGCTGGCAATGTATGGCGTGCCGATTAACAT
>Ga0210049_1005007_pt1 | contig 11406 bp, 14 predicted proteins | sample CryGeyCG2014_300_2_FD_183964 | JGI IMG/M metagenome (GOLD analysis project Ga0210049, IMG submission 183964) | Groundwater microbial communities from aquifer - Crystal Geyser CG06_land_8/20/14_3.00 (SPAdes) (version 2) | ecosystem: Environmental > Aquatic > Deep subsurface > Groundwater | place...
CAAAGGGCCAGGCGTCATCTTATCGTTGCAAATGCTTTACTTGAATTCGAAGCCCGTTTGGGCAAGTTCACGGTCCGGCCCAATCCCGATGGCGCCAATCTGAGGCCAGAGCTGGATATGCTCGACACAAACTTCAAGTTTTATAAACGTGTCACCGACGACCCAGACTTCGCTAAATTTTTCCTGGACTGGCTATTTGAAAGGTTCAGGAGGGGGTTGGGGTAGAAAATAACGGGAATTTAAAAACTGGCCATCGCGAGGTAAGAATGCCCTCCACTTCCTCAATCAAAAAGGGAGACATGGTCCGAAAGATCATGGACTCCCAAATGGTCGGGATCGTTCTCAATATCCGCTGGGATGAACAGCTTGAAGTCCACATGGCGAGGGTTAAGTTTGGCAACGGTGTGCAGACCCTGCCCATGGATGAGATTGAGCCCTTTGGAACAGAATCGGCCGACATGTGGGAAGACTTGAAGTCTTTACGATTCGGACGATCCCAGGCTTTTCGGACCTTGATGACTTTCGAAAGGCTTCGTCGGCCACCTACTCCTATCTCCAACACCTTTGGTACCGCTCGGGCCAGTTTTTATCCATATCAATTCAAACCACTGCTGAAATTTCTTGAAAACCCTGAACAGCGGGTTCTGATTGCTGACGATGTCGGTCTTGGAAAAACCATTGAAGCCGGTTATATCCTTCGGGAGTGGCAGGCTCGTCATCCTATCCGTAATGTTCTAATTATTGTTCCAGCTCGTCTTCGGACAAAATGGAAACACGAGTTGAAGAACCGTTTTGGTGAAAACTATGAGATTGTAGGAGCCCAAGACATCAGAAAAGAGCTTAAGGCAGTCATGCGAGGAAAAGACCTGTCCGACTTTCAGTGGATCTCAAGTTACGAAACGATGCGTATTCCGGATTTAATTGATCTCTTTAAGGAAGTTCGACCCTCCTTGGATCTTCTCATTATGGACGAAGCGCACCGAGCTCGGAATAGAAAGACGAGTCAATATCGAATTGCGCGTGCTGTGAGTGATTGTGCGGATGCCATTGCGTTTCTCACTGCTACACCAATTCAAACCGGTTTGGATAATCTTTACAGTCTTGTAAATTTGTTAGAGCCAGACAAATACGGAAGTTTTCGAGAGTTTGAGGAGTTGGTTGAGGCAAATCGCCCGATTGTAAGAGCCTGCCACCTTGTTAGCCGTGGTTTCTTGAAGGAAGCAGCCAGCGAACTTGATCGCCTCAAAGAATATCGCCTGACTCGTTCTCTGACAGAAGATCCGTATTTTAAGGACTTAGTGGATCGGCTGTATAACGGTGATCCCAGCGATCGCAGGAAGTTGGTCAGGCTGCAACGAGACTTGAATGACTTTAGTTTAACCGGTCACCTCATCAGTCGCACCCGAAAAACAGAGGTTATGGAAAACTGGCCAGTACGTCTGGCTCAAAATCCGACGATAAAGCTATCAGATGACGAACGGGCTATTTATAATGCGGTGCGAATCATTACTCGATTACTCCATCCTACGGCATCAAGTTGGGGACAGAGCATGGCCGGGTTGATGGCTTTTCGATACACGGCCAGTTGTATTCCAGCCGCTGCTGATTATCTGCAGGCACGTCTGAAGGAAGGGAATGATTTTCTAAATATGCGGATTCCTCAGAAAGAGGTGGAAGTGGAAGTTCTTGAGGAGGAGGGTTCTATAGATTGGGACAGCCAGTATGAGGTGCTAATTCACAAAGATAGGATTATGGAGCAAGTTAAAGAAATCTTGTCACGTCGCCCTGCTCCAGGGGAAGACAGCAAATTCAAGGCTTTCTACAGGGCGCTTCAAGAGATCTGGAGTGACGATGAGGCGAATGGGAGGCATCATCGGAAAGTTGTCGTCTTCTCCTTTTTCAAGCGGACGCTTTGGTATCTTGAGCAGCAACTGAAACACAAAGGGGTGCCCAACTTCATTATACATGGTGATGTCTCTTTCGAGGAACGGGATGAACGTATTGAGAAGTTTCTTGAGTCATCAAAGTACAATGTCCTGCTTTCTTCAGAGGTTGGCGGAGAGGGCATTGATCTACAGAAAGCGTCTGTTGTGGTCAACTATGATCTTCCATGGAATCCCATGGTTGTGGAACAACGAATCGGTCGTATTGATCGAATTGGGCAACATGCGAAGAGATTAGTGATCATAAACCTTGTATCGGACGAGACAATTGAAGAGAGGATTCTGCTTCGTTTGTACCAGAGGATAGGTTTATTCAAAGAAAGCATAGGCGAATTAGACGATATCTTAGGTCCGGTGGAGGTGCGCGATCTTATGATCGATGCTCTCCGTGGAGAGCTTACGGAAGAGCAGGTTGAGGAACAGTTGGAAAGGACGGCGCAGGCGGCTGAGCGTAAGAAGGACGAGGCTGCCCGTCTTTCGAAAGAAGTTGATGGCCTCTTGGCGGCGGATCAGGCCTTTCTTGATGAAATAGATCATTTGGTGAAGCACCGTAGGCTTCCAAGCGCTGAAGATCTGCAAGAGATGCTCATGCAGCTGTTGGAAAGTAAGCATTCTGGGATTCGATTTGAAGAGAAAAGCTCTGGGAAGCCTGCGTTATTGTATTTAGGCACTGCTTTGAGTGCTCTTCAGAACTGGTCCAGCCGATTTGGCACAGAGGGCGTTGGATTGTGTATGCGTGCCCAGCAAGGACCTGTTCCTGTTACCTTTAATGCTGACGTGGCTATGGAGCATCCCCGGGCTGAATTCATTCAGTCCCGTCATCCACTCATTCAGTTTGCTATACATGTAATTGAAAACGATCAAATTAGGAATTCCGGTGCTTTTCGACTGAACGTTGAGTCTTCTTCTTTGTTACCCGGTCTCTGGGTATTGGGCATATGGGGAATTGCCCTTCATGGCTCTCGTTCAGAGAACCGATTGGAGGCCGTAGCGTGCCGGGTTGAAGATGGAGAGCTATTAATAGGCGATGATGTGGAAGAACTTCTTGTAGCTTGTCTTTCTAATAGTTGCGACCTTGACCCTGTACCACCGTTGGAATCTGATGTACTACAGTCCTGCGAAAGTAAATTGAAGTCACATTTCGATCAAAAATATGCGGAGATCGTAAAAGACGCTAAAGAAACCGACGAGAGGAGATTTGCGCGTCTTCGGGCTACGTGGGAACAGACGCTTACAGCACGACGGGATGCAATGAAGAAAAGGCTCGACGACCTGATTGCTCGAGGTGCTAATGAATTTGCTATACGGATGACGCAGGCTAACCTTGATAAACGCGAGGAGGCTCTCCGATCAAAATTAAAAGAGTTTGAAGAAAACATAGCGTTTAAACAGAGTTATAGAGATGTTGCTGTTGGACTCGTCCTGGTTCAGAATTCAGTCAGTAATACATGAGGTGGCGGATGCTCAGGTGGTTTAATAAACTTCTTGATAAGGTCTTTAAGAAGGCTCAGAAACGCAAGAAGTTTGCAAAGAAGTCAGAGGAGGTCCTGCTTACCATAAAATATAAAACAGGAGGACAGCCAAGTGTTGAGATAAGAACAAAGCTACCGGTCACTCCTGTCGCTGCAGCCAAGGTGGATTCGTCTGGTAAGAAGGATCTGTGGGAAGACAGCTTTATTGATTTTGTCGAAGAGCTTCCAAGGCAGGAGAGAGCCACGCGAAGGTTCCATCTTGGGTTGGACTGGGGAACAAGTTTTACAAAACTCATTCTTAGGGACTATGGACAAGGTGAAAAAGGAAATGCTTTTGTGCTGATGCCGGAGGGGGCTGGGAATGGTTTCCGATATCCGTCGGTAACTTTTGTGGACGATGGTAAAATATATTTTGGTACAGAGGCTGAGTTGCGGCGAGTGAACGCTGGTGAACCGATCTTATCATTGAAGATGCTGGTCATTGATCCAAAACGATTTTGTTCATCTGCTCCTGGTAGCAGCAAACTATCATATAAAGATCTTGCGATGCTATTTCTTTCTCACACAATATCCCTTGGTATGAATACTGCTGAGATGCTGGCGAAGCGGGCTGACAAAAAAGCAATTATGGGAATGACTCTTGGCGTGCCTACTGAGCAACTGGAAACAGCTGCTCATAGCAGCATCTACCTTCGGCTTGCTCAGACGGCACATATTATTGCTATGAAACTGGGTGTTGACCCGCAGTCAATGACTGAAACAGAGGCTATGGATGTGATCGCAGAAGCCCACGAGATGTGGGAAACAGGTGGCTATGTAACTGATGATCCAGAGAACTACCATCAATGGCTCCGTCCGGAGTTGGGCGCTGCTATGCTTTGGGGGTTTAAATCTCCAGCCATTGCTCCCGGTCTTTACTCTTGTGTCGATGTTGGAGCTTGGACGACGGATGTTAGTTTTTTCCGAATCCATTCTAGGGCCAGAGATGAGGACTTTGAAGAAGGTGTTGAAAAGTACGGTATTGCGTTCTATGGCGGGGCAAGCCGTCCACCTGGGATGAATTTTGTCGATGAACTTTTAGCAAAAGAACTTAAGATGGCTCGACCTGAAGAATTGCGTGGAAAGGAGGAGCAATTATTGAATGATAAAATTTCTCCTGCAGTTATTGACGAGGCTGTTGACAGGTTTTTCGATACATATCGAATGGGGTTTAATAGTTCATATAATAAGGAGAGAAATCAACCGGCATGGTGTAATCTTAATGTAATGGTTATTGGCGGTGGGTCAAAAGTACCTAAAATAAAAAGACGTTTTAAGGAATTCCCAATAGATGGTGCAGGTTGGAGGGACCCCATTCTTCTATCCAACCTGGGTATTCCGCCAGATCTATACAACATTCCTTCAGATGGTATTGCAGCTAAGAATCAATACCAAGGAGACATTGATTTCCTTCACGTGGCGTATGGTCTTTCCGTTCATAGTGGCGATTTCCCGGAGACAACCCTTTCAACACAAATGGAGCCTTTCACGCCAGAGCCTCGTGTTCGGAGGTTTAAGAGTCCAGAGGAGCTTGGGTATTCTGATAAATAAGGAAAATTGCGGACGAGTGGACGCTGTTTATTTGTTTATTCCGTCAGTTTATCCGGAATATGCGGATGCTCACGGACAATTAGGAAATTAGGGACAGCGGGACTGTTGAAAAAGTGTTTTTCTGGTCTCATGCCGTCATTCCTGAGTAGGCAGGAATCCAAGTCTTTTATAGTATTACTAGATACCCGCTTTCTCGGGCATGACAAAATTATTTACAATAAGAGACTTTTTCAACAGCCCCACAGCGGCCGTTTAAATAAATTAAACCCTGATATGAAGGGACCCGTTTAGGGCCACATCAAATATCAAATAAAATGGGCAGGAACTTCCGGGGCGGCAGGGAGCCAGGGGCATTCGGGGTCGGACCACAGCAACTGTTTGCAATGAAAAGATTATGGTGCGGGAATGGGGCAATTCAAGACCTTAGAACCGCTATTTGGGGCTCGAAATGTAAAGATCAGGCAGCGGGAAAATGAATTTCTCCATGGATACTTGACTTATCGTTATGGATAGTATAATATCCACGTATGATCCTTCACAAAGTCCTGGAATCACTCTTCGGCAGTCCTGCAAAGATCCGCTTGCTGCGGGTCCTTCTCGCCTCTCCGCAGCCCTTGAGCGGAAGGCAGATCGGGGAACTGTCCGGGCTCAGCCATCGGGGTGCTATTCTGGCATTGGAGTCCCTGGTCGAACTCGGAGCCGTGAGGCAGCGTCGGGTCGGGAAGTCATACCAGTATTCCATGGCTCGGGGCAATATCACGGTCGAAAAAATCATTGCGCCTTGCATCAGGGCCGAGGCTGAGTTATTCGACGGCCTGAAAAGAGCCATCACTGAGCAGTTCGCAAAGAATGCGGTCAGTCTCGCTCTCTACGGCAGTCTCGTGAGAGGCACGGAGAAAAGAGGCAGCGATATCGATGTCCTGGCGGTCGTGAGGGATGCACGGATGAAAGCTATCTTGGAGGAAAAAGTCGCATCTCTTGTTCCTTTCTTTCATGAGCGGTTCAACGCTCTTCTGTCCCTGCACTGTTTTACTCTCCGTGAGATCCGGGGCAAGAAGACCCTCCCGTTGATTCAGTCCGTAATGAAGGAAGGCGTGACACTGTCCGGAAAACCAATAAGCGTGCTGCTCAAATGACCAGGATGCGAAAAACGCGGAATGTGGACAAGAGCGAGTATCGGGACTACCTCGCCAAGGCAAAGGATTTTGCGTTTATGATGGACCTATCGCTTGAGCAAGGCAAATGGAACTCGGCGGGGCTTCAGGCCGTCCATGCCGTGATCTCCGCCGGCGATGCGGTTATTGTGTATTACGGCGGCATGCGGAGTATCGAACTTGACCACCGGCAGGTTGTCGGTCTGCTGCACGATATCATCGGAGAGGCTGCATCAACAGCGGGAAAGCACGTTTCCATGGTTGTTGCAAAAAAGAACCTTGTCGAATATGAAAGAAGATCGATCATCCAGGCAGAGGCAAGGGACATGGTGGAGCATGCGAAGAGATTCCTTGAATGGGTGGCTGGCATGCTGCCGAGATGAGGAGAAGCCAAACACAGGAACCCAAAGGGGACATCCTGACTCAAAACAGCGCCCATTTTACTTGACTGAACAAGTAAAGTGAAACATGAGGGTGAGGTCTTTAATTTTGCTCCATGAAATGACAAGATTCAAGACCTGATCCTGTTCTCCCGATAGCTTGAAAGATGGCTCACACAATCAATGAGATGGGTTTTACATTCCGGTCTAATTTCGTTCCCAGGGACTCGGAACAATAGGCACACAAATATTCAAATTTTTCCCCCTCCGGCAGGACCAGGAGCAGCCGTTTACGGACGGGTACCGCCTCTTTGCAGCGAGGGCAATACAGCTCACTCGCTTCAAATTCTTTATAAGCGTCCTGCCGGTTCGGCCCGGAAGGATATGGTCTTCTCTGATCCATAACCTGATCCCGTTAAAAACAGGAGCTGTGTTCTGTCGATAGAGGACAGTTCACAATCTAATATATTTCCCATCCTCGTTTTTGTCAACATGCCCGGCCAAATCTTAACGGCGTAAGGGGGAAAAAGCCAGAGGCGCCGCCTTGCATCGTGAATCAACGGGGGCGGAACACGGTACGGGTCTGAGGGTCTCTGTAAAAATTTCTGAAATTAGGGACAGCGGGGCTGTTGAAAAAGCCTGCCTTTGTCTTTCGTTCAGACCCATGTTACAGGGCAAAAGCAGCATCCCATGATATCCTGCAAATCTGCCCAGGCCGTCTCTCAGAGGGAAATAGATTGTTCCCAAGCCATGCAAATAAGTGCAAAAGCGCCGCCGCAAGGCGCTTGAGGTTGATCACCGCAGCCGTCAGATAGACCTGGATGGCCACGTTATCAAGACCTCGACGAATCGCCCGCCTCAGACCGTGCTGGGTCTTCGACTCTCCCTGGATGCCTTCGACTCGCCAGCGATGACGGCTGTACCAGCGCTTCTCTTGGTCCCAGCGAAACTTCCGGCGACGGGCTCTCAATAAGGCCTCATAGCCATCCACAATCAACGCGGTCCGCACCTTCGCTCCGGGTGAAAGACAACGCCCGGCCAGCCGTGTACTGCTTGTAAGAGGGCTCCAAGCGCTGATCCTTACGGGAGGTCGCCATCGTGGCATCCGGATCCGTGATGCTCCGCTTCTTGGGATAACGAGGCCGTGTGCGCGGGCGGCCCCGTTTCGGTGGCGCACTATGCTCAAGGAGGTAAAGTATCTCGCACTCGCCGCTTGAGTACCTGAGATCATGGAGATATTGGGACAAGAGAATAAGTAAACCTTCTGGAATACTTTTCCTTTAATGGGCGCTGTCCCTATTTGTCCCCTCTTTTCCTTTAATGGGCGCTGTCCCTATTTGTCCCCTATTTGTCCCCATTTGTCCATATGTTAATTCTTCTTGATCCAGAACTGAAGAAGTCCGTCTTTTTCTTCTTGTTTTATCAGTTCATGCTTTGTTAGTGAACAGTATGCTGGAATATCCTTAATCATTGCTACTCTATCTGATACAACCAACACAATTTCGCCTGACTTTACGTGTTTGAACTCTTTAGATAAAAGTGTCACAGGCGTTGAGCAGCACATGCCTTTACCTTTTGCATCTATAAAATGATCATATTTCATATGACATGCTCCCTTGTAGGTTGCATTGGAATGGAAGACAACATATGACGATAGGAAAATGCACTATTTGCCTGTCCCTTCTGGGTCCGTTTTCATGAAATCTCCTTGAATCAGCCCATGGTGAAAAATCTCTACCCTCGTCTCACTCCGCTGCATGGCTCGACAGGAAAGAACTTATTGGGATTTTTCCTGTTTTCTCAAAACATTGGCAATCGCCTGTTCATCACTAATCTGTGAAAGACCGAGGTCCTTGATCTTTATAGAACAGCTCGGCATCTTCTGAGCGTCGATCATCCACTGCGGGACCGGCTTGCCTTTATCCCGAAGCTTCTTTTCCAGGAGCCGGACGACCTCCGGCGAATGACGATAGCCTCAACCCGAAAAATTCTGTTTAAAACTCAGATAGAGCATCCCGTAAACGAGCGCATAGACCAAACTGATTCCTGCCAGAAAATACCCCATGGTCTCCATTGAATCTCCCCCTATAATGATGCATCTTTATAATATTGAAGCTCATTCATCAGGCCCTCCTATAGTACTCATTGGGGCAAAAGAACCCGTTGTTTGAGGCTAAAGGATATCACGAAAAACAGGAAATTACTTGAACGAACCGGCTATTTTTCACAACTTCGGAAAGAGTGATGCCGTACATTCTTCTGTACGTGCGGCTCAGGTGAGCGGAGTCTGAAAAACCAGCGCTATGCGCGGCCTCGGTGAGGGATGCGCCTTGAACGGCGAATTGGACAGCGGTCATCAACCGGACCCACAGGATGTGGCGCCGGAGCGGAATGCCGATCTGCTCGGTGAACAGATGCCTCAAACGGCTTTCCGAAAGACAGGCCTCCCGTGCAAGATCCGCAACGGCCACTTTCCGGGCGAGATATTTCCCCTGCAACAGGTCCAGGGTGGCCTGGATCCTCGGGTCAACGGCTTCCACAGCATGTTCATCGGAATAGCCATCGAGTTCTGTAACGAGTTTTTTATACACGTCGTGGGCCTGCCCGCATGATCCGAGATCATTGCCAGGGGTACCGATACACCCCCGCAGCCTGTTTATAAGATCGTCATCAAGTATTTTGACCTTCCCTTTCCCCAGATGCCGTCTTGCAAGCGTTTTGGCAACATCGGATTGATGGTCGATCAGCAGATGGATCCAGGAGTGGGCATCGCAGGGACTGATCAGCAGGTGGGGGTGGTCGGACCCGACGATAATCCCGCCGCATTCTACGGAGGATCCATCCGTCAGCAACTGAAAGAGCCCCTCCCGGTTGACGATGACCTGCAGGGCATAGTGATTGTGCACGGTGGTGGCGGGGCAGCGCCCCATAAAAAGTAAATGGCCAGGCCAGAAATAACCACAGTATTTAGTAAACGCCATTTCCATAAAGCTTCTTTGGGAGCCCCTCTTTCAAGGGTGATGAATGATAGGAATTTGCTTTCAAAAGCATATCAGGAATATACCTTCGAATGGGTTGGTTATCAAGATATAAATTTTGCTTCAGTTGTTTGTTGACAATATGCTGTGCCTCCTGCCTCCTCTCATAATTTGCCTGGCACCGAGATTCTTTCCAATAAAGATGAAATCAAAGACGTAATCGATAATGGTTTTGTAATTGAGGCCAAGTATGGTAGATTAGCTAAAGCAAAAATTTTCCCATTCAATAGAAAACGGTGCGATAATTTTTATAGGCAGAAGCGTGTTGAAGTCATATTTGCCATTCACGGAGATACCATTGTAACAGTCACCGTCTATGTTTTTTACGGGAATTGGGAGAGTACAGAATGAAAATAACATACGATGAAAAAAAAGACTTGCTTTATATCCGGTTCGACGAAAAAAAGCAGGATGTTGTGAACAAAAGGGTTGCAGAAGATATTGTGCTCGATATGGGAAGTGAAGACAAAATTATCGGCATCGAAATTCTGGAAGCCTCAAAGCATATTGACCTCATGTCCCTATTGCCGATAGAATATGATTTGCAGAAGAAATAGCTTTCGCCCCCTGGGTCCTGCTTTTAATCCGTAGTCTGTCATCTGTCTACCGCCATCTGTCGTCCGCCATCTGTCCTCTGTTTTTAATCTGCCCACCGCCCACAGCCCACTGAAGTACTGCCTTCTGGTTCTTCACTGTCGTCCGCCCTCTGTCATCTATCTTCCGTCCTCTGGTTTCCAGTCCCTTCTCCCTAAGCATTAATATTCCTTGCAATTTCACCCTCAATTTGGTAATAATCCTTAAATGCAGACTTGAATATTGGAATCGGCAACGATAACCATGAGAACTATGTCACATTGGCAATGGAGAGAAACGAGGCGTTGAGTGGAGTTTGGAAAATGGCTAAAGAGTTTACGGTCATTATAGAACAGGATGAAGAAGGTTACTTCGACAGGCAAAGAGATTATTTCTCTGCTGAAGAAGGCAGGATTTGCTCTGGAAAGGCAGAAGGGTAGTCATGTATTTCTGAAACATGCGAAAGTGCGGGGATATGGATGATCCGGGTCTACTTTGACAGTTGCGTTTACAACAGGCCTTTCGATGATTATCAAAAAAGCGAACGGATCTTTATTATATGCCGAAAACATTGAGTGAAATTAAAAAGCAAGGATGGGATGCGCTGGTGAAAAAGCTGGGGCTTTCCGGCGCAACCATGTTCATTATGGAACATGAGAAAGGATCCGGCGATTATACAGAGGAACGGAAAAAGATTTTTGCCGGGAAAAGCGTTGACGAGATAGAACGAGAAATCAGGACATTAAAATCCAAGCAAAAGGTGAAGAGGGAAAATCGCTAAGCCTATAAAGGAGTTAGGAGTGAAAGCGGACCTCATCCCGAAACGCGATGTGCGGGAGGAACTGCGAGAGACCATTCTCAGAAAGGCAGCGGCACGGCGTGCCTCGTGGTCTCGATGAACTGGAGGCACTACATCGGCGCTGAAGAAGGCGGGATTTTAAGGGATATTCTTTTAAGTTGCTGGTGATACAACACTTAACGACTGGCACCCGCCGGTTGATTTATTCTCAGCGCCGGTTCCACTCACTGCGGAGCGAATGCAATGCAAACGAAGATAAGAACAAAGCAGGACATCATAGACGCTCTGCATCAGAATCGATCTCATCTGAGAGGACTCGGTGTCGGAAGGATAGGATTGTTCGGTTCTTTTGTTCGTGGGGAACAGCATCCCGATAGCGATATTGATCTGCTGGTTGAGTTCGAAGCGGGACGAAAGACGTTTGATGCCTTCATTAAGCTTTCCTTCTTTTTAGAAG
>Ga0210049_1005010_pt1 | contig 11403 bp, 9 predicted proteins | sample CryGeyCG2014_300_2_FD_183964 | JGI IMG/M metagenome (GOLD analysis project Ga0210049, IMG submission 183964) | Groundwater microbial communities from aquifer - Crystal Geyser CG06_land_8/20/14_3.00 (SPAdes) (version 2) | ecosystem: Environmental > Aquatic > Deep subsurface > Groundwater | place...
TAATGATTTTGGCTATCTCTCGGATTCTTCTTTCTCTTTGGCTATTAGGACCTCTGGCTAAAAGCAAAACTTGTCTTGTGTAAAGCCGTTCTCGATCCCCAGGGCTTAAAGGAATATTTATACACCAAAGCCTAACTGTACTCTTGGCCACACCCAACTCTTTTCCTATTTCTCTATAACTGAATCCTTTCTTTCGAAGCTTAATTGCTTTTAATTTTAATTGAGAGCATTTTGATTTGTCCATTTTTATTTAGGTTCTTACTCTACCAATTAAGTTATGGGGACAAAATTCTAGGGACAAGGGAAATTCCACCATTTTCTTAAGTCAAAACCAAATTGTCCAGGTTCAGCCACGCCAATTAACATAAAGAAGGTATTAACAAAAACCCAGGCACCATAGATTATTAAAAGACCGAACATAACAGAAGTCATCAATTTTTTGGCTGTCTGAAGAGTACTTGGGCTAGCGCCAGCAAAAAAGAACATCACTCCCCCAATCACCAGAAATAGGGCAGCCAAGGGAGGGACAATTTTAAATAAAACAAAATTAACAATATTTTGGAATAAAACAAAAAAATCACAGAGTTGGCAAGGTTCCTGATCTTTACCACCACAAGAAACGAGAGCTGCTTGGGCAGAGCCAACTAATAGCCAATAACCAATAACTAATAAGAGAATGGTAAACAAGATTTGTTTTTTCATAATTCTTATGCCCCCGGAAGGACTCGAACCCTCAGAATCTCCTGTTCCGAAGACAGGCGCTCTATCCAATTGAGCTACGGGGGCTTCATTAATTCTATCAGAATAATTGAAAAAAACAAGGTTTTGAGTTAAGATTAAAGCAATGATTATTCCAAAAGAAGTAAAACTTGTTATTACCCAATTAAAAAAACAAGGTTTTGAGGCCTATATTGTTGGAGGTTGTGTTCGGGATTTTTTAAGAGGGGTGGAACCTGAAGATTGGGATGTGGCAACCAATGCCAAACCCGAAGAAATTGGTAAAATATCTTTAAGAAGCTTTGCCGATAATAAATTTGGAACAGTGACAGTTTTAACTGGCTCAGAAACCCCAAAATTAAAGGAAATTGAAATTACTCCTTATCGAATTGATGAGAAATACAGTGACAAAAGACACCCTGATAAAATAAGATGGGCAAAGACAATTGAAGAAGATTTAGCCAGGAGAGATTTTACAATTAATGCGATGGCAATGAATAAAAAGGGTGAAATTATTGATCCTTTTTCTGGGAAAAAAGATCTTGAGAATAAAATTATTAGAGCAGTGGGTAATCCCGATGAGCGATTTAATGAAGATGCTTTGAGAATGATGAGAGCAGTGAGATTTGCCACCACTTTGAGTTTTGAAATTGAGTCAAAAACTACCCAGGCAATTAAAAAAAATGCAATTTGGCTACAGGCAATTTCCAAAGAAAGAATCAGAGACGAATTTTTAAAAATTATTATGGCAGAAAAAGCAGCCGATGGTATTGAACTTTTAAGATTGTTAGGTTTATTAAAATATATTATTCCAGAATTAGAAGAAGGATATAAGGTTACTCAGAATAAGCATCATATTTATGAATGTTATGAACATGCCATTTTTTCTTTAAAATATGCTGCTCAAAAAAAATTTAATAAATATGTCAGATTAGCAGCTTTATTTCATGATATTGCCAAACCTCGGGTTAAAGAAGGTGAAGGACCGGATGCCACTTTTTATAGCCATGAGATTTTAGGGGCAAAAATGACAATTCAAATTCTAAATCGTCTAAAATTTCCCAAAAAAGATATTGAAAAAATTACTAAATTAGTCAGATATCACCTTTTTTACTATAATGTCGATGAAGTTGGGGAATCTTCAGTTAGAAGATTAGTTAGAAAAGTTGGGCCAGAAAATATGGCAGAGTTATTGCAAGTGAGATATGCTGACCGGATTGGTTCGGGCGTTCCTAAAGCCGAACCTTATAAATTAAGACATTTAAAATATATTATTGAGAGGGTTTCTCAAGATCCAATTTCGGTAAAGATGTTAAAAGTTAATGGTAATGATGTAATGAAAATTCTGGGAATTCAACCAGGACCGAAAGTAGGACAAATTTTAGATGTTTTACTTGGCTATGTTTTAGAAGACCCTCAAAAAAATAAAAAAGAATTTTTGGAAAAAGAAATTATCAAATTAGGTAAATTATCTGATGAAGAATTAAGAAAGTTAATCCAAGGAGCTAAAAAAGAAACAGAAAAAATAGAGATAAAGAGAGACGAGATGACAAAGAAAAAATATTGGGTGAGTTAGGGGGGGGGCGCTTCGGCAATAAAGTTTTCATTCACCGACTGTTCTCGCCCCAGTGGCGAGACAGTCTGCGTTCTCAGTCTGTTGTTCCACTTCGCGGAAACCATGCCAACAGACCTGCGAAAGCTGTCTGAAAACTTGTTGCCTCGCTTTTAGGAAGTTATTTTATTGGATAACCGGGGGCTGGTGTAATGGTAACATATGCGCTTCGGGTGCGTAGGATTAGCGGTTCGAATCCGCTGCCCCCGATTGGGCTTATAGGTAAATGGCATACCGCGGTCTTCGCATGACCGAGTTCCGAGTTCGATTCTCGGTGAGTCCACATTAGCTACTGAATTAATTACTGAATTAATTCAGTAATTAAATTTATGGCAAGAAGAAAATTAAGCGAAAAAAATATCCGTAAATTGACGAAAATGGGCGGAGGTAAAAGTTTTGGCATTACCCTGCCGATTGAAATGGTCAGGGAATTGAAATGGCGGGAGCGTCAGAAAATCTCTGTTCGGAAATTCGGCCAGAAAATTATTCTTCAGGATTGGGAAAAGTAATTTCCCTTCTTAATATTATGGATACTAAACAATTAGGAAACCTTGGTGAAAAAATTGCTGCTGATTTCTTAAAAAAGAAAGGGTATAAAATCTTGGATAAAAATTATATTCCAAAATGGATGCATGGTCCAGAGAAAAAAGAAATTGATATTATCACCAGGAAAGGTAATATAATCTCTTTTATTGAAGTAAAAACTCTAGGTGGCGATAGTCAAATTTTTTCACCAGAAGATAAAGTTGATTTTTTGAAACAAAGAAAAATAATCAAGGCAGCTCAAAGTTATCTTTTGGAAAAGAAAATTAATCCTGAAACAAGGTGGCAGATTGACGTCATAGCAATTAAAATTGATTTCGCATCGAAGAAGGCCAAAATAAAACACCTAAAAAACGTTGTGTATTAAATCTTGACACCAATTTTTAATTTGCTAAACTAAGATTAGTTTAGACTGGTAAGAAAGTTTTGTCCGCTCGAAGCGGACAATTTTTATAAAGCTCCTCTCGTCATTTTGCATTTTGCATTTTGCATTTGACCGAACGGAGTGAGAGAACATGGACATAAAAAGCTTTACATCGGCCATAGCTCAAATCGCTGAAGAAAAAGGAATACCTTTTGAAAAGGTTATTGAAACCATTGAAATGGCCTTAGCCGCTGCTTATAAAAAAGATTATGGGAAAAAGGGTCAAGTAATTAAAGCCAAACTTAACCCGGAAACTGGCGAAGTAAAATTTTGGCAGGTAAAATTAGTAGTTGATGATTCAATGATTCTTTCAGAAGAAGAAATATCTAAACTGAGAGAGAAAAAGATCGAAGAAGAACCCGCCTTCGCTGAAGCTACGGCGGACAAGGAAAAAGTCCGTTTTAATCCAGAAAGACATATAATGTTAGAGGAAGCAAAAAAGAAAAATCCTAAAATTAAAACAGGCGAAGAATTAGAAATCCTCTTAGAAACTCACAGAGACTATGGGAGAATTGCTGCTCAAACGGCAAAACAAGTAATTTTGCAAAGAATTCGGGAGGCTGAAAGAGAAGCTATTTTGTCCGAATTTAAATCAAAAGAAGGAGAAATCGTTTCAGGAATTGTTCAAAGAATAGAAGGGCAAAACGTATTTTTGGATATTGGCAAAACAGTTGGGGTTTTACCAAAAGAAGAACAGGTGCCTGGAAAATTTTACAGAATAGGCCAAAGACTTAAAGTTTATCTTTTGAAAGTAGAAGAGTCGCCGAAAGGACCAATTATCTTTTTATCAAGAGCTTATCCAAAAATAATTTCTAAACTTTTTGAATTAGAAGTGCCAGAAATTGCCCAAGGCCAGGTGATTATTAAATCAATTGCCAGAGAAGCAAGCTCAAGATCAAAAATTGCGGTTATCTCTTTAGCTGAAAGCATCGACCCCATAGGTTCTATGGTTGGTCAAAAAGGAACGAGGGTAGCGGCGGTAATTAATGAGTTGGGCGGAGAAAAAATTGATATCATTGAATGGCAAGAAGATCCAGAAAAATATATTGCTAATAGTTTAGCTCCGGCTAAGGTCTTGGAAGTGAAAATTGAACCAAAAAATAAAGCGGTGGCTATTGTTCCGGAAGACCAATTATCCTTGGCCATTGGTAAAAATGGCCAGAATGTTCGATTGGCAGCCAAATTAACTGGCTGGAAAATAGATGTGAGAAGCCCAGAAGCTGTCGAGGAAGAAAAGAAAGAACTCTCCTCCGCTGAAGCTGCGGAGGGCAAGGAAAAGAAGATTAAAATAAAAGTTAAGCCTAAAACTAAAAGTGTAAAGCGCAAAACCACAGCTAAAAGCTCAAAACTTTAAGTTTTAAGTTTTAATTTTTAGTTTTATTATGTTATACATACCTATCACTATTTCTCTTTTTACTTTAGTTTTTACTTTCTTTTTAATTCAAAAAATTAAAAAATCACCACCCGGGATCGGTGAAGCGGTAAAAATTTCCCAGGCAATTAGGGAAGGTGCTGTTTCTTATTTAAAAAGGCAATACAAAACAATTAGTCTTACTGCTCTGGTTATCTTTTTTCTTCTTTGGTTAGCCCTTGGATTTAAAATCGCCTTGGGTTTTTTAATTGGAGCAGTTGTTTCAGCAATATCCGGTTTTATTGGGATGATGGTTTCTACTCAGGCAAATTTGAGGGTAGCTGAGGCAGCTAAAAAGGGACTAAGGGAAGCTTTTTCTTTATCTTTTCAAGGTGGAACAGTGACAGGGTTTTTAGTTGCTTCTCTTGGACTTCTTTCAATCTCTCTTTTTTATCTTTTAACCCAAGATTTAAAAGGATTGGTAGCCTTGGGTTTTGGGGGATCCTTGATTTCGGTTTTTGCTAGGTTAGGTGGAGGAATTTATACCAAAGCAGCTGATATTGGGGCCGATTTAGTTGGCAAGATAGAAAAAGGGATTCCAGAAGATGACCCCAGAAACCCGGCGGTAATTGCTGATTTGGTTGGCGATAATGTTGGCGACTGCGCTGGCATGGCGGCTGACCTCTTCGAGACTTACGTTGTTACTCTAGTAGCCGGGATGCTTTTGGGTGGTCTTATTTTTCCCTTTTTTCAAGAAGCAGTTTTATTACCCTTAATTTTGGGCTCGGTGGCGATTTTAGCCTCAATTTTAGCTACTTTCTTTGTTAGGTTAAGAAAAGAAAACCCCAAAGGAGACTACAACCCACCCACCACGTCCGAGGTGCCTTTTAGGAGGGAGGTGGGAGGGTCGGAGTCCCACTCGCTTCGCGAGCGGGCCCCTCAAGTTCCTTTCGGGGAAGGTATCATCGGCGCCCTTTACAAAGGATTAGCGGCGGCTGCCCTTATTTCAGCTATTGGTTTTTATCCAGTTATTAGAGAATTAGGAAAAAATTTAACAAATAATCCAAATTCACTTTATCTTTCTGCCATTATTGGTCTTTTAGTGGCAGCCGGTATCTTTTTAATTACTGAATATTTCACCTCCAAAAAATACCGACCGGTTCAATCGATCGTTAAAGCCTCAGTCACCGGTCATGCTACCAATATAATCACTGGATTAGCGGTAGGAATGAAATCTACTATTTTACCAATTATTTTAATTTGTTTGGGAATTTTAATTAGTTTTTGGTTAGCTGGTCTCTATGGGTTAGCCATAACCACAGTTGCCATGCTCTCTTTAGTGGGAATAATTATCGCCTTAGATTCTTATGGTCCGATTACTGATAATGCTTCTGGTATTGTTGAAATGTCAAGCCAGGGAGAGGAAGTAAGAAGGGTTACCGATGCCTTAGATGCTGTTGGTAATACAACAAAAGCCGTGACCAAAGGTTATGCCATTGCCTCAGCTGGATTAGCCGCCTTAGTTCTCTTTTCTGTTTTTACTCAAGAAATTTTGGATCTTGGGGGTAAAGTTCAATTTCTTTTAGAAGACCCAAAGATTTTAATTGGTCTTTTTATCGGCGGCCTACTACCTTATTTCTTTGCATCTCTGGTCATGGAAGCAGTTGGCAAAACCGGAGCCAAAGTAGTCGAAGAAGTCAGAAGACAGTTCCGAGAAATTAAAGGAATAATGGAAGGCGAGGTTTTGCCAAAATATGGTCTTTGTGTCGACATTGTCACAAAAGCAGCAATTAGAGAAATGATGGTCCCTGCTTTAATTCCAGTTGTTACTCCGATTTTAGTTGGCTTTATTTTAGGACCGGAAGCCTTAGGCGGGCTTTTAGTCGGTTCAATAGTCACTGGTCTTTTTATTGCTATTTCCATGACTTCAGGAGGAGCAGCCTGGGACAATGCTAAAAAATATATTGAAGAGGGAAACTTAGGAGGCAAAGGTAGTTTTGCCCATCAGGCAGCTGTCACCGGAGATACCGTGGGAGACCCTTGCAAAGACAGTGCAGGGCCCGCAATTAATCCAATGATTAAGGTTCTTAATATTGTAGCATTATTAATTGTTGGATTTTTGATTTAAACCCCGCTAGAAATTTTTAATTTCTAAACGGGGTAAATAAAAAGACAGTGGTGCGAAAACTTACCCCACTGTCTTAGGAGAAAATCCTTGTCAGGATTTGGTAAATTGGGTAATAGATTGAGGCGCAGATGACTCCATTCCTGAAAAGATTACCGATGAGAAGAATTAACAAACCGTTTTTTATTTCTAGTACCTTTACTGTGGCAATTACAGCAGCTGGCAAACCATAAACAAAAGGGACAAAGCCACAGGTGAGGATTGTCCAATTTTTCTGGCGGCTTAGCCAATTTGTTATTCGCTTTTTAGGCCCAGCTGTTTTAAAATTGTTATCTCTAGATTGCCACCAACCCAGCCATTTCTTAATTGTTGTTTCCTTGATAATTCCTCTGCCTATTAACCACCTCTCTGCTAATCCAATCCCATAATAAGTTATGGTCATGGTTAAAGAAGTCCAAAGGGTTGTATAGGCGAAGGTCTGCCAAATCGGAACTCCTCCTTTTGACCATAACCCAACGGTAATTTCAGGATGTAACCACATAGTGAAAAACCCGACTATTTGTTCCCACTCCAATTTCTATCTCCTTTCAATGTGCTGATCGGCTTAAAAGCCAAAAGTAATTTTAATCTATTTTTAGATAAATATCAACAATGAAGACCACAATTCAAAAATTACCAAAATCCCAGATTGAAATTTTTTTTGAAATTCCAGCCGAGGAATTTAAAGATTATTTCGAGGAAGCCATTTTAAATTTGGGCAGAGAAATTGAAATAGAGGGATTTCGGAAAGGCAAGGCACCTAAGAAAATTATCGAAGAGAAAATCGGACCTGGTAAGGTTTTAGAAGAAGTAGCTAGCCTGGCAGTGAAAAAAAGTTATATTAGAGCAATTTTAGAAAATAAGATTGAGGCGATTGGCAGGCCAGAGATTCAAATAACAAAAATTGCCAAAGAAAACCCCTTAGAATTTAAAGCTAAGGTTTTTATTTTACCAGAAGTTAACCTGCCGGATTATAAAAAAATTGCTTTAAAAATCAAGCCAAAAGAGATTTCGGTTGAAGAAAAAGAAGTCGATGAAGCAATAAGCCTTTTGCAGAAATCTCGGGCAAAACTTTTAGCAAAAGATGGTGCTTGTGAAATCGGAGATTTTGTTGAAATTTCTTTCCAGTCTCAGCAAATTGAAGGAGGTGAAGAAAAAAAAGATTCTTTTATTTTAGGACAAGGCCGTTTCATCCCTGGATTTGAGGAAGAACTTTTCGGAATGAAACCGGGTTCAAAGAAAGAGTTTTCCTTAAATTTCCCCAAAAATTATTTCAATAAAAATTTAGCTGGGAAACCAATTGATTTTCAAGTGAAGATGATATCAATTTCCAAAATAGAATTACCAGAGATTAATGATGATTGGGCAAAATCTCTTGGTAATTTCGAAAATTTAGAAAGCTTAAAGAAAAATATTCAAGAGGGAATAAAAATGGAAAAAACTGAGGAAGAGAAGCAGAGAAACCGAGGGGAAATTTTAGAAAAAATTAAAGAAAATGCCTCTTTAGAAATTCCAGAGATTTTGATTGATTATGAAAAAGGGAGAATGATTGAGGAGTTAAAAACAAACCTCCAGAATCAGTTCCAAATGAATTTTAATGATTATTTGAGCCGCATTAAAAAAACCGAAAAAGAGATTTCAGATTCTTTTTTACCAGAATCTGAAAAGAGGGTTAAGAATTTTTTGATTTTAAGAGAGATTGCTAAAAGAGAAGAAATCTCGGTCTCTGATGAGGAGATCAAAGAAAAAATAAGCGAGACATTAAAAAGTTATCCCAACGTTGAAAAAGCCGAAAAGGAGCTTGCCCGCCTAAGTTTTGTTCCGCAAAATTTTGGCGGGCTTGCCTTAGAGAAATTAAAGGAGTATTATGAAGGAGTAATCAGAAACGAAAAAGTTTTTCAATTCTTAGAAAGTTTTATCAAACCATGAACCTCATTCCTACTGTAATTGAAAAATCTCAATATGGAGAAAGGGCTTACGATATTTATTCCCGACTTTTGAAAGATAGGATTATCTTTTTAGCCGGTGTTATCACTGACCCGGTAGCTAATTCCGTTATTGCCCAAATGCTCTTTTTGGCTTCTCAAGACCCAAACAAAGATATTAAACTTTATATCAATACCCCCGGTGGTTCGGTGACAGCCGGAATGGCAATTTATGACACTATGCAATATGTTAAACCTGACGTTTCCACTGTCTGCGTGGGGTTGGCAGGCTCAATGGGAGCAACTTTATTGGCAGCCGGAACCAAAGGTAAAAGATTTGCCTTACCCAATGCTGAAATTTTACTCCACCAGGTAATGGGCGAAGTCGGTGGTCAGGCAGTAGAAATTGAAATTTCGGCTAAACATATTGTAAAAATTAAAGAAAAATTAAACCAAATTTTATCTAAACACACTGATCAGCCATTAGAGAAAGTAGAGAAAGATACTGACCGGGATTTCTATTTATCAGCTGAAGAGGCCAAAGATTATGGCATTATTGATGAGGTGATAAAGGCAAAAGAATAGGACCATTGAAAATAAGTTAGTTCTCATTTTGGGGGACCCAGCCCCCGTTTTTATTTTCCCATACTTGACTTATCTAAAAATTTTTACTAAAATTAATTTGTAAAAATTAACACTTCGACAAGCTCAGTGTTAACCCTGAACTTGTTGAAGGATTAACTTTGAAATTTGGTGTTCATCAAATCCCTAATATCTTAAAAAGATGATGTATAACCAATTTTCTAATCAAAACTATGAATCAATCTATCCTAATTATCTTAGGGTTTTTTGTCCTATCACTTGGGGCAGTTTTAGGTTACTTTACTCGTCAGTCAATTGCCAAAAAACAGGTTGGCACCATCGAAGCCAAGCTTCAAAAGAAAGTTTCTCAAACCAAACAAGAAACTGAAGCGATAATTACTGAAGCTAAAGAAAAAGCTCAAAAAATTCTTGAAGAGACAAAAAAAGGAGAAGAGGAAAGAAAAAGAGCGCTCTTAAAAACCGAAGAGTTATTATTCAAAAGAGAGGATATCTTGGTAGAAAAATCCAATATTTTAGAAAAAAAAGAAAGAGAATTCATTAGAAAAGTCAATGAACTTCGGAGAATTAAAGAAACCCTAGAAAATCTAAAAACTGAGGCTGAAAGCAATTTAGAAAGAATTTCCGGTTTAAAAAAAGAAGAAGCAAAAGAAGAACTGCTTTCCAGTTTGGAGAAAGAATATCAAGAAGAAATCCTCCAAAAATTAAAGAAATTAGAAGAAACTGGAAAAGAAAAATTGACTTCTCGGGCCAGAAAAATAGTTGCCCTGGCTATCCAAAAATATGCGGCCCCTTGCTCTTCAGAGATTACGACAACCACCTTAGCCCTACCAAGCGAAGAAGTTAAGGGGAGGATTATTGGTAAAGAAGGAAGAAATATCCATACATTGGAAAAATTAACTGGTGTTGAGGTTATTGTTGATGATACACCAGAAGTGGTGGTTATCTCAGCTTTTGACCCAATTAGAAGACAGATTGCCAAAACCGCCTTAGAGAAATTAATCCAAGATGGAAGGATTCAACCAGCCAAAATCGAAGAGCAGGTAATAAAGGCTCAAGAAGAAATTTCGAGCCAAATAAAAGAAGCTGGGGAAGCAGCCTGTTATGATACTGGAGTTTTAGGTTTAGATCCAAAATTACTCCAACTTTTAGGAAGATTAAAATTTAGAACCAGTTATGGCCAGAATGTTTTACTTCATTCAATTGAAGTTTCTCATTTAGCGGCCGCCCTAGCCTCAGAAATAGGAGGAGATAGTCAGGTTGCCAAAAAAGCCGGCCTTTTACATGATATTGGCAAAGCAGTCGATCATCAAATTCAGGGCTCCCACACTGATATTGGGATAAAAATCTTAGAAAAATTTAGAGTAGAAAGTGAAGTAATTAAAGCAATAAAATCTCACCATGAAGAATACCCTTATGAAAGTTTGGAGGCAATTTTAGTTCAGGCTGCTGATGCCATTTCTGGGGCCAGGCCAGGAGCAAGAAAAGAGAGCCTGGAAAGTTATTTAAGAAGATTAACTGACCTGGAAAATATTGCCCTTTCTCAGCCTGGCGTTGAGAAAGCCTATGCCATTCAGGCCGGTAGAGAAATCCGAGTTTTTGTTAAACCAGAAAAAATTGATGATCTAGGAGCAAAGAAATTAGCTAAAGAAATTGCTAATAAAATTCAAGAGGAATTAAAGTATCCAGGCGAAATCAAGGTTAATGTTATTAGGGAGATGAGGGTGGTGGAATACGCGAAGTAAATAGTTTTGAGTTGTTAGTTTATAATTATAAGTTAATAAAAAGCGCCCCTTCGGGCGCTTTTTGTTTTGAGCGGGCGATGGGAGTCGAACCCACGTCATTTCCTTGGGAGAGAAATATAATAGCCGTTATACGACGCCCGCAATCGGGGTATCCAGATTCGAACTGGAACTAAATCCTCCCAAAGGACTCGTGCTACCGTTACACTATACCCCGTATACCTTATTATATATCATCTTGTGCTATTAAAGTCAAAAAGTGATATAATATATAAAGGCAATGGACTTCAAAAAAATCCTTGAACAATTTAATCTCCCGGCCCAG
>Ga0210049_1005016_pt1 | contig 11395 bp, 13 predicted proteins | sample CryGeyCG2014_300_2_FD_183964 | JGI IMG/M metagenome (GOLD analysis project Ga0210049, IMG submission 183964) | Groundwater microbial communities from aquifer - Crystal Geyser CG06_land_8/20/14_3.00 (SPAdes) (version 2) | ecosystem: Environmental > Aquatic > Deep subsurface > Groundwater | place...
CCGCTCGGCGGCAGGCGCGTCATCCGGGGCTGGGACGAGGGTGTGGCGGGCATGAAGGAGGGCGGCTCGCGCACGCTGGTGATCCCGCCGGAGATGGGTTACGGCCCGCGCGGTGCGGGCGGCGTGATTCCGCCGAATGCGACGCTGGTGTTTGACGTGAAGCTGCTCAAGGTGATTCGCACCGAGATGATGGATACCAAGCTCGGTGAAGGCGAAGCCGCCGCCGCAGGGCAGCACGTGACCGTGCACTACACCGGCTGGCTGTTCGACAAGAACGCGGAAGGTAACAAGGGCACGAAGTTCGACAGTTCTCGCGACCGCGACGAGCCCTTCGACTTCCCGCTCGGCCAGGGTCATGTGATCCAAGGCTGGGACGAAGGCGTGCAGGGCATGAAGGTGGGCGGTCAGCGCACGCTGGTGATTCCGCCGGAGATGGGCTACGGCAGGCAGGGCGCGGGTGGCGTGATCCCGCCGAATGCGACGCTGGTATTCGAAGTCGAGTTGTTGGGTGTCAATTAACGCATCCCCGTTGTATGCGGCTGGGGCCATCATCCCTACTGATTAAGGAGCAACGATGAAATCACTTTTAGCCATAACGGGCATGCTCGTTCTGCTTGGTTCTGCTTCGGCATTTGCCGCCGAACTCAATATTCCGATGGAATTCGAATACCTGGCGCTCGACGGGAAAAAGGTCCTAACAAATTCCTTTCGGCATAAGAGCCGGCTGGAGTTTGGCCAGGGGACCCATAAAATTGCTGTCCGCTACCAGGATATGGTTAAAGATGATTATGGAAGCGACGAGAGCCTGATCAAGTCGGCGCCTTTGATCATCACGATAACGGTTGATGGTGATCATCACTACGTGCTTAGCCCGGCAGAAGGCAAGGTGATCAAAAACCCCAAAACTTTCGCCAAGAACCCGGCAGTAAAAATTTCCCGCAGTGACAATGGTCCAGTCAGTTACCAGGTAGTGAACACGAATTGGGAAGAAGAAAGTTTTGTGTCCCGCTTGTTCAGCGGAAATCAGGAGCAAGACATTACAGGTGAGGCCGTCACCGCAACGGGCAGTGGCGCATCTTTGGCGGAAACAGGCGCACCCGCGCAAACCGCAGCACCGGTGTCGGCGGGGAAACCCGGCGCGACATCGGTAGCTCTGTCAACCGCTGCAACCGAGACAGACCGTGGCAATAAAAGTGCAGGCGTTAACTCGCAGCAGATGCTGCAATACTGGTGGACACAAGCTGACGAGAAGACCCGCAGGGAGTTTATGGGCTGGGTCAGGTCACAGCCTTAAAGAGGCAGTGCGCTGGCCAGCCTGTTTGCGGCAGCGTTAGGAAGCGAGCGAGCCCCTTCAGAGTGCTGCGATCAGCTTGATGAAATTGCGCTTGGCTTTGAAGCGGATGCGCAGATCGTTCAAGTAAGCGAAGCGCTCCGAATCTGCCAACAGTGGCAAAAGTTTATTGAGGTAATCCAGCGCAAGTTCGTAATTGCGATTCCCGCCGATGCGCAGCAAGTCGTCCACCTCGTTGCGATAAATCCGGCTGCTTACGTCCGGGAATTCTTTGCGCGCCTTGTCTGCCAGCGTGGTAATGAGGTATTGGCTGATTACTGCACCGCGCGCAATTGCCACGGCCTCCGCTACATTTTTCTCGCGCAACAGAATATCTGCGCGCGTTGTAACATTTTTCATGGCGTGCGGATTGCGCTTGCGTGCCACCGCCAAATCGTTTTGTTCAAGCTGCTCCAGATAGGCAAAAGCGCGTGCACGCCATTCTGTCGCCTGCTTGACGGCATGTTTCATCAGCTCGAAGAAGTGATCCGCGCTTGGCCATCTCTCAAACCACTGCCACAGCATTGCGTTGGCTTCCTCATCCAGACCATCGTGGCGGTAGCCAGCAATCAATGCTTGATAAAAAGCGGCGTCGTCCGGGAATAGCTGATGGGCTTTCTCTGCCCACAAGAGGGATTCACGGTGGCGGCCATAATCGGCAAACAGCTGAATGAGTCTGCTGTAGTCATATGGCGATTGCAGTTCCCTGATTTTCAGGGCAAGCAGCGCCTCGCGGTCGTCGTTTAGCGCATACCAAGTTTCCAGCATGGACTTCAGTTGGCCGCGCTCAATATCATCGCGGGTGATAATCCATTCGGATTTTTTGGGTGGCTTCTCGGGCAATTTATGAAACGCTGACTGCACCAGACGGCCATACTCGGCCCAAGCCGCATCGCCCAGCAGCGGGCGATAGACTTTCGCATCGAAGAAATGCCAGCCGTCGGCCCGCATCAATTTGAAAAACTGCTGACCATATTTCTTATCCGGGACGTGTGCAGAAAGCGCTTTGTGATGAATCTTTACCAGATCATGCATCGCGCCGCTGATCGCGCCAGAAGAATCGTCGCTTTGCTCCAGCGTCTTGAACAGCCGCAACAGCGCGTATTCCGCCGCTCCCGCGCATTCGGCAGGCTTGCTTTTCAGCAAGCCGCGCAGCAACTCAACCGACTGATCCACACGCCGCGCATACTCGAAACTCTTGCGATAATCGATAAATCCGCCGCCGCGCAACAACGTGCCGATCACTTTGTTAAGATCCGCACCCGTGCTGGCGCTGGTGCTCTTGAACCAGAACTGCAAGTCCTTTTCAACCTCGCGATATTCAAGGGCGAACGACAGCAATTTGTCCGCCAGCACCTCCGGTGATTGGGCAAGCAAGAATGCGCGTAGATCATCAACCTGCGAATGAGTTTCCAGATTTTGACTCCCACGCGCGGTGATGGCCAGCGCCACCTGATGTTTGCAGAAATCGCCTTCCGCAGCGGCAGGGCAATTGCAATCGCCGGACAGACGCTTGCGGTTAAGAAGCAGCGTAACTGTATAGCGGGTACTGCCGCGCACTTGCCCGGTAATTTGGCGGGCAGAAATTTCATCCACACTTGCGCGATTCTCCTGTGCATATTTTTCCCCGCGTGTGAAAGCGCCCTCGCCCGCAAGCTGGTGCAGGGAGTCATCTTCAAGTAAAGCCGGCATAGAAAAAGTATCGGGCATATGTTCAATCCGGATTGTTCAATGGAACCACGGAATCCTTGTGTGAACGCTTTCAGTCATCGCCCGATGGGTCGGGCTCCGACTCGCAAATGGATTATCCGGGTTGAATTATAGCGGGCGCGTCGCTTGTTCCAATTGCGTGAGCCAAAGCAGCGCGTGCTCACGCGACTCGCCGCACATTTCCGCCGAAGGCTGCAATCCCGCACAAAACGTGGGCCGTTGCGGCAGACCGAACACCTTGCAGCGCAATTCCTCGTCGAGTTGTACGCACGCCACACCGGCGGGTTTGCCATCGGTCATGCCCGGCAGCGGCGAGGTGATGGAGGGCGCAATGCAGCAGGCGGCGCAGTGGGGGCGGCAGATCATGGCGCGCGATTATATCCGTGCAGCAGGGCGCTACGGCCCGGATTCAACAAAGCAGCCCCCTTTTGAAAAGGGGGTGGGTGGATTTGAGAGAGGATGTTGTGCCACAACGCTGAATTCACCATGTGCGTAAATCTGACGTACAATTTCCGCATCGGTAACTCGGGAGTAACAGCCATGTCAGCCATCACAAGCAATGAATCGTCGCGCATCAATTTGCGCACCAGCGCCGATGCCAAGGCCATGATCGAACGCGCCGCCGCGTTGATGGGGACGACCGTATCTGCCTTCATGCTGCAAAACGCATACGAGGCCGCGCGCCGCGTCGTGTCCGACTACGACACGCTTATGCTCACCCAGCGCGACTTCGAGGCATTCGCTTCGTCCGTGGAAAAACCACCCAAACCCAAAGCCGCATTGCGCAAACTCATGGCGCGCAAATAAACGTGTTTGTCATCCAACTGCTCGGCAAACAGCACAACCGCAACGGATTTGATTGCGGCGATGCTGCGCTGAACGAATTTTTGCAGCGTCAGGCGGGCCAGCAACAACGGTGGGGCTTCGGCAAAACCTATGTGGCACTGGCCGATGATGGCGCAACCGTCATTGGTTTCGTCACCGTGAGCGCCGGTCAGATCGCCACGGCATCACTGCCCGCCCAATCGAAACTGCCGCGCCATCCCGCGCCCATTCTGCGCATCGGTCGCCTTGCGGTGGATGTGCGGCATCAGGGCAAAGGCACCGGCCAAGACCTGCTGGCGTTCGCATTGCGCCTGGCGGTGGAATTCTCGCAGCGCGTGGGGCTGTATGCCGTCGTGGTCGATGCCAAACACGACAAAGCCAAAGCGTTTTATACCAAGCTGGGATTCATCACCTGCATGGATAGTCCGCTGTCGTTGTATCTGCCGGTGGCTACGCTGGAGCAGGCTGGTATTGAATGACGGCGGCGGGTAAGGTGGTCGCAAATTGCGACCACAAGCGGGATGGTCAATTAGCGTCAACCCGCTCTTACCCTTCTTGACTAAACTAATGGACGCAGGCTTAATCGGCTCTGAAATACAAGCCGATTAAGGAGCTATAAAATGGCAATGGAAACGATCCTATCCGACCTCTCAGTCAGCATGACGGAATTCAAGAAGAACCCAAACGACGCGCTCAGAGAATCGGGCGGGCAAACGGTGGCGGTTCTCAGCCATAACAAGCCCGCCTTCTACATGGTACCGCCGGAACGCTACGAAGCCATGCTGGAAGAACTCGATGACCTGCAACTCATGCGCCTGGCCAAAGAACGTCTCAGGCAAAAGGGCCGCGCCGTCGAGGTGACGCTGGATGACCTCTAAGCAGGCCCAGTCTCCCACGAAATACCGCCTCAAGTTCGTGCCAGATGCCTGGCGCGAGTGGCAGGCGTTGGACGGCTCAATCAAGCAGGCCCTCAAACCGTTGCTGGCAAAGCGCCTGCAAAATCCGCATGTGCCGGGCTCGTTGCTGCACCGCGAATTGGCAGGCTGCTACAAGATCAAACTGCTCAAGCAGGGATATCGACTGGTGTACATGGTCGATGATGATGTGCTGTTTGTGCTGGTGCTGTCAGTGGGTAAACGCGAAGATAACGCGGCGTATCGGGCGGCAGCAAAACGAATTAAGTAATCAACGGGGAAGGTGATGATCATTACCAGCTCTATCCCAAGTTGCCCAAGGAATACCAAGGCCGTTTGCCGACCGAAGAAGATTGGTAACGGCTGCTTAAATCGGCGCGGGATCCTGAATTCTCAACATGAGTTATCGGACATAAAAAATGAGCAGTTATGAATCGAGCAGTCATATCTTGCCGCAAGGTCTTTATGAGCGCCTTATTTACGCAGATGAAGTCGATCAATTGCAGGCGTTGGCAGATGCGCACTGTGCGCTGGTTGTCCAACCGACCCAAGCGCAGCGTCGCGAACATCTAATCCACGAAGTTTCATCCCGGTTGCCAGAGCTTCTCGATATTGTTGCAAATGCGACGGAGGGGCATTTGGAGCAAGCTCGTGCCGAATTAAAATTGATTGCGCATCTGATACGCGAAGCCCGCTTGAATGCAAATGATGATTTCGAATTGCGCGCGCTAGCTGACCCACTTCGATTGTTACGGGCACTGCATCCGCCAAATTCTGTTCCTAGCATCCCGTTAACCGGTTTGCGACGACCTTGGCTATTCACCTCAGCCCGCAGCGATCCGTCTTTACTCGGCGAATTACGAGCCGAACTTGGCGCAGTGGATCATGTTGATATTCTCGTCAGCTTTATCACATGGAGCGGTGTACGCAAACTAATTGATGTGCTCAAAATGGCAACGGCAATTGATGCGCAGGGTTTACCTCGAACGCGTTTTCGTATTTTGACTACGACCTATATTGGCGCAACGGAAGCGCGGGCAGTGGATGCGCTGGCTGAATTGCCGGGTGTTGAACTTCGAATCTCATTGGATGGACGTCGTACCAGGCTGCACGCTAAAGCTTGGATATTCCATCGCAAGTCTGGTTTTGGTACAGCATTTGTTGGAAGTGCGAATTTGTCCGAATCTGCGCTAATTGGCGGAATTGAATGGACAGTTAAATTCACAGAAGCTGCGGATTCGGATTTATTCGCCGCAGCAGAGGCTCACTTTGAAACGTTGTGGAACGACGGCGAATTTCAACTGTACGACCCCCACGATGAGCTGCAACGAAATGCACTTATTGAAGCACTTCGCCAGCAGCGGCATAAGCCAGGACAAAGCAATGGAAATGAAGAACCAGTTACGCTCCATACATGGTTTGAACTTCGCCCTAAAGCGTATCAGCTTGAAATGCTTGAGCGCCTTGCTTCAGAACGTCGACATGGACGGTGGCGTAATCTTGTTGTTGCAGCCACAGGAACAGGAAAAACGGTTGTCGCCGCGTTTGATTATCAACGTTGCGCACGCGAAGAAGGAAGTCCTCCACGCCTGCTGTTTATTTCCCATCGTATCCAAATTTTAAAACAGGCGATTACAACATTTCGGCAAGTTCTGCGTGATCCGTCATTCGGCGAGCTGCTCGACGGCAACAATGCACCAACACAAAATGGACATTTATTTGCCACGATCAATACCGTGCATAGTCGCGGCTTGTTGGCACAATTGGGGGCGGATTATTGGCGCGTAGTGATTGTCGATGAAGCGCATCACCTTCCAGCAAATTCCTTTGATCAATTTGTCAGTTCAGTGCGCCCCAAAATATTACTGGGGTTGACTGCGACACCAGAGCGAACTGATGGGAGAAATTTGAATGTCTATTTTGACGCGCGACCTGATGGATCGCCGGCGGTTTCACTCAGACTTTGGGATGCCCTCGATCAACAACTGTTAGCGCCATTCGAATATTACGCGACGGCTGACGAGACCGACCTATCCAAGATCAAGTGGAATCGATTAGAGGAAACTGCGCAACTCGATGCATTGATATCCAGCAATGAAATACGCAGTCGGATGATTATCAATACGCTTCAACAGTATGTGGCGGATTTGAGCCAGCTTAAAGGCATTGCGTTTTGCGTCAGCGTTCGGCATGCGCAATTTATGGCGAAATGGTTTGAAAGATCCGGCTTGCCTGCGTGCAGTCTCACTGGCGCTAACACACCAGAACAGCGTGAAGATGCGATAAAAGAATTGCAGTTAGGAAAAATCAAACTTATTTGTACGTGTGATTTGTTCAATGAGGGTATTGATATCCCGGATATCAATACCCTGTTGTTGCTTCGTCCCACGCAGAGCCCGGTTATTTTTCAACAGCAGATTGGTCGTGGATTGCGTCTTGCAGATGGTAAAGATAGCTGCCTTGTACTCGATTTTGTAGGCCAATACAGCGAAGGCTTCCGCTTCGATACGTTGTTGCGAACAATCACTGGACTCACGCGAGCAGAGCTAAAAGACTCCGTCGAAAATGGATTTGGGTTACTTCCTGCGGGATGTCATATTCAATTTGATCGCGTTGCTCGCGAACGTGTGCTTTCAAATCTACGCGCGGCTTTGAACTTGAATGCAGTTCGCCTGCGTCAAGAACTTGCATCTTGGGCGGCACTTCGCGCTGGTCAGCCGCTACGATTAAAAGACTTTGTGCGTGAAAACCAGTTGGACATTACGGATATGTATACCAATAACCGTTCATGGACTAGCTACAAACGGGATGTTGGATTGTCCGTGCCACCACTCGGGCCACGCGAAGATGCGCTATCGCGGCGAATGGGTAGCATTTTGCACGCAAACGATCCTGCCTTGTTGGCTGCTTGGACGACAGTGCTTACAACTGGTGAGACCGATCAAAGACGGGTGCAGATGCTTGCCTATCAGGTGCTAGATAAACGGGATGATTTAATTAACCCCGCCGAATTTTCGGCATTGATAAGTGCGCACCCTGCTTTGCGCGACGAATTGATTGAGCTTGTTGATTGGTTACAAGAGGAGAGCACTGTTAGCTCTCAACCACTACCGAATGTGCCATCAGATTGGCCTTTGAGCCTCCATGCGCGTTACCAGCGTCGCGAGATTCAAACTGCTGTCGGGCAATTGACCCCCAGCTCACGACCATTATTCAATGAAGGGTGCTTGGTTTTATCAGGTCAAAAAATTGAAATAATGTTTGTCACATTAGATAAACGAGAGGGGTTCGCCGAACGAGTTCAATATCATGATTATGCGATAAGTCCGGAGCGATTCCATTGGCAAACACAGAATCGTGCAGGCGCTAATAATGCGACAGGGCAACGATACATCGATAGCCCCAATAATGGATGGGGGTTTCAATTATTCGTCCGCGAGAACCAAAAAAGCGCTTATATCGCTATAGGACCGGTCGAGCTTGAGCAGTATGAAGGAGATCGGCCAATATCAATTATTTGGAAGCTAAAATACGCCATGCCTATTGAGATATTTCGGCGATTCAGCGTGTTGAGAGGCGGGTGAGGCATTACTTAGAACTCGGCAATGCATAAATGAAAACGCGCCGCATTGCGGCCCGTTTCACTACAGAATGCGGGGGGGGGAGCACTGTGATAAACCTCCGAACGAAACGGGTCAGCATCGGTTATATTCTGTGCGGGCTTGCGGGAGTAGGAGTCATCGCGGGGGCGAAAATATTAGCCTCGATAAGTTATACTTCTCCGCAACACGGAGGAAAACCATGGACATGCTCACCTTATCCCAAGCCGATACGCGCCGCCTGGAAAAGCTGGCGCAGGCCGCAGGCCGTACGCCCAGAAGCGTGCTCAAGCATGTGTTGCGCGACGGTTTTGAGGCGACCGAGCATGCCGTGCATGCCGTGACTTCCAGAATGCAGACGAATCAGCGCATCGGCCACAACGCCGCAATGCGGCAGCTTGATCAGATGATTCAAACGCATGGCCGCAGCAAGAAAAAAGCGGCTTGAGTGGCATCCGGAAGCCATTGCAGAACTTGCCGAGTCTCTCGCCTGGTATGCAGAGCGTAACCCGGTAGCAGCCCGGCGCATGCGCCGGGAAATCGAAGCCGTCGCACTTTCCCTGATTGCCAACCCGAACCCCGTTTCCGGCCGCCCCGGTGTGGTTGCGGGTACGCGCGAAGTGCCTGTCGGTTCGCATATTCCGTTCACGCTGATTTTTGTGCGCCACGCAGCCACAGGCGATTGCGTTGTGTATCACTGCATGCACCAGCGGCGGAACTATCCATCTTGAGGAGCAAATTACCGATGTCCGACTATCCACGCTTTACTTTGAATCGCGGCATGGTGATATTGCGTTGCATGCAACCTTTCGCGGATTGGTTGAATGCGAACGATCCGATGCCGCGCAATTTCTCCTTGGCCGATATCAACGAGGAAGGGAATGTATTTCTGGTTCCATCCTATGACAGTCTGCTTGATCCGGTAGAAATCCATCAGGATGCGGTGAAGTGGGTGGAAAAAAGATGGCGCATGTTCTTCGAGCACATGCTCAATGATTGGCTGACGGATGAATCGTTGTGGCCGAAGAACCGCACACTCAAGATGTTTCGCGAGTGGTTTGCGGTTGAATACAGCCCGATGGTTTGGGATATGGGGAATGAACCGCTTGCAGTCGAGGATTGGGATAGGATGGAGGGAGGCGGCGGCCTGATGCATTAACCTTGCGCGCCAACACCCGGCCCAAGTGAGAGTTGGCCCCCCGCGCATTTACGTGCTTGGTTGACATCAGAACGTTCGTTCTCTACGATGCGGCTGTCGTTTCGCAAGCGATGTTACAAGTCACCGACTGATATTTCCCGACATCCCCATCATGGAGTCCTGACCATGCAACCCCAGCCAGCCATCTTTGAAGAACACGCGATCCGCCGTGTGTATGACGAGGCCACTGAAACGTGGCTGTTTTCAGTCATCGATATTATTCAGGTGTTGACCCAATCGTCCGATTATCAAACTGCCAGAAAGTATTGGAAGGTGCTGAAAGGCCGCTTGGACAAGGAGGGCAGCCAACTGGTAACAAATTGTTACCAGTTGAAAATGACCGCCGAAGACGGCAAACAGCGCCTTACCGATGTTGCCACCGCCGAAACCTTGCTGCGTCTGGTGCAGTCCGTGCCCAGCCCGAAAGCGGAGCCGATCAAGCTGTGGTTGGCGAAGGTGGGCTATGAGCGGATGCAGGAGATGGCCGATCCTGCACTGTCGCTGGAGCGTGCCCGCGAGACGTGGCAGAAGCACGGGCGCAGCGAAAAGTGGATTCAGCAGCGCATGACCGGGCAGGAGACGCGCAACAAGCTGACCGTTTACTGGAAAGAGCACGACATCAAGGAAGGGGAGGAATACGCGATCCTCACCAACATCATTCATCAGGAATGGGCCGATGTGGATGTGCGCGAGCACAAGGCGATGAAGGGTTTGAAGACGCAAAATCTGCGCGACCACATGAGCGAGGCCGAATTGATCTTTACCGCGCTGGCAGAACTATCCACGCGCCAGATCGCAGAGAGCGTGGAGGCGACGGGTATGAACGAGAATGAGGATGCGGCGAAAACCGGCGGCGGCATTGCCAGGAAAGCGCGGCTGGAACTGGAAGGTAAAACGGGCAGGCGGGTGGTTACGGCAGAAAGTTATTTGCCTTCGGGCAAGCATAAACTGGGGAAGAAATAAGCCTGCAATCGCGCGTACAGCTGCAACCATTTCAAAATGCGCGCGGGAAACGCGGATCTACTCGTCGCACCGGCGAAGGCCGGTGCCCAGTTTATCAAGAACACTGGATTCCGGCCCGAGCGAAGCTCGGTTTACCCTGTGCTTGTCGAAGGGCCGGAATGACAAAACCGATTTATCCGGTGTTTCCAGACGCATCACGCCTTGTGATAAACCTCCGCCCCCCGCTGTACAAACTCGATGGACTTTACTTCCATGCCTTTGGCCAGCGCCTCCGCTTCGGCGATACCTTCCTTGGCGGCGAAGTCGCGCACGTCCTGCGAGATTTTCATCGAGCAGAAATGCGGGCCGCACATGGAGCAGAAGTGTGCGATCTTGGCCGGCTCTTTGCGTAGCGTCTCGTCGTGGAATTCGCGGAGGATTGCTATCGCAGAGTGCCGATGCCAAGTTCTCGGGCCTGACGCTCGATGCGGCTTACGGTGTCGGTGAGCATGTGCGTAGCTTCATCGGCGGTTTGCAGGGCTTCGAGAAAGAGATCTGCCTCGGCCATGTATTCGTGTACGAGGAGGTTGCGGATTTTTCTTGCGCTGACAAAGGCTTCCGCGCTTTCAACCCAGCCGGCCTTTTCGGCGTAGGCGAGGCTATCCAGCAGCGATTTCGGCGTGCTGCCAAGCAAAGCGGCAAATCGCGGAATGAGTTTTTCCCCGATGTGATCCTGCAGCCGACCAAAGCGGCTGACGAAAGCATCGATCTTTTCCGCAAGGTCTTCGCGTTGTGCGAGGCTGCGCACCCAGTCGAGGTCGATGGCTTGTGCGAACAGGGTGCGATGGGTATAGGCGAGGAGAGCGACTTCTTTTCT
>Ga0210049_1005022_pt1 | contig 11384 bp, 11 predicted proteins | sample CryGeyCG2014_300_2_FD_183964 | JGI IMG/M metagenome (GOLD analysis project Ga0210049, IMG submission 183964) | Groundwater microbial communities from aquifer - Crystal Geyser CG06_land_8/20/14_3.00 (SPAdes) (version 2) | ecosystem: Environmental > Aquatic > Deep subsurface > Groundwater | place...
AGTCCGGACACACGCAGTAACCTCTGCTCGGAAAGAGAAGCCCGTTTCGGTTGCCAATTTTGCAGCGAGGACCCGCGATGGGACGTCTCCTCGCTCAAAAACTTTCAGCACAACATCTTTTGTCGGGCGTAGGCCAAGAGTCATGTAACCGTACATCGCCCAAGAAAGCTCGGAGGTCACGCCCCGCCTCAACTGACCTGCTATTTTCCTGTCGATTGCCTCCTCGATCGCTTTCTTGTTAAGCCGGTAGCCCAAATATCTATAAGCGAGGAATTGCTCATACACCTCTTTAGCGTCACCCCTGTTATCCTGGAAAATAGCCAGGAGTATTTTCTCAAATACAGGCCATGCGCTCTCATGCACTATGCTGGTGCGCATTGTGCGGAGGAAGTACCTATACACCCGGTCATCAGGGTACTGCTCTGCGATCTCCGCTACGGCAGAAAAGACATGGATGAGGCGATCCGCCTTGATATCTTTTCCCCTCTTGAGATCCAGCAGTCGAACAATCCATGGGTTATCGAGTTGCTTTGGCCCCGAGACAATCCGGACTTTCTCGGGGTTTGTCTCCAACTCATAAGACCGCAACGCATCCTCAAATGCCGTCAGAACACGGTACGCTTCTTCCTCGGTTTCACACCCATACTCAATATCGTCATAATAGCGAACGAAGCGATCAGCACGAATCGCTCGCCGCTTCACGAGTACGTCGATGATTTGACACAGCACAATTTCCGAGACAATGAAGGAGGTATCCGGTCCAGTTGGGATTCCAATTGTCTGGCCGTCTTGTCCTTGCTGAAACGCTCGGTCCAAGAGGTTCCCGAGTATGTTCTTCTTAGGATGAGCTTTTGCGTAATTCTTCCCGTGAATGGCCCAGGGGATTGAGTGAGTATAGATGGAGCGGTAGTAATTCTTGACGTCCAGTTTCAGAATCAATGGAAACCTGGCCCGCAGAGTCAACTTGCGCTTGGTGTAGCCAATGCCGATCGCATACGGCCGGACAGCCCTCTGGAATTTAGTTTTCCGATTGAAGGCTGGACAACTACAGTTCCCGTCCACGTGCGTGAATGCCTTGGATAACTGGGTGTAGTTGTCTGCAATGAGGTGAGCCTGCTTGAGCATTGCATGCGGGCATAACACATCGAGCCTTCTCTTGTAGTGAGGTTTCTGCTGCAACAAATACTGCGACGCTCTCTGCCATTTTTTGCCAGCCAGTACGCCTGGGTTCTTTTCTGCGTAGGTCGCACTGGCGAAGTCCCTACTGCTGAATATCGGGGGTAGTTCTTTTGGCAGGTACCCGTATGCGAGTAATCTGTAGAATCTATTCATATATCGCTAACGATTTAGGTCAGCGGTGGCTGTAAGCCATCCGCTGTAGTGATTTGATACTATGGATTGATTAGTTCAGCAATCTCATAGCCCTTTCTCGTAACTTCAAAGACTTCCCTTTTGTATCCCTTGGCAATTATTAAGTTTTCCTTCTCCAACTCGTCCAATGCTCCTTCCCAAATTGCACGATTACGGGGATCTCCGTGCGTGCCATAACTTTGGCCATTAGTCCTTAGGGTTGATCCACCAAAAGTTGAAAGATGAAGTATCACGCCACTGGGATCACGGCTGGCCTCTTTTAATAATGTCTGGGCCTCACGTGACAAATTTGGTATATTGGGAGCACTCATTTGACTTAAATTATTTAAATTGTCCGAGGCAGGTAAATTGATTTTGAAATACTCATCTTGGTTGATCTTAAGCTGGAGCTGTCTGTAAAATTTGGACCTAAAATCACTTAGGTCGTTGTATCTCTCAAGTATGCCTCTAGATTTGCAGGATTCTTTGAATTGTTTAAGTTCGGAATATTGGTCATTATCCACACTATCAGGATGCACAGGCGCACTTGAGAAATATAGCATTACTGGTTTGCCCGACTTAATATGTTTTTCAACTTCCTCGACAGTTCCACTAACATATTCATCAGTAGCCGTACCTATGCGCGTCCAAAAGACTCCGACAAGGAGATCACAGTCGCCCAAGATCTGCTTGTTGATAATCGACTGAGGACGATCTCCCATCGCAGGCGATATATGTGTTTCCCACGCGACTGGAAGTAAGACAATTTTGTGCGTATCTGAATTGACTACATTCCATTCTGATAGCACTTCACGGATTACGTTCCTCTCTGGCACCACGTCGCTGGGGGAAGCAATCATAACTTTGTAGACGGTAGCACTATATGGCATATGTGTTCCTCCGGCCTAACGTCAAGGCTCACCGGGAGCCGGATTTTTGGGCGATCCGGTGGAGCCACTAGGTGTTCTCCCTATCATCAAGTAATACCGTACCGCTCCTGAATTTTGTTCAAGATCGTTGAATGATTTTCTTTTAACTCCGCAAGAGTCCATTGATCGTATTTTGTCAAGACCCTCAGAGAGTTAGGGCAAGTATCAATATTCTTTTCAAAATATTTCTTGACCTTCTCGGTGAAGTCTAACCTTCCCTGTGAAGTATTCTTTCGCATAGTAATCAAAACGAGATTCCCCAATTTGTGAGTCCATTCATCCTGGAGCTCAGTGTTAAACTCTTTCACCCACTGACTATTTTCAGCTGGATTTTGTGGGAGGATATGCTCCACAGATAAGGTTTCGAAGTGCATTTTTTGGTCATGGTTTTGATAATAGTAGTCGAGCTTAAGCAGAAGATACCGGGCGAACCGCTTGCCGTAAACTGGGCCATCCAATACACGAAGAAATGAGTCTTTATTAATGTCAAAGCAACCAGAATCAAAGACATCATCCTCAGTGTTCGCAAAGTCAATTTTCTTGATAATATCATTCATTGCCTCGATACGGTCGGTCGGTGTGTATTGGACCACCCAGTCTGCGGAGAATTTATTGTCGAGTTTTTTCAGGAACTCCAAAAGCCGTTCATATCTGAACTTGTCGAAATAGCGCAAAAGAGGTGGCATCCAGTCAGTTGCAGGTAGACCAGTTCGCATGACCTTAATGAGGTTGTCGAATTCAAAGTTGCCGATTTCATCATAATTTTGGCCGTCCAAGAGTGTCTTGTAATGATTCAGGTACTTCTCGATCAGGGCAAAAGTGTCCTTACCTTTGTGAAGGAGAATCGGCTTTTTCTGTCCCGTTGCCTTATCCTTTTCCTTGGGATTGTAAATCTTGTCTTCAAATTCCTGTAACAAGCTCAAGCGAGCCTTCTCCTTAACAAGGATGGTACGAATATGGTTGAGGAACCGGTCAAAATCATCACCAAGCTCACCTTCGGCTTGTTCCCAGATTTTGGCATATTTAATTTTGTCTACTTCGTTATCGAGAGCTCCCAGATTCATTGACTTGAGAATATCGCTGTTTCGTAAGGGAATACCACGATCATTGAGGATCATGAACAATCGAAAAGCATCCTCAAGGTTTTCAGTGGCAACATAGATCAGCAACACCTTATTGATGAGAAAAGGCAAAAATTCTTCCGGTTTAATTGTCTCATTGTTGGTAAAGAACTTACGGATTTCCAACACAGCCTTGGCCATATTCTGTACAGAAATATCAGAGACCTGTTCAGCCACTTTTGCCAGTCCCTCCTCATTGATGGTCGCGCCGACAGTTTTAATGTATGTATTAATGAAGTCTTGGACGCTTTCTCTAATACTGAAAACTAAACGAGTCCGCTCTGGCAATTGCTTAATCGAGCTTCCTTTTTGATAGATAAATTCTTGACATGTTTCTTTAACCTCTTCCTTCAGATCCTCTTTTGTTTCAGAGTTAACAACCAAGTCTCTGATGACTGCTAACAAAAGGAGCAGAGTTGCCAATCGCTGCTGACCATCAAGAAGGTCGTTTTCAGGGAATTTACGTCCAAGCTCTGGAGCAGCAGGTTTAGATTGGAAAACGAAGGAACCAAGAAAATATTCTGAATCGGGCTTCTCACTCTGTGCAAAGGTGAGATCATCCAACAAGTTATTGATTTCTTCATATCCCCAAACATATGGTCTTTGGTATTCAGGAATACGAAACCACATTCTAAAAACATCTTTCACAAGAATCTTTTCGCTCTTGATCTCCCCTTTAGATGGCATGTTAATACCTTATTCTATACGGATTTTTGTTTCAACGATTCTCTTTTACACCTAACGCCCAGCATCAGCTGCGGCGCGAAGCGACGTCCGCTGTATGCTGTTGTTAGGGGAATGCATTCTCCGCGAGGGCCCGATGAATGTGATCATTTACCCACGGTGATGCTGAAGCCATAACAGATAATGCGAAATCGATGCCGCTAAGCCATCGGCCGCTTGGTCCGCATCACAAGCTGCCAGGACATCTCCAAGGCTGAACCACTGCACAGCAAGAACAGCCCTTTTGTCCTGTCGCTCCAAGAATCGACTATCCAACACCTTACATTCATCGCCGGATAGCTTAATAAAGAACAGCACCCGTAATTCCTTGTTCATCTCACGTGGCTTTGACAGCACCCCTTTGTAAGTATTATAAAATAATACTACTCTCTTGACAATTTTTTCACAACCATTTATTTTTGTCTTTCCGTATATCATGTTAAAATAAGGATTATGAAGAAGATGGAGGATTCCCCATGCTTGTTATCCCTTCTGCTCTACAGACCAAATTTGAAGAACATTTACGAAACAAGACCATTCAAAACAGCTTGCACGGGTTGTACAAAAAATGGCTGGAATATTATCTGGACTTTTGCCGGAAATATCATTTTCCTCCTATACATAAAGAAAGCCTGCCCCGGTTTATTCTTAAATTACAGGAAAAGAAGCAAACAACGGCGCAACAAGAACAGGCATCTATAGCGATTACGCTGTATTACGAAATTCAAAATACAGCGATCCTCCCCGACAAAGTGACGCCACCCCAACCTGCCAGTCATCCGGTCAGCATCACTTTCAACGACAAGACACACCTTTCTCTCCGCGAGGCGCCTGCTGCGCCGATTCAATATAAAGAGGTCGCACCGCCTCCCTCTCCTGATTCCGCCTCATCATCGATTCTACACAGCACTTCAAACAATGTCAACCCGTTAGGAAAGACTGCTGCAAAACCGAAAAACACGATTGAGTCCGCCCCTCCTTCTCAAATGGGACTGAATGCAAGGGTGCCAGGCAACGGTAATTAGGTATTGACATGGAAGAAAATTTGGTCAAGGGGAGGAAAAGAAAATACCGTGTTTGCGTTGCCTGACCCTTAGCCTTTTGGGGCCAAGCCCCCCAATATCTTCAGACGAAGAATGTAAAAGTGGCCTGCTCCGTTTTGAAAAGACTGATCGATTTAACCCAGATAGAAGTTGATCTTTCTGAACTTGAAAATGCCAGTGAATATTTTGAGCAACAGGTCAACCATTTGGTAGAACAGGATCCAAAACTCCAGGAGATCATCAGCAAGTTAGAAGAATTCTACAAAGGGTCAGAAAAAATTTCCGAAGCACAGGAAAAGGAGGCGGGGGTCAAAGAGGATAAGGTGGTCTATATTCAGGCCTTCTTAAAAAAATTGGAGGATGAAGAGAAGAAAGAAAGCTGACGTTTATAAGTATTGTTATCTCGCCCACCGCATTGATGCATGCCTAACCCTCTCATTCAGAAACCTCATTTTATTTATAAAAAAACTTAAATTGCCAGACATTGTCATGCTAACTCTTAATTGATGATTACACCTAATGTTGATAAGTAAAAAAAAGAAAAGTTAACGGCTTGCGGATAAAAGAAGTTGCCGAAGGTAATTTGGGGGAATCTTTGATTTCCCTTTTATCCGCTGTTAGATGAAGCTGCTGCCTTTTTTATTTTCCGATAAGTAAAACCTCTTCTGAATGATTGTTGCTTAAAACATATTTATAATTCTTTCGTTTTACTTCTTCCACATTTGACTTATATTTCTTTAATAGAGTAACCAATTCATGGATGGAGGGGATTCCATCTGACCTGTAAGAAACAACTATGATACTATCTGCAAATTTCTTAATCAATCTTTCAAAAGCTGAATGAATTTGATTTTTATCAATCCATGGGTTTTCTTCTCTTTTCAGACGCTTATGCTTTGTTCGATAATCAATCTTCTTTCCCCATTCAGAATACCTAACCAACCCTTCTAGAAAATGATAAAATTCAAAGTAGTCAACCCCCACACCTGCCCTTGAAATATAGGGGGTATCGATATAAACCAAATCAAAATCTTTTTCAACATTAAAGACATCTAGATTAAATGCCTTATTTTGAAATCCATTAGAAAATACAGATTGATTAGCTTCAGCAATAAATTTTCTAAAATGTATCTCGAAAGATGTATCCCAAGTAGTTTTATTCCCAAAATTCCTTTCAACATCAGAGAACCTCAAGTAAAGATTCTTTCTATGAAAGAGATTAAAAGGCCTCTTAATTATACAAGATTGAAAAAATGCATAGTAAGCAAGAGCCCTCTTGTATACATTTTTCAATTGAGTTATGTTAGTCACAATAGTATCTATCCATTGATTTTCTTCATCTGTAAAATAGATGTCTTTAAAAGTATCATAAACAAAAGTTGGATAAATAGTTTCTTTATGTTTAGTAAGCAAAAAATCTATGTCTTCAGAGGTCAAAGTTACAGAATCATTTTCAATCAGAGCAAGTCCTATAAACCAATTGAATTTTAATATGTCATTGTAAACAACCTGCTTTCCCTTTTGTTTGAGCTTATAGGCGACACACCCTGTTCCTCCAAATGCATCAAGAGCGGTATGAAATTGGCGATATTTGATATTCTCCCATATCCAATCTACTATTTTTAGTTTGCTTCCTTGATACCGAGTAGAAGGAAATACAGGAATTTTCTCTATTAAATTCAATTGTTGTGGAACTGCCATACCCATATTTATACCCCTAATTTCTTATATTGCAAATATTCCTTAAGATTTTTGTAAGGAGCGCCTTTCAAGTCTACAGCTCTTGCCATATCTTTTGTTAGATAGTACATCCAATAGTCATCAAATACCTCTTCCCCAAGCTTCGCAAAAGAACCATCTCCATTTACTAATGCATCAATTCTGATAACTGAACCAATATTTTTTGTGTTTCCGCTTCCAGGTCTATCTATAGCAATCTTGTATTTCTCCTGGACAAAAAATGTAAAATCCTTAACAACCGAGGTTATATTTTGAAGCTCCTCAAGACGATAAACCTTCCTTTCATCCAGATGTTCATCTGTACGAGAATAGATTATTCCAAGAACAAAATGTCCAACATATTCGTCATAAGGGAAGGTAATATTTTTCCTACTCTTGCGATCACGGAAATAGCCTGTAAATGCTCCGAGCGTCATTCCATTTACATTCTTCCCATCTTTCCGATAGGTACTTTTTATATCCAACGCATACTTATTATTAGCAATATCAACAAAGGTTATGTCGGGGTAAAAGTTTTGTTCCTTGCATAGGATCATCTTGTAATTATTTTCTTGAGCAAATTGGCATATCTTTGGGAAAAGAAGTATCTCCATAATTTTTGAGACAACCTTTGTATCTACAGAGATTGTGTAGATATTTCTTGCAATATCAATAAATCCTTTTACAACCCAGTCGCCTTCAGTGGTTGACACAGCTAAATTAAACTGTTCCACATACTTTAGAATCCGACTGCGAAACTCTTGTTTTAACCTTTGTTTTTCTTCTGAATTCACCATATTCCCCCTCAATTCTATCTTTGATAAGTTGACAGTAATCCTGCTCTATCTCTATCATTACACATTTTCGTCCCAAGCCTTGAGCAACAAAACCAGTAGTCCCTGAACCTGCAAATGGGTCAAGAATCAAATCCCCTTCATTAGAACCTGCCAATATTACATTTTCCAAAACAATGGGTTGCTTAGTAGCAGGATGTCTGAATGGATTTTTCTCTGCCCAATATCCCCAGATATTTTTCATCTGAACCCCACCGTTTAATTCTTTCATCACCCAATAATTAAATTTTGTTTTACCGTTAAAATTCTTTTTAGCCCAAAGCATAGTTTCGGTAACTGCTCTAAAACAAGACCCTTTAAAATTAGGTGGGGCGTTTATTTTATGAAGAATTATATCATTGAGAATCTTGAATCCCAAATCCTGAAGAACAACATTTACCACTCCAATACTATGATATGTACCTGTTATCCAGATAGTAGAACCATCTTTTAGAATTCTTTGAGCCTCTTTCAGCCAGGTGTGATGAAATTCAAACTGATATTGAAGAGATTTTGAATAAGCAAACTTTGCCTTTTGGGTATCAAATGTTTCTGTATGCCCATCAGTACGCTTAATAATCAAACCTGATTGATTCCCAAAATAAGGAGGATCAGCAAAAATCATATCAATACAACAATCAGGTATTTTTTTGAGGAACTGCAATGCATCTCCATTAAAGAGTTTAATCTTTTTTTCAGGATTGTAATAAAATGGGGTAAGTTTTCCAGATTCATAATTTGCTGGTTGCTCAGCACAAAGCAATTTGTCAATGTGGCTGAAAATATCATAGACCTTATCCATTTTTTTACTTTTCTCCTCTTTTTTAATAGGTGATAATTTCATCAACTCGTTCCTAATTGCACCGAGGTGCGGATATTTCACATCTGGCCGAAGATTAAAACGGCCCTTCACATTCAAATTTTGTCAAAATGATAAGAACTTGATTTGGGATGAATTGAATGTATTAAAACGGAAGTTGAATGTCAAGATCAAAAATACCATCGATGATTACCGATTCAAATCAAGCATGCTTGGCTAAAATGACTGGTCGACGATTACAGGAAGGAAGAGAGGAAATAGGGGGTGCGAATAACAAAGAGTGAAGGGGGTTTTCTATATGATCTGAAGATTTCCGATTGAAATCGAGTATAGCAGTTAAAATCAGCGGGGCGGTTTACCGTTGGATTTGTTTGCTACTTTATCAATAGGTTTAGACGGATGAGATATGGTTGCAGAATCATAGAAATATGAGAAATCATCATCACTTCCCAGTGATTTCCAATCCGCTGCTATTTCTCCGGCGACTTTAATCATTTCCTCCATTTTTTCCTCCTTTCAAACTGACCCACTACCCAGGATTGATTCATATTGACAACCCTGGTTCGGATTTGCTAAATTGTAATAGGTGGTTTTTACCACAATCTCTCACCTTTTTTCTATTGCGCCTTTGGAGTGGAAAGAAATGCCTACTTGTGGTAAAATTTTGTCCAAAACTCTATTTTTTGTTTGTTGCCCTACGAAAGGAAATGCTAAATAGTTTCAAAGACATCTTCCGATGGTGAACCCAAAGAAATCATTGGCATAATGTTTGCTTGTACCTCTCCTAACAAAGGTATTTAATACCTATGGAAACAGAAATTATTAAACAAATACAGAACGAAAGGAGTTCAAAGGTTATAACCTACGTTACAGGTGACAGACCTCCATTTTTTTCTCGAATAGCAGAAGATGCTGTTAGACCGCTCTATGAGCATCTGCTTTCTGCCGGGAAAAACGACAAAATAGATTTGTTACTTTACAGCAGAGGTGGAGACGTAAGTGTACCATGGCGGATAATTTCTATGTTTAGAGAGTTCTGTAACGAGTTTTCGATTTTGGTTCCGTACAAAGCCTATAGTGCTGCCACTTTGATTTCTTTGGGTGCAGACAAAATAATCATGGGTAAGAAAGCGGAATTGGGACCTATTGACCCTACTCTTGAAAAGGTAGCTCAGGGTGAAGCTGGAGGAGTTCCCCAGTCGATTAGCGTTGAGGATGTAAATTCTTATATTTCTTTCATCAAAGAACGAGCAAACATCACCGACCAATCGGCATTGGCCCAGGTAGTTTCTATTCTTGCAAATCAGTTGACACCTTTAACTCTTGGAAGTATAAACAGACAAAATTCTCATATTAGGCTTGTAGCAAGAAAGCTATTGACAGCACGCAAAGAAAAACTCGATGAAGCAAAAATAAATTCGATTATCGAAACTCTGACTGAGAAGATTTACTCTCATGGTCATGCGATTGGCAGGAAGGAAGCGAATGAAATAGGACTACCGATTGAAATTCCTGATGAGAAATTGGATAATTTATTATGGAGTTTATACTTAAAGTATGAGGGATTTCTGAAGTTGACAGAACCAATAGACCCTTTAGTTGTTTTGACGGGAAAAGAAGAGGAGCACTTTGAAAAGATTCCTATTGCTATTATTGAAAGTGAAAATAAGACCCATTTATTCACTACAAAAGCCGATTTGAGGAGAAGAAGACAGGTGCCGCCAAATCTTCAAATTAACTTTAATTTTGGGCTAAACTTACCGCCGGGTATTCGACCTGAAGAGATCCCCCAGCAGGCTCAGCAGATTTTACAACAGCTGATGAGTCAGATTGGTCAGGCTGCCCAGAAAGTAGTTCAAGAAGAGATTGTGAGGCAATCCCCGGAGGTTGGTTTGGATGTAAGAGTATATGGCGGCAAGTGGGAGGAGCAATAGGGGGAGGTCGAGTCATGAAAGAAGAAACCGCGATAGTAAATATTAGGCTGAAAATTATACCGTTTGGACAAAGTTCAGTTGAGTTCAGAAGCTCAAGAAAAGAAAGAGAAGAAACCGAAACGCAGTTTCCTGTATATCTCGGACCCAAAACGACGAACCCTCATTTTGTCGAAATCTCTTTTGATGAGGAGAATTACTCAGTTCCTCAGACCACAGGAGGTCTTTTCTGAAGAGTGTCTCGCAGGCACTCAGTAGTTTGATCCAATATCTCCACCACTGCCTACAAAAATAAATTTTTAGCTGTAGCTACCCCTCCAACAATCTGATGTCCAAAAGGTGTCCATTTTTTGATAATGGTGATTACCAATCCAAATCGTGCATACTTTGCCAAAGTGCTCCAGTGTTGAGTTCAGGAAGCAACATTGCATCTCTGACCCCTTGTTTGCCTAAGAGATAGGCAAGCAGGCCCACCATGGATTCACGGGGATTACATCGAAGAGTGAAGGTTTCTTTTAAAAAGATATAGGGTTATCGCCTTTTCCTTCCATGTAGATGCCCTACTCAGAAGATTCCCCATGAAGACTTCACTCCATAAGCAGCAGAAGCTCTTCGAAAAATATGAGAATCCCGATTTTGAAGGATAAGTCTATTGGGCTAATTAAATGGCAGAAGGCAGGATTGGAGAACCTACTTGTAAGCACCTGCATCAAAAGAAGTATTAGGAGGAGGGCTATTAGGGATTATCAGATGGGTGAGCACCAAAACCCTCCCACCCATTCAACGTTGCACCTACAACTCTTCAGAATCAATTGGTGCAAAAATTGGCGATTACCATTTGAAGGTGAGCATAATAAAGAGAACATCGGTCTTGGCTATTTTAAGGAAATTTAATGTCGTCTATTAGACAAAAAA
>Ga0210049_1005026_pt1 | contig 11376 bp, 17 predicted proteins | sample CryGeyCG2014_300_2_FD_183964 | JGI IMG/M metagenome (GOLD analysis project Ga0210049, IMG submission 183964) | Groundwater microbial communities from aquifer - Crystal Geyser CG06_land_8/20/14_3.00 (SPAdes) (version 2) | ecosystem: Environmental > Aquatic > Deep subsurface > Groundwater | place...
ACTAGCAATGAACCGCACACGGCAGCAACATCACCGTCTCTGCCATGAGGATAACCCGCACGCCACGAATGCCAACGTTTCTTCAACAGCATCATGCTTTTAGTGCTCTCCAAACTTGATAATAGGCCAGAATGAAGCCTATCGTCAAAATCACAGAGCCGAAGTAGCCGCCCTGAAAACTGAACACTTGGCTCCAACCGCCAGCGTGGTAAAGGGTATCAACGTAATCGTGTATCAGAACGCCCAAACCAAACGCGAACAACGCAACCGAAGCCGGAAAGGCTTTAGATAGCTTCCACCCCACTTTTGGGCCGAAGAGCTTAACGGCGAGTTTTCTGAAAGCACATTTTGACTCAGGCGTGTCGGCACCTTCTCCGTAAACTCTGAGTGCGTCGCGGTCCCACCTAGCCCACATTTTGCCCCAAGGATCCTGTATTGCGTCTATAACCTTGTTGAAGGCTTCAACCATTAAAGCTTTAATTTTAGCCCAACCTGTTTCGCCGTTCGTATAAGCTATGAATCCGCTGTTGGCAGCCTCGCTGAAGTATTGCTCGTCTCCTGTTGTGAAGGTGAACTCTTCAACATATGCCACGACAGCCTTGGCGCCTTCACTGTGGGCTTGGGCGCCCCCGCCTTGGCCCCACAGACAGGCCATTGAATAGGCTAGTCTAGCCTTTAGGATGTGGCTGTTCTTTCTATCTATAACGTATCCTGCGCCGCCCTGTTCCGCAAGTCCTTCAGTGTTGCCATGATCGTAGTAACAAAAGTCCGCATTTGGATTTTCAGATAATGCTTTTTCAACATTCTCTCTTGTAGCCTGCTCTTCTGAAAGGTCAATGTAGGATTCAAGTTTATCCTTTACAGCGTCAATAAGTCGCTGACACCATAAATGCGAAAAAGAAGACGCTGAATCAAATTTTGGCCTAACAAAGATGGCTTTCAATGTTTCTCGCTACCTTTCTGGAAAAGGTCTATGGCTAAAAGGTGAGCCTGTTCAACAATTAACTTGCGAAACCGTTTATCTTTTTTGAACTTTTCTATGGTTGCCTCTTTAGAGTAGACTTTGGTTCCCATAACCCAAGTCCAGCCGTCGTTGCGCGTTTCCAAATACTGAAGGATAGTTTTCTCCAAATTATTCATATTTCTTCCTCTCCAGCTCAGCCTTAAACTTTCCAAAGGCTTTTTCAGTAGCCTTCTCACCGGCTTCTCGTGCCTGCTTGTCTATTAGAAACGCCCAGATTATTATTAAGGCTATTCCAACAACTAGAAGGGCTACGCCGGCGTACAAGTCTGTTTCAACAAGTTTTGAGCCTGCGGTGATTAGCGAAACGGCAAGGGCAAGGAGCGCTCCCTTTCCACCAATTTCAAGCTTACCCAAATGAGCCCCTTCTTCTTATTTAATTATGTTTAGATAAACATTTATTACTATTTCTCTCTTATTATATTTGGGATGTAAATGTCAAAAGTATTGGGAAGTACTCCGATCCGTAAATTCCTGAAGGAAAGGGAAACTTTGATTCAAAGGCCGAAGCTTGCGAACCTACTTGGAGAAAGGCTCTTAGGCCAAGAGGTTGGACTTCCACCGGGAGTTTCTCCTGAAGCCGCAATTGAAACAGTGGCACGGTCAGCTTGGGCCCATGGGCTTGCAGAGGGAGTTTGCGGTCCAGGGTACGCTGGATTCTCTCCTGGCAGTCCAGAGTTTGACCACTGCGTCTACAGTGTTTCTCATAAGGTGGCGGCGCGTGTGTTAGGGTTAACTTGGACTGCGCCTGCCGCTCCACCGCCTGTTCCCAGAAGGAGACGATAGAATGGGCGTTATTTTGGAATATGCTGAAGCACGAATGAATGAGGTACGTGGTGAAGTCCAGAAGTTTCTTTCGAAGCCGTTGGGCTACGTTATGGATAAGCAGGTGTTAAGAAAGGCGGTTTTGCTTGAGTGGATGGACTATATAAGACCTGTTGTGGGCACTAGATGGGAGCATCGTATAGAGGAACGGAGGTTGTAGAAGTGGGTGAGTATCCGCTTGTAAAGCGTCCAGCCCCAGTGATTGAGATTCTGAAAAATAGGCCAACTGTTGTTTTGAAGGAGCCTTTAGCGAAGAAACTGAATGGAGAACATTCAACAAGCGGCTGTGTTCCATGTGAGGCTTGGGCTCGAGTACTACGCTGGAGGAAGACCTAAATGACTGAAGAAAGGTGGCGTCCTGGAAAGTTCATAGAGAAAATTAGAGAGAAAGGAATCTTGAAAGGTTTAGCTAGTCCACCAGTTCTTGTTGGTGGAGAATGGGTTGACGCTGAAATCGATCGGTTAATGGAAGAGAAAAAGAGAGAATGGCGAGCACGTGGCTACAGTGAAAGTCTGATCCGTATGGCTGAAGACTTGGCGAGGTCGTGGACCGCTAAAATGAGTGAGGCTTTTGCGCCGCCAGAAGTTAGAGAAGCTGTAGTGAGACACATATTCCCCAAGGCATTAGAAGTAAGTGAGGCGTGGATAAGTAAGATTGGGGCTGCCCAGTTAGCCTCTCTGGTAAAATGAAGCTGAGTCACTTCTGTCTCTTTAATATTGATATGATACTGTCTATCTCTTCCTTGGTCTTTGTCTTCAGTAACCTGGAACATCGAACGGCGTCACGGACATCGCGGCTGTTGAGTTCCCTTAGTACTTTTTCAGCTATGTAGACAGCCAAGTTTTCTGGGATGTCTTCTTGCTCTCGTAGTACGTTGACTGTAACCTCACGGAATTCGTCGTCGGTATAGTCTCTGAATCGAAGTAATGCAAATCGGCTCAGCAACTCTTTCGGCAAGCGTGAGATGTCGTTTGCAGAACCAAAAACCCAAGTCTTCAACCTTACCGTTCTATGGCGTTTATATTTAGTTTCCGTGACGTAGCCCTTATGCATAAGTGAAAGCAAGGCACTATTCCCTGTTATACAAACTTTTCCATTCCTTCTCGCGACCACTGTTCCGTTTTCCGTTGTTACACACCCAATTACACCTCTATAATTTTCTTTGTGGATTGTGAAGTAGGCGTAGGTTCTCTCTGTTATTCTGATATTTTTAGTTTTATTTGAGTATCTTCTACCGCTTAGCATAGTCTCGAAGTTCCGAAATGAAACCGTGGAGCGGAGTTGACCCTTAACACATAATTCTTGCACATCATCGACAAGTCCATCGTTTATCGTATAATAGATTCTCCGGTTTTTCTCCATATATCCGTCACCTTTCATGAGAGTCTCATAAAGAATTCTAAGTTGTCTTGATGAACACCCAACGAGGACTCTTCTCGGAATCCTATGTGGCTCCCGCAACAGGTCTTTAAAAATAGGGTCCACTATATTTCTAACTTCCCATCTGACAACCCCATTTTTGTCAACTCTTCTGCTATATTCAAGCTCTAGCCTCTGAAGTAGAGAATCAATTTCTTCGACGTTTAGAGTATTCTTAACCGATTGACTTATTCCAAGGTATTTACCGTATCGTGACCAGCCCTCAGTAACAACCCAACCCACCACTCTAATGATGTCATCAGGTATTGACTCGATAATTGTGTATTTACCCGAGACTGGAACTCTAACCCAGCCGTATAACGTATTCCTTTTTTTAGGCTCTGTGATTCCATTAACCCATCTGCTAACGGTTCCAGCACCCACACCAATGCTAGTCATAATGGCTCGCTGACTCATACCACCGCCATCATATAATGAGCGGGCTTTTTCATATTTCTCATGTCGTTGATGCATACCACCGAAAAGCTGTTGCGCTTCCACTATTTCTGTAACATTTATGTGCCTCCCATTTCTAGACGTTTGACGTTCAGTGATGATTCTGTGATGAGGAGAAACTAGTAAGTCCGCATATCTCCCGAGAAGATGAAACATGTCGCCCTCATAATCAGACACCCACTTTCTCAGCACTGGTTGATACTCTAACACATGATTACTAACATTAAAGGTGAGGACTATGTCCCCTTCCGCCACTTGGTTAAATTGTTTCCATCCATTATCCGTTAGCACTTGTGTATCTTCAGAGAAACAGAGATTTTCGATGTCATCTATTTTCTCCAACTCATCGATAATGAGATAGCGTGGTCTCTCGTTAAACAAGACATCAAAAAGTCCGGCTCTCGTCAAAGAACTGCCAAGGATGAATCGACTTCGTGGTAAGCGTGCAAGATCCTCAAGTGTTAATGTTTTGGCGCTGGCTACAGATCCCCATAGGAGACAGTGAACTGGTTTCTCAGCACTTATGCTCCTCATAATTATGTTCTTTTTGTCTTCGTGACCCACTATCATTTTGAATAGGTCGGATGGAATTTGTTCCTCAGCCAGAGTTTCTTGGGTGAATGCTCCTTCGTAATCTGCTAAGGCCTTCTCTAAGGCTGCCATGTTAAGTGTTCGGTAACAGCAGTACTTGTTTGTTTTTAAGACTACTCTTAATATTCTTCGTGTCACTAAACTGTTGAGTGTCCTTGCATCTCCAAAAACGTCATACCAAGAGAATCCGTCGTACTGGTCTTTTGGTGGATGATTTTTCTCCCACTCAACTATTGTTTCCAAAAGCTTTTTCACACTGCCATCAGGGTCATGGCTGAGAAGAACCAGTACTGCGTTGTAAACTTCTTGCTGTTGCTGTTCCAATCGACTCCCTACCTCTCACTATATTCTATGCTCAACATAAGCGTTCCCTTTTTATATTAGTTTTTACGGTTCACCCTTTAGGTGTTTAAAATGCCACGCACTCTTGAAGAAATGGCATCAAAAGGCTACACCAAGGCAACAGCGAAGGACGCAAACATCAAAAGAAGCTGGGAAGCAGCTAAAACACGATGCATAAGCAACTATGCAGCGATGCCTTTCGGTTCAACGAGAAAGGCTAACCACGCGGCTGCGGTAAGGGCAGCTTCACACCGCACAGACTGGGACAAATGGAAGACAAACTGGACTGCCAAGATGGCGGAGTAGCCAGTTTTATGTCCTTCACGCTGGGTTGTAGGCTCCTAATTCCCTCTTTTTTTATCTCTATGGAAATTCTATCGGAGCTGATTGAAGCCTAAAGGTTTTTTAAGATTATTTGCTCTATATTAACTGGGTGAGCTTCAAGATGGAAATTTCTGAGGTTGAGAGTTTGCTTAACAGTTTACGGCTTTTGGGACTTATGGCGCCACAGCACATGTTTATTACTGATGAGCCTATTCACGCTAGTGCGGATGGTGAAGCGTTTTTTAGAGGTTTGGCTGTGCCACGTGGAGACGCTGTTGTCTTGTCTAGGTACGCGGATGTGACTACTGTTCCTCATGAGTTGGTTCATTCGGCACTCGGTGTTGGCGAGTTGGCGGCGGACACTCTTGGCAAACTGTTGGCTTTAAAGTATGAATTGGGTGGAAACGCGCCGGTTTTGAACGCGCTGAAGTTTAGGCAGGTGCGCTATCAGTTGCAAGACGATGTCCCTCCGGAGTTTAAGGGAAGAGTTAAACATTACGTGCGTGTTTGAGTCGTAACATTTAAGAATCGCTACTTATTTTATGATGGATTATGCGAAAGAAGAAAACTGTCAAAAACGGGAAAAGACCAGAAAAGGAAGACGATTTCCTAGAATGGATACAATGTATCGATTTGGTTAGGTGCGAGAATAGGTAGAGGTTTGTCTAGAAAACTTTTATAGAAGCTTATTCTTTCTACTAATTTTGTGGATGAAGCCCCACTCTCCTTTCTCCGTTTCCCTTTCCCTTCTCCTGGGTAAAGAGAAAAATGGGGCTGACAACCTTTCTAGATAATGCCAAAAGCCCTTAGAAGTGTTAATATTCCTAGGGCGGTCATGCCTAGCCCTACGTAGCGTCCGTGGAAGGGTGGCTTCAGTTTTAGCTTCAACTTGTTGTTTGCCCAAGCTGAAATTGGGTCTGCTATGAATGAGCCTATTGAAAGGGGGATTGCGACGGCTAGGACTATTCCTGTTATCTGTGAGTATAGGGCTACGCCTAGTGTGCAGGCGATTCCTTCCGCGAGGGTTGTTGTTCCAACGGCGACGGCTGGTAGTAAGCCTAGAAGCATATAGCCTGAAACGCTTAAGGGCCCGTAGCTACCCCCACTTCCGCCCTTATTGAATCCTATGACGAAGCCCAGTAGCGTAGTTTTTGTTATGCTAATCTTTTCTGAGGTTTTAGCATGCTTGTTGACTAGGCTGAACGACCTTATAACTGCGAACACGCCCATTGCGACAGTTAATCCAGCTATAAATATTCTAACAGTGGAGCTTGGAAGAACCTCGCCTATAAGTAGCGTGGCGATTGTCATACCGAATAGGCTGCCAAGCAAGGTTGCGCCGACAGCCCTAAAATTAACATTTCTGAATTTAATGTGCCATGCTCCACCCCAGACTCCGCTGATGGCTTCACTCACTAGAATTGCCGGAACAACCACTTTTGGGTCGTATCCGAAGAGAATCAGAAGAGGCGATAAGATGGTTCCGAACCCGCCGCCCAGGCTGTTGTCGACGGATTCCATCACGAAAGCAAGCATGATTAGTATTGGCAATTCTAACATTTAACATGTGATGTTTTTAAGCTGGTATTTATTATTTTTCTAAGGACGCGGGATGGAATCAAACGAGACTGTCAGCCTTACACGCAGAACAACGTATCGTTGCGGTTGCATAGAGAGGGGCATAGTGCAGTATTTGCTGAGAAAATATCCGCCGAGGGCAACGGTTGAAGAGATTTTGGATTTTGTAGAAAAACATGGGCCTACCAACGGTGAATTAATTCATATAACTTGGAAGGGCGTGAGAAACGCCGTTTACAAGTATGGACCTAGGAAGGGAAGAACATTAGAGTATGCTTTGGAAGCGTTGAAGAGGTTGGAGAAGCGGAACATAGTCAAAATCGGCGAGTTTGTGTGATATTTGCGTGTGTAGAAGCTTCTAGAAGAAATGCGCGTCTAAGAAGGCTAAAAGAAGGCTGATTTGAGCTTATTTTTGGGATTTACATGGTTCACTAGTGAATCTTGCGTATAATAAATAATAAATAATAGTAAATATCACTAGTATAATAGTGAATAGTATAGTATTAAGGTGAAGTATGCTTGTCAGAGCCTTTCTTCGGAGGCTACTATGGATATTCTGATCATGTTAAACTTGTTCGAAATATTGGCTCTTTCCTTGAAACCTTAGGGTTTAAGGTTAATTATGAAGTAGGAAACGGGAGAAAACGGCATGACATTGTAGCGAGTAAGGATGGAGTGTATTGGGCGATTGAGATAGACCGGTTACAAGGAAGACCAAAACCTCTTATTAGGAAGTTTACATATAAACTTATCGCTAAAAACGGTCGATTAATCGGTTATAGGAGGGTTTACTCAGATGCCGAAGCTACCTAAAGATAAGGTAGGAGCATATTTTTACATTGACAAGAAGCTCTTTGAGGAGTTTAAACGTCTATGCTTTCAGAAACACGAGAATTTTCATGGAGCCATGAGCTACGAAGTTGAGCAGGCTTTGCAAAGCTGGATTGCCCAACACACACAAAATCACACACGACAGCTTGCCGTGAACAAAGTGAACCCACAGCCTAGAGTTTTTACAGTCTTCAATCAAGTTAAAGAATACCTCAAAGAGAAATACGGGTACGCGGCAATCGTTCCTGGACAGCAAGTTCCCCGTGTGCATTTAAGAGACGCCATAATGGCTGTTCGTGGCTTGGATTACCGAACCGTCAGCAAATGGATGGGTCTTTTCACCAAGTTCAAGCTGATTAAATGGATAGCTGGAGAACTCTATGAAGTATTGTAGATGCGAAAAATGCCTAGAAAAACTCGATGACCTAGCATTTTAAAGCATTTAGACTAGAGCGTTTAGCTTCAAACATCGGACGTTTGTTTTTTATGGTGACAAAAATTCTTAAATACTGTGACATATACCATTATTCAACGTTAATAAAAAGTGATGTTTGAAGAGGGGTAGGTTTGGGAGTGCATGCAGGATGGAGTGAAAGGGAAAGGGAGCTGGTTGAAGCCTTGATAAAAGCCATCAAAGAAGACTATAGCAACCCTTTGAAGCATGCGGCCGACGAAGTTAGAATGCACTACACTACAGCCCGCAACACCCTTTATCGAATGCGCAATCGCTATGATAAAATGCGGCGCGCCCTTGAAGACTACGCTAATTGGCGAAGGCAAATCAGAGGGAGGAGATACCTGTGACTTTACACGATGAAGAGTCTATCGGGTAGCAGAAAAGGTGGGAGGGATAGTTAGGGTGGCTTGCTTATGCTGCGCCTATTCGGCTATTCTCCAACGACGCTTTTGATGTGGTCGATGAGGACTTTTTTCGCGTAGTCGGCGACGTCTAAGCCCTTTTCTTGGGCTAGTTTTTGCAGGGCCTCGTAGTATTTGAGGTCTTCGCTTCTCTTGTCAAAGATGGAGCGGATCACGATGTATACTCCGGCTGGTATTCCCCTCTTACCCTTTCCAGCCATCAGCCTCGCCAGATCTTGTTTAAATGTGTCGACTCCTCTGTTTTCTGCGGCCTCAGCCAGTTCGGTTTGCTTTTTGTCTTCGAGTCCCAGCCTCGCGGCGGCAAGCGCGTCTCTGAAGGAAACGTTTCCCTTTTGGATCGCTTTCTGCATGTCAGGGTTGAGTTCAAGGATTTTCAGGTACTCGCTGAGGGTGCTGTGGGGAATGCCCCAAGCCCTTGCAAGTCCACGGAGTCCTGTGGGCAGCTTGCTCAGGTAGGTGCTGATCGCCTTAGCCCTTGTTACTGGATCCGGTGTCCTGTGGAACTCCTCCAGGTTCTCCTTTAGGCTTGCGTCCATGGCCTCTTCGTCGGTCATATTCTGTATCCAGATGTGTTGTCCAACCGTGAGCTCCTTGAGGCCCGCCTCTTTCAGGGCTAGGAAGCGTCTGCGGCCGACGACGACGCCGTAGCCATTCTCCTCCGGTCTAGCCTTGAAGGGCTGAACGATTCCTGTTCGCCTGAAATGTTCAATCAACGCCTTGTCTTCCGGGCTCTCGCCGAAGGACTCGTCTACCCTCATGTTTGTCTTGGATACGGAAAACTGGTTTATGGAAATTTTGTCGCCTATTTTAGGCAAAACATGCTTCTCCAACATATCACCCCAAATCCATTAGTGAATGAGCGTTAAAGCGTTAATACTATATAAAGCTTGTGTCAATTTGGCACAAGAAGTGTTCGACACCCGACCACCCAGCCATTATTTTAAAAGGGCAAAACTTATATGGTAAAGAAACACAAAAAGTTGTTATAAGTGGCTAAAACTTGAGGAAAGTTTTCGATGGAAACTGAACTGGACGAGGGAGAGGCTGACTTCCACAACCAAGACAAAAAGCGACTTAACAAAGCTAATCTCGAGACTGAACGGAAAATGCAAGCCATACTGAACACGTTAGGGATTCCTTTAACCGTGGTTTGGGTTCCTGATTCGCGGCAAGACAAACATGGAGAGATTAAATCCTCCACAATATTCATTTATAGCCCATCTGAAAGCGACGCCTGGAACACATTCACCCATGAAATCGTGGAGTTCAAGCTTAAAGACGTCACTTCCACATACAGAACCATTATAAACACCTTCATAGAAGCCCTAGAAAAACTTGCCTACGAAAGAAAGGAACAATTCATAGAGTTCTTACCCAAGCTTTTCGAGGAAATAAACAAGTCTAAAAGATAGTTACTCAGACGTTAAAGGGTGGGTAATCAGAGTTACTCAGACGGCAAAGGGTGAGAAACTTTATATAGTTGATGGTGTTTTTTTAGTTACTCGGACGGTATATAAATGCGTAGGTTTGCAAGGGAGTGGGTTTTGAAGTATCCCAGCGTAGCTAAAGTGGATAGGGCTATTGCTGGACCTAGGCGTATGGGGAGTGAACGTTCGGTTGAAAATTATGTTAAGGGTTTAGGAAAGTTCGTTGCTTTCTTGGGGCTGGCGGATCCTGAAACTGCTTTGCGGAAGCTTCTAAGTGGGGAAGTGGATGCAGCCGCCAAAGTTGACGAGTTCATTGACTTCGCGTTGGAAAAGTATGCGCACCAAACTGTCAGGGGCTTTCTTTTCGGAGTGAAAAAGTGGTTTGAGCTGAACGGCGTGAAAGTGGATTGGGATAGAATCGAGTTTCCAACAAGCAGAGAAGCTTCTGAAGTGGATAGGGCCCCCACGAAGGATGAGCTTAAAGTACTTCTTAACCACGCAAGCAACTCGAGAGACAGAGCTGCACTTTTAATGTTGACAAGCGGAGGCTTCAGGGTTGGAACACTTTTAAGCTTGAAGGTTGGCGACGTCGACTTCAACTATCCAGACGTTGCATGTGTTAAGGTTGAAAAGAGGCTTGGACGCAAATTCGTAAGCAAAAGAGCCGGCAGGTCTGGAAGGGTTTACTTCACCTTCATAACGCCAGAAGCGAAAAAAGCTTTAAAACAATACCTTGAGGAACGTGAGAGGACGGGAGAAAGGTTAACACCTGAATCGCCTTTAATTGGAGACGCCCAACATAAAGGCAAATTCATTAGCGTTGAAGCCTACGAGAAGGTCTGGGCGAGACTTCTGAAAAGAGCTGGCCTCGCCGACAAGTCAAACAAGTGGTATCAACTTCACATTCACACTTTACGCAAGTACTTTCGCTCCAACTGTGTAGGCGTGGACCCCTCTTTCAGGGAACACTGGATGGGCCATAAAGGCGGATACCTGGATGAAAGCTACTTCAGAGCTGAAAAGGAAAGGCATCTCGCTGAGTATCGTAAAGCCATTCCCCACTTAACCGTTTATGGAACAACCCTAGAAGAGAAGCAGCTAAGATCAAGAATGCTCTTGGATTTTGCGAAGCTACAGGGCTACAACGGAGAAGAGTTAAAGCGGCTTGAGGAAGTTTTGGCAAGAGCGAAAGATATAGACGAGGCCATTCGCGAGTTCAAACGCTTCAAAGACAGGCCTGAAACACTTCCCAACGGGAACGGCCAGTATATTGTTGTGGAAGGCGAAGCTGAGCTTCTGAGAAGGCTGAAAAACGGCTGGCGCCTTGCGCAGCCCTTAAACCACGAGAAATACTTGCTTCAATATTCATAAGGAAAACCCTGTAACGCACATCAGCAACCAAACTATAAGGATGTACGTAGTAATACTACGTACATAACAGGTAGGCTTTACAACGTGTGAAGAAAGGAGTTAAATGAATCTTTTTATAATATTTTAGGGTGTGATGGAGATGACTGAACGGAAGTTTTTCACCTTCGATGATTTTATTCGTCTATGCAAAGATGCCGACGCCCTAATAAGCGAGGTAAACAGCAAATCCTCAACCTTCAAGCACTTGAAACCCACGAGCAAAAAGTCAGCGACTATACATTACTTAGCAGTGAAGCGAAAACTGCCAGTAC
>Ga0210049_1005027_pt1 | contig 11376 bp, 10 predicted proteins | sample CryGeyCG2014_300_2_FD_183964 | JGI IMG/M metagenome (GOLD analysis project Ga0210049, IMG submission 183964) | Groundwater microbial communities from aquifer - Crystal Geyser CG06_land_8/20/14_3.00 (SPAdes) (version 2) | ecosystem: Environmental > Aquatic > Deep subsurface > Groundwater | place...
TCGGCGACAAAGAAATTGCCGCAAATTCCGTTTCCGTCCGCCAGCGCGGCAAAGGAGATTTAGGCGCGCTGAAATTAAGCAAACTTATTGAAAAACTTAAAAAAGAAATCTCCGAAAAAACGATTTAGGGAGGAAATGATTAACAATTTGTCAAAGCCCGAAATAATCATTATTCTCGGCCCGACAGCTTCGGGAAAATCCGAATTAGCAGTGAAAATCGCTAAAAAATATAATGGCGAGATTATTTCCGCTGATTCGCGGCAGATTTATAGAGGACTAGATATAGGTAGCGGGAAAGTTCCTCGTGATAAAAAAACCCCTAAATCCTATATTCTAAATTCTAAATTCTATTTTTATAAAGGCGTTCCGCATTATCTTTTAGATGTCGCCAGCCCGAAAAAAACTTTTTCTGTTTCCCAATATCAAAAACTTGCCGGAAAAGCGATTAAAAAAATTTTAAAACGGGGTAAAATTCCAATAATTTGCGGAGGTACCGGTTTTTACATAGACGCCCTTGTCTACGGCTACAAACTACCCGAAGTCCCACCCCAGCCAAAATTGAGAAAAGAACTTGGAAAAAAATCGGCCGATACACTTTTTAAACAACTTAAAAAACTCGACCCGGTTAGGGCAAAAAATATAGACAAATTCAACAAGCGCCGTTTAATAAGAGCGCTCGAAATTATTTTAATCACAAAAAAACCCGTCCCGACTTTGTCTACTTTCCTTGAGGAAAGTAGACAAAATTATGATGTTTTGTTTATCGGCATTAAAAAACCGCAGGAAGAATTAAAAAAACTGATCGCCAAACGGCTTAAAAAACGCCTCAAACAAGGCATGCTTAAAGAAGTAAAAAATCTCCATAATTCCGGCGTTTCATGGAAAAAATTGGAAAGTTTCGGTTTGGAATACCGCTGGCTAGCCAGATACCTAATAACCATCGCTAGTAATTCGAGAAATAATAAAAATTCGAGAGTAATTCGAGAAATATACAATGAAATGGTTTCACTTCTTCAAAAAGACATAGAACATTACGCCAAGCGCCAAATGACATGGTTTAGGAAAAACAAAGATATCAATTGGGTTGAAAACTACAGGCAAGCAAAAAAGTTAATCGATGAATTTATTAATGAATAATATTTTAACAGGTAAAAAACATCCGCAGCAAACAGCAAACAAAAATGTCCGATTAGACGATCGTTTGATTGGACACTTTTTCGCTAACTTATTAATTTTTCTAAAATCTTTTTAAGCGCGTCCGGATTCCCCCTTCCTTTAAGTTTAGCCATCGCCTGGCCGATTAAGAATTGCAAGGCCGTTTCTTTGCCATTTTTGTAATTCAAAATCGCTTCGGGATTTTCTTTGACAATTTTTTCAAGCGTTGGTCTTAATTCATCATCGCCCGAAATCTGTTTTAATCCCCCTTTTTCAATGATTTTATTCGGGTCCAAACCCGTTAAAGACATTTCTTTTAGAATATCTTTTGCCATGCGGCTTGATAAATCGCCTTTCGCAATTAAAACAATCAAATCAGCGAAATTTTCAGGCGTGATTTTTAATTCGTCAAACGCTATTTTTTGTTCAACCATCAAACCTCTTAAATCGCTCGTCAAATAATTAAAAAATAATTTAATATTTTTTTCTCCTTCTTCGGCCTCGGATTCCGAAACCGATTCTTCAAAAAACTTTGCCATTCCGCGGTCCTCAATTAAAGCTTCCACTTGACCTTCCGAAAGCCCGTATTCTTTTATAAATCTTTTTCTTTTCTCAGCCGGCAATTCAGGAATTTCAATTTTTAAAGATTCCAAATCAAATTCCTTCAAATCCATCGGCGGCAAATCCGGCTCCGGGAAATACCTGTAATCATGCGATTCTTCTTTCAAGCGTTGAGAAACCGTGCGTTTTTTAACGTCGTCCCAGCCCCGCGTTTCCTGAAATATCTTTTCGCCTTTTTCCAAAAGTTCCGACTGCCTTTCAATTTCATATTTAACCGCGTCGCCCACCACCTTAAAAGAATTAAGGTTTTTGATTTCAACTTTTGTTCCCCTTTCGCCGTTCTTGCCGACAGAAATATTAACTTCAACTCTCATTTGCCCCTTTTCCATATCCGCATTTGAAATTTCCAAGTGCCGCAAAATAAGTTGAAGTTCTTTAGCGAATTTAACCGCTTCTTCTCCGCTTTTAATGTCAGGCTCGGTAACAAGCTCCATTAATGGCACGCCTGCGCGGTTAAAATCCACTAAACTTGAAACTTGAAACTTGAAACTTGAAACATTTTTTTGTGTTTCATGCTTCATGTTTCCTGTTTCATGAAGTAATCGCGCAGTATCTTCTTCCAAGTGAATTCTGGTAATGCGTACGCCGTTTAATTCTCCGCCCATAACAAGCGGTTTATCAAACTGCGATATCTGGTAGCCTTTTGGCAAATCAGGGTAAAAGTAATTCTTACGGTCAAACTTAGACGTTTCGGGAAGCTTGCCATTTAAGGCCATACCCAATTTCAAAACTGTCTCAACCGCCTTTTTATTTATAGTAGGAAGCGTGCCCGGATGCCCCGCGCAAACAGGGCAAATATTAACATTCGGGTGTTTTTCTTCAGGGTCGTTTAAACACCCGCAAAACATTTTTGTTTTGGTCTTAAGTTCCGTATGAATTTCCAAGCCGATTGTAGGTTCGTACATAGTGATTAATTTAATTCTAACAAATTTTCTTTAATATCATCAGCAACCTCCATAACATTTTTCTCTCCATTAATAATTTTGATATCCGGAAACCGCTTGCTTAAAATTTCGTATGTTTGCCAAACCTTTCTTAATTTCTCGCTTTCTTCAAAAAACTCTCGCTTGCCCCGATTTTCATCAATTCTTTCAATGCAAATCTCCGGAGAAACTTTTAAAAGAAAAGTTATATCGGGTTTCAAAAAATTTTCGTTAATTTTGATAAGCCAGTCAACATCTGAATCCAACGAGCCAAAAGCCATTGTTGAATAAAAATATCTGTCTGAAATTACCCATTGCCCGTTTTCAATCGCCGGCTTAATTATCTTTTCCAGATGCTCACTCCTGTCGGCGCAAAAAAGTAATTGGAAGGCGGCAGAACTAATTAAAATTTCTTTCTTTAATACTTGGCGTATCAAGCTTCCTATTGGCGATTCTTTGGTCGGCTCTTTTGTTAAAACTACCGGAATATTTTTTTCTTTTTCCAAATAATCTTTCAATAATTGCGCTTGGGTGCTTTGCCCCGAACCGTCAAGACCCTCAAAAACAATAAACATAACAGTTTTATATTAGCAAAAAGGGGCAGCTTGCGCCATCCCTTATGGTAAATCATGTTTTACCCGAATCCATTTTACCGCACCGAAGCTGGGCAAGTTCCCACACATATTTGTAAAGATGCAGTCCCTTGCTGTACGCGATGGTTTCGCCCGGCTCCACCCCGATTTCTTTCGCCATATGCTCTTTTAGCATCTGCAATGCCCCAAGATTCGCGGGAAATCCTCCCCACAAATCCCATGAACGAAAGTAGACAAAGAAATGAAGTTGCCGTAACGGACGCGGCAGTCAATTAATCTCAGGCAAGGCGGGTCATTGAGTAAACAATCTTCCGGCCGTCCCACCTCCATTGTTGTCTGGTTTGTATTAAAGCCATACTTTTTATACTTCTCAACTACCGCACCAATCTGGTCCGGACCGACAATCACCGGGTCATCCATTATCCCATCGTGCCGATTTATCAATACCCCCGATAATCTTTCTCCATAAACATAATCCTCATTCGCGTCTTTAATACCAACGAGGATTTTCTCCTGAAAATAGGTTTCGATGTAACCCGGGGCAACAGGATTGGGCATTCCATACGCCGGCGGAATATCCGGTTCAAACGGCTTCACTTCGGGATATGTGATTTTCACCCGAACATCGTCAAATTCCAACCGCTGATCGCTCGCATAACTGCCCTGGTCAATGATGTACTTAAATCCGTTATCCAGTATATTGAATATACACTGGAACCAAGCGTCTGGAATGTCTCTTGCTATAATATTTATCGTCTTCATATTCTTTCCTCCTTGTTATGTAAAAAATAAGGTTTTAAGTTTTTTTCTTACCTTTTCAATTGACAAATTGCTGTTTTCCTTTTATCACGTCCTGAACAAAAAAGCAAGGATAAAATCCTTACTTTTATTCCTTCACTTCGATGCCCATACTCATAGCAGTTCCTTCAATAATTTTCATCGCGGCTTCAATGTCATTAGCGTTCAAATCAGCCATTTTCTTTTCGGCGATTTCATGGATTTGAGCTTTTGTTACCGAACCGACTTTTTTCTTAAGCGAGTCTGCCGCGCCTTTTTCAACACCAGCGGCTTTACGGAGCAAATCCGAAGCCGGCGGAGTTTTAAGCTTAAAATCAAAACTTCTATCTTCGTAAATCGTAATTTCTGCCGGGATAATGGCACCCGTCATTTCTTTCGTAGCCTCATTAAATTGTTGGCAAAACTGGCCAATGTTTATGCCTTGAGGGCCCAAAGCCGTTCCAATGGGTGGAGCCGGAGTCGCGGCGCCGGCCGGAATTTGAATTATTAATACTTTTTTTATTGGTTTAGCCATAATTATTTATATTGAAAATAAAATATAATAAATAATAAATATTAAAAATGTTAAAATTTTACTGTGACGAAAATGCTAAATTTTTTATTTATTATTTTTAATTTTTTATTTAACATTACATCTTTTGCGCTTGTAATGAATCGAGTTCTACCGCCGTTTCTCTGCCAAAAATCGCCAGCAAAACCTTTAATCTTCCCTTTTCTTCGTCAACCGCCGATATTTTTCCTTCATAATCTTTGAACGGGCCGTCTATTATTTTTACAATATCCCCAACGCTAAATTCAAGCTTAAATTTAGTTTCATCCTCGCCCTTCATTCTTCCCATCAATGATTCTATCTCGTCTTTTGAAAGCGGGGTCGGTTCGGTTGAATCCGCGCCTACAAACCCGGTTACCCGAGGCGTATTGCGCACCACATACCAGGAATCCTCGCTCATCAACATATCCACCAAAACATAGCCGGGATAAATTTTTTCTTCAATCGTTTTACGTTTGCCGTTTTTTATTTTTATCTTTTTTTCTTTCGGAACCAAAACATTAAAAATTTTGTCATTCATCGCCAGCGATTCAACTCTCTGTTTCAAATAACGCGCTACCGCGTCTTCATATCCGGAATAAGTATGAACGGCATACCAATGCCTTTCGCCTTTTTTCTTAAAATCGCCCGGCGAAACGCGAGATTTAAGTTTGTTGACGTTTCCCGAATTATTTTCTGTTTGTTTATCGTTTTCCATAATTTACCCCCACACCTAATCAATTTTGAGACTTTTAGAAATTCTCCGTTTTAATTGATTAAAGACATTCGACCTTAATTTCAAATTCTGTTCTCTATGTCTAGCTTCGTCCTCTTCTTTATACGCCTCAAAATAGATAAGTTCAAATGGTATTCTATTTTTTGTCGAATGACTTTTGCCATCGTTATGTTCTAAAAGTCTTCTTTTTAAATTAAATTGATTAGGTGTGGAGGTTAAACCACTCTATCCAATATCAGCGTAAAAATCAAATCCAAAGCGCCCAAAAACAACGCCACACCAATAGAAAAACCGACAACAATTAAAGTCAAACGAATCGTCTCTTGCCTTGTCGGCCAATTAACTCTTAAAAGTTCCCTATACGATTCGGCCATATAATCTTTTATTTTACTGAATGTATTCATTGTATATTGTATTTAGTATTTAGTATTTAGTATTTAGTATTTATTATTTATTATTTATTATTTATTATTTATTAAATATCTAAGTTCTTAACCATTGTCGCATGGCTTTGAATAAAATGTTTTCTCGGCTCAACCACCTCGCCCATTAAAATATCAAATAATCTTTCCGCTTCCTGAGCGTCTTCAACCATAACTTGTTTTAAAACCCTTCTTTCAGTATTCATTGTAGTTTCCCAAAGCTGTTCCGGATTCATTTCTCCCAAACCTTTATAGCGTTGAATTACGATTCCAGAGCGTTTTTCTGAAACCGCGTCTCCTTCTATTGCCGTTTCCACTTCCTTCACTTCTTCCGTTTCTTCTTTATCTTTTTCTTTCAACTTCTTCCTGGCAAATTTAGCGTCCGTCATCTCTTTTAAAATTCTTTCTTTTTCCGCGTCATTATAAGCGTATTTTATTTCTTTACCAGATTGCAACCGATATAATGGCGGTTGCGCTATGTACAAATGCCCGTTTGCAACCATTTCATTAAAATAGCGGTAGAAAAGCGTCAGAAGCAGAGTGCGAATGTGCGCTCCGTCCACGTCGGCATCCGTAGCGATTATTATTTTATAATACCTTAGTTTGCTTAAGTCAAATTCATCGCCGATGGCCGTGCCTATCGCCATGACCAAAGAACGAATTTCTTTATTTAAAAGCATCTTGTCTATCCTTGATTTTTCAACATTTAAAATCTTTCCGCGCAATGGGAGAATAGCTTGGAACCTTCTGTCGCGCGCCGATTTCGCCGAACCGCCCGCGGAATCTCCTTCCACGATGAATAATTCAGATTCTTCGGCATCTTTGCTCGAACAATCGGCAAGCTTACCTGGCAAAGTCATCCCATCTAAAATACCTTTTCGTAAAACCGTTTCTTTCGCCGCTTTCGCCGCTTTTCTGGCTTTAGCCGTTAATAAGCACCTTTCAATAACTGCCCGCGCTTCGGAAGAATTTTTTTCCAAAAATTCTCTCAGAGCTTCCGCGACAATCGTTTCAACCGCCGTTCTTGCCGGCGGATTGCCCAAACGCGCTTTTGTCTGACCCTCAAATTGCGGTTCACGAAGTTTAACTGAAACAATAGCCGATAAACCCTCGCGAATATCGTCTCCTATCAAATTATCATCCGAACTTTTTAAATAATTTCCGCTCCTGGCATAATCGTTTAAACTCCTGGTTAGCGCCGAGCGAAAACCCGTTAAATGCATTCCACCGTCTGGAGTGTAAATATTATTCGCAAAACTTAATTCCTGAGTTTCAATATCCTGACTATAAAGGAAAGTCGCTTCAACATCTATATGTTCGGAAGTTTTATGAACATAAAAAGGCTCATCTTGAACCCGCTGGTTAAAACGATTCAAATAATTTATAAAAGCCAAAAGCCCGCCTTCAAAACAGAAAGAATAATAGTAAGGAACTTCTTCGCGCCAATCAATAATTTCTATTTTGACACCCTTGGTCAAAAACGCCTGTTGGCGAAGATGGTCAACTATTGTTTTTTTGTTAAATTCAACATCACCAAAAACAGATTTGTCGGGTTGAAAAATTATTTTTGTTCCGGTGGTTTTTGAAACGCCGATTTTTTTAACTTTATACTGAGGAATTCCCGTTTTATATTCCTGAATATATTCTCCGCCGTCTTTATTCACTTCGGCTTTCATCCAAGTTGAAAGCGCGTTCACAACCGAAACGCCGACTCCATGCAAACCGCCGGAAACTTTATAAGATTCTCCGCCAAATTTTCCGCCGGCATGCAAAGTGCAAAGCGCGGTCTCAAGAGCTGATTTTTTCGTCTGCGGATGGATATCTACCGGAATTCCCCTGCCGTCATCGGTCACGACAACTTTGTTTTCCGGCAAAAGCTCAACCCTAATATTTTTGGCAAAACCCGCCATGGCTTCGTCCAAACTATTATCAACAACTTCCCAAATCAAATGATGCAAACCGTCTACGCCGGTTGAACCGATATACATTCCCGGCCTTTTCCGCACCGGCTCCAAACCCTCCAAAACATAAATGTCTTTGGCGCTATAAGAAACGCTCGCCTTTAATTCATCGCCGTTTGATTCAACGGCCTTCTTGCTATTTTCTTCCGCTTTTTCAGCGGTTTTTTTAGTGATTTTTTTAGGCATTTGCTAAATTAAAATACCCCTTGGGGTATTATTATTATATCAAAAACAAAGACAAAAACAAGCCTATTCCACCTTGCGAGAATTTTCTTGTGTGGCATGGTCGAAATCACATCGAGCATAAAGAACCCATCATCTTTAAGAATTTTATTTCACTTCCTTCTCAATATCCTCGATTTCTTTTCTGACAAATTTTTCCGCATCGTCTAAATCTTTCCTAAATTGTTTTATGATTTTTTCCTCCTCTTCGGTAAGTTGGCGCTTTGTTCTTGTTTTCTCTAATAATTTAATTTGCTCTCTAATATCTTTTTTAAACAAAGCAAAAGCTTTATGGAGTGTCTGTTCCGCCTCCTGAACCTCTTTTTTAATTTTTCTTCTAAAAAGCGTCAAGCGATACCAAAGATAATAGCCCAAAAAGAAGAGAGCGAAAAGAATTACCAATAAGGAAACAATAGCAGTAAGATAGGTGATTATCAGAGAGCCAATTTTGATAAATGCTTCTTGTTTGATGACAACCGAATAGATGCCGGATTTTTCGCTTTTAGCGCCTCGGGTATCAGTGACTTCAGCCCAAAAAGTATAGACCCCGGATTTTAATTGGTCCTGCCAAATAAGAGCGAAATTCCCTTGCTCATCGGCTTTAGTTTCTCGAGAAAGAATTTTTCCGTCATCGGATTTGAAAAAGATTTCCGCTATTGCTTCGGGATAAGTTTTGCCTTTAATTTTTAAGATTTCGCCTTCAGTCAGTTCTTTCGGGTATTCGGAAAAAATTGGCGCTTTAATTGGTTTAATAATAAATTCTTCAGTAGCGGTGGTATAGTTTTCAGCATTATCAAACGCCTGAGCCAAAATTGTTCTTTTACCAGGCACCTGAAGCGGAAGGGTATAGGAATTATTCTTAACAGTTTCACTCGAAAAAGAAAAGAAATCGCCTTCGCCGATTTTAATTTTATAATAATTAATTCCCGATAAAGAATCGGCGGTGTCAAACAGCGCAGTCGGCCGCGGATTTTCCGTTTCTTTTCCATCAATAAATTTTATGATAAACGGTTCCGGCGGTTGGGTATCAATCTGAAACCGGAAATGCGAAATTTCTCCCCAGCCATTGGCATTGCGAAGTTGCGCATGGAAATACCAGATGTCGTCTTTCATATTTTCAAGCTGCTTTTCCGAAATCGCTGGAGAATAAACAACTGTTGGCTGAGAATACGGTATTTTGCTATATAAAACTCTTACGGCTGTAACATCGTCTGGCGCTTGCCAAGTAAATTTCGGATTGGGATTGTTATACCATTTGTTTGTGTCAGGATGGGTTGGTGAGGAAATCCGGGGCGCGGCAGGCGCGCCCGAGATAGCAGAAGGAGTGGTTGCTTCAGGGATAGTTGGACCGGCGCTGCCTAAACTAAACTGCGCATTTCCCAAACTCGCTAAAATGTTGGTTCCTTTGCCGTCATTGGCAAGCGCGGAACCGGAAGAAAAAGTCAGGAGCGCGTTGCCGGCGGCTTTAATTCGGAAAGTGATAGTAATGGCTTTGCCGCTTGCGCCGGTAAAACCCGGGTTCAAAACAATGCCTTCGAAATTTATTATTCCAGCGGAATTAGAAAATGACGGCTCTTGAACCCAGAGAGTAAAGATTGAGCCGGTTTTAGAAAGAGAGGTAACTTCAAGTTTGTCGCTTGGGAATGAAATTATTCCCGAAGCCGCATTCATTGCCTGGTCGGCGCTTGAAACATACACGCTCACCGTAAATGAGGTGCCAATCGCATGCGTTCCCGAAGAAGGAGAAAAATACAGCGTCGCGGCATTTGCCGCTCCGCATACACCAAAAAACACGAATATAAAACTAAAAAACACTAAAATTTTCGTGAGCTTTTGTGTAAGTATTCGTGTTATTTCGTGTTTAGTTTCCTCCATAAGTACCAAATAATAAATAAGAAAACTCCTAATATAATTATAATCCAATTTTCATGGTTTTCATACCATCCAAGCGGATTTTGCGGCAGAATTTTTTCAATTCGCACATTGCCGGCTTTGTCAACGGCTTTCACAAAAATATAGCTTTTTAACTTTTGGTCTCGCAGCGCATACGGACTTTCCGCTGAAATCCATCTTGACCCCGTTAGAAGCCCGATCCATCTAAAGATCGGCAGTCGTCCAAGGCGACTTGCTTCTAACGGGGTTGAAAATGACCCAAAAAATCTGTATCGCGTCTCTTTTATCTCGTAACGGTCAATGCCCAATCCTTTATCCTGCGTCGCAAAGACCAAAAACCATTTGCCGTCAAACATCTCCGGACTTTTAGCGATTTCCGGCCGAAATGTCTCCGGCGGCTCCGCATCTTTAGATGCGAAACGCGAAGGGCCACTAATAGGAACACTAATAACCACTAAATCCAAACTTTTTGTCTCTACTCTTGCGGGAGTGCCAAATCCATCATTTAAGAGCGCACGTGCATCTTCTTTAAAAAAAATCATATCTCCAGCTTCTTTTGGTCTCGTGGCTTCAAAAAATACGGTTAGCAATAATCCGTTCTTGCCGCTGTATCCCCCGGGTATGATACCTTCAAAAGAAATTATACCATCATTTACCTGCGGCTTTTGAATCCAAAAATTAATAATTGAATTGCCATCACTCCACTCACGAATTTTTAAAACTTCTTGCGGGTATTGAATTTTCACGCTTATCGCATTGATAGCTTCTCCTTCGGTGTCTATTAAAACTTTATTCGACACAATTTCACCTACCTTCATTTCTAATTTTGACTGATCAAAACCGAATTCAGCCGCTCGCACCGTTCCATATATACCAAATAACACGAATAAAAACACTAATAGACACGGAAGTTTAGTGCTAATTCGTCTGATATTCGTGTTCTTTCGTGTATTCCTTAAAAAGGGTTTTCTGTCATTGGTATAAATTATTCTTTTAATATAGAGTTTGGGCGAAGTAAAATTTATGAAATACCCTAATTCATACTCGCCGTTTCTTAAATAAGAATAAAGCTGGTCTAAAAACATTTTTGGAATTTTTTCTACCGCTTTAAGCTCCACCAAAATTTTCCCCTCAACAATGAAATCAGGACGATAAGAACCAACAAGCTTTCCTGTTTTTGGAGAAAATATTTGAATAGATTTCTCTTTCTCAAATGATAAATTTCTTGATTTTAGTTCTTCGGCAAAAGCATTCTGATAAATACTTTCTTTCAGACCAGAACCAAAGTTTTTGCGTACCTCAATAGCCGCTCCCTGTATCTGATAGCTTAACTCTTTATGAAGCAAGTTTTGATAATTTTTAGTGCTCATTAGTGTTTCTATTAGTGACGCTTAGTGTATCCTTGCCTAGCCAGTCCAATAGTAGGCAAGGATGCTAAAATCCACCAAATCCACTTTGCCGTCGCCGTTTAATCTTTCGACCTCTTTCACCGAAAACTCCGCTGAAATCGGCCTTTTATACCA
>Ga0210049_1005030_pt1 | contig 11373 bp, 11 predicted proteins | sample CryGeyCG2014_300_2_FD_183964 | JGI IMG/M metagenome (GOLD analysis project Ga0210049, IMG submission 183964) | Groundwater microbial communities from aquifer - Crystal Geyser CG06_land_8/20/14_3.00 (SPAdes) (version 2) | ecosystem: Environmental > Aquatic > Deep subsurface > Groundwater | place...
CGAATCCCACACCGTAAGAAACATTGACCCGATTTAAAGGGGATTGCGACAGTTTTTCACTGCGGGTTAATTTTCTATCTTCCTTTCCCGTAAGAAACATTGACCCGATTTAAAGGGGATTGCGACAGTTTTTCACTGCGGGTTAATTTTCTATCTTCCTTTCCCGTAAGAAACATTGACCCGATTTAAAGGGGATTGCGACTCAGTCAATTCCTCAACGCTTGTTAAACCTGTTCCGTAAGAAACATTGACCCGATTTAAAGGGGATTGCGACACCGAATCCCGCACCGAATCCCCCACCGAATCCCACACCGTAAGAAACATTGACCCGATTTAAAGGGGATTGCGACACTGTATTTCGTCCAGATAAATCTGGACGCTACAAGAAATAAGAAACATTGTCCCGATAAATCGGGACGCTACGATGGAAAAAAGTAGCAAATTTCAAGTAGCGTCCCCCTCGTATAAAATAATTACCTCCGTCCCCATTGTTTTGCAATTTGACAATCTTTATTAAAAAATATAGAATAATAGCATGAAAAGAGTTGCTGTGTATCCGGGAAGTTTTGACCCGCCTACAAATGGTCATATTGATATAATTAAACGGGCCTGTGATTTGTTTGATAAAGTTATAATTGCCATAATTGATAATCCAGCCAAGAAACCTGCTTTTACAATAGAGGAAAGGGAATATATGCTTGAGAAATCAATACAGGGTTTATCCGGTGTGGATGTGGAACACTTTTCAGGTCTCTTGGTAAAATATCTCAGGAAGAAGAAAGCAAGAATTATTATACGGGGCTTGAGAGAAATGAGCGATTTTGAGTATGAATTTCAAATGGCACTTATGAATCGTAAACTTGATAACGAAATTGAGACGGTATTTCTTATGCCGGATGAGCGGTGGACATACCTTTCCTCAAGCGTTATTAAGGAAGTAGCGGGTTTGGGCGGAAATGTTAAATGCCTGGTTCCTCCGGTTGTTGAAAAAATGTTAAGAAGGTTATCTAAATGATTTTAGATTCCCCTGTATCATTAAAAAAGTTAGGTGATATGCTCCTTGAAGTTGGTATACTTACCAAAGAGCAGTTAAAAGAAGCCCTGGAACTTCAAAAACAGTCCGGCGGTAAGTTAGGACATATTTTACTTCAATTAGGCTATGTCACTGAAGAGGTGCTATTGACATTTTTAGGAAAACAGGCAGGTATGCAGTTCATTTCCCTGCAGGAATACGGAGATATACCTGAAAGTATAATCAAATCTGTTCCTGAAAGCGTTGTCAGACGGCAGAATTTAATTCCTATTGAAAAAAAGGGTAAAAAACTCACTGTGGCGATGTCTGACCCTTTTAATGTGTTTGCAATAGATGATTTGAAACTTATGACCGGTTTTGATATTAACATAGCAATAGCTCCGGAGAAGGAAATAAAAGAAACCATAGAAAAGTATTATACTGCCAAGGGTTCAATGGAAGATGTCCTTAAAGACATAGATAAAGTAGAAGATACGGATTTAGAGGTTGTTGAGGAAAAGGATGCGGGTGTTGACATTGTTGCTTTGGAAAAGCAGGGTGGAGAAGCACCTGTTGTAAAACTTGTAAATTTTATTTTAGGTGATGCGGTTAGACAGAGAGCAAGCGATATACACATTGAGCCCTATGAGAAGAATTTTAGGGTAAGATATCGTGTTGATGGTGTCCTGCATGAACAACAGCCGCCACCCAAGAAACTGCAAAACGCAATAATTTCACGAATTAAGATTATGGCTTCCCTTGACATTTCTGAACACAGGTTACCGCAGGACGGCCGTATGAAAATAAAAGTTATGGACCATGAAATTGACCTGCGGGTATCAGTTTTACCTACTTCTTTTGGTGAAAAGGTCGTTATGCGTTTATGTGATTCATCTGCACTGTGTGTGGATTTGAACAAACTTGGATTGGAACCGGAATCCTTGGCTATTTTTCAAAAGAATATCACTCGCCCATATGGTATAATTCTTGTTACCGGACCCACAGGAAGCGGGAAAACAACAACATTATATTCTGCTCTTTCAACCGTCAACCATCCGGATTCAAACATTATGACGATAGAAGACCCGGTTGAATTCGTGCTGCCCGGGATAAACCAGGTTCAGGCACGACCTGACATAGGTTTGACATTTTCTGCTGGACTGCGTTCTTTTTTGAGACAGGACCCCAATATAATTATGGTGGGTGAAATCCGTGATACAGAAACTGCCGAAATAGCTATAAATGCTGCTCTGACAGGACATCTGGTTTTTTCTACTCTGCATACCAATGATGCACCCGGTACGATTACAAGGCTTAATAATATGGGTATTGAACCATTCCTAGCAACGTCAACTATTATTATGGTTATAGCACAGCGGTTACTGAGGACAATATGCAAATATTGTAAAGAACCCTATGAGGTATCATCTGAGCATGTCATATCATTAGGCGTAAAGCCGGAGCAGTTGACAGGTAAGAAAGTCACACTTTATCATGGCAGGGGATGTGAACATTGTTCACAAGGGTATCGGGGCAGGTTGGGTTGTTATGAAATATTAGAGATGAGCGATGAATTACGGGAATTAATAATTAAAAAAGTACCCACGCATGTCTTAAGACAGGCAGCAATAAAAAATGGTATGACGACATTGCGGGATAGCGCTCTCAGGAAACTTCTGAGCGGGGTTACCACAGTTGAAGAAGTGCTGAGGGTTACAACAGGTGACATTGGTTAAGGGAAGGGAGGCTGCATGGCGGGTTCTATAATTAATATGCAGGATTTATTGACGCTTATGGTTGAGAAGAAAGCAAGCGATTTACACCTGACAGTAGGATTACCTCCCATGTTACGTATAGACGGCGAACTTATCCCTACTGATTATGATAAAATTATGCCTGACTTGAGTCAAAGATTGATATATTCTTTACTCACTGATGCCCAGAAAGAAAAATTTGAGGCAAATAATGAACTTGATTTATCTTTTGGTATGAAGGGCGTTGGGAGAGTAAGAATGAACATTTATCGTCAGCGAGGGTCTATCGGTGCGGCAATGCGGTCTATCCCCAACAGGGTACCTACTTTTGAAGAACTCACTTTACCGCCGGTTGTTTATGAAATCACTAAATTATACAAAGGACTTGTACTTATTACGGGACAGACAGGCAGCGGTAAGTCAACTACGCTCGCTTCCATTATAGATTACTTTAATGAACACAGACAGTCACATATTGTAACTATAGAAGACCCGATAGAATACGTGCATTTGCATAAGAAATCTATGATTAACCAGAGAGAAGTGGGTAACGATACCACTTCCTTTACTCAGGCATTGAAATATGTTTTAAGACAGGACCCCGATATAATTCTTATCGGGGAAATGCGTGACCTGGAAACAATTTCGGCTGCACTTACTATTGCTGAAACAGGACATCTGGTTTTTGCTACATTGCACACGACTGATGCTCCTTCAACTATTAACCGAATAATTGATGTATTTCCACCGCATCAGCAGGAGCAAATACGAGCACAGTTGTCATTTACACTCCAGATTGTTCTCTCGCAGATGCTTCTACCGCGCGTGTCTGGTAGTGGCAGGGCACTGTGCTGTGAAGTAATGGTTGTGACACCAGCAATTCGTAATCTTATACGTGAGTCAAAAATTGAACAGATAACCATTGCTATGCAGACAGGCGGTAAATATGGTATGCAGACAATGAACACAGCACTCGCGGATCTCTACCTTAAACGGCAAATAAATTACCAGGAGGCGATTTCCCGGACAACTGACCAGGAAGATTTAAGACGTTTAATAGAAAGGCAACCAGTAAAATAGGAGAGGACGTTACTCAAGTAAAATCCTGAAGGATTAACTCCAGGAATCCCCCAATTTATCCGCAGGATTATCTTATTGGGGTTATCCAGGAATTAAGGGTTTGTAAAATCAGGAATTAAGGGTTTACCCTTTTATAATTTATGGGACAGTTTAGATATAAGGCAAGAGCTTCAACAGGGACGATAAGTGAAGGTGTACTGGAAGCACCTGATTTGAGGTCAGCGACAGACCGTCTTAGGTCACAGAAATTTATAGTGATGGAAATATCAGAATCCAAGAAAGGTTTTTCCTTGGGTTTCCTTAAAATGGGCGGAAAAGTTAAATCCGCTGATTTAACCATCTTCTCCCGGCAACTTTCAACACTTGTTTCGTCAGGCGTACCTATTGTGCAGGGTCTCAGCATACTTGAGGAACAGATAACCAATAAAACGTTCAAGGACGTTGTAGCCAAACTGAGAACGGATATTGAGAGCGGTTTATCAATTACCGATGCTATGGCGAAACACAAAAATTGTTTTAGTGAACTATACGTTTCAATGATAAAAGCCGGTGAGATTGGTGGCATACTTGATGTCATTCTTGATAGACTTTCCGGATACATGGAGGACGCTGAAGCACTTAAGGGTAAAATAAAGGGTGCTATGATGTACCCGATGGTTATCGGGATTATTGCTGTTCTTGCAACAACATTTTTATTGACAGGTGTTATACCGCAGTTTGCGACAATTTTTATTAGTATGGGAGTAGAGTTGCCTTTACCGACAAGAATAGTGCTTGCTCTGTCCGGGTTTCTAAAATCATTTTGGTACTTAGTTTTTTCAGTTCCGATAATTTGCTTTATTGCATTTAAACAATCTGTCAAACGTATAGAGGCGTTTGCATTTAAGGTAGATGCTATTAAACTGAAAATACCCGCTTTTGGTATTTTGATAAAAAAACTCGCAATTTCAAAATTTTCACGCACTTTTTCTACATTGGTAAAATCCGGAGTGCCTATTCTGCAGGCGCTTGATACAGTAGCAAAAACTGCAGGTAATAAGGTTATTGAAAAGGCAATACTTGCTGCCAGAGAGAAAATTCGCGAAGGCGAACGGCTGTCTCCGCCACTGAAGAAAAGCGGTGTGTTTCCGCCCATGGTAGTACAGATGATATCTGTTGGCGAAGAAACAGGCACTCTTGATGTTATGTTAGCAAAAGTATCTGATTTTTATGAACGTGAAGTTGATGATGCTGTAAAAGGACTGACAAGTATGATTGAGCCGATAGTTATTGTGCTTATGGGTGCTGTCATTGGTACGATTGTACTGGCGATGTTTTTACCGATGTTCCAGATGACCGATATGATGGCAAAATGATTTTTTCAGGACGGGGTATTGACAAATCGTTCAAAGTATGTTATATTATCATAGACGATTTCGCAAAAGTTATAATCGTGAAAAAAGGAGGTGTTATAAGATATGAAAAAAACTAAAGGTTTCACTCTTATTGAGTTGATGGTAGTTATTGTAATTTTGGGCATACTTGCTGCAGTAATTGCACCAAGAATTCCTGGCTTTGTAAATAAAGCAAAAGAGGGGAAAACCAAAGGTAATCTTGGAAACTTGCGTTCCGCTATGAACATTTACTACAGTGACAAAGATGGGGTTTATCCGACGACTACCGATTTGGCTGGTGCTCTTACGCCCAAGTATATCAAAGAAATACCTGAGGCAGAAATGCCACCGAATCATGCCGCGAGTAATGCTGTTGTTACAATATCACCCTTAGGCGATGCTGGAGGTTACGCCTACGAAGAGGATTCTACCGAAGATGGTTGGGGAGATATTGTGATAAATTGTAATGCTCACACTGACAGTTCTAGTACGGCATGGAGTTCTTACTGAGAATTCGGCAATGCTTTAGAAACAGAAGAATCAAAAAGGGAGGATAGAAAAAATCCTCCCTTTTTTTGTATAATAAATCATATGAGTTGTCTCTTTATTGATTATTGGTCACTGATTATCATTGCACTGGGTTTATTTTTAGGCAGTTTTGCCAATGTATTGATTTACCGGTTACCAAAAGGCGAATCAATCCTGCTGCCGGGTTCCTACTGTCCAAATTGCAGGAAATCAATAAGGTGGTATGATAATGTCCCTGTATTCAGTTATATTCTTCTAAAAGGTAAATGCCGGGACTGCAAAACCGCAATTTCCCTGCAGTATCCTGTTTTTGAATTATTGACCGCCCTATCGTTAGTAATTATCTGGTTCAGGTTCAATTACCCGATGTATCTTTTTATTGGGTATGCTCTTTTTGTTTTCTGGCTCATTGTTATTTCAGGCATTGATTTTAATCACAGAATCATACCCGATGAGTTGTCCATGTCACTTATAGTAATCGGGCTTTTATTTTCTCCTTTTAATTTGAATTTAGGTGAAAACGCTGGGACACGGGTTTTAACAAGCGTTATCGGTGGAATATCCGGACCCCTGTTGTTTTATATAATTTCATATGCCGGCAGTAAAGTTTTTAAAAAAGAAGCTTTGGGCGGCGGCGATATAAAATTAGTTGCAGGCATTGGCGTTTTTCTGGGCTGGTATGTATTAATTATTTCAGTTTTCCTAGGGTCACTGATAGGCACTATCGTTTCGCTTATCCTGATATTACTTAAGAAAAAATCTTTTGGTGATTATCTTCCTTATGGACCTTTCCTTTCTTTAGGTGCATTCCTTGCACTTATATTTCTATGAAGAAAGATTTTTTATGCATTTCTATAATTGCCTGTCTTGTATTGGTTTTCTTCAGCAATATATTCTTTACCTCAAATACTTTTTTCCAGAGAGATACCCTTACATTATTTCATCCCTGGATGGAATTTGCAAAAAACAGTTTGCAAAAAATGGAAATACCGTTGTGGAACCCCTACACATATTGCGGTATGCCATTTATGGCAAATATGCAATCAGGCGTTTTTTATCCGTTAAACGCAATGTTCTGGTTGACTGATTTTGTATCGGCATACAAGATATACCTGTTTTTGCATTTTTTTCTTACAGGTTTGTTTATGTACTTGCTCCTGCGGGATTTCAAACTTGATAATGGACAGGCATTGGTTGGAGCGGTCTTATGGACATTCAGCGGCAGTATTGTAACGAGACTGGAATTTTTGAGCGTTTTAAGTACAACTATATGGCTGCCACTGGAATTTCTTGTTGTCAGAAAACTGATAGATAATGCGAACAAAAAAAACATAATTTTATTATCTCTTGTTTTCGCAATACAGTTTTTTGCAGGGCATCCCCAGGAGATGTCCTACGGCATATCATTCCTGACATGTTATGTATTGTATCAGACAATTGCACGGAAGAAAATGAAGATATTGTTAAATTATACTCTAGCAGGTCTATTAGCGATTTTTCTTTCCGCAGTCCAATTATTACCATCATTTGAATTTACATTAAATTCTGCCCGATATCAGGGTGAATCCGTCTGGTCTAAAGAGGAAAAAGCGAAGTATCTTTCTTTGGAACCAGGAAATTTTTATAATGTCCTCTACCCATCTTTCCACGATGATATGAAGAAAAAGCAAAATAATTCAACTAAACCCGAACATTTTTGGATAACCAGGCACTATATTGGAATATTGGGTTTTGTTTTAGCAATATTAGGATTTTTCTATTTTAGAGAGAAGACAGGATGGTTTCTTTTGGTTTTATTGATGTTATGTTTATTCCTTGCCCCTGGTAAATACTCGCCCTTGTATAATTTTTTATATAATTTTTTTACACCATTACGAATGGTCCGCCACATTGGAACGATTATGTATATCGTTACCTTCATCCTTTGTGTATTCAGCACATTTGGTTTAAAATTTACCAGGAAGAAATCTTTGGCAATAATGTGTTTGTGCATCATTTTCGCAGAGTTGTATTTATACAGCAGAAATCTTTTTCTTGTTACATCCGGGGAAATATTCTATACAGAAGGTAAAAAAAATAATTTTTTGGTTAAAAACAAGGGGCTTCACAGGTTTGTCCATACCCCATTGACATATTATGGAAATTTACAAATTTCCGCAAAAAATATTTTTGATTATTCTATTAAATATCGCGATAGATTTTATGGAAATGTCAACATTATACATAAACTGTTTAATTTTTATGGTCAGGATACTGAGCCTGACCGGTTCATAACTTTTGCAGATAAGGTTTTTTCAAAAACTTCCCTTGACGATGCCTCCAGACTTTTTGGCTTAGCAAATGTCAGATATGTGTTGAGTTATAAAAAAATCAATACAGAAAAATATAAAGAAGTTCTTTTTGATGATTTTTATATATATGAAAATAAAACATACCTGCCGAGAGCAAGTGTTGTCGAGAATGCAGTAGTTAAGAAAAAAGAATATGTCCTTAATTATTTAGACAGCGATAAGTTTAACCCGTATAGGAGTATAGTAATAGAAGAAGATGAGATTCTTCTCCCCGATAAAAATCATCGGCGTCTGAATAAAAAAGACGTAAAAATCATTGATTATCAACCGAGCATAATAAAATTTGAAACAATTACAGATTCGCCTGCCTGGTTATTGTTGAATGATGCTTTTTACCCCGGCTGGAAAAGTTTCATTGACAATAAACAGGTTAAAATTTACAGGGCAAATTATTTATTCCGTGCCATTAATCTGCCGGCGGGCAGGCATTTAGTGACTTTCAGATACGAGCCTTTTAGTTACAAATTAGGAAAAATTATTAGTTTATTGACATTCTTTGGGTTATTAATAGCAAAAGCATGCTCAAAATTCAGATATTTTTAACCATTTCGGTTGTCTTGACAATGGAATAATATTCTGGTATAATAATTAAGTACTGAAGTATGTCTGGAATAGAGGCTTTAGCCTCGTTATATAGAGTATAGATTATAACCCCGATAAATCGGGGAATTCCTGGAGTTAATCCTTCAGGATTTTACTGGAGACATAACAATGATATTGAATAATCTGTTTAAATCAAAAAGTATTTTAGGGATTGATATAGGCTCCCATTCTATAAAAATTATTCAGCTTAAAGGTCTCCCCGGTAAGTGGGTATTGGAACGTTGGTCTATTTTGCCTTTGCCAGAGGAGACTGTAGCGCAGGAGGTAAATCCTGTTGAAAAGAAAAATGCAATAGTAAAAACAATTAAAGATTATATCTCAAGTCAAAAAGTAAGTGTAAAAAACAGTGCGATATCCGTTTCTGGTAGTTCAGTCATTGTACGTTATGTGAAATTCCCCAGGGTTACAAAAGAGTATCTTTCAAAAAACATTCAATTTGAATCGGAACCATATATACCATTTGACGTTCGTGAAGTAAATTTAGGATTTTATATTTTAGGTAATATAACTGAAGAAGGTCAGGAGAAGACCGAAACAGTACTTGTTGCCGCTAAAAAAGACATTGTGCAAAACAGAACTGAGATACTTCGGGAGGCCGGGCTGATACCCGTTGTTATAGACGTTGATGCATTTGCTATTGAGTCAAGTTACGAAATAAATAAAGACAAAGAGGAATTGGTGTTAGTCGTTAACATTGGGGCAAATGTTTCTAATTTAAGTATAATTGAGAACGGTGTATCAAAAGTAGTAAGGGACATCTTTCTTGGAGGCGATACTTTCACTAAAGCATTACAAAAAAATTTACAGTGCGACTATAAAACCGCTGAGGAATTGAAAAGAAAACATGAATTGCTTGTATCTGCAGAAGATAAAGAAAGAGCATTAAAAGAGGATAATAAGGAAGCGTTGCAGGTATCCAATATACTTTCAGGCATAGCACGTGATTTACTGGGTGAAGTACACCGTTCTATTGATTTCTTTTATGCACAAAAAGGCGAACAGCATGCGATTAACAGAATTCTTCTCTGTGGAGGGAGTGCCCTGCTTAAAAATATTGACAAGTATTTTGAACAAGAATTAAAAATTCCCGTTGAAATATTTAATCCACTTGCTAAAGTTGAAAAGCAAGTAGAAGTACCGCAGGAATGTCTGCCAATATTAAGTGTTGCTTGTGGATTAGCTACAAGACGGCAAGATGATGTTAAATAGTTTACCGAAGGGTCTATATGATAAAAATAAATCTAATTCCGCGCGAAGCACTTGAACAGGAAGCAAGGAAACAGGTTATTATACTGGCGGGTTTGGGCGGAGTCGTTGTTTTATCGCTTGCCATAATTCTTTTGGCTGCACGGATTTTGGTCCAGAAAAACCTTGTTTCAGAACTGAATTCATTAGAGAATGAGATAGCAAAGTATCAAACAGTTGTTAATGAAGTGAAGAAAATTAAAGAAGCAAATGCTGCGCTTGAAGCAAAGAAGAGTATCATTGAAAGACTTATGAAAAACAGGTTGTTATATCCAAAGTTTATGGAGGAGTTTATTGAGTTGTTGCCGTCAAGTGTGTGGGTTACCTCGCTTAATACAACTTTTGATACAGGCATACCCAATGGATTCAAAATGAATTTTGTCTGTACGGCATTTGATGTTTTTGATGTTGCAAATTTGATAGACAATTTAGAAAAATCACAAAAATTCAGTAAAGTTGAAGTAGGGACCATAAATTCTAGTCCTGCAGGTGAACGTGAAATTATACAATTTACCATAAATTGTGAATACAGGGCTGGTTAAAGGAGAGGTGTTTTTAAGTGAAAAAAGAACAGCAAGTTTATATAGCAATTGGGCTCGGTATCATTTTAGTTATTTTTATATACCTTAAATTTCTTTTAGGACCGGTCAATAAAAACATAACGCAAACAAAGAATAAAATTCAGCAGTCAGGACAGATGCTTGCAGAAGCGAAAAGAGAAGCAGATAATTTAGAAATCTTACAGGCTCAAATGAAAGTCCTTGAGTTAGAAGTGACGGATTTACAACAACGTTTACCCAAAGGTAAAGAAATACCTGATTTATTGAGACGGGTAACAAAAATTGCTCAGCGGTTTGGTGTCAAAATAAATAATTATCAACTCCTGGCTATAAAACCCGGACAGGACTATGATGAATTTCCGGTTACCCTGCAAATATCAGGAAATTTTCATTCAATAGGAAATTTTCTGGCAGAATTAGGGCAGGAAGAAAGGATATTTTCAGCGTCCAATTTAATGCTTACCTCTCAGTCACTCCCGAAGGAAGGAATTACTGTAACAGGCGGAATTACTATAATTGCTTATGTAGCAAAGGGCGGGGCGTAATGAATACCGTGGAATACAAACATATAATTCTTTATGCTTTGTGTGTTTTAATAATAGGATGCGGAAGAAAGTTAGAAGTTAAAGGGGTAGAGAAAAAGGAAAAAGCAAAACCAGTAGTAGTTTTGCCTGAGAAGAAAGTTGAAGCGAAATATGTTTACCGTGGGCATATTCGCCGTGATCCGTTTGTATCACTGGAGGGTAAAAAAATATTATCACCTTATTTGAATTCTCAGGGAGAGGGACGAATGCCTCAAATCGGTTTACTTACTTTAAAGGGCATAGTGAATGACAAAACCGGTAAAATTGCTCTACTGTCAACACC
>Ga0210049_1005038_pt1 | contig 11356 bp, 18 predicted proteins | sample CryGeyCG2014_300_2_FD_183964 | JGI IMG/M metagenome (GOLD analysis project Ga0210049, IMG submission 183964) | Groundwater microbial communities from aquifer - Crystal Geyser CG06_land_8/20/14_3.00 (SPAdes) (version 2) | ecosystem: Environmental > Aquatic > Deep subsurface > Groundwater | place...
CAGCATCGGATGGAATGGCTATTACATTTTCGTGAACTTCGGTTGGAATACGAACTTGAGCCATCATGCCGGGCAATATTTTTTTATCCAATTTTAACAACTTAACATCAAATTTCAAGGTTCGAGTATCGGCACTAATTTCTGGATATACTAGGCTAATAACACCCTTCAGTGTATCTCCCGGGTATGCATCAAGAATTATAGGCAATTTTTTCCCTAAAGTAATTGCCGGAAAATATTTCTCGTTAATTTCAACTTTAATAACTAACGTGTTCATATCACTAATGGTAATAATTTTTTCTTTAGCACTTACCTGACTGCCCTCGTCGAGCCAGCGATGAGTTACCATGCCATTCATGGGGCAAATAACCGGAATGGTTTGGTACATTTTTTTTGCATATTCGAGATTACTTTTGGCTTTTTCGAGCTCTTGCAACAGGTTGGTGTATGTTTCGCTATTTTTATCGGCAACTTTTATTTTTTGCTCTAGTTGTTGAATTTCAAGTTGATTATTGGCAATAATTGAAACCCTATCGTTGGGATTTATAATGGCAATTAGCTTATCTTTTACCACCATTTGGTTTTCACGTGCAAATAATTTTTCGATAGTTCCATCTGAAGGTGATTTCATATCACTAAAAACATTAGCCTGTATGGTTCCGGTAATATCAACAAATGAAACTATTTTATTCTTTGTTACGGGTTGCACTTTTACCAATGGAGTTTTTTTTACAACAGGGTGGTTAATGTTTTGATTGTCATGACTACATGCAAAAATGCCCATTAAACCTACTATTGCAAAAGTTGAAAATATTAAATTCTTTTTCATGTGTATATTTTTTGATTTTTTAAAATTAAGGTCACATGGAATACGCCATGAAATATTCATTATCGATTGGTGTGAATTTGTTCTCATGGCTATTTCATTTTATTTATTTTTAAAATGTATTATTATCACTTCCCTTTAGGTAATTAAATTTAGCAAGTGTTTGTAAATAGGAAATTACCGATTTGCTTTTGTTAATAGTAGCTTCAGTCAATATTGTTTCGGCATCAAGAATATCTACAATGGTTCCCTGTCCTGCTTGATATTTTATCAAAGCATTAATAATAGTTTGAGTTGCTAATTGTTTTATTTTTTCGTTATTTAAAATTTCATCTTTTTTATCAGATAAATCGTTCATTGAAGTTTCAAGTTCTTTTTTTATGTCCAAAAAAGTTTGATTCTTTTCTTCATTCATTTGATCTACGCGTAAATCGCTTTGTAACATTTTAGTTTTGAAGCTGCTTCCACCCCAATAAGGAATGGTATAACGCACGCCAACTCCAATATTATAATTAAAATTATTACCATAAGGAATATAGCCGTCTTCCCAACTTGCAATGCCAAACGAATAAAGTTCAGGTCGGTTTTTTAGACGATAAAGCTCTTTCTGTTTTGCTTCCATGCTTATTTTAAAATTAGCAACAGCTAATGAGGGATGATTTCGATACGCTTCGTTAAAAAGTGTATCCGGAATTAATATTTTTTGCTGCCAAATTAAAAAAAGAGAATCAGATGCGTTATCTATTTCAAATGCAGCATTTTCGCTCATATTACAAAGACGTTTAAGCTTTATATATTGAGATTTAATAGCATTTTGAGCTTTTTGCAATGCTTTTTCTTCTACAGAAATCTGTACATTTATTTTCAACAAATCTACATTTGATACTTTGCCGATTTTATATAGATTTTCGGCATATTGCAAGTGCGATTGCAATTGTTCAAGCGAATTTTTGTGTGCTGCAATTTCCGATTGTGATTTCAGCGTTTCGAAATAGGTATCTGTTACTCCCCAAATTATGACAGCTGTTATTTGGCGTCGAACTTCACTGTTAATTTGTATTTCATCTTCTACCGATTGTTTCTGAATTTTCGTCTGTCCCCAATCATAAATAGTCTGGTAAGCTGTAATATCGGTATAGACATCGGTTAATGTATTTCCAAGTATTTTTACTTTATTTGGCATAAGCCACTTCCAATAAGATAAATTTGCTGAAGCAGCAATACGAGGTTGATAATTGGTTTTTAAAATTTCTATTTCAGCTTGCTTAATGGCAGTTTGCTTTTCGTTCGATTTTAAAATATAGTCCTGTTTTACTGCACTATCGAGCAATTGAGTTAAAGAAAATTTTGTAATATTATCTTGAGCCAATAAACTATTAGTAAAGGCACCAATTATTACAAAAAACCAAAATATCTTTTTCATTTTTACGTTTTATTAATAAATTACTTAACCCCTTTTGTTTTAAGCATTTTCACCAATTCTTCTTCTGGGAAATAACCTTCGTGGCGGAAAAATTCTTTTCCATTTTCATCTAAAAGAACCTGTGTAGGTATAAGATTTATGTTATATTGGGTTGCAAAAGGTTTGCCTTCGGGAGTCCAAACATCATAAAATATTACTTTTACTTGTTTTTCGTATTTTTCTCTGATAGATTTTATAACAACTTGCATTTGTTGACAAGGAATACATTTTACCGAACCTAATTCAATAAATGTTACCTTGTAACTAAGTTTTTCGTCTTTAATTTTATCTTTAGATGTGCTTTGTGCGCAGCCAGTTAAAATTACATTTGCCAATATAAATAAGACAAAAAATCGCTTTAAATTTTTTATTGTTTTCATTATAAAATATTTAAGATTTATAAATATTTAAAAAATTGTGGAGTTCTTAAAAGCAGAACCCACAATTTTTAATTCTTTGTTTTACATAGAAGCCATGAAAATTTTTTGAAAATCGGGCATAAATGCAGCATAAAGCGTTTTGGCTGTTTTTGCATCTCCGCTTTCGATGGCTGTTAGCCAATCTTGCGTTGTTTTTTCAATAGGTACAAATAATGTCTGAAGATTTGTATCGCCAGAGTTTTTAACTTTTTTTGTAGCATGTTCAAGTATTTTTTTTACTAAATCAATATTGTCTTTAGTTCCGGTTGTATTTCCTGCATTTGAAATATCGGTTGTGAGTTTCAACTGCATGTTGAGTGAAAACAACATATCTGTTATATCAACTGTACCGTTATTTTTGTGCATACGTAAAATGGTTTGACAATAAACACTGCAATTTTTACCAGCTACGCGATATTCTTTTTTGTCTGAAAAGTTTTTCACTACAATTAAATTATCGGCTAAATCATCAAAATAGGATATCCAAAGGGTGTCGTTTTTGTATTCGGCAGGCGGATTGGCTTTGTATTTTTGCGTTAAAGCATCTAATTCTTTACTTATTTCATCAAGATTTTTAGAAATAGCTTCACTCTTTGTCGAAACTTCAGGGCTTTTAATCATACCACAAGTCATTACAGCTTTTTTATGCCATGCCGATAATTCTTTATCGAATGAACTGTTTTGTGAAAAGCCAGTTACTGTTGCTGCTAATAAAATTAGCGATGCAAAAAATGTTTTTACTTTCATTTTACTTTTTTTTAAAATTGTTAACTAAATTTATTTTTGTTATTTGTTACTCATTGTTTACTATCATACGCAAAGCATCGGTTGATGCACTCATCACACTTGATGCTTTTACAAAACGAGCCAAAATCAATGCTTCCACAATCTCTTCTTTGCTAATACCGCTTTTCAATGCCATATTAGTGTAATTGTTTATACATTTTTCGGCACCCATGGCAGCAGATGCAGCTAAATTAATTAATAATTTATATTTAGGTGGAATATTAGTACCCGACATTGCAAAATTTTGGTTTGCAACATGTTCAAATACTGCACTTTCGTTTACTTGTGAAAGCAATACCATTGTTTCAGGATTTCTCCCCATTTCAGCAGTCATTGCTTCAAGCAGTTGTTGAATACTCATTGATTTTTTTTCTTCCATAATAATTCTATTTTTTATTACATTTAATAATATTTCTTATTGTGTTATTTTTTTAATGTGTTCGACTATTTCCTTTGCTTTTTCTTCGCTAAAAGGCGTTTGTCCTTTAATAATGCCAAAATCGGTAGTATGGATGTGTGAGAATTTTTCAATACCGTTTTCAAGCATTGTTTTCTTTGCACAATCAATTGGACAACCATCCAAAACAACCAATTTGGTTATTTCTCCTTTTGTGGTTTCAGCAAAAGCTTTGTCAATAGAAAACCGGGCAAGGCACAACATTTTTGCTTTACTCTCACTCATTAGCATACGGGCAGTTTCATCGGCAAATTTGCCCGTATTCGATGCTCCGCTGCAACTTACAATTTGATACTTTACTACATTTTCCATAATTTTAATTTTTTAATTTATTCATATATATTCTGTTGTTTTTTTACTTCACGGGACTCTTCTTCAATTTCTTCTTTCGTTAAAGGCTTGGGGTTTTCTATTATTTGAATACATTCATCTGGTTCAGGAAAGTGACCAATCATGATTAATTGATTGTTAAAATAAACCATTGGGAATATAGCGTCGCCAAAATTTTTATAAGCAAGATCGGACAAATCGCCTGTTTCATAAGGATTATTCTCAATATCAATAATGTCAAATTTTAAATCCGACACATCTTTAAACCAACTTTTAGTCAGGTATTTTAAGTCATCTGCTGAATAAGTAGAACAACAACTTTTCCATCCACCTTTTAAAATAATTTCAAGTGTTTTCATACGTTTATTTTTTAATTTACGATGATTTTAATCGTTTTTGTTTGTGATTACGTATATCATAAATATTTTATTTTGAATCAGTTATTTTCATTAAGCTTTTCAATTAATTTTTCAGCCTGCTCGTAAATATCTTTTATTGGACGTTGTTTTATCATTTTACCTAACTCAATGGCTTCTTTAGCTTGTTCTGGTGTACAGCCAATTTCGATGGCTTTTTTAAAATGAAAATCGAGACAAGGACGGCATCCACCGGCAATTGAAGCTGCAATTCCAGCTAATTCAATGGTTTTTGAATCAAGATGTTTGAAATTTTCCATATTTTAGTTTTTAAAAGAATCGTTTTTACTTATTTCTTCTGCTTCCTTGCGTTTAAGCATTGCCAACGCATTTTTACCCCTTGAATTAGGAATGGCTTTCTGACTTAAAAACTCAATACTTTCAACCATGGCATTAAAATCTTTGAAAGGAAAACCTAAAACAGTTTCGTTATGCCCAATATCGGTAGCATCACGGCAACCATAACAGCCCATGCTCATATTAAATTTTTGTTGTAAGTATGGAATTGTAGTTGCATCAACACATGTTGCTTGTAAAATGGCTGTACTACTTTCAACACGATGCCCGCCTTTGATATTCAGATTTGCAAGAGCAAACCACATAAGTTTTTCGGTTTCGTCTTCCACCACCACAATATCGGGTTCCATTGTTGCTGTTTCTAAAGGGAATAGGTAGAGTGCATTGAGTTTGCCTTGCGGTAAAGTTGTCATTCCTTCAAACATGGTTTTGCCGATTACTTCTTCATTTACAATACCAAAGCCAACCAATCCCTTTCCGGTTTTCAAACCTTCGGGCAGTTGTTTAAAGCCAAAGGCAGCGGCGGCTGCCGGACAACTAATACCTTCGGCATCGAGCAGCACATGTGCACCATGACGTGTTTTCATTAATGCCTGACAATAGCGGTGTCCGTTTAGTTTTTCAATATTTGCAGGAACTTCATTTTCCGCTAATAAAAATTTTACACCCACAAGGGAACTTGATAATCCAAGTATTTGTTTTACTTTTTCTGCATTTGATTGAATAGTTTTCATTAGAATTGATATTAATTTATGGTTAACAACAACTTCCGCTCTTTTTTAAGCCTTCAAATGTAAACTGCTCATCGCGGTAATCAATAGTTGCTCTTAATATCAATTCATTTGCTTCGGGTTCAATGAAAAAATCCACATCCCCGATATTAATACAAAAATCACAATGATTTGCTTTTTCGGCTAAACTCACTTGTATTGCTGGACCACAGCAGCCTTTTGTGGCAGTTAACCGAACAGCCGAAACAGGAAGTTCACTTTCCTTCATTAATTTTTTTAATTGTGCTGATGCTTTTTCTGTTACTTTCATTTTGCTTTATTTTTTAATAATTGTCATGTAATATTGTTTCAATTACAGGTAACTTACTTACACTTACCAGAATTAATATAGCTTATAGGACAAACATCGTATACAAAATCCAGGTTTAATTCTTTGCATTTTTGAATCGTGTCCTCAGACCAGCATTCCTGTGGCATCCAAATAATATGAATACCAATTTCTGCGGCAGTTTCTATTGCTTTTAAAGTATTATGCGGAGCTACCGCGGTGATCACCACATCAGGCTTTTGGGGAACATCCTGCAATAAAGGGTAGCATTTCATACCCAGAATTTCGGGATATTTCGGATTTACAGGGAAAATTGTGCAACCTGCATTATGCATCACTTCTACTAATTCATAACCATAGCGGTCCGGTGCTCCGGAGGCACCAATAATGGCGTAAGTTTTTGCCGTTTTGATAATTTCTTCAGGTGTCATAATCTTTAAAATTTTGGTTATTAATAATCTTATAAAGAAAATGAAAGCTATTTTATGCTTTCTTCTATTTTATCTTTTAATTCCTTTTCTTAATTGGTTTAAGCATACACGGGCATTGGCCGCTTAATGTTTCGTTCGGTTTTTTTTCAACGTGAAATCCATTGCGTTCCCAATCCATTATACCTCCTGCGAGATTGGCAACCGTAAAGCCGGTATTGGTGAGAATTTTTACAGCTTCTTTGCTATACAAGCCGGTTGCATCGGCAACAATCAGTGGCTTATTTTTCGGAAGCAAACCAATATTTTCATTAAAATCAGAAAGCGGACAAATGATATAGTTTGACAATTTAAACGTTTTCATGGATGTGAGAAATTCTTCACGTAAATCAATGAGAAAAGCTCCTTTCTCAACAGCTTCAAATGCTTCTCTTGCCGATAAATGACGGATACCGTTTATTACAAAGCCGGACTCTGAAAAAAAGTTTTCCATAAATTTTATAGTAATTTTTTATATTAAACTTAAAAGATTGCACCATAAATCATTCCTGTAATGGTTGCCATTACAACCACTAAACTTACATAAACCACCGTTTTCTGTGTGCCAAGCACACCATGTATTACCAACATATTAGGCAATGACAACGAAGGACCTGCCAACAACAAAGCCAATGCAGGACCTTTACCCATACCAGCAGCTATAAGTCCTTGTAATATAGGAACTTCGGTAAGGGTAGCAAAGTACATAAATGCCCCCACAATTGATGAGAAAAAATTAGCAAAAATAGAATTACCACCAACCAACCACTGTATCCATTCGTTGGGAATTACTCCGGCAATGATTTTGCCATCGTGGGTAGAACCAAGTAAAAAGCCGGCAGTAATAACACCGATTGCCAATAACGGAAGAATTTGTTTAGCAAATCCCCACGAGGCTATGGTCCATTCTTTATTTTCATCGTCTTGCTTGTCTTTTAATGTAATAATGCTGAGCGATGCAATGCCTACAATCATAGGTAAAAGCGGTGCAAGTTTAGGATTTTCAATAAAATGCGCTGCAAAAGCGGAAACAATCGTTGCAATTGCGGCACCTAAAACCCATTGCCATTTAATTTTTAATATTTTAATTAAAGAATAGCAAAGCAACAAGGAGAAAAATCCGGTAATATACCACTTGTAAGCCCAAAGGTAATACCATGTGCTAGATGTGTCGTCAGCCGCAGGTTTACCCCAGTTGGCAAAAACAAGAATAAGAACAAGTGTGAAAAAATGAAGCGATGTTTGCCACATAGGACGCTTTTCGGGAGGAAGGGTTATGTTCATTTGTTCCTCTTTTTTTATTTTTTCTTCTTTGCGATAAATAAAAGCCATGATTAAACCAATAATGACGCTAAAACTAACGGCACCAATGATACGTGCTACACCCATTTCAAAACCTAAAATGCGTGCAGTAAGAATAATGGCAAGAATATTAATAGCAGGACCTGAATATAAAAATGCAATGGCAGGACCTAAACCGGCACCACGCTTATGAATACTCGAAAAAAGAGGCAGTATTGTACAACTGCAAACGGCTAAAATCGTTCCTGAAACAGCCGCTACTGTATAAGCTAACCATTTTTTAGCATTGGCTCCGAAATAGCGTAATACAGCACCTTGACTGACAAAAACCGAAATCACTCCGGCAATAAAAAAGGCCGGTAATAAACATAAAATAACATGCTCTCGGGCATACCATTTTACCAAATCAAATGTTGCCGCTATGGCTGTATTGAATCTTGCACTTTCTATTGGCAAGAAAAAAGCAACACCGAAAATTACTACAATCCATAAAAGGATTTTCATTTCTTTTTTTGTTTCCATTTTGTAAAATTTATTAATATTTTTTTTTATTAGTATTTTATTATTTCGTGAAATTACGAAATGAATTTTTAAAAAAAATTATTCAAACAATTTTTGAAGGTAGAAAATGTATATATAGTACAATCCTACTATGATAAATATGGATGCAATAATTCTGCGAAACCATTTTTCAAATATTTTTACTTTGTTATAAAAACCACCAAGACTTGATAAACTAAATGCCAATAGATATGCTACAATAATCACTGGTAATCCTGTAGCTAATGCAAAAACAAATGGCAAATACAATCCTGATACGCTTGAAACAGTCATAGGAATTAACATTCCAAAATATAAAACTCCGCTATAGGGACAAAAAGCTAAAGCGAATACTGTTCCCAATAAAAATGCTGACCACCAATTATTTTTACTTTTGTTTTCAACTTTTTCGGATAGTTTGCTAAAACCAGGAAATTTAATTTTAATAAAATCGAACATTAAAATTCCAACTACAATTAATAAAGGTCCAAGAAACTTTTCTCCGTTTGATTGAAAAAATTTTGCAACCTGAAATTTACTGACACCAAAATAAAGAATTACACCTAACAACGTGTAGGTAAATGCTCTGCCCAAAGTGTACCAAATTCCATTAAAAAATATTCTTTTTTTATTCTCAATATCTTTGCTTATAAATCCTATGGCTGTAATATTAGTAGCTAAAGGACAAGGGCTAATTGCTGTCATTATTCCCAATATAAATGCAGATAATATTGGAATATTAGTTCCATCTAATATGTTTTGTAAAAACTCCATCTTATTTCATTTTTTTCAATTCAACTATTTTTGATTTTAATTCTTGTTCAAGAGCTTCTTTATCCTGTTTTTGCGAATACCCCTTCACAATGTCTGAAACATCTAAAAATGTCTCATTTTTCTTCTTTTTCTTGACAATAATCAAACTCTGTGATTGAGCATTGTATTTGGTTACTATTTCCTTATTTGCCACATCAGCAAGTTTAATTTCCCTGAATATAATACTACTATCAGGATAGTTTTTATCAATGATATTTTTTATATCGTTCCCTACAGCAGTACAAACTTTTGCTCTACATGCACATAAATTTGCTTTGAAGTACAATACTTCTATCTTCCCTTTTTTTGTTTGTGCCGAAAGGGTAAAAACTGATAGCATAATGAATGCAAAAAGCACAATGTTCTTTTTCATTATTTAAGGTTTTAAAAGTTCCTGAATTTTTAATTTTAACTCACTTATAAATACTGATTCATCATGTATTTTAGAAAAGGCAAAATTGGTTATGTCATCAATTTTTACTTCTGCACCGTTTTCAATTTTAGTAAGAGCCAATGTAGAGCCATAAGCATTGTATTTTTTTACTAATGCTACATTCTCTAATTTTTCGCAATTAAGAATTTGCAAATCAATAATTCCACTATCTAATTCATTTTTAAAATTTTTGAATAATGTTTTTCTAACGTTTGTTTCAATTGAATAGCAGGTATGACATCTATCAGTAATATGAAAGTAAAAAACTTTAACTTTTGTTATAGCAGGATTATTTGAAACAAGAGTATCCCCAACATTTTGACTAAAAGCTAATGCGCTACTAAAAAATAAGATTGAAAAAATTACTGTTATTGTTTTCATTTTTTTTATTTTAAATATTCGGTTATTTTATTCTTCAAAATTTCGATAAACCTATCTTGTTTATTTTTGGCATATTTAAATCCATCGCCAGTTAAATCAGTTGTAGTTTCTTTACCTTTATATACTCTTGTAACAAATAACGCTGAACCGAAAGCTTCGTATTTTTCGGCAAGTTTTGTATTTGCTTCATCATCAACACACAATACATTTAATTTTATTGTACCATTTTTTAATTCTGAATTAAAATATTTGTCGAGTGTTTTTTTAGTGGCTTCTTCAATTGCAATACATGACACACACCTATTGGTAGCATAAAAATTATAAATCAGCACTTTTGGTTTATTTACTTCCTTAATAATAGTTTCATTTGTTGAATTTTTACTTGTCAACAATGTATCAGATACAACATTTTGCGTAACTGAATCATTATTGTTATTTATTATAACATCGTTTATTACACTATCAGAATTTTCAACTTTTAAAATATCTGAAGGTGAATTACATGAAACAAAATACATTGTAAATATTGTTGCAAGTATTATTAATCTTTTAATTTTTTTCATATCTAAATATATTAATAATTTTAGTATTTCGATATTTCGAGTAATTACGAAATTAAATTATAAAAAAAATTATTTGATAAAATTCTTTAATAGAATTTTAGCCAATTCCCAATTTACTTTATTAACGCAATATTTAATTTGAGGTGGTTCAATATTTCCCTGAATTAATCCGGCATATTTAAGCTCTTTTAAATGTTGCGAAAGTGTAGAACGAGCAATTGGAATATCGCCTATCATTTCGCCACTTGTGCAACAAGAATTTAACCCAATAAGTTTTTCCATAATATAAACTCTTGCCGGGTGACTTAAAGCTTTAGCAATAAGAGCTATTTTTATCTGGTCATTAGTAAATTTTGGTTTTGTGTCCATTATTTATTTTTTTCAATTATTTCTTTTAATTCTTTAGTATTTGGAACTCTACCGCTTAAAACTACTTTTTCGTTTATAACCAATGCCGGAGTTCTCATAATTCCATACGATATTATTTTTTGAATGTCTTCTTCTTTTATAACATTAGCAGCAAAATCCATTTCAGCTAAAGAGTTTAATACTGCTTTTTCCAGTGCTTTGCAATTTGCACAACCGGTTCCTAAAATTTTAATTTCCATAATAAATATTTTTTATATTTCGCAAAAATACGAAATGCTTTTGAAATAAAAAACATTTTAACTTTTTTTATACAATACCCGATAGTAAATTAATATTTCCTCCCTCCCCTAAAATTTAACCTACAAAAATAAAAATATTTTTTATATGTCATAGTATAATTGACAAATATTTTTTTATATTTGCCGAAAAAACTTTA
>Ga0210049_1005042_pt1 | contig 11353 bp, 9 predicted proteins | sample CryGeyCG2014_300_2_FD_183964 | JGI IMG/M metagenome (GOLD analysis project Ga0210049, IMG submission 183964) | Groundwater microbial communities from aquifer - Crystal Geyser CG06_land_8/20/14_3.00 (SPAdes) (version 2) | ecosystem: Environmental > Aquatic > Deep subsurface > Groundwater | place...
TGAAATCCCACTGATATAGAAAATCTTATCCCCCGATATTTCAGAGTTTCTGGCTAGAAGTTCTGAATGGATAATCAACTGACCTGTCTTGGTTTTAGAAACTATGTTATTAACGGTATAATCAATTCCGTAGACTTTTAACTCCCAAGGATTCTTTTCCGATGCTCTAAAAGAAGTATCAGCAATTCTCATTCCATTACTATCTTCAATATGTTTTGTTTCTATTCTCTTGGTATATTCATAAGTATCTAGAGGAATATTATTCTCGGGACAAAGAGAAACTTCTCCTAAAATATTCTTCGTTTCGTCGGAAACCTCTTTCCCAATAATAATAGTCTTAGTTGAAGATTTTGATGATGAGATTGCAAGGAGTCGAGCATTGAGCCCCTGAATATCTTGAAGAATCTTCTTCGAGTCTGTTCCTGATTTCTCTAAGAATTTTGTTAGATCTTCTTCTGTTCGAACTCTTTCGGTATCTCCTCTTTGAATTGAATCAGTTAGTTTAGAGTAACTAATATGTTGATCTTCCTGAAAATCAGTAAGTTGTCCCTTTAATCTGGAATATTGAACTATAAGTCCCGTTATTCCAAGAAGAAGGAATAATAAAAGAACAGAGAGAACCATGATTACAATAAGAGTCTTTTTATTCACAAAACACCTATCTTGAGAGGAAGAGTTAGAATTGGGATAGTTATCATTACCTTTTAGGATTCTTTCTTATAGTTCTTTTCAGGATTTTTTTTCCTCTTTCTAATCCTTCTTGTAGTACTTCCTCCTCTGGAAGAGGTACTACTTTTCTAAGTTCTGGATAGAGGGTTTTAATCCCAAGTTCTATAAGTTCGAGACCGGTATCGCATAGAACTGATGCTAGAAATGGGGTCAAGTTTTTTAAATCCTTTCATCCCAATTCTAGCTCTTTCTCTCAAGTATTTCGACTATATTTTCTTCCGGGAGGAGTCCATTGAAGCTCAGATGAATCTATCTTTCTAAAAATTCCTGCTGCTGGATAAAATTTCCAGCCAAGCTTTCCCTTCCTTTCAGTAATCTTATTCTTTCCAATAAATCCAATTACTTTAGGAAGTAATTTGTTTTTATAAGAATGGACTAGAGTTGGTTCGGTATTAGCAGCACGAGCTTCCTCGTTGATATCAGAAAAGAGATGGATGGTTAGATGAGGCTCATAGGACATAGCTCTATGCTCTGCAAGGTCTTCATCTGTTCCCGGTCTAGTTCTATCTCCTTTCCTATATTCTGCTGAAACCAGGGTTAGGGAACGGAATTCTTCAGCAATAGTTTTAGCTTCCTGAATAATTTGAGAAACTCTAGTTCCTCTATCGCCTGAAGAGTTATCTTGACAATTATGAATATTATCTATTGCAAGAATAATATTTTTACTAGGATCTCTCCGTCTAATTTGTCTAATTTTCTCCCGGGCGTAGGCTATTGTTCTTCCAGAATCTTTGCCCTGAATGATTAACTTATCTTGAGCAATTGCTTGAGTTAGCTTAGAGAAGGCCGTCTCTCTCAATTTCCAAATCCAATCCTTTCCTAACATTGCGAAGTGATTAGGATTTGCCATCATATTCTGCTCAAAATCTAGAGAGTTTGCTGCTATTGATCCCATTCTATGGAATCTTACTCTTATAGGATCATCTAGAGTCAGAAGGAAAGCCATGGAATTATTCTCGGGGTTAGAGATTGATTCCCAGATAAATTGATCTATCCAGGAGGATTTTCCCATATTGGGAACAGCACCTACAACAATTAGTCTGTCGGAATACCAAGCTCCTCCCTCTAAAAGATCTGAAACATTTCCTAAACCAGAAGGATTGAGATGATGTCCTCCAGGAAGTCCAATCTCTCCCTCCTCCTTAATGGTGGAAAGAGCCATAAGACAACCACTCTTCGCTTCTTCAATTCCTCCATAGCCGTCTTCAATCTGCTCCATTCTAATGACAGTTTCTCTAAGAATTGCTGGAGCATTATCAAGATTCTTTCTAGCCTCAACTTGAGCTATATCGAGAAGAATCCTTTTCTGATCAGATATCTTAGAGAGAATCGCCTCATCTTTCCTTCTTATATCAGTAAGGATTGTTCCTGATGAAATTACTTGTCCGATATATTCAGAGAGAGTACGAGCCATTACTTCTCTTCTGATCTCTGATTTAGAAGCTGCTATATAAGGAATAAGTTTCTCTACCAATTCTACAGGCGGAAGATTCTTCGGAGCCTCTTGAAGAAGATATTGGAAGGATGAGATCTTTGCTACAGAGAGAAGTTTCTGAAAACCAATTTTCCCATATTCTCTAACATAATCATCTGGATCATATCCTGGAGGGAAAGTAAGAACACTAGTCTTAATATATCCCTTCTTTATAAGATCTCTCTCTAAAATAGTCTCAAGAGCTTTCTTTCCAGAAGGATCAGGATCAAGTCCAATTATAATCTCCTGAATTCCTCTGGCTATTAGAGATCTAAGGGATGAGTCTCTGAGACCACTAGTTCCTAGAATTCCCACCACTGGAATTAGTCCTGTTTCCCAGATAGAGACTGCATCTGGATGTCCTTCAACTAGAAGAATTTGAGTACAATCTCTAGGAATTTTCTCTATAAGGTAGAGTTTATTTGTTCCCTGCCAGATATCAACAAGTAAAGAGGAAGTTGTAGTAGAGTTGAATTTTCTGGCATTAATACCTTCTGCTTCTTTGGAATAATATATATTCCGAGAGTAGAATCTAACAAGCCTTCCCTTTTCATCTCTAGTTGGAAAAATAGGACAACCCTCGCGAAAAACATCTGGTCTCATAAGACCAAATTTATCCAAATCCTTCTGAGGGACATTATCTGAAATTTTATTGAAGGGAAGTTCTCCAATAAGTAATTCTTGAATATTTTCTTGGGACCATCTCCTTTTTTCCAAAGCTTCTTTAGCCAAAGGAGTCATTTTGTCTAAATTAGTTTCAATGAGTCCCCCAACTCTTTCCATAACTCTATAGAATTGATATCGAAACTCATCTTCGGGAGAGGGAGTTCCTGGCATAGGAATTCCAAATTGTTCTGCTAAAGGTCCAGCGGTCTGTGAGAGCCATCCAGGCTCTCCAGTATGAGGAGTCCCGTCTAAAGCTGATTTAACATCAAAGATATCTCCCGAGAAACCACAGGACCAACAACGAACCCGGTTATAATACTTCTCATCCCCTACAGTCATTGAGGGAGTTCTATCCTCATGATTAGGATTAATACAATGAATATTTCGAGAAGTGTCATAACCCTTGGAGGTTAGGAAGTCATGAAGATAAGGCTTTAGACTTTCGATGAATCGATCGAGGGACGAAGTAGTAATCAATTTGTTTGAATCCTTTAGAGATGGGGAAGATCTTAATTATCCTCTGTTTCCCAACAATGTTTTGAGAAGATACAATAGTTGCACTGCCAATCTGAAATTTTCTCTTTCCCTTTTCCTCTTGGGCCATGAGAAGACTTCCATTTTTTGTAGCTTGATTCGGAGATATCTCCATTAATGTAAGCTTCTTCTACTTGTTCTGGAGTATATTCTATTGAGAAATCTCTAGGAGGAATATCTTTCTTTGCTACACAGTTCTGAATATATTGAAATCTTTCTAGGATATCTTCTACATCATATGGAACTTGAGTTGGATCAACTCCCATCTTTTCTGAAGCATAGATAATATGATTTCTAGTGAGAGTCTCTCCACCTCTATTGAAAGTTTCTGGTTCTAACCAAGTATCAAAGACTCCGAAATGTCCATCTCCTCTATCCCTTACATAAATTGCTCCAAAAGGAAGAAAGGCGGGATCTTCCTTAGGAAGATAGGAGAAATATCTTAGATAGAGAGCTGTTTGCATAATATAGGAATCACGAGGTTTACCAGGATTAGATCCAAGGTGAAGAAATCTTCCGAATATATCTTTTTGAGCATAGTAACCATAAATACTCTTTTGTTCCACAACATAATTCACTCCACCACATCTTCCTGTTGTGTAGACGGCATCAATCTCTCCTGAAATTCCTACATCTCCAAAGAATTTGTGGAAAGGAACATTGTTGGCTAGGTAGATTCCGGCTTTCTTGGCATCCTCTGTAACTTGTTCCTCCGAAGCTTTTCCCTCTCGCATTCTGTTCTCTTGATGAGCCATACGAGAAATATCTGTTGGGGGAGTATGAGTTAACCTATAATAGGTTTTCCGAGCACAGGATCCTACAATTTTAGGTTTCTCGTTCTTATAATAGACTGCCGAAGCTTCTGAAGGTCTAAAAAGACCAGAAGATTGGTGGGGAAATTTTTCCCCAGCCAATAATTCTTCTTCTAGAATTTGATGGAGATGACTCTTGAATTTATATTTAATCAATTGTTCTTTCCTTCTAAGATTAGATTATTATCTAACCAAAATCTAACTCTTCTTCGGGATCTGGTTCCCAACTTCCTTCAAATTCTTTATAGGAAGTAATGTTGGGTTCCCGAAGATTATCTCCCACAATTGTGGTTTTAACTAGATTGGTAATCCATGGAGGTGGATCACCATTATTAATTTGGTCGATAAGTTCCTGGAGAGTTTCTTTTTCACTTTCTTGGAAAGGGATGTTTATAATACAAGAAACTGAAATTTCTAATCTTGCTCGTCGCATTCGTCCTCTACTGGTGAACTTATCAGTGAGTGACATTTGTTGCAATAGAGATTTTCCTCAATGTCATCAAAGAAAAGAGTTATTCTTTCATCTTCTTCTAATAAAACTGAGGTGTAGGAAAGAATTGGAGGAAAATGTTTACCGGGTCGAACCATCTGTGAAGGAAATTTAAGAATTTCGTAGGGTCCGATTTCTTCTTCTCTCCCCTTCTCTGGAAGAAGAAGTTTAGCTTGAGCCTGACAGTTAATGTAAACATAGAGAGGAGATTTACACTTTGGACAATGCTTCATAAAAACCTCTATGAATAGGCGTAGGTACCAAAGAGAACCGAACAAGTTTCCTGAACATCAATATGTCCGTCCCTATCTAAGGAGATTTTAGCATAGCCAAGAACTTGGGGAGAGAGATTAGCGGAACCATTGGCTTCATATTCCATTGGAAGACATAAACATCCCTGATCAATTACTAACTTTTGTTCCCAGATTATTGACCCAAATCCATGAGTATGACCTGATACTAAACATTGAAATGTTGTTCCTCTTCCTCGAAACCACTGAGCCATATGAACAGCATTAGCCATTGGATTCTTCTTAAAACCCCGAAGACGATGACAGAAGATTGCTTGTCCTTCTCGATGCCACCAACCTGTACTTCCAGAAGTTGCGTTAACTGCATAATAAACATTAGAGTAAGGAACCGTCTCGGTTTTTTCTCCCTTACTATTATATTTTTCTCCTCTAGCAAGATGTTGCATAAGAGATTCTCTAAAGAGAAATCTTATTGGGGGAGGAAGTTTCTCTAACTGTCTGGTATATCTTCCAGCATCATGATTCCCATCTATAAGAATAACCTTCCCGAATTTGTCAGAGAAAAGTTCTAGAAGATCTTGAGCTATTAGATATTCATGAATTAGAGGTACTTCCTTATGTTTATAAAAAGAGGAGATTGCCTCTGCGTCGAACATATCTCCATTTATTACAAGAGTGTCAGCTCCAGCATGTCTCTTAACAATCTCTTCAATAAGATCTGTTCTTTGGTAAGGAATATGAAGATCTGAAATAGAAATAACTTCTCGACGAAATGTTCCTTTAGTAGGAAAATTATTAGTTTGATATTGCTGAAGAATTGATCGGAGGTTCTTTGAACGTTCCTCTAGTTGTTGGAGTAGACTCATTTCTATCCCTTCATTGAACTAATAGATCCTAACACGTTAATTGCCTCCTGCCTATCTCCAAGAAAAGAGTCAGGAGTGATTTGTAGGAATCCTTTAAAGAGAGGGTAGTTTAGAGTCCACTCTTCTTTTTTCAACCCCTCTAGTTGTACTATCTGAAAACCGTTTAGTTGTACTCTGGTTGCTTTATCGGTTGAAATAAGTTTTAATCTGCCCGAAATTCTATAGACTTTATATTTCTCAACCATTTGATCATATTTACTCCAAGTTCCTGGGAAAAGAACAACTTCTATAAGTCCTGTCTTATCTTCAACTTGGAGTCTTGCCATTATTCCACCACTCTTCGTCTGAGTTTTCTTTATATCTGTAACTACCGCAATAAGAGTAATTTTATCACCATCTTTAAATAACTCAGAAAATTCTTCTTCTTGATCTTCTGCGGGTTCCAATTCTCCAATCTTCGTTATACCCTTTTGCTCTTGAATAAAATCTACCGGGTGAGTATCTAAATAGAACTTCAGGAGTTCTCTTTGAAGAGTTGTTCTTGCTTCTGGATCTAATCTTGTTCTTTGAAGGATAGGCTTTAAAGGTTCTAGCAACCTTTCCCCTATCTCTGGCTTCTCTGGCTCTTTAAGAAGAGATGGAAACGAAGGTTCCTTTGGAAATAGAAGAAGCTGCTTTCCCTCTTGTACTCTAAGAAGATTCTTCTCTTGAACTTTTCTATATTTAATTTCCCACTGAGAATATTTCTCCTGATAGGAACTTAATTTTGTTTTATTTTTCTTATTCCAGACATCCATTTTTGTCTGGTAGGTTTCTTTCTTTTTTTGAGTTGATGCTTTCCATCTCTCTATCTTTCCTTTCCAAGATTCTACTTTGCGTGTCCATTCTAAGATCTCTCTTGCATAAGAAGCAGAGTCTGTCTCCTGAGCTTCAGTAAGAGACTCTAGGGCTCCAGAGAGTCCAAGACAATCTAGAGCCTTGGCATTGATCTTGGACAGCTTAGAGAGTTGTTCTAGAGAGGTTATCGGTCTATTCTCTAGGATCTCATCAACTCCTCCGATGGGCATACCTTTGATATTATTCAGTCCAATTCTAATACTCTTCTCTCCTTCAGGATAATAATCTTTTTGAGAGAGATTAATATGTGGCGGAAGGAAGGTAATACCGACTTTTCTTGTTGCTGAGGCATATCTCAGCATTCTTCCTGGTTTTTTCTCTAGAGTTAGAAGAGCAGAGAAGAACTCTGTTGGATAATGAGTTTTAAGGTAAGCTGTTTCGTAAGTAATTCTACTATAACTTACACCATGTGATTTCACGAATAAATATTCGGCATAAACCTGAATATCATCAAAGAGAGCTGAGGCTAATTCATGAGGCCACTGAGATTTTTCTACTGCTCCTTTAATAAAATGCTGTCTTTCTTCCTGAAGTTTATCCTTTAACTTTTTCCCGAGATACTTTCTAATAGTATCTGCTTCTGATCCAGAATAACCACAAATATCGGAACAGATTCTCATAATCTGTTCCTGATAGATCATAAGACCAGAAGTATCTTTTAAAATTGGTTCAAGAGTTGGATGAAGATATTTTATCTTCTCCTTCCCCTGTTTAATAGCAACTGCTTTATTGGTCATGCCGGCGCGAAGAGGACCAGGTCGAAAGAGACTCGTAATTGTAGTAAGATCTTCAATAGATTCTGGTTGCATATTAACGGTTAGTTGGACTATAGAATCTGATCCGCCGAGCTGAAATATTCCCTCCAACTCACCGGAACGAATTAATTGATAGGTTTTCTCGTCGCCGTCAGGAATAGAATCAAGATCTAATTGAATCCCATGTCTCGCTTCTATAAGTTTCAGAGCTTTCTCTACTACTTCAAGTGTTGATAATCCCAGAAGATCAAACTTTAAAAGTCCAGCAGCCTCTAAATCTCTCCAATCAAATTGACTAGTAGGATTATCATCTTTTCCCTTATAAAGAGGAACATATCTATTGATAGGTCCGGGAGCTATTGTAATTCCGCCAGCATGAGTTCCATAGGACCTTACAGTTCCCCAAAGCTTTTTTATTGGATCTATAACTTCCTTATATTTCTCAGAGAGAAGTCGAGGCTCTATCTCACATTCCTTCTCGAAGGATTCCCATAAACCAGCTTTAGGTGGAGGAACTAAAGCTGAAAGTTCCTCAGAAAAAGTAAAATCTTTTTCCAATTTACGGGAAACATCCCAGATAGCACTTTTAGTTCTCATGAAATTCTGGGAACCAACAACACAAACCCGATCTTTACCATATTTCTCTTGAAGATAGTGAATAATCTTATCTCTATTGGCAGAATCAAAATCCACATCTGGTGGATTTATACGATCTGGTGTCAGGAATCGTTCGAAATAAAGTTTATATCTAATGGGATCTATCTTAGTAACTTTTAAGGAATATAGAACTAAACTCCCTGCTGCTGATCCTCTTCCGGCTCCATATATGATCCCAGTTTCTCTACAAAAACAAGCTATATCCCACATAACCAAGAAGTAGGATGAAAATCCCAACTTCTCTATTACACCAAGTTCATATTGCAGACGGTTAAGGTATTCCTCCTCTTCATAAAGATTTCTTTCTTGAAGACCTCGGTAAGCTAATTTTTGGAGATATTGATAATGAGTCATTTATTCTCGTCCAATATTCTCGTCTCCTTCTATAATTTCTAATACTTCTCTTAATCTGAAGGGTCTATATTCTCCTAGGAGTTTAGCAGCATTATCTACTCCAACATCCAATTGGTTTCCTATGGGCAAAAGACTTCCATGGGAATGACCATAGAGTTGAATACTCTTTCCAAAATGACTTTTATCCCATACTCTCATCGCAAAATGACAAAAGGTAAAACTTCTTCCATAGATATTTCTCATCAGAAGATCATAGGTTTCTATAATCTTCGGATGATTTTCAATTATAGATCTTCCTTTGTCATGATTCCCCCAGATAAAAATTATCTTCCCATTAAGTTGATCTAGAAAATGAGAAGCTTTTCTTTTATCTATTGTGAGATCACCTAAGAAATAAACAAGATCATCTGGTTGAACAATCCTGTTCCAGTTTTGAATAAGAGCTTTATTCATCTCATGAATTGTAGTAAAAGGCCTCTTACAAAATTTAATGATATTTGGGTGGGAAAAGTGAGTATCCGCTGAAAGATAGATCATTTTAGATACAGATCTTCATAGATTTTATTTATGTAGGCCATTTTACCTCTCTTGTACAACATTGATTTCGACATCCAACAGAGTCGGTCTCTGTTGGAACAAGACTACATGATGAGTAACAGGGAAAAGCTCCTGGTATCAGTAATCCTGCTGTTAATTGGTTATCTAAACGCCCGGAGATGGGAGATAGGTGTCTGTAGTATCTACTTGGGTCAGCAAGCTTCCAGAGGGGAGAAGTCCTGAAGATTCTAAGGGGAGTCTCACAGATAGGATTCTCTCCTGCCTTCTGGATAAGTTCCTCTTGTCTATCTTGAAGTTTCTTATTCTTGTAGGCCATGGTGACAATTCTATTCACCACTCTTACTTTTCCCCGCAATTTCTCTTCGATAATCTTTCTTCGTCTTTGATTCTGAAGTTTGGATATTGCTGAAGTAGAGACATGAACTATCGTCTGCGCCTTCTCTAACCTATCTACATCATTCCCTGTAGGAGGATTGAAAAGTTTGGTTATAATGACTGGAGTTTTTCCTGAATCTCTAATCATCTCACATACCTTCGAGGACTGATCCCAATCAAGAGAAGGATCTGAAGTACAGCCAACTCTAATCCAACTACCAGAATACTTCTCTAATTGTTTCTGGAGAAGATTTCTCTTAAGTCTTTGTCTTACAGGGTAGAAGAAGTTAAGGTTATGGAGTCTGGCCATCTTAGCCGCATAGCAAGGAGCTTCCTTTAATTCACATCCTTGGCAGCCTCGAGTAGTGTCAATAGTTGCCTGATCTCCAGTCTTCTGATTGTAGAAAAGTTGAATATCTGTTGTTATATACCGCTCCATTATCAATTCAGTTCCTTTAAAAGATTTTGAATTGTGAAGTTCCTGACTTCACTATAATTAAGCCATAGAAGGTTAAAAGAGGAACAATAAGGACAGGTAGGTCTAACTTGATAACTATTGATTATATTTAGGGTTAAAGTGGACCATTTGTAGGAGCAGTGGAGACATTTATAATGGGAGATCGACGTTTTGCTGGAAATTGGCATGTAGTTTTCTTTACTATCGGAGTTATTGGAACTACTGAGACTGGTTTCTCTTCAGGAGATTCTTCCTCCGGAGGCTGTTCGACAATTTCTCCTGCTAAACTTTGGAGAGATTGAACAAAGAAAGCTCTAGTTCGTTTAACTCCAGAGAGGGAAGTCTCCTTTAGAATTTCTTCAAGTGATTCCTTTTTCTTGTCAACCTTTTGAATAATTCTTCTAGCTGCAATTCTTGCTTCCTTAACTGCGTTGAGAATTTCCTGAGAAGCATCTCCTGGAAAGAGAGTCTCAACTCCCTTGAGATTCTTTAGGGCATTTCGAATCAATTCTGCTCGAACTCTTACGAGAAGAGCATCTCTCTCTGTTTCTGGAAGAAGCATAATTTCTCCAGGAGAATGATTTCCGAGGAATCTCTTTGGTACTCTATTTAGAGCAAGTCTATCTTGTAGAGTTAGAGCTTCTTCAATATCTTGAGTTGCAGAGATAACTTGATCAGCAACTACTTTAACCATCATTGGGTCTCCTGGAGAGATAGAAAAGATGGCATAATGAACATCTAAATGACAGGTTCTTGCTTCGTTATTAAAGTCTTCCTGGACTTTATCTACTTCTTCTAAAGCTTTTTCTAAAGCTTCTCTCTTTTCCTTCTGACAAACAGGACCTAAGAGAGTTTTAACTGTTGCTTTATCTACTAGATTATAGATTCTGGACTTTAGTTTAGTGGCTTCGTTTCTTTCCTCTTTATCGAGAACGACGGACTCTGTTTCCCACTTTCTAATTTCAGCACCGTCGTTCCTTACTGTTGATTCTTTATAGTCTCTCTTATAAGAGATCCCTCCAATGAGGGAAACGTGAAGAGCTACTGCATAGGATGCATTGAGATTTGTAATTTCCATCTTTTAACCTTTCCTAATTTAACTCATCTAAGGAAGTTGCTTTACGTCTTTTTCCGTTGGATGTAACTTCTTCTATCTCTTTCTTTGAGGAAGCTGGTCGAGCTCTGGTTTCAACCCATTTTCTTAAGGTTGCCATTTGTTCCTTCATTGTTATCGAGAGAGGAATATCCTGATTGATAGAAAAGATAATATCCTCTTCAGTGAGATTTCTTTTCCCATCAGAAAAAGCCTTCCAAAGACCAGCAATTACTCCTGCTTCTAACTCTGCTCCCGAGTAACCCCGACTAGCTTGAGCAATTTTCTTTACTGCTTCTGAGGAGAGAGATCTCTTAATCTTTCTAAGATGAATCTTAATAATTTCTTCTCGCTCTTCCTCTACTGGAAGATCGACAAAGAAGAT
>Ga0210049_1005056_pt1 | contig 11328 bp, 9 predicted proteins | sample CryGeyCG2014_300_2_FD_183964 | JGI IMG/M metagenome (GOLD analysis project Ga0210049, IMG submission 183964) | Groundwater microbial communities from aquifer - Crystal Geyser CG06_land_8/20/14_3.00 (SPAdes) (version 2) | ecosystem: Environmental > Aquatic > Deep subsurface > Groundwater | place...
AATTAGAAAAAAGGGAAGGTGTTGTGGGTTTAGGTAAAGGCTCCATAAGTTCCATATAATAACGATTATAACCAACAGTATCGTTGCGGTAGACCATCTCAGCTTTCCTGCCATTATTCTTTCAAGCTCCAGTAGATTTTTTAGCTCTTATAGACAACAGGCATACCATGCAGATATAGCGCAAACAATAGCGGACTCTATTGGGGATGTAACTCCGCAGGCCAGAAAACAAGCCTTCAGACAGAGTGGATATAACCATAGGCATAGTAGTGCTCCAGGGATGCAGAGAAACATACACCATTTCAAGCTCTCAAGAAGTTGGTATGGATAACATGCGACAAAAATACCTACCCAACATTCAAATGTACATGTTGATGGAGGTGGACTTCCCCCTCCTCCACCGCCTCCATTTAGTAATGGTGGGCCTAACGGTTCATCCATCAATACCGCTGAGCCTTGAAGAATCTGCAAGTCATATTCTTGGAGCTGTTTCTCCACTAGCTTAGACAGATGTTTAGCTTCTTTCTCCATGGTATAATAGCTCTGAGCAAGTTGTACGAGTGTTTCGTTTCCACTCTTCTCGTAGACTTTGCCTATCTCTTTGGCAACTTTACCCAAGATGACGTACTGCTGTGATAATGTGACAGATGAATTAAACTCAATGAACTCGAATGATGTGACTTCAGATTTCCCAGCTGGTACATAGTTCATGATTGTGAAAGAGCTGTTGTATGCCTCTGAGTTGACGGGTGTAAGCGTTGTGTATAGCGTCAAGTTATATTCGACATGCTGAACCAGATAGCTGAGACTGTAGAATTCCATGGACGTATCTTCTGCGGTGATTTCTGTCGACATCAGGCTTGATGTTCTGTTGATTTTGTCGGTGAGCTCGTTATAACTCCACAGCAAAGTCCTAGCAATAGTCACCTCAAATGTTGTGCCGTTAACTTCGTATGTCAGCAAGATTACTGTGTGATTTTCTTCCTGTCCCAACACTGTGAACTGGATGTCGGTGGGCTCATTACCGCTTGGGCACGTCTGATTTTGGGCGCAGGGGATGCAACCTGTCTGACGTAGAAGTAAAGGCTCTATTTGCAATAGAATTTCTTCGTCCACCACATTCACTGTGACATAATGAGACGTTGTCCAGATTGGGTAGTCTGCTTTTACCCAGTCGAGAATGCCACCAAGCATGTTGTGGACTTTGGTGAAGTTATATTCTACAAGGATCTCGCATGCTATTTCGCTTCTGTATCCTGATCTGCAATACACTATGATTTCATGATTTTTATACTCTTCAAGTTCACCAACTCTCGTTTCAAGTTCATTGTAGGGTATCAGAACGGCATCGTATAAGTGGCCGCGGTCGTATTCGCATTGGTATCTCACATCCAAGATAACGAGGTCAAGGAAAGAACAGTTTGTTATCATATTATAGGCTGCGTCCACTGTAACATTGTGGAAGGTTGTCTCCGTCGATTCAGCGAAGGCTGGAGGCATCAAGCCAACGCTAAGTAACATTAGGGCAATAAGAATGGCTCCTGCAATCACTTTAGGATTAAGTATGGACATAGTAACTTCCGTTTTTCTCATCTCCACTTTTCAACATTCTTCTTTTCTCCTTATTTTTTGTTCTCTTTCTGCCCTTTCACTTTAGGGCTAGGCGGTGATATACCTCCAAGACAATTTAGTGTTGGCTTAGTGTTTAAGTGTTTCTGTTAACAGTTCTTTTCTCTATGTTTTCAGCCCCACAGTAACGGCATTTCTTGTCCTGTTCAGAATTTCACGTTAAAACTGCAAAAACACAAGACGAAATCGAAGGTTTGCTTGAGGTAGGCTTTGGATATGTATGCCCGAAAGACAGCTTGATCTGCTTTAGGAAACGCAAATAGTATGTAGATAATGGAAAAACTATGGAGTTATTGCTATCTTTATTTCACTTTTGGTTGTAGAAAGTATTTCAAAAGCTTCCTTAATCTCTTCCAACCTCATTTTCCTTGTCACAAGCGGCCTCACGTCGATTGTTCTTGACGCTATAAGATTGAGAGCCTTTTTGAAATGCAAAGGCGTCGCATGAAAGGCTCCGCGAACCGTTACTTCTCCATAATGAAGCAGTTCTGTGTCAACCTTGATTTCTGTTCCGGGTGGGCATCCACCGAACTCCAAGACTGCGCCGCCTTTCCTGACCAGTTTTAGGGCTTGCTCCCAAGTTGCTGGCAATCCTATGGCTTCTATTACAACGTCTGCACCATATCCGCCAGTTAATCGCCGAACCTTTTCCATAACATTTTCTTTTCCAGCGTTAATTGTCTCGTCTGCGCCTAACTTCCTAGCGAAATCCAGTCTTTCCTCCACAAGATCTATACTGATTATTTTTCCAGCACCCTTTCTCTTTACAGTTAAGAGATGCAGCAATCCGATGGGTCCAGCACCAATTACAGTCACAATGTCGCCCAATTTTACGCCTGCTTCTTCAGCTCCATGCAGCACACATGCCAACGGTTCGGTCATTGATGCTTCCTCGTAGGAAACGTGCTGCGGAATTTCCTGCATATTAACTAGGACCATACGGGCTGGAACCTTAATGTATTCTGCATAGGCTCCCCAGAGCCAAATCATGTTCTCGCAAAGATTATATTTGCCCTTCTGACACATCGAACAGTGCAAACATGGGGCGCTGTTGCCAGCACGGACGCGCATACCTTTTTTCGGCCAGTCTAAACCCTCACCAACTTCAACAACTTCGCCCGCCCACTCATGACCGAAAACTGTTGGAAGTCTTATAACCTTTTTAACATAACCCCTCTGGAATATTTTCAGATCTGTTCCACAAGTCGTTGCTGTCTTAACCTTGACAAGAACTTCGCCAGCCTTAACCTCTGGCACATCAACATCCTCAATTCTCAAGTCTTTTACGCCGTAAAGCATTGCTGCCTTCATTTTTATTCACTGATTTAACACTATAACTTTCAGGCTCTCCTTATCTTCCAGAGCGGTTTTAAAGGCTTTGGCAGCGTTTGCAAGCCTAAAACGATGGGTTATCAACTCCTTGACTTTCAATCTACCAGTTTTCATAAGTTCTAAAGCCTTTCTGGTTTCTAAATGCGAAGTTGAATAGGATGGGATTATTTGGATTTCCGAGAAAAACAGTTCTTTTGGACTGATTTGTAAGTATTTTCCAGGACTGGTCGGCGCAAAAACGCATAATTTTCCTCCTTTACGGCAAATGCTTAATCCAGATTTGTAGGCTTCTAGGCTTGGTGCAGTAACAACTACAAGATCTGCACCTATCCCGTCAGTTTCAGCGTTAACAACCGCCTTTAACTCCTCATTTTTCGGATTAACTATGACATCTGCTCCAAACTTTTTTGCCACCTGTAGTCTATAGTCAATCAAGTCACTCACAATCGTTTTTTCTGCTCCGAAAATTTTTGAAAGAGCCGCGTGAATTATTCCGGTTGCTCCGGCTCCGATTATTGCAACTGTGTCATCTGCTTGGATACTGCTTTTGTTGAAGGCTCTTATGCAACAGCCAACTGGCTCGACTAACGTGGCTTCTTCGAAAGAGAGTGTTTCTGGAATTTCCAGTGTATCTATTTGGAGGTTTGGGGCTGGGACTCTGAAGCATTCTGAAAGTCCGCCAGGATCAATGTGTGTTTCACGAAATTGTTTACATAACGTGTAGTCTCCGTGTTTGCAGTAATGACACGTTAAGCATGCCACATGGTGATGAACGAAAACCCTGTCGCCAACATTGAATTGTTTAACTTTGCTTCCAGCTTTAGCGATTATTCCCGTTGGTTCGTGGCCAAGAACGAGTGGAGCACGATTCTTGAGATACCAGTCCATGAGGTCTGAGCCGCATATTCCACAAGCTTTCATCTCTACTAGGGCTTCGTCTTCGCCGATTTCAGGTGTGGGCGTTTCTTCTATTCTTATGTCTTGTTGGCTATAGTATACTGCGGCTTTCATTTCAGTTCAATGGTTTTTCTATGGCTAAGCACTTAAGACTTTCCAATCTACATTATTTCATAGGAAGCGAAGAAAATGTACGTAACAAGTGTAAGCAAAGTTGAGGAAAATGAGATGAACGTGAAGGGTGCACGTGGCGTAAAAGTCAAATGCTTATTGCGTGAGTGTGTAGGAGCCAAAAGACTTCAGTTAAGACTTTTCTCGATAGACGTTGGTGGTTACACGCCCCTTGAAAAACATAAGCACGAACATGAAGTTTTCATACTTCATGGAAAAGTCCTTGTTCGAGGAGGAGATGCTGAAACCATCGTAAAAGAAGGAGATATCATTTTCATTTCATCATGGGAAAAGCACTAATTCAGGAATATGGAAAAAGAAAGACTTCAGTTTTTACGCACAAAGGAAACAGTTGAGTAACACCTCATTTCTCATGAGAATCGAAAAGCCTGAAAACATTGTTGGTTACGTGGTGCTCGTTATAGGGTTGATTTTCATAATTTTAGCGGCGATACTGGCTTGCTTACTCTTTTCAAGTGGAACATAAATACCAGAGTTTGTTCAGATTCCAACAGAAGGCGAATTCACCAAAGCCGTTGCAACCGTCAGCAATATTTGTCTGGTCTTCTTCATTTTCATTGTAATCATTTGGACAGGTTCAATAATTTCCAGCCGTGGCATAACGTTAATCAAAGAAATAAAACTGAAGATTGTTGAAGGAAGTCTCGGATAAGAGGTACAGATTATCAAAAAAAGGAAAGACTTAGAAAACCTAGACTAACGTTAAAACTCCGCTTTTTCAAGTTTCTTTTTAGCTTTTCGCAGAAATTCACTGGCTGGGGCACCGTCTACGATTCTATGGTCGTACGAAAGACTTAACATCATGATGGGCTTAATTTCAATTTTTCCATCAACAACAACTGGTTTTTCAACAACTCTCCCAACAGCAAGTATTGCCGCTTCAGGCGGATTAATTATCGGTATAAAGAATTCAACACCATACATGCCCAAATTTGTAATTGTAAAAGTTCCGCCAGTCAAATCCTCTTTTGTGAGTTTACCTTGCCTAGCCTTCTCAGTCAACTCTTTAATGGCAACGTCTATCTCTTCTAAGGCTTTCTTATCAGCATTATGAATAACGGGAACGACTAAACCGTCTTCTGTTGCAACCGCTACACCTACGTTTACGTCTTCAAAAATTTTTATCTCATTTCCCTCAAGCGTTGAGTTAATTATTGAATATTCAGCTAAGCTTTTCGCAACAGCTTTCACGAGAATAGCAGTGTAGGACACTTCGGTTTTGTCATGTGACACCATAGCCTTTGAAACGTCAACCTCCATAGCTACTGTGCTGTGGGGCGCTGTTCTAAAACTTGCAGAAACTCGTTCAGCTGAAGTTTTTCTATAACCGCTTAACGGAATTACTTCTTTGACTTTAGGCAAAATCCCACGTGTTTCTTCAATAAACCTTCTAACATCTTCCTCTACAATTCTTCCTTCAGGTCCACTTCCTTCGACAAGAGCCAAGTCTATCCCATGCTCTCTTGCCAGACGTTTCGCAGCAGGCGAAGCTAAAACTCTCTTCTCAGTCCCTTCAACGGCTTTTGGGATTTCCACGGATATTTCTGCTTCCGAAAACGATTCATCTGGAGCCGTTATAACAGCTAAAACCGCATCTACCGGGGCTTCATCATTTTCTTGAACAAGAATTTTTCGCAGTATGCCTGAAGCTGGAGCCTCCAAATCGTAAGTAGCCTTCTCTGAGAACACCTCAACGAGGGGTTCACCCTTCTCAACATTGTCTCCTTCCTTCTTGTACCACGTTCCAACGGTGCCTTCCTTCATTGTTAAGCTGAGCCTGGGCATAACAACTTTTGTCACCATTTTACGTTATCTCCTTCACCGCTTTAATTATAGACTTCTCGTTCGGAACTACATATTGTTCAAGGGGTGGACTAAATGGGATCGGTGTATCGGGTTCGGCTACACGTTTTATAGGCGCATCCAAATAGTCTATAGCTTCCTCAGCAACTACAGCAGTAATTTCAGCGCTCACACCAGCGGTTTTGCAGTCTTCGCTTACAACCACAAGTCTCCCAGTTTTCTTAACAGAACCAATTATTGCTTGCTTATCGAGAGGCACTAAAGTTCTTGGATCAACAACTTCCACACTTATGCCTTCAGCTTCAAGTCCCTTAGCCGCATTAAGGGCTTCATGAACCATGTATAGAGTAGCCACTATTGTCACATCTGAACCTTCCCTTTTCACATCCGCCACTCCAAAAGGAACCGTATATTCAGCTTCTGGAACCTCACCTTCCATTGGATACAACAGTTTATGTTCACAAAAGAAAACAGGGTTGCTGCCACGTATAGCCGTTTTCAAAAGCCCCTTCGCATCATAAGGTGTTGAAGGCACAGCAACGTACAATCCTGGAACGTGCATGAACCATGCTTCTAGGCTTTGCGAGTGGTGAGCTGCTATGTTTACTCCAGCACCGAAAGGTGTTCTAATCACAAGCGGAACTTTCACTTGACCGCCGAACATGTAGTGTATTTTTGCTGCTTGATTTGCAATCTGATCCATGGCTAAGGCTGTCAAGTCTCCAAACATTATTTCAGCCACTGGACGCGTACCAGTTATTGCAGCACCTACAGCCGCACCTATTATGGCTGACTCTGATATTGGAGTGTCCCTTACTCTTTCATCTCCAAATTCTTCAGCTAAACCCTTTGTAACTTTGAATGCTCCTCCCCAATATCTTCCAATGTCTTCACCTAGCAGAAAAACTGTGGGGTCTCTGCGCATCTCCTCTCTTAACGCTTCTTTTAATGCCTCTTTATAGGTTATCTTTCTCATTTTTATTCCCTCAAAATTTAGGCGTAAACATCCTCCAAGGCTTCCTCTGCAAATGGATGTGGACTCTCTATTGCGAATTTAACTGCTTCCTCAATTTCAGCAGAAACTTCCTTTTCAATTTGCTGAATTTCAGCTCCCAATAGAACATTTGTTTGCAGAAGTTTTTCTTTGAACCCTTTAATCGGGTCTTTACGTAACCATTCTTCAACTTCCTCTTTAGATCTATATTTAGCTGGGTCAATCCGAGAATGCCCTTTACGCCTATAGGTTTTGCACTCAATGAGCGTAGGTCCTTCGCCTTTTCTGGCTCTTTCAACAGCTTTTTGTGCAGCCTCATAAACCGTTAGGACATTGTTTCCATCCACTGCAACACCAGGGATTCCGTACGCTATGGCTCTGTCTGCAATGTTTTTTACAAGCATCACTGTTGATTGACGGGTTCCCATGGCGTAAACGTTGTTTTCACAAACAAAAATCACAGGCAACTTCCATACTGCAGCCATGTTTATAGCTTCGTGGAATGTTCCTTGATTCGAGGCGCCATCGCCGAAGAAACAGGCTACAACGTTGTCTGTTCCTTTGAGTTTTATGGATAACCCAGCTCCCACGGCTATTGGCAGTCCAGCCCCAACAACGGCTGTTGCACCTAACATGCCTACGTTAAAGTCTGCAATGTGCATTGAGCCACCTTTTCCTTTGCAGTATCCCGTCTTTTTGCCTAGGATTTCAGCCATGATTCGCTTTAGTTGGGCACCTTTAGCTATACAGTGGCCGTGTCCACGATGAGTACTCGTGATGTAATCGTCTTTTCTGAGGTTGCTACAAACGCCAACCGCTACGGCTTCTTCTCCCGCGTAAAGATGTATTGTACCTGGAACAAGATTTTGAGCGTAAAGTTCAAAAACCTTCTCTTCAAAACAGCGAATTTCAAACATTTTTTTATACATTTCAACAAGTTCTTCTTTGCTAATGTTTAACTGCAATTCGTTTCTCTCCTGTGCAACTACAAGGCTTACGCTCTTATAGAGTTTCGAATATTTTTATATTGTCCTACCTGTTGTTGATAGTTAAACGGAAGGATACAGAGTGAGTTTTTCACGAAGACTCTTCAAATCACTTCTTTGTCTAGTTAACATTTCCGTCATTTTTTGTACTGTGGGTCATGTATCTTTTTCCGAGGTAATGCAAAAAACAAGTTTAGAGCTTCTCAAATTTGAAATTGACTATGTGTATGTAGGAAGCCTAAAACATGTTATCACGATTGTTAATCGCTCTCCCAACCCGGTTACGGGAGAACTCTTCGTTCCTCTAATTGGAAACAAGACTGCACGTCATTATGTCATTCTCCACAACATCTCATCGTCGCAAACGCTTCATGAAACATTCTTGAATGACAGTTCTGGAAACAGATACTTTCACTGGAACAACTTGAAAATAGGTGGAAAGCAGACGTTCAGCCTGGAATTAGACTATTATGTGCTTTCTTTCGGCATCCACTACCTAGCCGATTCGAGCATTGTGGAAAATTATGACATGAGTTCTGAAACATACAAGAAATATGTGGAGCCAGAAGAACTGATTGAATCCAACAATTCTAGAATAATCTCACTGGCTTATAACCTCACTAATAATGTAGATGATTGGCATGAAAAAGCACTGAGAATATACGATTTTGTGTATCATCATATACATTATGAGAAACAAGAGGAGGAAAGGGGCGCCTTATGGGCTTTAGAGAATGGTGCTGGCGACTGTTCTGAATATTCCTACCTTTTTGTTGCATTGTGCAGGGCTGCTGAAATCCCAGCGAGGATTCAGGCTGGTTTTGCCTTTCACCGCGCGAGCGAAACTTTGGAGGATGGACACATGTGGGCTGAATATTACTTAGAGAATTATGGATGGATACCTGTAGACGTGACATGGCGGCTATTGGACGCGATTGATGACAAACATTTCAGTTCGATTCAAAGTGTACCAGAAGTTATTCCATACGCCAACTATTTCTTTGATTCTAAAGCAGAAGAAGACAATGTGACAGATGAGCAAATAGTCTCATTAACACCTTGCACGACTGATGTTTTCGGCGATAGCTTCATTGAAAACGTTGCGAAGACCATCCAAAAAGCAAGCCAAGCAAAATTTGCAATTTTCTTGGGAGAAGTCTTTGGGACGGCGCTAATTTTTCCATCCGAAGTTGAAGAGGTTGAACAAACATTTCTCGAGAGCCAAATGCAACTACAAAATGCTATAGACTTTTGGAATGAAAATTCAGAAATCGCTGAATCAGATGCTGTTAAGGCTCTTGAAAACGTTGAAAAAACACTGCAAAATGCTTGGATGCTCATAGTAAAAGCGTTCACGATCTTCATAGGCATTACAATAGTCATCCTGTTGATCGGGTTATTTTTTCTCAAGCGATACCAAACCAAACAGGATAGGAATTCAGAGGAGAAGTTTCATTTACATGATGCTCTAATCTTAAATTAGAGGAGAAAACAGCTTTGATGGTTGGTATTGTTGGGAAACCGAATACTGGAAAATCAACGTTTTTCAGTTCGACAACCCTCGCACCAGCCAAGATTGCAAGCCACCCATTCACAACAATAAAGCCAAACAGAGGAATCGGATACGTCCGAACCCCATGCGTATGCAAAGAATTTAATGTCCAAGATAATCCAGTCAACTCCCTATGCCTCGACGGAATAAGACTCATCCCAGTCGAACTAATCGATTGTGCAGGCCTTGTACCTGGTGCGTGGCAAGGAAGAGGATTGGGAAACCAGTTTCTAGACGAAATCAGAAAGGCAGACGCCTTAATCCACATTGTTGACGCTTCTGGTGGAACAGATTCCGAGGGAAGAGTATGCAAGCCGGGTGAACATGACCCATTAGAGGATGTGCAATTTCTGGAACATGAAATAACTATGTGGATGGCAAACATACTTAAACGAGACTGGCATAAGATCGCCAGAACTGTGGAAGCCGAATCAAAAGAGAACCTTTTCTCTCTGCTTGAAGAAAGGTTAAGCGGCTTGGCAATAAGAAGAAATCACATATCTGAGGCGATAAGAAGAACAGGGTTAAATGCTGACAACCCTACAACTTGGAGCGAAGACGACTTTCTAACACTCGTAGATACTCTAAGGCAAATCTCCAAACCCATGCTAATAGCGGCAAACAAAATAGACGTGCCAACAACTGAAGAAAACCTAGAAAGGCTGCAAAAATTGAATTATCTTGTGACACCTTGCTGCGCAGAAGCCGAACTTGCCTTAAGGAGAGCAACCGAAAAAAAGCTAGTAGATTACAGGCCTGGAGACTGCAACTTCAAAACAAACAAACCGGAGCAACTGAATCAAAACCAAACTAGAGCATTGGAAACCATAAGAGAGAACATTCTACTCAAATTCGGCTCAACAGGCGTTCAAGAAGCAATAAACGCAGCTTTCTTCAAACTTCTAAGCATGATTACCGTTTATCCCGTTGAAGACCTGGAGCATTTGGCAGACCATAAAGGAAGAGTTCTTCCAGACGCATACCTTGTGCCATATGGAACAACAGCACGCCAACTCGCTTACATAATTCACACAGAACTCGGGGAAAGTTTCATCTACGCAACAGAAGCAAGAGAGAAAAAAAGAGTGGGAGAAAACTACACACTTAAAGACAGAGACGTCATCTCAATTGTGAGCGCCAAAAAGAGAGCTTAAGTAACTATTGACCAAAACGCCTCCTACGCTTTTGAAATGTCCTAACAGCCCGCAAAAGATCAATAAATCGAAAGCCTGGCCAATAAACGTCTAAAAAGCATAATTCACTATATGCGGACTGCCACAGCAAAAAGCCGCTTAATCTTTCCTCTCCAGAAGTTCTGATAATTAGATCTGGATCCTGCTTTGACATATGTGATGTGTATAAATATTTCTCGAATACTTGTTCATCGATTTCCTCAGGATTCAGCTTTCCCTCATGCACTCTGTCCGCGATCTTCTTGGCAGCATCCACGATTTCCGCTCTCCCACCATAAGCAAGAGCAAGATTCAAAAAATGATCATCATAACCTTGTGTCGCCTTTTCCACATCCAATATGAGTTGCTGCAGATCTTTCGGCAACAGGCTTAACCTGCCTATAGCTTTTACATGAATCTTATTCTTGTGTATGCGTTCATCCGTTAGAATTTTCCGAAACTGTTCTTGTGCAATTCGCATGATTTCTTCAACCTCGTTCTTTGAGCGACGGAAGTTTTCTGTGGAAAAGGCGTAAAGCGTTATAGATTTAACGCCGAGTTTCAGGCACCAGTCGAGAAGCTGATCAACTTTTTCAGCGCCTTTTTCATGCCCAAACCACGGGTTGAGAGCCTTTTCAGACGCCCACCTTCGATTTCCATCCAGAATTATCGCTATATGACCTGGCTTAACACCATTCTTAACTTGATGCCACAGCCACTTCTCATAAAGTTTGTATGCTCCAATAGCTGAAAGGAATCCTTTAAGCATTT
>Ga0210049_1005058_pt1 | contig 11326 bp, 6 predicted proteins | sample CryGeyCG2014_300_2_FD_183964 | JGI IMG/M metagenome (GOLD analysis project Ga0210049, IMG submission 183964) | Groundwater microbial communities from aquifer - Crystal Geyser CG06_land_8/20/14_3.00 (SPAdes) (version 2) | ecosystem: Environmental > Aquatic > Deep subsurface > Groundwater | place...
ACCAGCGGATGGACTACCCAATTAAATTGGGTCGCTACAGATTTATCACCCAATGTTACGCATTATATCCAGATAAAAGCAAGAAATAATGCAGGCACGGAAATAAGTTTTGTTGATTTCACTGCCACCGCCACTCTGTGTAATGTTCCCGGAGACCCGTCTTTTACAAATGTTTATGTAACATCAATAAACGTAACATGGACAGACGGTGGTAATCCTTCAGGGACAAAATACAAATGTGAAATATCATCGGGGACTCCATTCAGTTCATTTGATAATTCCGGCTGGACCGGCAATTTTAACCATAGTTTTGCTAATTTATCACCCAACACGAGTTATTATTTCCATACCAATGCATTGAACCACAGTAACAGGTTCACAGACTATACAACTGAAATTGTTACTCCGACATTATGTAATTTACCTGTTTCTCAGGACTTTACTGATATAAGTTCAGTCACCATACGAACAAACTGGTCAGCGAATGGTAATCCTGACGGGACAAGATATTATGTTGAATATTCAACTTCAGGAGGTTTCATACCTTTATCAGGGTCATCAATAACTGTTTCAACTGATTACCCGGCAGATAATTTATCTCCCAGTACTTCATATTATTTCCAGGTTAAAGCAATAAATCGTGTTAATATAGAGACGGGTTTTGTTGATTTGGGAGCCACATATACTTATGGAAAAACACCCGGCAGGCCTGATTTGATAAATGCTACGACTTATAGTATAAGTGTCCTGATTAATACAGGAGGTAATTCACCCGAAACCCAGTATTCTATAAAAGTGGAATCAGGCACAGAAGTTTACTATGTGCAATCTAACAATACTCCTGGACAAAACCCGCAATATCAGACATACTCCCAGTGGTCTTCCACTGTTCTTGTGAAAGGATTAGGGGTAAACTGGAAATACACTTTCAGTGTTGATGCAAATATATTGGGTCAAAAAACAAATTATTCACAGACTGCAAGTTCATACACTCTGGCAATTCAACCGGGAATACCACCCGAACCTTTCCTGCTTGTAAGCAACACTACAATGACTGTGACATGGCTTACTGATGGTAACCGTTCCGGGACAACTTATTACTGCGAATTATCAACTGTATCGTTTGCAGGTCCGACAGATAAATCTTCAGGAGAATTATTAATTACAACTCGGACATTTACAGAACTTCTTTCAAATACTACTTATTTTGCAAGAGTGTATGCAATAAACGGTGATTCTGTAGCAACTACAGTTACTAATTTAGGTGCAAAATCAACAAATGCATTACCTCCGGTAAATGTCAGCCATTCAAACAATACTGTCAACAGCATAACATGGACCTGGCAACCCGCAGGTTCTGAAAAACGGTTCAAAGCTGAGGTTTGGACAACCACCTGTACGCCAGCTTCACCAATAGTGAATTCTGGTTGGACAGATCCGACTATTTGGATAAGCACAGGTCTTTCATTCGCTAATACAAAATATTTAGTATATGTTAAAGCAAAGAGTCATTCCGAAGTGGAAACTTTAGCTGTGAGTGCTACTGCCTATACTTCAATTGAAACACCTGAAGGTATTGAGTGGATTTATGTTGGTGTGAGCAGTATAAGTTTAAGACCTTCAAATGATTTCACAAATTTTGGTTCAGGGCAAACAAGTTTGTATTTCAGCACAATGGCTGGAAGTGGCAGTGGTGCCGGGGAGACAGGTGATAGATTTGATATGTGGTTTGCGGGAATAGACCGTACCGATGCAGGATTGACAGAAAATACTTCATATACTTATCGTATTAAAGCAAGAAACTATGAAGGAGATGAGACGGATTGGCCTGTGTCTGTTGAACTCACGACATGTACCCGGATACATACCCCGCTGGATACAGATTTATGGATTGATATACCTGAAAGCTCATCAACTTATATAGTTATTAAAACAAGCCAGCCCGTAAATGAATCCATTGGTTTTACCGGTGTAATGGTTGAAGATACAATTACAGGTAAAGTTCATATAACTACAGGTGTTTACGATATTAAGGATGAAAGTTTATTAGAAAACACCTCACATTCTTATAAAATAAAATACAAAAATATTTATGGTGTAATGACTGATTCTAATCCTACGTCGGTTACAATGTGGACAAAGTGTAATCCTCCTGTGAAGTGGGATTATTCTAATATACAAAAGGAAATGATTACTTTCCTCGTTCATTATTTCCTCAATGATAATATAGGTGCTTCTGCATACAGGTTTAATTATAACGATTCCGCCAGCACAAGCACGAATACCGGTGGCTTTGAAGCTGGTGCAAATTTCTTTGGAAGGGGACAGCTTACTCCTAATACGAAACATACATTAAAAGCGTGGTATAAGAATGGTGGTGGTATTGAAACTAATTGTATTTCCACAACTGTTTATACTCTTGCAAATGTTCCGGGTAAACCGACTGTAACTAATCCATTACCATCAAGTTTGAAACTTACTTTAAATCCAAACGGTAATTCTAACATCACCGAGTATGCAATTTATTGTAGTATTTATGACAATTTTATAACAAGTAACAGTGTAAAGACTGATGGCACGCTTGCTCCCGGATATGAAATATATTGGGCTACCTATACTGCTTTTGGCGGCGGTTCCGGCATTGTAGTTGGAGGGCTTAATTCAAGTACAACTTATTATTTCAAGGTAATTGCAAGAAACGGCGATGGTATTCTTGCGACAGAATCAGGGGGTGTCTGGAGTGAGGTCGGATACGAAAGAACAAGTAACGAAGATATACCACCCGGTAAGATTACCGACCTTGTTGCTCATAAAGGAATACAGCATAGAGAAATATATCTGACCTGGACAGCACCAGGCGATGATGGATATACAAATAATATAGGAGAAGAAAGGAATGGAGCGTTTGAAATAAAATATTCTTCTATGTATGACTTTTCTTCTAGTACCCATTCTATTTTAATTTCCACTGTTTGTTCTGTAGGTGTTGGACAGTATTGGACAATAACAGGACTTGAACCACTCACAACTTATTATTTCCTTGTCCGTACACGAGATGAGGTTCCTGACCAGTGGTCTGTCTGGTCAGACACAGCAAATGCAGTTGCTGAACTTGATGTTGAATCAGCAGGAGTAGATTATTTATGGCCGCCAGACGGAACCGTAGGTATTGCTGTGAGCACACAAGTTGTAATCAGGTTCAGCGAGAATATGGATGTGACAACCATAAGCAGTGAAACAATAAAAATTGAAGCAGTTAGAGATAATATGAGCGTCTCTACTTCTTCTATCGTCAGTACAGCAGTGACTTATTCAAATAAATATGCTATAATAACACTGAATGGACTTGAACATAATTATACTTACCGGGTCACAGTTACAACCGGGATAAAGGACCTCGGGGGCAATTCAGTGAAAGCGACGAATTTCTGTAAACTTGTCTGGGTGTTTACCACGATAATGAATATCGGTGTGCCCAACAAGTTTGTCGTTATAGCGGATACTACCACAAATGAACCATTAGTAGAAGTGGTATTGACTGAAAACGCCTTGCCGGAAAATTATTATATAGACTGCAGTACTGACCCGATAACCTCTCCTTTAGAAATTGACCCCTCCATAATTGATAGAGCGGTTGATAAAGAATCAAAATATAATGCTGACACGCATAAATTTGTAGTTGTCAACAGTTTAAGGGAACTCAATGCGTACAATATTAAGAATGAAAAATTGTCAGCCACCTTCGGTAACAAAGTAACAATCAGTATACCTTATAAAGACAGGGATAACCTCAATGACCCTGATGATAGGTTTGTAGCAAATTTAAGCAAGTCAGGAACGGATTTACGCACAGCAAATAGTAATGCAGTCAATGTTAAGGAAAAAACATTGAGGATGTATTATCTGTATGAAAAGGATAATTTATGGGTACGGATACCTAATTCAGAGGTGCATCCTGAAAATAACACGGTGACCGCTACCGTGAATCATTTCTCAGTATTTGCAATAATAGGTCAGTCAGATTATAATTTATCTGACGCTTATGCTTATCCTGTGCCGTATGAACCCAATAAATATTCTGAACACAAAAACAGTGGTATAACATTCACCGATTTAAGTGATAAATGTACAATTAAAATTTATACAATAACAGGTGAACTGGTTAAGACCATAGAACATGACAGTGATATTTTCGAAGGTTATACGGAAATATGGAATCCTGTGGTCAATGAAAATAATGAAGAATTAGCAAGTGAAGTTTACATATATCGTATATCCAATAATGAACAAAGCAAGACAGGTAAATTAATAATTATTAAGTAATGAGTTTAAATCCCCCAGTAACCCCCTTTGATAAAGGGGGAATAAAAGGGGGATTAAAAGGGTTTTCGTGTGAAGAGATTCATTTTCATATTATTATGTTTGTTACTCACCGTCAGCATGTGTTTTGCTGGAGAGGGGACTTCCACATCGTCTTTTCTTAAAATAGGTATAGGTGCACGGCCTATAGGTATGGGCGAAGCTTTCGTAGCAGTATGTGATGATGTCAGCAGTATCTACTGGAATCCTGCAGGGCTCGGGCAGATTGAATTTAAAGAAGTTTCAGTGATGCAGAATAAATGGGTTGAGGGTATAAATTACCAGTTCTTCGGGTATTCTATGCCTATAAGGAGAGCAAAGACTGAAAAGAAGTTAAAGGCAAAAACTCCGGCAGAGAAAAAGAATGTAACTACTGAATATGGTTTAAAGTTGACTCATTACGGTTCTATAGGAATATCCGCATCCTATTTATCTATGGGTGATATTCAGGGATATTATGGACAGGAAGCACTAGATTCACAGATAGGCAAACCTTCAAAATTATTATCTGCAAGTGATATGGCAGGAATCATATCTTATGGAAGACAGGTGACCGGTTCGCAGGTCACTCCCCGCAGTGAAAGATTATTTGTAGGCGGAAGTATAAAATTGATAAGCAAAACACTTGCTTATAAGTCAGCCCAGGGATTTGCCGCGGATGTTGGATGTTTATATAAACCTGCAATGACAAAAGGCAAACTTTCATTCGGATTGAACGTCCAGAATATCGGGACAGGATTAATGTTTGAAGCAGAGACCTCACCATTCCCGTTGAATGTTAAAGTCGGCACTGCATATAAATGGGACCTTTACGGTAATGACCTGATTTGTGCATTGGATTACAATCATGTAACTAACAGTGTAAGTTTAGGTAGCGAATATGTTTTCTGGGATTTGATATCATTGAGGTTGGGTTATAAAGTATCGCAGCATTTAGACAATGGTGTCCGGGGTGGAATAGGTATTGGTTCCAGGTATATCAGGTTTGATTACGCTTACACACCGTTTGGTGTCCTTGGCGATACTCACCGTATAAGTATGAACTTTAAGTTTGGCAAGAAACCCACTACGGTTGAAATGGTGGAAGATACAATTAAACAACACTACAGACGCGGACAGAGGTATTATCAGAGAGATAATTTTGTTATGGCATACCAGGAGTTTAAGACAGTGGTTTTTCTTGACAGGGAACACAAGGAAGCACTGAAGAAATTAGGAGAGATAGAAGTTTCGTTTAAAGATTTCAAAACAAAACTTGCAGAGGAAAAACGCAGGATGGAAATTGAAAGGAATATAAAACGCGGTGAAGAGTTATTTAATAAAGGTGACTACGTCAGTGCTGGAGAAGTGTTTAATACAGTTTTGTCATTACAGCCCGATAATAAGGTTGCCAGGGAATATGTGGAAAAAATTGATAAAGCGTATCAACAGTGGACAAAACAGGAAATAAAGAAATTATCTACTGAAGGAGAAGCATTGTTTAACGAAGGGAAATATGCAGAGTCAATAGAAAAATGGGGAAGAATTCTTGAAATTGACCCGTTAGATGCAGATGCATACAACTGGACAAAGAAGTCAAATGAGAAGATAAAAGAACTTGATAAGAAACGACGCGAAGAAGACGAAAGAAGGGCTAAAGAAAGAGAAAAACAGAGGATAAAAGACCTTTACAACAAGAGTGTAAATTTGTATAATACAGGCAGGTGGGAACAGGCAATAGATGGATTTAAGGAAGTCCTAAAATCCGAGCCCGCCAACGCAGAAGCAAAAAGTTACCTGGATAAATCTTTGGCAGGATTAAAGAAACAGAAGGAAGAAAATGCCAGGAAGTCACAGGAAATTTACACAGAAGGTTTGAAAGAATATACTGTGGGTAATTTGAAGAAAGCAATCTCACTGTGGGAAAAAGCAGTGAAATTAGACCCTGAAAATGTTAAAGCAGTAAAATCATTAGAAAGAGCAAGGGAAGAAATTAAGAAAAAGTAATGGGGAGTAAAGAGTGAAATTAAGAGTTAAAATCAGCGTGTTTTCTCTCATACTCATAGTAGTTGTAATAATTGCGCTTGGTGTATCTCTTTATTTTGCAGAAAAGCAATTAATTATCAAAGAAATGAATGATAAGGAAAAAACACAATCTAAAGGATTGGCAGAAGTTTGCCGGCAGGCGATAATTACGCAGGATGATTTGCTTATAGTCAACTATATGTCTAAAATTAAAGAAGCAGAAGGTGTCGCATATGCGATGTATGTCAGCAGTCTGAATAATATAGTTACACATACGGATAATAGTTTTATAGGCCAGGAATATAAAGAAACAAAAGATTCATCTGTCAGGGATGTCCGGTCCCCTGTTCTACAGGGCGGTAATGCCCATCTGGGATTTTCAATGAAATACCGGGACGAAAAAATCGGAGAAACACTAAACAAAACACGGAACCTCATACTTAGCGTAGCCGGAGTATCAGTGGGTATTGGAGTAATAGGTTCGTTTCTTCTTGCACTGACTATGACAGGTCCGATAAAGAAACTTGTTAAGGGAGCCGGACTGATAGGTGAAGGTAAACTTGACACAGTAATAGATGTTAAGTCTAAGGATGAAATTGGTAACCTTGCCCAGGAATTTAACCGCATGGCACAGAGACTTAAAGAAATTGAAAAGATGAAAGAGGACTTTATGTCGTCTGTAACACATGAACTGAGGTCACCGATGACTGCCGTAAAAGGGTATGTAAATTTAATACTTGACGGTAAGGCCGGACCTATGAGTGAAAAACAGAGAGAATATTTAACCATTGTCCGAAATAACACAGCAAGATTGGGCAGATTTATCAATGACATATTAGACCTGGCAAAAATAGAAGCAGGGATGATGGAAATAAAACCCGAACCAATGAGTGTGCGTGAAGTAGCAAACGAAATACTAACTCTGCTAAAAGCAATCTCTGACCAGAAGAATATAAAACTTATAGTGGATGTACCGGAAAGTATTCCACAGATAATGGCTGACCGTGACCGGATAGGACAGATAATAACAAATCTTGTCGGTAATTCATTAAAGTTTACTCCTGACGGTGGTAGTGTAACCGTGAAAGGAGTGGAGGAAGGCGAATTCTTAAAAATGGCAATTATTGATACCGGTATAGGTATTCCAAAAGAATATATTGGAAAAATATTCAATAAGTTTGAACAGGTTTCAGAACACAAGCAAAAAGTTAAAACTGCAAAAGGTACGGGACTCGGGCTTGCCATTGCACGGGGATTAATTATAGGACACGGTGGAAAAATATGGATTGAAAGTGAAGTGGATAAAGGGACTACTTTTTTCTTTACTCTGAATAAGAAAGGCGGCGGCAAAGACGGAGTAAGGATATAATGAATGTAGCGTCCAGTTTTAACCAACAGTAGGTTCTTTAGGAACTGGACGATTTCTTAGGAGAAAGTAATGGTAAAAAAAATATTATTGGCAGAAGATGAATGGGAATTACGCAATCTGATGAAATTACTTCTTGAAGATTATGATTTCGAAATTCTGGAAGCTGAAGACGGTGAGCAAACAATAAATATTGCAAAAGGACAAAAACCCGACCTTATAATGCTTGACAATAATATGCCTGGACTCACAGGATATGAAGTTATACAGAAACTGAAAGTTATGCCTGAAGTAAAATCCATACCTATAATAATGCTCACAGGTAAACAATTTGATGAAGAAATGAAAATGATGATAAAGATGGACGTAAAGGAATTTTTGCCTAAACCATACGAAGAAGATAAAATTATTGCTGCTGTTAAAAATGTTTTTGGTGAAATGCCAAAGAAGATTGCCCCGGTTCCAGAAGTTACCCCCCCAGGGTCAGTTGCAGAAGCAGAAATTGGGATACCGCCCTTAGAAGCAAATATGCCTGAAATGTCACTTCCAGAATTAGGGCAGGCAATACCTGATTTTTCGGTTTCCGATGTTCTAACAGAATTTCCTGTGCCACAATCAATGCCTGAACCTGCACAGCCAGTATATGAACCAGTACAACAACCTGAAATTTCACCTGTCCCTGAAGAAGCAACAATTCCAAGCATAGAGGAAGTATTCGCCACCAAACTATCATCGCCGGTAGAGCGGGTAGAAAATGAAACAAAATTCTTTATTGTATCAAATATATCCGTGAAAGAGTTAATAGGGAAATTATGTAATCTTGAACTCCAATCCAGGAAATCTGAATTTAAACAAATAATAATTATTTCACAGGGTGAGACCGTAAAACCCGAATATCTGGATGTAATAATGGATGTTTTTGGTTCAACGTCTGCAATTATTTTAGTTGATGCAGAGAAGTTTGCACAAAAGTCAAAGGGATTAGTTGCATCAGGAGCTATCATTGTTGAACTAGACCCTTCCTCATTGCGTAAAATATAATTGATTAAATTCAATCCCCTTCGGTCCCCCTTTTATAAAGGGGGAATATAAAGGGGGATTAGTGAGGGCAAGAAAATATGGTAAAAAAAATATTGGTTATAGATGATGAACCCGCGATTGCAGATTTAATAAAAATAAATCTTGAGGCGGATGGATACGAAGTGGATACTGCGTTAGACGGTATGGAAGGCATTGAAAAAGCAAAAGCCAGCCCCCCGGATGTAATTACCCTTGATGTACTTATGCCAGGAATGAATGGTTTTCAGGTTATGGAATTATTAAAGAAGAACCCCGGGACAGCAGATATTCCGGTAATATTCATTTCTATCGTTGAAGGACCACAGAAAGACAGGGGATTTCATCTTGGTGCGGTAGATTTTTTGACTAAACCAATAGAATATGGCGAGTTACTTAAAAGTCTGAAAAAAATAGAAAGCAGTATCGGTAAAGTTACCGGAGTTAAAAAGGAAGTGCTGGTTATTGACGATGAACGCGATGTTGCAAATCTTATAAAGGTAAATTTAGAAGACCAGGGATATGATGTTTTCGTGGCATACAATGGTCCTGATGCAATTGCCATAGCAAGAGAAAGGAAACCCGAAGTAATAATGCTGGATTTAGCTATGCCGGGGATGGATGGGTTTTCGGTTATGAAAGTCCTGAAACAGGATAAAGAGACAGAACATATACCGATTATAGTTTTAACGGGACATGATACAAAGGGATATAAACAAAAATCCCTGATGCTCGGTGCAGCTCAGTATATGACAAAACCCTTCTCTGAAAAGGATATAGTTGAAGAAATAAAGAAAGTAATTAAATGAGTAAGAAGATATTAATCATTGATGATGAAACAGACCTTGTGGATTTGACAAAAGTCTATTTAGAGTCAGAGAATTATAATGTTGTAACAGCACATGACGGTGAAGAAGGATTACAGAAAGCAGAAAGCGAAAACCCCGATTTGATTCTGCTTGATATAAACATGCCGAAACTGAATGGATATCAGGTGCTGGAAAAACTTAAAGGAAACAGTGGTACAAAAGAAATTATTGTTGTTATGTTTTCTACTAATTGCACTCAGCGGGACATAGATAAAGCGCGCAAGTTAGGCGCTGATGATTATATAACCAAGCCGTTTGAAGCAGAACAGTTGATAGATAATCTAAAAAAATTCTTTAAGAAATAGTAAGGTTTAGGGGACGCTACTTGAATTTTGCTACTTTTTCACAAATGAAATGTTGTTTTGTGTAAGCAAACCATGAGTATTTATTAATGAATTTAGGAAATACTTCACTGTAAAAAGTAGCAAAATTCAAGTAGCGTCCCCAATAAAATTCAGGATTTTACTTAATAAAAAACATGACTGCTAAACACAAGATTTTAATTATTGACGATGAAGTTGACATAGCAAAATTGGTGCGGGAAATCCTTGAAGATGAGGGTTTTGATGTTGCCGCAGTACATACAGGGGAAGACGGGCTGAAGAAAGTCAAGGAATTCCATCCCGATTTAATATTTCTTGACTGGCAACTGCCTGATACCGAAGGGGTTGATGTCTGCAGGATAATCAAGAACGATGATGAGACCGCAGATATACCCGTTGTCATGCTGACGAGTTTAGGCGGAGAAAGTCATAAAGTCCGCGGCTTAGAGGCAGGTGCGGACGATTATATGACAAAACCGTTCAGCTCAGGTGAAATGCTTGCGCGTGTCAAATCCATTTTGCGTCGTCAGGAACGAAGCAAGAAAGCGGTTGAGGTTGAGATAGCAAAACTACAGAAGTATTTGCCGAAGGAGATGCTGGAAAGAATCTCTTCGGGCCCGCGCGCAGCAGAAGGCGAAAGACGCGTCGTTACAGTAATGATAGCAGACCTGAGTGGTTTTACTGCCATGTCAGAACAGATGGACCCGGAACAGGTGACAAATTTGATAAATAGTTGTTTTAAGTTATTAGTAGATGTTATAAACCAGTACGGCGGGACGATTGACAAGTTTATGGGCGATGCAATAATGGCATTGTTTGGTTCACCGAAGTCGCACGAGGATGACTCTGAAAGAGCCATCTATGCAGCAATCGGTATGATGGCTAAGTTACAGGAATTTAACAAACTACAGGGAGACAAACTACCTAAACCTTTTAATATGCGCATAGGAATAAACACTGGTGAAGTTGTGGCGGGAGGAGTTGGCAGTGATACGCGTATGGATTTTACTGTGATGGGTGATACTGTCAATACTACAGCACGGATACAAACAGCAGCAGAGCCCGGGCAAATCCTTGTCGGCAGCGATACGTACCAGTTTACTAACAATAAATTTGATTTTAATACACTGCCGCCTGTTGCAGTTAAAAACAAAAAGGAACCCGTTGAAATCTATCAGGTTGTATCGGTCAAGAAACAAAGGAAATTATTTAATGAAATAGAACCCGGAAAATTGACGCCTTTCGTAGGCAGGGTGAGAGAAGTAACTTTTATTAAAGGATTTATTGACAGAGTCGGTCCAAAATCGCCGGGCAGCAGTCTTTCGGTTTTTGGTGAATATGGCATAGGT
>Ga0210049_1005059_pt1 | contig 11326 bp, 10 predicted proteins | sample CryGeyCG2014_300_2_FD_183964 | JGI IMG/M metagenome (GOLD analysis project Ga0210049, IMG submission 183964) | Groundwater microbial communities from aquifer - Crystal Geyser CG06_land_8/20/14_3.00 (SPAdes) (version 2) | ecosystem: Environmental > Aquatic > Deep subsurface > Groundwater | place...
GGACGGGAGATTCCTCTCATCCTGCATGGAAAAGTCAATGACTTCGGCTCCCTGCTCTTTCAGAAAATTCCGTTCCTGGAAGAAAACCGTCTCCGAGCCTCCGTTTAAATAGAAAAATTTGTTGGCAAAGAGGATTTTCATAAGTAAATTCGTAAAATCTAATTCGCCTTCCCAAAAAGCCAAAAAGATAACGTGTCAATCTCCTCAGCATTTTCAAACTTTTTCTGGAGGTTTCTCTTGATGCGATTTATATAATCAGCGTCAGCAACTTTTTTCTTCACAGCACGAATATCCTCATAACCGCATTTCTGAAGGCAATCCAAATACTCCATTATACGCAGCCTATTTGGTGAACCATTGAATTTCAATAAATTATAGATAACGTCCCCGTATCTAAGAATATTCAGGGGATCAATATTCTTTATATACCGAGTATGGGTCTTGATATCCACAAGATGAAGCATAGAGGCATTCTCTCTGAGTTTACTTTTCACCCTGCGGAAGAAACCAGAAACATCTTCGACGTGCTCCAACATAGCCCTTGAGACAAAAAGGTCAAAAGATGACGCGCTTAAGCCGGCAAGATCGCCTTTGCGATCCCAGACATAAGTCAACGCAGACGGTTTGTTTTCCAAAAATAGGCAGATGTTCCGTTTCGCTCTTTCATAATTTGGGAATTCTCTCAATTGATTCAAAAGGTGTGTGTAAAAACTATTATCGGTAAGCCGGATGAGATTGTTTCTGTCCAGAGCTGTGTAACTTCTCGCGCCCTTTGCAAGGAGTATGACTCCCGTTCCCAGATCCGGCCCTGGTCCGACTTCGAGAACATCTTTATTTCCAAAGGGATTCTGTTCACCTGTGTATTCCACCAAGTTTTCTTCCCACTCCATAACAACCTTAAAAATATATTCAATACCCTTCTCTACGTCCTTGTGTGAGAAAGTCCTGGGCGTTTTATAACCTTGCAGAGCGTGCCGTATTTTATTGGCACCTAAAGCTGCAAAACCAAGAACATATAAGTAAACTTCATGCCGAGGCAATACATGGGCAATCTCTGTGTGTTGATTTGAAAAGACCATCCCGGCACCCTGAACGGATGAATCGGAAATATTTCTCATATGTTTCTCTTTTCCTCCCTCCATATAAAGCTGCTTTCTGAATATTCCGGCTGGCTTTGTAACCCATAATAATTTAATATCGAGGCGAAAAGATTTTCGATCTTCAGGCGGTCCGGCAATAGCCGAATCCCGCCATTTCCTCCCATGGATATGATCCCAAGATCTCTGTGTCCCCCGCTTATTTTCTTGTGGGTGGGGTTCACTGAAAAAAGCTCTGTGTGAAGCGCCCAGTTCACTCCAAAGCGAGATCCCATTTTGAAAAGAATATCCGGAAACTTCTCCAGAAATTCGCCGTTATACAAATCTTCTCTGCGGGTTATCCATTCAAAAACAGGCTTTCCTTCATATTCAAGTGACTTCAGATCATCTATCAACTTTTCTCTAAATTTCTCATAGTCTTCAATCAAGGCAGAGTTAACACATATTCCTCCAAAGGGATTGGTTCCGGTGAAGTCGGAGGCATAAGCAATATTTCTTGAAGAATCTGTAATGTGCTTCCCCTTTTTTAATCCCTTTGCATTTGGAACGAGCTTTGCTATAACGCTGATGTAGTCCTCAAGATCATGGTCATTCATAAACTTGAGAACCCTGTTCTTGAGTTTCTCCGTAATTAACGTCCTGCTGAAGATTTTGCCTTCGGCACTGCTCTTTACATAACCTTTCCTGCGCAGATATTCATTGATATTGAAACAATGCGTGCAGCGCATCCCATGTCCATGGTCACTGATCACCATTAACGTATCGTGAGGTTCCAGAAGATCCAGGAACTGACCGATGCCTTGATCAATTAGAATATAGAACTTCTCGATCATATCTTTGTATTCGTTTTTTCCCGGATAGGTGGGATCCGTTGGGTCGCTATACCGCCATAGAAAATGCTGGAGGCGATCCATTGTCAGAAAGACCTGGAAAAAGAAATCCGGGCGATTCTTCTCCAGAAGCTTCAGACCAAAATTGATCTGCTCCCGCGTATCATGGAATGTCTTGTCACAAAACTCTTTCAGATTTTTTCTGGTTGGGAAGTCTACGATACCTCCAAAGCTATTCGGAATTTGGAGATCATTTACAAATTCAGGTGCAGAACATTGAATTTCACCCGAGATGAATACGGGCCCGCTGATCATCACACCGTTGACCTCCCATGCAGGATAGGCCATAAAGGGGTTGACAACAGCAACCTTGATACCATTCCGCCCCAATGCATCCCAAAAGGTGTTCTCCCGGAACACAGAACAATCCACTTTGAAACGGTCATCCCCTTTTGCAAGGTAGTCAACCGATTCAAGGACACCATGACTCGACGGGTCTTTGCCGGTGTAGGCTGTAATCCAGGCTGGTATAGAATCGGGCGGGAACACCGACTTGAACGGCAGGAATCCCCCATCTTCTGCAATTCCGCGCAAAGTCGGAAGCTTTTGCAAAATGGACTTGGTATATTCAAAGTCCATACCATCAACTCCCAAGAGAATCAATCGCCCCGATCTCATCATTTCCTCTATTTAAGTTTCTTGGTCACCCAGTCGTGGATCTCTCCGCTTATCGCTTCAACGCTTTTCAAACCATCTACATGAAGAACGTCCTCTGATCTTGGGAATTGTTCGTACCATTTTTCTCGCTCCTTCAGGTACTCCAGAGGCGTACCGTCGTTCTTCCTTCTGTAGCCTTCTTCCGACGGTAAGTGTATGATGATACTAAAATTCGGCTCAGGAACTCTGTTCAACAAAGACCAGCTCACAAGGTTACGAAACTCAACGACCCCTACGCCGAGATTGCACGCCTGGTCAACGATAAAATCTTCAACATAACGGTCGACCACCAGGACATCTGCCATGACCTTCCGGAAATATTTCTTTGTAGCAAGGTAATAATCCGTACAAGCATAAGCAAGCCAAGCTCTTCTCAACAACCTGTTCGAAAGGAATCTTTTCTTAAAGCCGCCCCAATCCTGATATGCCAGGCTCTCCTTGCTGGATCTTTCGTTCTTGTGGTTATACTTGGAGGAATTTACCGCCCTCTTTCTGAAAAAACGTATGATCTTCCCAATAGAAGGCTCCCATCGTAACCATTTGTATTCTGCATCAACACCCTGTATTCGGAGGTATTTGACTAACTCTTGAGCTTGAGTGGTTTTCCCACAGCCATCAATACCTGAAATATAAATAAGTTTCATGTTAAGATTTGCGCGAGCTGTTCGGAAATTTTATCCCATGTAAAAGGTGAGATTTTCGAACGATTGCCGCAGGGGAAAAGGAAACCAGACTGAATATATTTAACGGCATCCTCCGGAGATTCTATAAACCGGAAATGCTCATCCTCCTTAAAGGTATCAGGGATACTGCCAAAATGCGTTGTCAAAACCGGCAAATTGGAAGCCATTGCCTCCAAGACCGAAAGCGGAGTTTCTATTGCCGCATCATCCTTGAGTACCGGAAAGATATAGTAATCCGAAAGACCGTATAACTCCTCAATACAAGGGAGATACTCCCGGATGACCTTTATGCCGCCTTTCTCGAGGGCCTCCGCCATTTCATGTTCTCTTTCTGTGGTTGTACTTCCAACCACAATGATATTCATTTCCGGAGACAAACGCTTGATCCTGATCAACCAATCCAGATTCCTTGATTGTCTGATATGACCGACATGCAAAAGGACCTTCGCTGGCTCCTCAATTCCGTATTTTTTTCTGAGCTGGTTCTTCTCTGCTGGCTCAAATTCACGGTATTTACCCGCATCAACACCGAGTGCAAGTACGGCCGTGTTCACGCCCATTCTGCTTAACCCTTCCGCCGTCAGCTTTGACTGGGTAATAATCTGAGACGGCTTGATAAACCTTATCACGAATCTTTCCAAGATCGAGTATCTTCTTGGTTGCACTGAAAAAACCGAAACGTCTTTTCTCGTAAAAAGCTTCAAAAGCCAAGCTCGAACGAAACTGGGGAAAGTAATGGAAGCCTGGGGGATATACAATAACTTGGGAAACGGGCTGGAATTCAAATAGCGGTAAAAGGAGAGATCAAACAGGAGCTTGTTAAGATTATACTTGGCTTCACATGGAAAACTGACGCCCTCAGAATTCACTAACACGGTTATACATGGGAATTTGTTTCTATATTTTACCAGAAGATTATACACCGCTACCTTTGCACCTTCGTCCAGGGGTTCTGTAAGGATATCGGTGACTATGATCATCTTACTTTCTTGGAAGGGTGCTTTGTTTCAAGTTGAAAAAATGAGATATTTATTCCTGCAGGAGTTACGAGGAAATCACGTCAGGTAATATATTTCCTGGTACATTTTTCAGCCGCCATCGCCGTAGAGCTGTTTGAATAGCTTAATGTATTGTGGAAGAATAACTTCGGGCGCATGATGCGCCTGGACATATCTCTTGGCATTCTCCCCGATTTTCATTCTCACTACCTCGTTGTCCATTAACTCTTTCACGTCCTCTTTCATTTTCTCGAACGTTTCCGAATGCCTGCCTAAATCATTTTTCTTAATTACATCATCCGGGTCAACGTGCAGGCTAACCACGGGGGTAGAATATTGCCATGCTTGCAGAAAGGTATTTGGGAAACCTTCAAGGACAGATGTACTTACAAGAAGACTCGCCTGCTGAAAGTATTTAGCAATTTTCACAAAGGGCACAAAACCCAAGAATTGCAGATTGTGGATTGAGGGGATTTCGTATCTTGGAGAGATATAAGACATGATCATTACAAACTTATACTCTGGCAGGCTTCTGGCCAATTCAAGAAACTTTTCAGGCTGTTTTTCGGGGCGATTATTTCCAACCCAAAGTATATACTTCTGCTTATGTATTGGATTCGCCTCTGGTAACGTGATTATACTTCGGATAATAGCGGCATCCTTCCCATATTTCTCGATAAAGCCTTTCTCTTGTTTTCTATTCTGCACCACTACATAATCAATACAGGTCAGTCCAAGTCGAAAAAACCAGTAGGAGAGGACATTCTCAGTTTCTTTAATAAGTTTCGGGTCTACGTCTCTGTCTGTCTGGCTTAGAAAGACTATCTTTTTTTTATATAATTTACAAAATGCACCTAATAGCAAGAGAATATGACGCGGAATCTTAATTATATGGATGTCTGCTTTAATCCTGAAAAGAGTTCTCCAGAGTTTGATCCATGCCGGGATAAAATAGTATTTTGGACCTCCCATATATTTCAAAGCTACCTTGTGCACTGTAACGTCATTGATTTTCTCCGTATCTCGCTGCCCAAAATCATCAACAATGTAGTGTATTTCATAACCACGATCAGCGAGAGCCAAACCAAGGACCTTTAGTTGTGCTTCAGCACCCCCTGCAGACTGGATCTCCTCGCTCTCCTTAAGCAATGGATACACTGCGGGACAAATGATGCATATTTTTTTCATGGCGCAGACAACACAATCAAAGGTATTAAAGCTGGAGCCAATTTGGTTTATTGAAGTGGATGGATCTATACATACTCTCACACGGTATTAAATTACATCCCCGGAGGAACCAGGCTTCACTTGGTGCCATTGGCGTAAATGCCTGTAAGAGACCGCTTTTGCAACTGTAGATCTTTCCCCTTGATATTTTAAGCCTTTCCCATCCTCAGACAAAAATGGCTCCTCAGAAAAAAAGATGCAAGTCTGTTGCCGAAAAGCAATTTGCCTGGTAACCGGAGGCTCTTAAACGTGCTCCAACTAATCCTCGGATTCTGAAACCCGACTGAAGCTAACAAATCCACCCACAATTCAGGCGCCTGATGTTTGTGCCATTCTATCGCAGGGAAAAACGGATTCCTCACTTTGAGCAGCGCAAAGAAGTTATATCTTGAGCAATCACAAATAATTAATTTGGCCTGGCTCATCGACAGATCACTAATCTTAGCGAAGACTCTCCTATACCTTTCTCTCGAATTTTCATCTTCATGGAGGTTTACGCATGCTGCCTCATCCAAGTGGTTTATAGAATCATTGAGCAATATGATATCGAATTTCTTCCCATTATGCGCATAGGCTTGGATGGTGGTGGATTCAAGTTCCACATTTAGAGACGGCAAATTAGCATGAAGCATTTCAAAAGTTTTCTTAACCCCTGAATTACTTCCTTCGACTTCTGGCTCTAAACAGACCACTTCCTCAGCTCCCATACGGGCAGCATAATAACTATGCATGCCATAGCCACCCCCTATGTCCAGCATTCTCTTGCCTTCAAAATTTATGCCTCCAAAAAGATTGGAAAAGTGAAACTTCAAGTTACCACATGATGACTGCAACCCTTCCTGAACAACGAGCGAACAATACCTGTCAACGAGATCATGGTTCGGCTTCAATAAGTTGCCTCCTCAAACTGCATACCCGAATAGCTGTCCGCCTATTTCTCTATTGGGGTATGGCTATAATTCGTAATATTTCCTGACTCATATACCATGTGGAGCGGCAAGTAGAGCGGGGAAATTTGGCCCTCACGCCATCTCAGAACAGTCCGTGAGCCTATCAGCTCATACGGCTTGATATCACACGACACGCCCATCTGCCGATAAGCGAACGGCCTCAGACCCCAGAGCGAAATGCGTGCAATCCAATGTGCCTTCCTTGATAAATGGCAGTGTCTTCTTCAGTAGATTATGGCCGATATTGTCGAAGAACCTTTGATGTCCGGATCAATGACCCAGTCTTTCCGAAGGTGAGGATTAAACGGCTATGGACAGCTTGATACTTTCTTAATGACGTCAAACCATTTCCCGGCGGCAGCATTCCACATTAATGACCACATATCATCTGTGCTTGACATGGTACAGCTGTTATCTATTCCGCTCCCGTAGTTCGGAACTGTTACCGTTGCGACCCCATAGGGTGGATAGGTCTGCGTGGTTAGAACAATAGTTGCTATCTGACCGCTATAGTCCCCATCCGGCAGAGTCGCTGTGATTTTATTTAAGGATATGTCCAGTTGAGAGACACTGGCCGGATCAAGAGTGGGGCTTCCACTGGAATATGTGACGTCTGTCCCGCTGTTCCCTATTACCTTTGTATCGACAGAAGCGTTACCCTGAGCCCATTCAATAGCGTTCGTATAACCATGTATTGAATTACCCGATATGGTGGTCCCATCTACTGATTGCGTTCCACCATGATCGATCTTAATCGCCGTTTTTGCCCCCGCCGCTCCAGAAAAAGAATTACCGTTGACAACCGCATCATCCGTGTCATAGCGTAAATATACGGATGTTGAACCGGCTTTGTCCGCTGCGAAATGGTTCCCCACGATTACCGTACGGTCCGCATCGATCAAGGCTATACCGTTCTTGTTGGTCTCTGCCCTCATATAACAGCCATAAATCGATGTTTCATAGGTTGACCAAAGGTATATGTTTTCAGCGTAATTTTCCATGATTTTACAATTATAGATTCTCGCACCCCTCCCCGTGACGATTTCTAATGCACGCCCTCCATATTTTGCATTATACTCGATCACGGATGCATCGAGCACCCACCCCCATCCAGTTCCTAAGTAGACCGCGTTCTGAGGGAAATACCTGATAAAACACTTTGTAATATATCCGTCATTCAGCTTGTTGTTTGCGACCAGACCCCGCCCAACGGTATTCGGCGTCGTAAAATTGTTACCACCGCTCATGGTCAGGTTGATCATCTGAAAAAAGTATTGATTCGTACTTTCCGAATAGGATAGCATGTCCTTATTCAAGCCCTGCTTCGCTACCATTTCCGTTCCATACTGCCCCTGCCCTCTTATTGTAAGGCCGCCCTTAATTCTAATCGTATCGCCTATCCTAAACGTCCCGTCCGAGAGTTCTACCGTTCCACCTTTAGTGAGTGCATCAATAGCTGCCTGTATTTCAACATTGTCATCTGTCCCATCACAGGTATAATCTGCCGGTCCGACCTTTGCCGAGTTATATGCCTTCACAAACATGGTCGGCCCGTCGTATGCACCAGCATAGATACTGGTCTGAATCAACACAAACAACGCAAGAAAATACTTTTTTATCTTTGGTCCCCTCCTTTACGCCAGCCTATTTTTATACAGGAATGAAGACAAGCATGCAATCCATAGCTCAATATGCCTGCTGCGCCGACGGAAGGCATTAAAATCGTTACCATCTAAACAGCCAATATTGCCCATACATACAGTCAAATCGTAAAATTCAAGTTATTAATAAGCATTCAAATTATAGAACAATTAATAAATTTTAGGGCATTTCAACCTGTTTGTCAAGTTTAACAATATTTTTTACTCAATCTCAAGTCCGATCGTGCCTATTTATCGCTATTTTGTAAACATCTAAATATTTCTTCGCTATATTATCCCAAGAATACAGTTTCGCCCTTTCTAAACCCTTATTGGAGAATTTACTATGTAACAATGCATCTGATGCGAGCCTCTGTATTCCATCTGCCATGGAACGAGTGTCTTTATCCCTGACAATGATTCCGCATTCGTTGTCTCGAACTATATCAATATTGCCTGGAACATCTGTCACTATTAAAGGCAACCCCATTGCCATTGCTTCGATACTGACCATGCTTAGGCCTTCAACAATTGACGGGGAAAAGAAACACCAAGAAGATCGATAACATTCGACAATGGTCTCACGATCTTTAGAAGGAAGCAAGAATACCTTCCCGGTTAGTGAGAGATCTTTTACCAACCGCTCCAATTTATTCGTATCATCACCTATAATGACGTAAACGAAATCTTTGTACTGGCCTGACCTCGTTAGCAGTTCAAAGGCACGAATACCATATTCATAACCCTTCTTGGACGGCCGGGGCCGTGCTTTGGATAACATCTTTGTGGAACGTCTCTGGCGGTCCGTCAAATACGAGGAAGTCTATCTCAACAGCTATGAAACCGTTTCCGAGGCCCGGTCCGGCGTGGACCGATACTTTCGCTTCTATAATGCGGAACGGCTTCATCAATCTCTGGGATATCGGACTCCCTCTGAAATATACTTGGCTGATTTGAACCCCATGCAGGCTCAGCCAATACACCTTAAACAAGCCCTTTTATTGTCTTGACAATGGGGAGTACCTTACTGCCACGTGCCTTCTCCTGTTTGTTTGCAAGGGAATTTTCGGCCTTTTCACCATAGAAGGTTGCAGAACAGCCGCTTACAATGGCAACAAGCAGAACAAAGTAGGCACGAAAGTCAGTCACGCTATTTGAGATATTTGACAGCGCCCAAATAAGCGCCGCGTAAAAAGGATAGACGGTCTCCGGCTGGCCCGGCGAAATACGTTTCTTGAAGTAAATAAACATCGAGATCATCATCCCGGATAATACGATCAGGGACAGAACCCCATATTTAATTCCAACCGCCAGTAATCCATTGTGCACAGTCAATGTAAGATCAGTTTTTGTCTCCATGCGGTGTTCCCGCAAAAGACTTAAATACGTTTCATTCTCATATCCTCCCAAGCCCATAAGGTTGTGAGACATAACATCTATCACAAATTTATATTGCTCAAACCGTCCTGTGACGGTATCTTTTAAAAGTCTTTCTTTACTAAAGGTTTGAACTTCCTTCTGGCCTGCAAGCTGGGCATATTTACCCGAACCGGCAAAGTAAGGCACCAGGGCTATAAGGAAGAGCACAAGAAGCAAAATCAATAAAAATAATGCCGCCCTTGTCTTCTTTAAAACAAAAAAGTATGAGGTTAAACAAACAAAAAATATAATCCAGTTAAGCCGATGGAACGTAGCAAACAGCGTGATAACAAGAAGCGGAAGAGTGATGGATAATATAATCGGCTTACTCCTGTATCTAACCAGACAAATAATGATTGCAAAATTGACAAAATAACCCAGGTCATACTCCTCTGGAAAAAGGCCCGTAGACCTCTTGAATCCTGCAAAAGCAATTCTTGGCTCATTCAGCCTCATGAAACTGCTATCCCCCAACAGCTGGTAGATCGCGATAAATACCATAATAATAGATAAAACTACAATGGCCTTAAGAAGGCCTTCGGCCAAGGATGGTGTGGCTTCTTTTTTCAAGACATGGTATACAAGGATAAATATTAATATCTCCATTGGGGTGACGATGAGCATCTTCGCCTCAACCCTATGATACGCAACCAGGTTGAATACTAGCGAAAAGAATACAAATACAAAATAAAAGTATAGAAAATACTCAAATGCGGGTTTATGTTTCCGGTTGCTCCTGAAGCGATGTGTTGCACCTGAAGCAAGAAAGGGAAGCAGAATAATCAGAAGGACCCTGTTTGCCTGGAGATCGAAAGGCATACCCGGGATATCTATAACATATTTTACCTGAAATATCGGTTGCGCCAATATGAAAAAGGCGAAAATAAATGTCAGCAGTTTCTTGTCCGACTTTAAGGACAGAGACCATGCAACGACCGCAGCAACAACAATATAAATAATAAAGCTATATTGCATTCAGGATATAAACTCCATACACTGATCAATTTTCCCAAAAGATCTTTATCAGCTCTCTTTTTCTTTCAAACAGATCCGTCGGCAGGTCCAAGCTCTGTTCTATTCGTCTCTTTCTATAATCATCAAGAATCGTGATATGTCTGGCAGGGTTCCCGCCATACACTCCATTGGCTTCATAATCTTTCGTCACGACAGATCCCGCTGCAATGATGCAGTTTTCCCCAAGTTTGATATTCGGTAGCATTATACTTCGAGCCCCAATAAAACAATTGTCGCCGATAATAATGCTACCAAAGGATGTCACTTTTTATTTGGTTTCTGAAAACCCATGTTGCGTGATGAACATGACCTCGTCGGCAAGGCACACTCTGTTGCCGAGTTTAATGAACAAAGGTTCAGAACCAAGGCATACAGTCTTTGCAACAATACAATTTTCACCAATCTAAATCATACCTAAGCTGCATTGCTAATTTCCTATGTTGTTCAACTTCTTTTTGTACATATTGCATAGATATACCAACCAATATAATTGGAAAGTACTGATAACCATCGTTTCGGCAATTTCCTTGATAGCCTGTCGCCGAAAAGCGGGATCGGAAGCATGCAAGGACGAAGCTCCCAAACCTCAATTTTGACGCGCTCAAAATAGGGTTCTGTCATAGACGTCACCTGTTGGCGAGTGTAGGCCTTCCCCAGGGGATTTCCCTTACCGTCAGTCCAGTTAATCATTTCTTGTCTTGATGGAAGTTTCCCGGTCTTGATAAATGCCTTCCATCTATAGTATGTCATG
>Ga0210049_1005060_pt1 | contig 11325 bp, 16 predicted proteins | sample CryGeyCG2014_300_2_FD_183964 | JGI IMG/M metagenome (GOLD analysis project Ga0210049, IMG submission 183964) | Groundwater microbial communities from aquifer - Crystal Geyser CG06_land_8/20/14_3.00 (SPAdes) (version 2) | ecosystem: Environmental > Aquatic > Deep subsurface > Groundwater | place...
GATCGCTTCCAAGCCAACCTTGGCTTTGAATTCTACTCCAAATACTTTTCGCTTCGTGCCGCTCATTGCCAGCTTCCTTCTCGTCTCGGACAACAGCTTAATCTACTGCCTCAAATTCGGGGACCACTATACTTGCTCCTCTGTTCGCCGTATTCTGCACGGAGTGGGTTGAGCAAGGCTTCCACATATAAGACTGTCCGAAAATTCGGCGCCACCTCTACGCACCTTAACCTAATCGCGAGTCTTGTAACCGCTGCTCCCCTTACCGGGAAGAATTCTGTTAAGCCGATCATGAACCGCACTTGGCTACTCGCAATTTTTCAAACTGTAACAAGTGCGCCGAGAGATGCAATTCATTGCAACCCAACAACTACATGCCATTCGTGAATTTCATAACTTGTGATCAGCCCAGATACATAGAACGGATCCTTGCGTACGAACTGGTCTGCTCGTTCCCTGCAGTCCAATTTGAATACTATTAGACCTCCGGCGATATCTTCCAATTCCCCGTACGCCCCACCGGCAATCACCTCCCCCCGTCTAAACGCGCTACGTATATATCTCAGATGATCTTCCCTAATGGCTTTTCTGCGCTCAATAAAGTTGGGCACGAACTTATATTTGACGAGGAAGTACAAAATTATACCTTTCAGCGAAAGTGACATTTGGCATCCAATATTATCCGCTCAGCTGAAGCCCATGAAATACAGTTTGATTTGTGCTTTCCATTGCTGAAAACTCGCGACTGAGACAATGTATTTCTCTAATATTTGATCTGTTGAAGATATGTCCACTTTTAGCTTCACATCGTGACCGTCAGCATAGGAGACGCTGGCATCCCCTCTTATATCGTTAATCGTTAGGTGATGCGGCATCACGCGAAAGCCTGTCCCATATAGTTTCAATACCGCCTCTTTAACGGTCCATAACTTGAGGTAGTGCCAAGTATTTTGAATCGTCTCATCCCGTTTTTCTCGCTCTGAGAGCCAAATCGAGGAGTCCATTTTCGCCATTTCATTAATTGACTCCATGTCAATCCCCAGCGGATAACAAGACACCCCAAGAACCAAATTGCCATCTGAATGGGAAACAGAATAGTAAACATTCGATTCAGAGAGAAATGGCTTGCCGAACACGCCATTTTTCCTTGATTTCATGATTGCGTCATTCCCGTACTCTTCATTGAGCACATACCTTAGCAAGGCCTCCCCATAATACTTTTCCTTTGACCGTGGCGATTGTTTAATTTGTTCTTGATTAGGGAGTTGACCCAATATACTGCGATCAACTACTTTGATTAACATGGCTATACAGATACAAACTGTCAATATGCAGTGGTGGAGATTCGACATGCAATACGTAGTCAGCACCTCCTTCCCCATTTAGGTAGTTAACAAATGGGTCAATTGAATACATGTGTGGCTTGATTCGGAAGTCTTTGATCAATTTGATAGTGACGGGTATAGCAGAGTATTTTCTATTTAGTAGAAAATGGAACGTGTTGGTTGTACTCAGTATCATGTAGGGCCTTCTTTGCATAGGGAATTGCTCCGCGCAATTCCGCGTCGCGAATGAATCTGGCGCGTATGAGGCGCGCATGCTAGAAAAGCCCCCTATCTCTGTCTCTGCCTCATCTTTAGATAGGTAAACTAGTGCGACCCCATCACTAAAGAATGCGTAGTCCGAATAACGGTTAACGCCTACATCATGAAGTTCAATACAGAAAACTAAAGCCCTATCAATTTCTCCACATCGTATTCTTCTATACGCCATACCAACTGAATACAAAAAAGAGTTGCAGCCCTTTCCGGAGACCATGTTCGTCTCAACATTCTCGCTACCCTTCATATTCTGAAGCACGCTATTCCATAAATCTATCATCTTAGACGGAGACAGAAAAAAAGATGATGTTGTAAATGTGATCAAACCCACGTTTGTTATCCTCAGCGACGCGATCTCTGTTGATAACCACGAGACGGCATCCTTCAGCGATTGATTGAGATCTAGGTACTTCGCTTCATACTGATCTTGAGTAAATAGGCCGACGCGATAAACTTCAGATTTTGGTTCGTTCTCACCAATGTATGCCGCTATGGACTTGTTTGGTTGCATGTACGCAATTTTATTGATGTATACAGGTCTCATTTTTGATTCCAGACTTGATACCTGATACACAGCCTACCCTCGTGCTCAACGATGAGCCACGATCCTCTCAACACTAAGGAGTCGATCTGTTCCTTTCCATCTTTCTTGAACGTATCTACTTTGACTAGGCCTGTCACGTAAGACATGTCAATACTGTTAACTCCCTCCAATTCGATAACTTCCACATAGATATGAAAATCTTTCAGACCATATGCGAACGCAACAATATCTATTCCTCGCTTATCTGGAAGATTTGGAGGACACCAAAGAATATCTGGGTGATATAGATCCCTGTAACGAACCTGATCGTTCGAATTGTTCACCACAGGGTAACAATCTCGAATGAACGAAACTCCGTCTATCATTTGGACACCCTTATCAAACAAAATTTTCCAACACCAATTAGCAGAAATAGCAAATTGTCAATTTGAACATCTTCACGAGTCAGGTGAATTAGAATATCCAAGGATAAAAAGTGTTTTCCCTCATATCTAGGGTAATTGACAATACTTTCTAGTATTTGGGGTTTTCCTGTTAGAAAAAACTCGATCGTACTTCTGTTAAAGAGTGGAAATACCAGCCCACACTCTTCTATTACTTCTTCGTTCCTAGCTACAATTTTTCCAAATGCCTTAATATTTACGAACGCCTTGAGATATGGATCTGTCACCAAGACAATTTCCCTATCTACGACATTATCTAAAAGCTCAATTTGGTAACCTGATTTTGAATAATTGCTCAGAAGCCCCCACCCGATCCCGTCCGACAATATGGCCTCATTACTTGGCATCTTCCTGTCGGCATCACATCCCAACCACTCGTATATTATGAGCAGAACATGATTCGCAGCTTTCGTGGATATCATCTTCTCCGCAATGTCCATAGCGTAATAAGCATTGGCACATTGATTCTGACAAATCAGAATGGAAGGAATCGCTCCAAGACCAGCCCTTCCTAAAAATTCTTCTATGTATCTGTAGTCCACTTTCCCCGGATTCAGATATAGAGATGAGCTCGCCACTATTATGTAATTGGGACGCTCAGACTCACCTAATGTAGCAATGTAATTCGAGAAGTGCGATTGATTCAACGTCAGTGGATTTTCGTCATATTGATAAATACCATCATCCGATATCTCTGGAAGACGCACACATATTTTATCGATGTACATCTCTAACCTCTACCTGCCAACCAAGCACCTATCACTTCATAGGTCTCACTGGGGTTTTCGTACATCATCATATGCCCAGCGTTCTCAAGTATTATGCAATCACAATTGCTTATCTTGCGTGCGAGATCAAGGCTCCATTCGGGCTCCACCACCTTATCGTCACGCCCAATGAGGATTAGCGTTTTTGAGGTGACTGCTAGTTCATTTTCATTCATCCAACAAATTAGATCATCCGTTGCACGTAATTGCTCGGCACATGCTCGCTCTCGTGGCATATCCATATAAAAGTCCCCTCTGAGCTCGCAGAGGTTCGTTTCACTTGACAAGAAACGCTCATTAAATATGCTAAACGTGGTCATTTTGAAGAAGCCCTCAAAATCTAGCTGGAACAGATAGTTCAGCAACGATAGCGACTGGCTGCGGTGCGACTTCAGAAAGTCAAAAGGGCAACAGGTTCCAGCCAGAATCAACTTAGTTACCCTTTCTGGGTAGCGGCTCGCAAATAGCTGAGCAACAAACCCCCCCATTGAATGCCCCAATAAGACGAATCTATTTATAGATCTGGCACTCAAATATTTTTCGATGTATTCGACTGCGTAAAAATGGGACGATCCTTCAACCTGCGAGGCGCCTGCACCTAAGGCACTAACTACCACAATGTGGTAGTCTGATAAATAAGGGGCTAATCTCTTATAAGTCCAACCTCCAAACATATAACCAGAAAATAAGATAATCGTCTTACTGCTTCCTTCATTCCAGTGCGTTATCACCATGCAGCTTTCCCTTGTGATTCATTTCAAGACTTGGGTAAACGTTAGCAATAGCTACAATTCTGCCCGGCACGCCAACAACGGTACATCCGTCAGGAACATCATCTAGCACAACGCTCCCCGCTCCTACTTTGACGCTATTTCCGAGAGTAATTCGACCCAAAACCTTAGCTCCCGCGCCAATTAGAACGCCATCCTTAACAATTGGATGCCTATCTCCTCTTTCCTTACCATTTCCGCCAAGAGTAACTCCCTGCATAATTGACACGTCCTCCCCAATGATGCAGGTTTCGCCGATAACTACGCCCGTTCCGTGGTCGATAAAGCAACCAGGCCCAATTTGGGCCGCCGGATGGATATCTATGCCATATTGACATGTGCAATAATAATTAAGTCTACGAGCCTTTTCGTAGTCGCCACTAATATAGATTTCATGGGATGCTCGATAAATTAACATCGCGTCAAACGTTTTGTAATATTGAATAACGTCAGACACACCTTGACTGGCCGGATCCCGCGAATTTATGGCGTAGACATCACGTAGCAGGTACAGCGCAACGTGATCGGCAATTTCAGTTTGCTGAACGTCAGATTCCCTTAGGAACTGCCGTAATTTATACGCCAACAGCGTCTCAAACAATCGGCTCGGGCACGTAAAATCTAGACCATTTGCGAAACTTTTGGGTAGAGCTCTCTCACAGGAAATTAGTTTGCTCCAGCAAAGCTTTGTAAGAGACTCCATCGTATCTTCCTGAATTTGTATTTTGAGAGCTTCTTTCCTATAACCATGGTTTTGCAACCTTATTCCTTTTGAATTTATCTTCGCCCGCTACAAGAAGAGTCGAGTATTTGTCCAACGAAAGCACCTCGCCAAGCCCTTTAAATGATTCCATGTTCTCGTAAACGAAAATCTCGGGAATTACGTATCGCGCAGCCATCGCAAATCGCGAATCCGTTTTCGAAATATTTGGGTAAGAGCCATGAACGCATTTGGACGTAAACATGAAAAATTGGCCAGCCTTGACTTCCATCGATAGTGCTTTGCTCTCATCAGGAGACCAGTTCTTGTTAACTTTCAAGTCTTCCCAATCATAGCCGAAGAAGCCACCTCCTTTGGCGGCCTCCTTTGATCCGTTCTGCTCAATAAACTGAGAGTCTCTCGATTCGTCAAAGTACCATTCTTCCTTATGAGAGCCCGGTAGAAATTTCATACAGCCATTTTCGATAGTCGCATCGACCATGGCAATCCAAACTGTTATAACCCAGTATCTACCGCTGTCGACGACTTCATCTGGAGCTCTAAGCTTTGGTTGGCCTTCGAATTCATAAAATCGTCTTGCTTGATGCCAGACGGTTCCTGCATCGCCAGGATACTTAGGAAACCATTCGGTGCGCCAGCACAAGATATCCGGGCCCATAATCGACTTCAGCTTTTCCACAATCTGCGGAGAGCATACGATCTCTTGGACAGACTTAATATCTAAATGCCTATCGTAATTTAGCTTTGAGTCCTGGAAGACGCAGTTCTGTCTGTACAACAATTCTTTGCGAATGCGATGGTTCCACAACGATAAAGCCTCCTCTCTCTCCAACAAAGTGAATGGTCCGATGACACCCTGCTCGTCAAATTGACGCACCTGTGAATCCGAAAGGGAATGGATGCTAGTTATATTCTGCACAATCAAAACTCCTCTAATTGCTCTGCTAAACGATTTAGACTGGAACTTTCCGATAACAAAATTGCTGGGTCAATAGTCTTCCCCAAATCCTTTCGTATTCCTTCAGACAATATAAAGATGCCGATGGAGTTGCCTCCTAGATCCAAATAGCAACTATCAGGATCTCCAGGTATATCCATTTTCAGAGAATTCCAATACAAACTAGCCAACTTTTCATTCATTCTTGCTCTCCCGTTTCCTCTAAAATCTTAGACTTAAATCTTTTGCGATCCAACTTCCCGGTGGAAAGAATGTCAACTTCGCTAATATCAATGGCGACAATTCTCTCTGGCACCGCATAAGGAGGCAGATATTGGAATAGTTCGTTCCTCAAAGATTGAACATCTATGGGCTCGAACGAACTTACACCCGCCACTAGGCTCTCAAAGCCGTGTATTTCATGCGTTGTAGCCAATACATGTCCACTAGTTTTCATACACCTCATAAGATTCGCTTCAATTTCTTGAAGGGATATCCTATTGCCGCGAATCTTAACTAGGTCATCCTTTCGCCCTCTAAACCAGAGCAAACCCAGTTCATCAACAAACCCGTAGTCTCCAGTGCTATATACCTTTTCGCCATCATCATGAACTGTGAAATTTGCATGTTCATCAAGCTCCAAGTCAACATAACCATCCATCAACTGGTCCCCTAGGATCGTGATCTCTCCCTCCACAAATGGCTCCACAATTTCCTGCCCCTCGCCACTTACGAGCACAATTCGCACATGCTTTAACGGGCTCCCCAACGGCATGAAGCCAGTCTCAGTATCCCTAGGTTGTTCAAAGTGATAGTAAGTTGAGTTGTTAGTATTTTCAGTCGGGCCGTAAAATTGACAAAAAGATGCCCTCGGAAAAATGGAAGCAATGCGGTTTAGTACTGCTATTGGACATCCTTCACCACCGTAATATATTTTGGTTATAGAGTCCGATTGTTCAGTATCGCCTGGGTATACAACCGACAGCATCTTTAATATCGTGGAAACAACAACCAGCTCAGACACGTCCCTTTCTTTGATAATACTCATAATTTGCTGTGGCAATAGTCCACTTTCGGCAACAACGATATTTAAACCTCTGGCAAATTGAACAAAGAAATCGAGCTGAAATATGTCAAAGTGCAATGGGGAAATGCTTAGCCAGGTTCCAGACTTTGTCGGCATCGCATCCATCATAGAGTCGACGTAATACGCTAGGGCGGATGCTGATACCATGACTCCTTTCGGTACGCCGGTGCTTCCAGATGTATAGATTATATTGCCGGAGAATTTCCTGTTCCGCTCCAAAGTGCTTGTTATTCCCATCATAGCCAAATCTGTTGCCTGGTACCCAAGATGGCCGTAGCTTCTATCTGAATAGATCGCCTTAGGGCGAACGAGGCTGATGACGGCGTTTCTTCTTTCGATCGGGGAATTTCTGTCTAGGAAACAATATCCCAACTCCAACTTGACGCAGGCAAACAAAAAAGCGACAGTCGAAATTGTTTTCTCCCTATCGATTACCACTACTTCGCCCGTGCTGAAATTGCGAGATAGTTCCTCGACAAACAATTCAACCTCGTCAAAGAACCTAGCGTAAGACACGTGTTCGCCTTTCGGATCAGATATCCAGATGTCTCTTCGATTTGCATTAGCGCTAATCAATCCGTACAAATTCATATTATTCTCCGGCAATTGAGCTGTACAAGTCACCTAAGGAGAGTTTTACTATTGACGGAATTTTTTGGAAGTCCACTTTCATATTTAGTGAACTTTCTAATCCTGCCACGAACAACATGGTCTGAATCGAAGTTAACGGTATTTCAACAATCACCTGTTCCATATCAACCCCTCCCGCCCTTTCGATACCAAGGCTGTCAAGTACTACTCTGGCCTTAGATAAAAATTCCTCTCTCGTGAAGGCTTTCATGCTTGAATTGTTTCACCAGGTTCAATTCTTCCGTGCGCGCGCGCGCGATTGGTACCGTGTTCTGGAAACGTGATTACAAATACGTCCCTGAAGCATGGCTCTCTTTCCTCCAGCCTCTCTAAACTGCTCGCCAAGTGAGTAAAATATCTGTCACAGAAGGCTATCAAACTGCCTTCTGGGAGCACCTCGTCGACGATGACCTCTCCTGTGTTCGTCCAGAACAACGTGTTTCCTGCAGTCTGCGTAAGGTTATATCGTCGAGCAATGTATACACCTGTCCAGTCCGTCCCATCGACGTGACGCCCCTCCGGGGTTGGGTTGCCGTTATCTGTCGTCCGAATCTGATGGATAGAAAAGGTGTCGAAGTCAAAGGGAATTACGCCCGCCCAATGACGCATCATGACATCGAATGCGGTGGTTCTCAGGAGAGAGGCAGGTACATCTGCGTAATTCCTATCTATCGCTCCATAGTTATTCAATGGATTGACGTACGAGGGTTGGTACAACGGCTTAATCGGGAGCAAATGATACCCCCCCTCTCTCACTTGAATTCTAGAGGTAGTCCTATATCGAGTTGTATTGTTGAAATAGCTATCCCAAGGCACGAAATCAAAGGACCGCTGCAGTTCCTCGATTTTGAGCTCGGGTCTCATTAGTCGGAATACTTCTTCATCATTGAAATAGATAGAGAAACCGACAGCATTGTTCACTTTTTTATACATGACTTAGCCACCCTTTTTGATAAATATCTTGACCATCTCTTGTCAACAGGCCGTACACTTTGATTGCCTCGGACAGAAGGCTGCAATCGTTTGTGATTGCCACCCCTTGAATGTCTCGAATAGCAACTACCTCGCCCGCAGTACTTGTGAGAAAGCAGGACCGAACGGACTTCAGCTCCTGTCTAAGTATCGGCCTTTCGCTTACTGAAGTGCCAATTGCCTTCGCAATCTGAAGAACCGTGTTTCTTGTAACACCTTCAAGGCAAAATTCCTTCGAAGGAGTTGCGTATTCTCCAGATTCGAATTGAAAGAATATGTTGTGGGCACTCGTCTCTGTCACGTAACCGTCTGAAGTGAACTGCAGTATCTCGCTTTCCAAATCGGGGTTTCTCAGATGTAGGGACATATAGGAGTCAAAATAATTCCTAGATATCTTTATGTCGATTGTGCTTATGTCTCTGGGGCGATCAGAAAACACGAGGGACTTCTCTTTGTTTAGTTCCACGTTCGCGACCGGAAGTGCAATAACGAGATAATTGATGTCACTCGGTCTTCTCACACTCATGATTCCAGTTCCAAAATAGGCAATTGGGCGAACATAAAGATTCCCACCCCCGTTACTTTTGACTGTATCAATAACGGAGCGTTCAATGATTCCTTTATCGCAAAAAGCTCCGCGTAGCCCGATCCTAACGCAACTATTCACCAACCGTTCGGCGTGTGCCTCGAGCCTAAAGATCGCCGTGCGTTTACCATTCTCAATTTCGTACGACCGAATACCTTCAAATGCGGACACTGCGTAGTGGAGAGAGAACGCGAGCGGCGAAACTGTAACGTCTTCGAGATTTACTAATTCACCGTTGTAGTAGCACTTCAAATGTGCCCCCCTTCAGCAATCAGCATATACAAATCCGCACCTGCGCGTACTTTCTCCATCATCAGTGACTCCACCATATGGATGCCCAACGCCGTTTCGACAATAACACCTAGACTGTCTGGTGGAAGCGCAACTGCGCCATTCCTATCGCCGAAGATTACATCCCCCTGATTTACAAAATGTCCATTAAAGTAGCACCCAGTTTTTCGCTCTGTAACAACCATGCAGCCCTGGGAATCAAGTGGGCTAACATTCGAGTACCAAATCGGGAAAGTCAGTTGATCCAACTCGTCGATATCTCTAACTGCACCAAACATTAGGGCCGCCGAATATTTATTCATCTCAAAGTAATTCAGACTAAGCCCACCCACTAACGCAAAATCGGTGCTTATCTGCCGGCAGCCGGCTACATAAACTTGTTGCCCGTTCCGTTTCTCTATACCGCTGATAAATGACGCCACCTCTTCCCAAGTTGATGGAGAAGGAGCCCTAATATTTTGTCCTTTTCTCGTCGGACTCCACATAACCGTGTCAGCCACACCCCAGAATTTGGCACCTCGTTTCGACACAAGATTTTTTGTCAGCCATTTGCAGGCAATCCCAAGTTTATCCATCGCATCTGATATTTCGCAGGTACTCAGTTGTTCCAACACGTCGTTGTAGTCTTCAATAGTCATTCAATTTACCCTCAGTTGAACCCCCATTTTCTCGTGGTGGCGTCAGCTCACTTACAATCGCACGATCAATACTCACGAGGCCACGACCCCTTGGACAATGAGCCGAATTGTCGGAGCACGACTAAAGTCAACCCGATCAAATCTGAATTTTTCACCTGTGATCAGCTCGATTTTTTGCAGAAAGCTTATAAATTCAAATGAGCTCATTACCTCACCCATCAATTCCGTGTCCGCGTCGATGTCCTTCCCGGTGACGGACTTAACGTGCATAACTAGAACCTCCTCAAGAAACATAAATTTACATCCTTGAGAACACTGACCATCCCATATTCACGACTCCATAGTCGTGGATGATTGGCAGTTCATTTTTTCTTGCAGCCACAGATGTCGTAACACAGACGTCGTATTCACCAGCTTTTACTCTTAGAGCCGCGTCCGAATTTGAAGTCACAAATCTAATGTCATATTGCTCCCCCAAAAGATCCGCAGGCGCGGGATGTGTACAGGCCGTCTTTCCATCTTTATTTCCTGCGATTACCATATTTAAAGTTGGCAGACAAAATACATTTTCAATCCGTATCTTATTCAAGTTCTGAAACACGATATGATTCAGTTCTGGATATACGATACAAAGCACGCATAGATCTACCTCCCCAGATATCAACGCGGCAATTGCGTCTTCTGGGGTTCTATGGAGTGCTACGCTGCCTTCCTCGCCGAGCTCCTTCAACCAATGTTCCGCTGCAACTTCTGAATTTGAATACTTTGGCCCTAATGTGCTTATTAACATATGTTATTTCCTATGATTGACACAATTTCATTTTGATTAATTGGCAGTACGGAAAAATGATCCCCTGGCATAGAGATACTCGCTTCACCCACGCGTTCATATGCATAAAAACTAGTTGCCTCGTTTGCGTGAATGTAAAGGTGATTTTTGCGTCTAACAAACTTATGTTTCAACAAAAGTTTGTGACACATCTCAAATATCGGCCAAACCTCCGTTCCGGCCTGATTGTTCCCAATGTCGCGATTGAACTCGTGCTTTGCGCTAGCCTCATCGTATGCCACTTGGGTGCCAACATATGAGTCGATAATGATGACGTTAGGGTTGTTTTTCCCATTTCTGAGTTCTCCAACTTCGGCCGCAACCACACCTCCAAATGACCATCCAATAAGTATTTCTGGATTGCATTGGCCATCTATGATCGCGTTATATAGCTCCGCTATGTCTCGGATGGATTCATACTTCGATTCGGCGGAAAATAGATAAATTCCAAGGCAATTTACGTCTCCTTCTAGCTTCCTACATATTTCCGAATAGCAACTGACTCCACC
>Ga0210049_1005061_pt1 | contig 11323 bp, 8 predicted proteins | sample CryGeyCG2014_300_2_FD_183964 | JGI IMG/M metagenome (GOLD analysis project Ga0210049, IMG submission 183964) | Groundwater microbial communities from aquifer - Crystal Geyser CG06_land_8/20/14_3.00 (SPAdes) (version 2) | ecosystem: Environmental > Aquatic > Deep subsurface > Groundwater | place...
TGCTACTTTTATAAAAGTGGGAGCGGATCTAACGAGGGAACAAAGAAAAATACTCGAAAAAAATCGTGTTACGAATAAATATAAATATATCGGAAAAGTTCCTGATTGGGATCTTCCTGTAATATATTCAATCGCGGACATTCTTTTAATGCCTTCTTTCTATGAAGGTTTTGGCTTACCGGTTATCGAATCGTTTTCTTGTGGGACGCCCGTAATTTGCTCCAAAAAAGGAAGCCTTCCGGAAGTGGGAGGAGATTTGGCAGTTTATCTTAAGGACGAAACCGATCCAGAAGAGCTTATTTGTGCCGTTAGAGAAATTCTGTCTTTGAGTGTGGTTGCCAAAGATAAAATTGCAGGAGAAGCGATGAAGTGGGCCAAAAGTTTTTCTTGGGCGAAAAACGCCGAAAAAACCCATTTGATTTACAAGGATTTGATGGCTAAGCTATGAAACTATTAATTATCTCTCATGCATACTCTGCCCCAGAAAATCGCAAGAAAGCGACTCTTATTTCGGAAAAAGTGGAGACATTTCTCATATTCCCAAGAAATTGGCGTACTAAGCACGGAGAAGAATTAGAAAATAAAGAATCTGTTTCTAGAAATTTAAGCCTTTTTCCGATTGATACTTATGGTTCTGGCGACGGGGGGAGATATGTGTATTGCCCAATTCCCCTATTATTAAAGATTTTAAAGGCAAAGCCTGATGTGCTTCTGCTTGAAGAAGAGCCATTTAGTTTTGTCTCTTTTGAAATCGTTGTAATCGAGAGGCTCTTAAAGCTCCTTAGATTATTAAATCGAAAGGCAACTCTCTGTTTTTTTACGTGGGAAAACCTTGTTTTTCCTTTAGGATTTATCAGAAGTTTCGTTGAGAGGACGGTTTTTCTTGCTTCCGACAAAGGAATTTGCGGTAACAAGGAAGCGGAAATGCGAATTCGAAAAAGGCGTTTTCTGGGAGACACTTTGGTTTTGCCTCAATTTGGGGTAGATTTAGATCTTTTTAAAAAAATCGTTGCTAAAGAGAAAAACGAACTTAAGGAGAAACTTAATATTAAAAAGAAAGTGGTTGGTTATGTGGGAAGATTTGTTCCGGAAAAGGGTATTAAGACATTGATTAAGGCGATATCCCTTCTTCCCAAAGACTATATTTTACTCCTTGTTTCCACTTCAAAGTCTTTACCGGAGGAATATCAGAAATTTGCGGACGACCTAAATATCTCGGATCGGGTGCGTATCGCTTCAGGAATTCCTCATAAAGACCTCTATCGTTATTACGGAATAATGGATGTTTTGGTTTTGCCATCAGAAACGACCGAGACTTGGAAAGAGCAGTTTGGAAGGGTCTTAATTGAAGCGATGGCCTGCGGAACACCTGTTGTTGGCTCAAGTAGCGGGGCCATTCCGGAGGTAATCTCTGAGGCAGGTTTAATTTTTTCTGAGGGGGACGCCGTCGATTTATCTGAAAAGATTAAGGAAGCAAACAGAAATTCGGCAGAGTTTTCAAGAGCGGGGGTCAGAAGAGTGAATGAAAAATATTCTCTTTCTGAAGTAGTTACTCGCTTGTTAGATTTCTTAACTAGCTAGTTTAATTTATAGCCAACAGTGTTTTCATCTTCGAAGTATTTTTCTGCTTTAAGAACTTCTCGGATCAGGGTTTCAGACTGACCAATGCTTATCCCTTTATCTGAGAGGATATTTTTGTGAACAACAATAAACCCTACATTTAGCTTTTTCCTTAAAGCATTATTAGCTAGAGTCACATCAAGATCTTCTTTATCTGGAGGGTTTCCGGAGTTAAGAAAGTACTTGAAGAGAGGAATTTTAGTGTAGTAATCAAAGTTTTCTTTGGGAACTCTGGCAATTGTTCCTCTAAATTGAGGATGCTTATGAAAAGTTTGGTAAAACTGCAAGCTTCCGATGGGAGAATTTCCAAGCAACATGTTGCCACTATTAAAGCCTAAAGGAAGATCCAGCACCGCTTTTTTGCTACTATCTTTCGCAACCTCCTCGTAGACTTTAGGTGGTCTTAGATCGGTGGTGGGGAAGGGAATTTGCATAAATTCAAAAATGATAAATAGGATTGGTAGGATTCCAATCATGATTTTTAACCTCTTTTCTTTTACTTTTCCTAAGACTAAATCAAATCCCAGACCGGCAATGCTAGACAGGGTAAGTAATAAAAACGGATTCATTCGGGCGGTTTCTTGAGTTCCGCCAATTAGAGGAATTTTGTGAACCAAGGCGAAAGGCAGTGGGATGAAGATACTTTTCCCTAAAATTAGCCATTTCCATTGATTACCGATGTTTAAAAATGGACCGAGTGAAAGAACGAAAAAGGCAACACTAACAAAAATCAGCAAGCCCTTGATTCCCCGGTCTTTTAAGTTTTCTTTTTTCCAACTTTTAATAAACTTTACGATAAAAAACATCGCAAGAATGACGGTTGTCCACCCTAAAAAAACGGTGCCCTCAACCGAACCTTGATGGGGGGCAAAGGCGAGTTTATTAAAAAAAGTGCTGTTGGTGGACGGTCGGAAAAAGGCGACAAGATCGGCCGCCCAAACATTTTGTACCCAAAGAGGAGAGGACGGATTTATTCCTTTTCTATAGTCAGATAGGGTGGGAATTAATCCGGGTAAGAAAATAATTATGGAAACCGCTACCGCTATTAAAAAAGGAGCGGTAATTTTAATAATTTCCTTTTTAGATTTTCTTAACGCGAGAATGTGATAAGCGAAAATGAGTCCGATTAGTAAAATAGTGAAGGCGGTATAAGTTAGGTCGTTATATGCCTGAAGCCCTAAAAATATTCCCGTAATGATCGCTTCTTTCGTCACAACTACTTTTTCTTTTTCTATTGATTTTCTTACAGAAAGTAGAAGAAAATAAGTAAGAAAAGGGATTATCCATGTCGAAGATAAATTGATGTGCCCATCCATTGCTTGGGAAAAAGTATAAGGAGAGAAGGCGTAAATTGCCCCCGCGAGAAAAGCGGATAAGGTTCCCAGCCCGAAAATTCTTCTTGCTAGGATGTATATTCCAATTCCAGAAAGTACAAAAGAAATAAGTAAGACAATATTAGATGCCCCAACAACGCCAAGTATTGGTTGAAAAGGCAGGGTCATTGCCGAAGAAACGAAGGCGTTGGCATCAAATGTCAAAGGGACTGTTTGGGGGTAGAAAATGTAATTTGTGTAAAACGGGCTTTGATGGAGGTCAAAAATTGAGTATTTAAACCACCAATTGTGCCAGATATGATAAGGAGAGTCTTCATTTATTCCAAATCCGTGAGTAGTAATGTTTTTGGCAAGAGGCCAAGTTAATAAGATAGCAAGAAGCAAGAAGCTAGAAGCGAGGAGCGAAAGTCTTTTGATGATTGATTTGTTATGTTTAAAATCTAGCATTAGAAACATTCTACAATTTTTTACGCGAAACTGGTAGTGATGTTACAATGTTTCTAATGAGAATTCTTTTAGTGAATGAAAATTTATCAGAGGAGGGCGGGGCGGAAAGGTACTCCTTGGATGTTGCAGACGCCTTGATATCTCGGGGGTATGAAGTTGGGTTTTTGTTTAGTAATCTCAAAACTCAAAGCGCAAAGCTCAAAGCCACAACTCAAAACTCAAAACTAAGTACATTTGGGGTTGCCGGTTTTGAAATAGGAGGTGTTGCTAAGGTTTGTGAGGAATTCAAACCAGATATTATTTATCTTCAGAACGTTTTTGATGTAAAAGTAACTAAGTACTTTAGAGAAAATTTTCGCTCTTTCCGTTTTATTCACGACCACGCTACCTACTGCCCGGGAAAATCAAAGATGTGGTTTAAGCAAAATCAAATTTGCGAGATTCCGATGTCAATAAAGTGTGGGATTAATGCTTATTGTAAGAAATGTATGAGCCGACGTCCGGGGGTTTTGCTTAGGGAGATTTTGAATAAGCCTAAATTGTTGGCGGAGAATAAAAAACTAGAAAAGTTGGTTGTCGCTTCTGATTTTATGAAGAAACAACTTCTTCTAAATGGAGTTTCCTCTAACAAGGTTCTGGTTAACCCGCTGTTTGTTTCTCCAGATTTTTTAAACTATAAGGAGGTGGGAATCCAAAATAAGGTAAAGAGTGTTTTATTTATCGGACGGATTTTTATTGAGAAGGGCCTAAGTTACTTGATTGAGGCCTTGTCTTTGGTTAAAACCGATTGGGAACTAAATGTGATTGGAACCGGATGGGACTTAGAAAAATGCAAGAAAATGGCGCTAGATCTAGGTCTTGAGGGAAAAATTAACTTTCTCGGTTTTTTATCTCATGAGAAAATTTACCCGATTCTTGAAAAATCAAGTTTAGTGGTTGTTCCTTCGATTTGGCCCGAACCTTTCTGTCTTGTGGGCCTTGAAGCGATGGCGATGTCAAAGCCGGTAGTCGCTTTTGATGTTGGCAGTATTTCTACTTGGCTTAAAGATAACGAGACTGGGTTTTTGGTAAAACGCGGGGATGTTAAGGAAATGTCCGAGAAGATTGAGCTGCTTCTTGAGGACGATAATCTTTGCAAACGCCTCGGGAAAGAAGGAAAATTGGTTTTAGAGAGAGATTTTTCAGTAAAAAGGCATATTGATGAGCTTGAAAAAGAATTTTTATGAAAAAAATATCCTTTGCCATAATTGTTTTAACCGCAGTTTTTATCTTGTCTTTTTTTGGTTACCAGAAAAGACGGGAACTTTATTATTCTGTTTTTGGAAATACCGCTACTGGGAAGATTTCCGATTTTTCAAACGGCGCCCCTTTAGAAATGATTAAGTTTTATTTTTCTGATTCCCACTCCTACTCTAGTTGGAAAGGGAAGTATGTTTTTTGGGAACCGAAAAAGACAAGGGGGGTTTCATTTGATATTCCCGAGGTTTTTGAAAAAGATTTTAAATCGGGAGATTTAGAGATTAAAGAAGTAGGACTCTTAAAAACAGAAGTTGTTCAGGACTTCTTTTTGGTGCCTTCACTTCTTGAAACAGTAAGGAGAACTCTTGCTTTTGAAGAAAAACCACCATTAGGGAAATTGGATATGGCTGGAAAATACAAAAATTTGTGGGGATACATGGTTAACGAATCGAAGGAGCTTTGGAAGGACGAAACGGAATTCGCGAATACTTTCTACGTCCATAACACCATTTTGATCAAATTAGGGCGGGAGATGACAGACTTTGAAATAACCGGTGTTCCAAAACTGCTTTCCTCTTGGAAAGATCCAATTTCCGGAAATACTTTTAACGATATTTCAGAGGTCGCCGGCAAGAGATTTTTTGCGGGTGGAAGTGAAGAAGATATCTTGATTCATTTGAAAAAAGTTGATGGTTTTTGGCATATATTTTTTGATAAAGATCGCGAGAGCATCTGGCAATTTGATCAGGAGAACGATTGGGTTTTAAAGCAAAGATGAAAATATTAGTCGACCTTCGAGTGTTAAATTCTTCCCGTGGCGTCTCAAGATACGCTAGGAATATTTTTGATAATTTACTGAGGATTGATAAAGAAAATGAATATTTAGCGATTTTACCCTCTGGCTTTCCTGAAGAAAAATTTTTAAAAAGCCTCGAGAAAGTATGCTTGCCCTCTCAAAGTACCTTTAGGGATCATTTTGAGTTTGAGAGGATGATAAAAAAATATAATCCCGATTTGGTATTTCATCCGGACAATCGTGAGTTTTTAAAGATGAGTGTTCCTTCGGTGGTGACAATTCATGACTTAACTCCCTATAAATTTCCCCAATATGTTTTTTCCTCCTCCCCCTTTTTAAACTTGCGACAGAGGCTGTACTATTTTCTTCAAAAAAAAGCGATTCAGAAAAACACGGAAAAGATAATTACTGTTTCCGAAAACACTAGGAAAGATGTTATTTCAATATTTAATTTTGATTCTAAGAAAGTAATCGCTATTCATGAAGGGATTGAGGAGACTTTTCGTCCTATCAAAGACGGAAAAGTAATCACGGCCGCCAAAAATAAATACAAAATTGAGGGTGATTATATTTTCTATATCGGTGGTTTTGGGAAGCATAAGAACGTTTCCACTCTTATTAAGGCTTTCTCTGCCATTTCTAACGATTATAAAAGCCTCAAATTGGTGCTTGGAGGTAAAACTTCTGCGGATGATACAAGTGGGCAAAACGCCTATTCGGAATTGGTTAAACTAATTGAAAATCTAAAATTGCAAGATAAAGTGGTTTTCGCCGGATTTATCGATGATGTAGATCTTTCCGTGATTTATTCCGGTGCTACGATGTTTATTTATCCAAGCCTTTATGAGGGTTTTGGCTTTCCCCCCCTTGAGGCGATGGCTTGTGGTTGCCCGGTAATTTCCTCAAACGCGGGTTCACTTTTAGAAGTGGTTGCAGATGGGGGTGTCTTATTTGAGCCCTTTGATGTAGATGGTCTTACTCAAAATATATTAAAATTACTTCAGAGTAATAAGGAGCGGGGGACTCTTTCTAAAAAAGGGTTGGCGCAGGCATCTAAATTTAGTTGGGAAGATACCGCAAGAAAGACTCTTTATGAAATTAATCAATTTTCTTAAGAAAAACGCGATCTGGATTTTAATAATTTTCTTTGGTCTTTTATACGCTTTGTGGAGCGTAAATCGCCATAATCATTTTCAAACGGACGCAATTGATCTTGGAATTTTCGATCAGCCCATGTGGCTTTGGTCCCGTTTTAAAGTCCCTCTTTCAACTGTCAAATGGAATCAATATCCTGGCGCCCATATTCTTGGTGATCATTTCCATCCTATTTTGATTATCTTCTCTTTTCTTTTTCGAATTTGGGATGACGTGCGCGTGCTTCTTTTGGCACAGGCGGTTTTTGTCGCTTTAGCTGTTTATCCAATTTACCTTACGGCAAATAAAATATTAAAAAGTTCTGCTTTAGCTCTCTCAATTTCTTTTTCTTATCTTTCTTTCATTGGGGTTCAATCAGCGATTGACTACGATTTTCACGAAACGGCTCTTGCGGTCTTACCCCTTTCGCTTGCTTTATACGCGGTAACTTTTGAAAAATGGCGGCTCTACTTTGTCAGTTTCTTTTTAGGCCTTCTTTTTAAGGAAGATATGCCATTGATGTTTGCTGGAATTGGACTTTTCAGTTCTTTGAAATGGTTAAAAGACAAGCAAAAGGGAAAACGAGTGATTTTTGGTTTGCTAACGGTTGTTTTATCTATGATTTACTATTTTTCGGTTACTAAAGTTTTTATCCCTTACTTTAAAAATGGTGAGCCTTGGCAATATGAAGAACTTGATCCTAGGATAGGGGAGACGACGGTTGATCTTATAAAAACTTTTTTTACCAGGCCTTGGGTAGTTTTTCAAGTGATGTTTTCTCCCTCGCTTAAGGTAAAGACAATGACTAATTATTTTGCCTCTTTTGGGTTTATACCTTTTTTATCTCCCTTTTCAGTTTTTATGCTACTTCCAAATTTTATCGGGCGTTTTCTTACCGACTTACCTCAAAGATGGCTAATTAGATTTCAATATAGCGTTAACATCGTGCCTGCGTTGGCTTACGGAACGATTTTTGGGATTAAGTCAACGATGGGGAAGTTGAGGGGTTTGGGGGTTATGTGGGGAAAAAGATTTACCTTACTTTTGCCTTTTTTTATTGTTTTCTGTTCCTTATTTCAAACGTATCGGACTAATACCCCGTTATTTAGAATGCTAGATTGGAGGAATTACCAATCTCAGGATCGTTTTGCCATCAATTACAAATTGCTTTCTTTAATCCCGAAGGATGCTTCTGTTATGGCCCAGTCTGCTTTTGTCCCACATTTGTCGCATCGTGAGATTGTGTATCGATACGAAGACAATTTGATTGATACTGGAAAACCTGAATATGTCCTTATGAGTTTGGACGAATCCTCCGATCCGCCTTATGTAAAAATAGATCTTGAGTCAAAGATTGAAATACTAAGAAAAAATATGAATTATCAGGAAATTTATTGGGATGGGACAAGACTTTTAATGAAAAGAAAGGCCCAACAATGATCGATATTATAAAAATTCTAAAAGAGAGAAAAAAAATAATTGTCTTACTTATACTTCTTTTGGGGGTTGTTGTCCGCGCTTATTACCTTTTGGCTCCGTTTGTCGATTCCTTGGTAATTACGCCGGACGAATCAGTTTATGGCTTGCAGGCGCTGCATTTTCTAAAAGGCGACCCGACCGTTTTTTATTGGGCCCAGCCTTATACAGGAACTCCATCGGCGATTATCTCTTCAATATTGTTTTGGATTTTCTCCCCTTCTGTAATACTGCTAAAAATTGTGCCTTTTATCTGCTCTATTGCCTTTATATTCACTAATTATCTTTTGGCTAAATCAGTCTTTAAAAGCGAAAAGATGGCTCTTTTAACCCTTTTTATTTCTGCGATTGGGTCGCCCTTTTGGAATAATTGGTCTTCTCGCGCCGGCTCTGGTTACCCGGAAGCTAGCCTACTTGGCAATATCATTCTTCTCCTTGCGATTCAAAAATTTTGGAATGACGACAACAAGGGCCTTTTAAAGACGTTTCTAATTGGGCTTTTTTGTGGGTTTGGGTTTTGGATACAACCGACAATTGTTTATTACGCGATACCAGTTTTGGTGTTTTTGCTGTTATGGTTTTTCAGGAATCGGGTGGGGATTATGGGGGGTTTGAGGGACTTGGGGGTATTTTCGACTGGGGCAATAATTGGAATGGCGCCGGTAATTTATCATAATTTAGTCAATCCCGCCGCAACAACGACTGCTGCTTTGATCAAAACTCCTTGGGGAGAGAAGGACGCTTTTTTGGGTCTGGTTACAAAATCTTTTCCGATACTTCTTGGGACAAGGACAAGTTGGTCAGAAATTGATTTTTTTCTGCCTTTAGCGATAACCGTTTGGTCAATTTTTGCCTTTTCCTTGGGTTGGTTCTCGATTGGGATTGTTAGGGGGATTAGGAGGGATTGGAGGAATTTGGGGGCGGAATGTTTGCTTGCGGCGGTGTTTTTGACGACGGTTGCGGTTTTTTGTCTCTCAGGTAGTTTTGGGCAGTTGGTGCTTGAGCCCCGATATGTCTTGGCCCTTTATTCGTTTATCCCTCTCGTAATCGCTTTTTTCGTTTCAAAATGGAGAGTTCTAACCTATTTAGCAATTTTAATTTTCTTCCTAAATTTTCTGGTGGGAATATTTTCCGCCCCGCCTTTCAGTTTTACAAATCCCTATAAGCTGGACAAAATTATCTCTTATCTTGAAAGTAACAACTTACTTTTTGTTAGATCTGACGCAGAATTAGCCCATCGGTTGATGTTTCTTTCAAACGAAAAAATAATTGCTTCTGTGAGTGAAGGTGGAATGATGGCTCAAAGACGGAGAGAGTACGAAGATTTAGTTAAGAGCGCAACGAAGCAAGAAACCGCTTATGTTTTTAGAAACTCCTCGAAAATTTTGCCTGGTTTGTTTAAACAGATCCAAAACGAGGGCTATCAGAAGGTTTTTGAGGATTCGGAAATTTCAGTTTTTGTTTTTGGAAAATAACATATGCTACCTAAGTTACTAGGGTTAACTAGGAAAATAAGAATCAGTAGAACCGCTATTTTTCTCGCGGTTTTCCTGGCAATTGCACTGGTAATCAAAACTTATTTTCTTTCCCATGTTACTCCACTATTTTTTGGGTTAACTTTTGAGGATATAATGTTAAGGCTTTCTTACGCAAACTCTAGCCCAGTTCCAATTCCTTATATTTCCGGATTTGTGGAATATCCGGTTATAATTGGGATTTTTATTTGGGTCACTGCCATTTTGTCTTCAGGCACAGGGTTTTTTATTCTAAACGGGATTCTACTTTCTATAGCCAGTGTATTTTCGGTTGGATTATTAGAAAGGTTGGGGGGATTGGGAAGAAGGGAGCTAGCAATAATTTTTTTGTCCCCGACGCCATTCCTCTTTACCGCCTACAACTGGGACGCGCTGGCGGTACTTTTCACCTCGTTGGGGATATTTTATTTTTCAAAAAAGAAATTTTTATTGACCTCTTTATTTTTCGCGCTTGGAGCGAATACTAAACTGTACCCGGGATTATTTTTGCCTCCTCTTTTTGTGATTATTTATAAAGAGCTGGGGGTAAAAGAGCTTTTAAAAAATATTTTTGGGGTCGGATTGATTTCTTTTTTAATAAACATCCCTTTTATTATTTTTGGTTACGAAGGTTGGTCGGTTTTTCTTAAATTTAACAGTTCCCGCGGCCCGAATATCGATTCTATTTGGGCAGGAATCTGGAAAATGGCGTTAAAGTTTATTGATCAAGGTGCTCTTTTAAAATTTACAAACGCCTTTTCTTTGGCTCTTTTTCTTATTCCCACGATCTTGATTCTTTTTTTTCTATTTAAAAATTATCTTTCGAAAAACTATCTACCGCTTTTTTTGATATCGTCCTCTCTAATCCTTTTTCTGTTTATTTTTACGAATAAGGTTTACTCGCCTCCTTATAATCTCTGGTTTCTACCATTTTTTATCTTAATTCCTAAATTAAACCTGAAGAAAATACTTGCATATGAGTGGGCAAACGGGTTAGTCTACTGGTCTGTTTTCCAGTACTTTTTCGAAACAAACATCTTAGGGAAAAATGTTCTTGATTTTCCTTGGTATAAACTGACCTATTTTTTTGTTCTTTTTCGTCATCTTACGATATTGTTTTTAATACTAGAGCTTTTTGTGATTTTTAAATCCGCTCTAAATCATGAAAATATCAAAGACCCACCTACCAAAATTTAATTTTCTTCTTGGAACCCTTATTATCTTTTCCGCTTTTTTCCTTTTTTTTCAATTGGGAGATAACAAGTTGATTGAATATGATGAGGGTATTTATGGCGTTGTTTCCCAAAACATCTTAAAGACAGGGGATTTTTTGACTCTGACTTGGAAGGACGGGAATGCCTGGTTTGATAAAGGACCTTTCTACTTTTGGTTATCGGCGGCATCAATCAAGATTTTTGGCCAAACCGCTTTTGCGGTTAGGTTCTTTTCCGCTTTTTTTGGTTATTTGAGTGTGTTTTTGGTATTTCTTATTGGTAAGCGGTTGTTTTCCGAGCGGGTCGGCTTAATTTCAGGTTTTATTTTGGCATCATCGACTGGGTATTTGTATTACGCTCGTCTTGGGATGCTTGATGTGCCCACCGCTTTCTTTATTAGTTTTTCCCTTTATTTTCTCATTGTCGGTAGAGAACATCTGGTCAACGACAAGCTAAAACTTTCAGTAGTAAATTATTCAATCGTGGCGGTGGCAATTTCGGGAGCGTTTTTACTTAGAGGTTTTGTCGGACTTATTGGGGTAGTTTCTT